>Ga0065721_10006901_pt1 | contig 10822 bp, 7 predicted proteins | sample Mesricmetagenome_FD_59108 | JGI IMG/M metagenome (GOLD analysis project Ga0065721, IMG submission 59108) | Mesophilic microbial community from rice straw/compost enrichment Sample: eDNA_1 v2 (version 2) | ecosystem: Engineered > Solid waste > Grass > Composting > Bioreactor | place: USA: Davis...
GCCACCGCGCCGTGCGCAAGGTGGCCTTCATCGGCTCGCCCGCCACGGGCCGGCGCATCGCCGCCCTGTGCGCCGAAGGGGTCAAGCCCTGCGTGCTCGAGCTCGGCGGCAAGTCGGCCAATATCGTCTTCGCCGATGCCGACGTGGAGAAGGCGGTGGGTGGCGCCGCCGGCGCCATCTTCTCCGGCGCGGGCCAGAGCTGCGTCGCCGGTTCGCGGCTTCTCGTCGAGCGCAGCATCTACGGCGAGGTCGCCGAGCGGCTCGCCGCGCTCGCCGAGAAGATCGTGGTCGGCGCTCCGCTGGCGGCGGGCACGCAGGTCGGCCCCGTGCAGAACGCGCGCCAGTACGAGCGCATCGAGACGATGGTGGCGCAGGCGCAACGCGACGGCGCCCGGCTCCTCGCGGGCGGTGCCCGGCCGGCGGGATATGACGACGGCTTCTTCTACCGCCCGACGGTGCTCGCCGATGTCACCAATCACCTCGAGATCGCACGCGAGGAGGTGTTCGGCCCGGTGGTCGGCGTCATTCCCTTCGAGGGGGAGGCGGAGGCGCTCGCCATCGCCAACGACAGCGACTTCGGCCTCGCCGGTGCGGTCTGGACCCGTGATGTCGGGCGCGCCATGCGTGTCGTCTCGCAGCTCGAGGCGGGCACGCTGTGGGTCAATTCCTACAAGACCATCAGCGTGATGACACCGTTCGGCGGCTTCAAGGACAGCGGCTTCGGCCGCTCGAGCGGACGCGAGGGACTTGACGAATACCTGCAGACCAAGAGCATCTGGATCGAGACAGCGGAGAAGCCCGGCTTCAGCTTTGGCTACGGTTGATGGAGAAGGCGGCGAGCGCAGCCGGCGGGCCACGATGCAGGCCCGCGGGCGGCTGGCGCGCGCCCTGCGCTCCATCGACGACCGCTCGCTGCAATATTTCCGCGCGGCCTTCGATGCCGGCTCCATCCGCGGCGCGGCCGAGGCGATGGGCGTCGCGCCCTCCGTGGTGAGCCGCGCCGTGCGCGCCATCGAGCTCAACCTCGGCGTGCCGCTGCTCGAGCGCGGGCGGCGCGGCATTCGCGCTACCGTCGCGGGCGAGCTCCTGGCACAGCACGCCCAGGAACGCTGGCGGCTCGACGAGCGCCTCATCGAGGAACTGTCGGCCGTCGAGGGCGGGGAGCGCGGGATCGTGCGCTTCGCCATCGGCGAGGGCTTCATCGCCGCCACCTTCCGCACGCGCACGGCGCGGTTCCTCGCCACCCATCCCAATGTGACGCTGCATGCGGAGACGGCGGGCACCGAGCAGATGCTGGAGCGCCTCGGCGCCGGTGAGCTCGACCTTGCCCTCGCCTTCAGCCCGCGCCTCACGCCCGCGCTCGATTGCCTGGCCGAGGCGGCGACGCCGGTCTTCGCGGTGATGAGCAGGGGCCACCCCTGCGCCGGTGCCGAGCGGCTGCCGCTGTCGGCCTTCGCGGATGTGCCCTCGGCCCTCCAGCTGACGCGCTACGGCACGCGCCGCGCCATCGAACAGGCGGAATGGCTCGGCGGCTTTCGCCTGCGCAAGCAGGTGGAGAGCAATTCCATCGCCCTGCTGCTCGAATTCGCGCGCGAGGGCAGCGGCGTCACCTTCCTGCCGCGCTTCGCCATTCACGGCATCGACGGGGGGCTCGCGACCGTTGCTCTCACCGACGGGCCGCTGGTCGGTGCCCGGTCGATGCTGCTGAAGAAGCGCGGCCGCACCCTGGGCGCAGCGGCGCAGCTCTTTGCTGCCGACATCACGGCGATGATGGCGCGGCTCGGCCGCATGGACGACGCGCCGTGACGCGCAGGCCGCCGGCCTGCCGTTTCAGCGCACCGCCACCTCGCTGCCCGGCACGCCGCCGCTTGCGACGCCGCCGGCCTTAAGGGTGCTGACGGAGACCTGCAGGACGTCGCCCGGGTGGAGCTCGGTATCCTCGTCCGCCAGGAAGCGCTTGCGGCCGTCGTCCTCCTTGCGGACGATCATGATCTGGGGCGTCAGCGCGGCGCTCGGACCGGCGTCGGGCAGGTCCGTCGCCCGCTGCCGCACGAGCATCAGGCCGTTGATCCGCGAGCGCAGGCCCTCGGCCCTGCCGTTGGCTTCCTGCAGGTCGCGCAGCAGGACCATCCGCAGTTCGACATCGAGTCTGTCGAGCTGCGACTGCATCTCGACGCGCAGCCGCCGGACCTGCATCAGCCGCGAGGTCGTCTCGAGACGCCGCGACGCCGACAGCATCACGGCACGCCGCGCATCGGTCACCCGCGGGCTGATCAATTCGCCGCGGCCGTAGAGCTTGGTGGCGCGCTCCAACTCCTCGGCATCGTCGGCGGCGCTCTTGTCCTCGACCTTCTGGCGCTCGGCCAGGACCTGGATCTCGTCGTCGCATTCCTTGAGGGAGCGCACGAGGGCGTCCCGGCGGCGTTGCTGGTCCGTTTCCACGGCCGCCACCCGCTCGGCCTCGAGGGCCAGGATCTGGACGGCGCTCGCGCGGGTGATGGGGCCGCCGACGAGGGTCGCGAAATCGAAGGGCTCGTCCTGCCCGAGCAGCTTGCGAAGGCCCCAGATCCGAGCCTCGACCCGCACGTATTCCGCCCACAGGGCGCCGAACTCGGCCTCGAAATTGGCCGTCTCGGCGAAGCGGTCGCCGGTGCCGAAGCGCACGAGCGAATAGCTGCCGGCAGCCGTCACGGCCTGGCGCACGGTCATGGACGGGCGGTAGACATACTCGCCCGGCTTGAGAACATCGCCATTGACATAGACCGGCCGGTACTCGACGACGCTGGCCGTGACCTCGTCGGGACCGATGATGATGTCGACCTGGCTCCCGTCGGGCATCCGGCGCTGGAAGACCTTGGCGGCGATGGCGGCCTGGACCCGGTCCTGCAGCTCCGAAGCGGTGAGCCCGGCGACCCGCATGGTGCCGATGAGCGGAAACGAGATGTTGCCGTCGATGCGGACGGGCAGGCGGCGCTGCAGCTCGGGGGCCGCCGTCACGACGATCTCGATCACATCGCCCACGTCGACCCGGAAGTCCGCCCTCGCCGGGCCGAGGAGGAGGACGAAGCCGACCAGGACGGCGAGGGAAAACCGAAGCCGGGCGAATGGGCGACGATGAAGCGGGACCAGCATGGCGCCGCCCGCGAACCGCCGTGCGGCGCAGCCGCCGCCGTCACCGGCCCGGTGCCGCATGCCGTAAGAAGCGCCTGTCAGATCCATGGTCGTGACCTTGGTGATGGGTTTGGCAATGACCCCGCCGCACATCCCGCTTCGCAGCCGCGATCGGCTCCAGCCGACGCTGCGGATTGCCTGTGATGGAGGGTGCGGCATGCACGTCACGTCAGTGCCCGGCAGGGGCTCCGCGCCGCCGTGGGCACGCCCGGCGCCTCCGCGAGCGCGCGTTCCTCGCCGTCGTCCGCGACCGTCGACAGGTAGGATTGGTGGCTGAGGGCCCATATGGCCGCCTGGGTGCGGTTGCGGACCTTCATTTTCCTGAGAAGCACCTTGAGGTGCGCCTTCACCGTGCCTTCGCTGACGGCGATCTTGCGCGCGATGAGCTTGTTCGAGTCGCCCTGGACGAGGCAGCGGAGGATGAAGTGCTGGCGCGGCGACAGGGCGGGCAGACCCTGCTCCGGAAATTGGGCGAGAGATGTCGCGGCCGCCTCGACGCCGAGCCCGGCAAGGCTGACGTCATCCCCGGCGCCCGGCTCCGGATCGGAGCCCTCGGCGGTGATGTCGTCATCGTCCGCAGGTTCGCTGCGGTCGGGCGGGCCCTCGCTGTCGTCCGCGAGGTTGAGGGCCCAGAGTACCGGCTGCACGACCGGCTCGCCCAGCATCACGAGTTCGAGTGCCTTGATGAAGACGTCGCAGGCCGACACGTGCGCGAAGCATGCATTCGCGCCGGCCCGGAGCGCAGTCGCGATGTCGCTGCGGCGGATGTTCTCTCCGAAGACGGCGATGCGCGCCGTCGGGCATGTGGCCTTCAGCGACCTGATCTGCCTGATCTTCAGATCGAAGTCGGAATCGACATCGACGATAATCAAGGCCGAACCCGAAGAGGGAAGAGACGAGATGTCGAGCCCATCCAGGGTGGGCACCGATAGGATGTCCGTAAAATTAGCGCCACTTAAAACCCGCGCCAAACCTTCCCTAAGAAGCGTATTGGATGACACAACAACAGTAATGGCAGGAATTTGTCTCATTCCAATGTCCCCTGCCGACAAGAGTACGCAAGAGCATAGAAGATAAAAATTATCTTAAAAGCGGGCTCTGTCAACGCGGGGCAGTTAATCTGTTTAAATTAGATATGGCCCTTTGGCGTTGTCGCGCAAAGGTTTCGAGCCGTTGCATCAAGTATCGGAGCCGATCGGAGGGCTCCTCCGAGGGCATCGGCAGAGGAGGCCCTGCCGCGCCCGCCCGGATCAGGGGTGCGGCGCGCGCAGGCACAGGACGCCGGGAACGAGCCCGAGCCGCCGCCAGATCCAGAGGGCCATGACGGCATTCCAGGCGAGCAGGGTGCCCGCAGATCCGAGCGCGGCGCCGACGACGCCGAAGAACTGAACCAGCACCAGGCTCGCGACGATGTTGGCGCCGGCCGCGCCGACGAGCAGTGCCGCGGCGCTGCGCTCGTGCCCCGTCATGGTCATCACGTAGAGTTGAGATCCGGCGCCGACGGCGAGCACCTGCGCGACGAGGAGGACGCGCAGGGGCGCGACGCCCTCGCCATAGGCGGCGCCGAAGGACGACATGAGCGGCTCGGCGAGGATGAAGATGAGGGCCGCGATGGCGGCCGCCGCGGCGAGCGTCCACTGGGCGGTGCGCCGCACCAGCGCCTGCAGGGCCTGCCGGTCTCCCGCCGCGTGCAGGCTGGAGATCGCCGGCGCGAAGAGCGTGTTCACGGCAACCCGCGGCAGGGTGACGAGCAGCGCGACGTTGAAGGCAAGGCTGTAGATGCCCGCCTCCTTCGTATGGTCCATCCAGCCGAGCACGATGACACCGGTGCGGTTGAGCAGCACCTCCGTCGCCCCCGCGATCATCAGCGGCAGGGCCGCGTTGCGCCAGGTGGTCGTGTCGTACTCCGGCCTGAGATCCGGCCCGGACGGGAGGGAATGGACCCGCATGGCGTAATGGGCGAGCAGCAGGCCGGTCACGGCGCCGACCAGCGCCGCAGTCAGGGCCCATTGCGCGCTGACCGGCCGCCCGAGAAGAAGGGTGGCGATCGTGACGAGCACGACGAGACTGCCTTCGCGGACGATGCGATCCGGGGCGAGGGCGGCGACGACGGCGCCCGAGGCCCTGAGAACCGCGCATTGCACCCGCAGCAGCGCGACGAAGGGGACCGTCGCAAAGCCGATGAGAAACGGTACGGCGAGGTCGTCGCCCGGCGTCCAGGCCAGCGTGAGGCCGGCGCTCGCCAGCGCGAGCACCGAGCCGAGCACGGCGACCCTGCGCTGCGCATAGCGCACGACGCCGCGCACCAGAGCCCAGGCCTCCTTCGCTCGATAGACCGGCACGAAGCGCAGCAGCGCCACGTCGAAGCCGAGGGTCGAGATATAGATGAGGACTGTCGCCCACGCCGTCACGTAGGCGTAGATGCCGTAGTCGTGCGCGCCGATGAGACGCGCGACGACGAGCTGGGAGAGATAGGTGACCGCATAACCGGCGCTGTAGACGAAGAAGGCGACGAGACCGCCGCGTCGCACGCGCCCGGCGGCCGCCGAGGCCGAGAAGAGATGCGGCTCGGCGCCCTTGCCATCCGTGGCTCCGCTCGCGGGGGCGCCGAATGCCGGCATCATCGGCTTCATCGGTTTCATCCGCCGGCCCTCCCATCGTGATCCTGCGCGCAGTGGTACTGGCGGACCACCTCCTGCTCGATCCGTTCGAGACTGTTCTCGGTCGAGAGCTCATCCACCGAACAGGCACACAGGACCGGATGCCCGTTGCTGACGAGAAGGTCGCGAAGCTGATACGCGACGGGAACGAAGTCCGGCCTGTTGCGGCGCTCGAAGAAGCGTTCGATGAGCTGCAGGCGGGACAGCCGGTCGATCGTGCGCCTTTTCAGCAGCGTCGGCGACACGTTCACGAGCACCGAGAGCTGCGCGAGCGGGACGCTGTCGAGCAGTGTGACAAGAGGCGTGACCTCGGCGCTGCCGGAGAGGATCATCAGCGAGCAGAGCTCCTGGACCAGGCCCTGGTCGAAGATCGTGATCCGTCCCAGCCGCGCTGCGTGGTACCAGGCCTGCGCCATGCGGCAGATGTATTGCGCCTCGCGCAGCCGCGTGAGCATGCCGCGCGGCGGCAGGGTCTTCAGCATGCGGTTGGCGAGGGCGATCTCCTCGGCGTTTGCGAGGGGATGGCCGACGATCGACAGGGTCTCGGCGACCGACCGGCGCATGCGGCGGATGGGGGCGAGCTGGCGCGTGAGCCGATCCGGCCCGCGCAGCGGAACGAGCTCCGTCGGCCTGCTGCTGTGCCAGAGGACCGTGTCGTAGCCGAGTGCATTCAGTCGTGCGGTGAGCAGGCGGGCCAGCGTCGTCTTGCCGGCGCCTGGGGGACCGAAGAATTCGACGATCATGGGGCCTGTCTTTCTAGAGGCGCTGCCAGACTTCCCTCTTTGCCTGCAGGATCACCTGTTCGAGCGGCCGGTCGACGTCGAGGCACACGACATCCGCACCGCCGAAGCCGAGCCGGGACATGGCCTCGAGCCGGCGGCGGATGACGGACGGGTCCAGGGCGGGCTCGCGCGCGGCCAGGGTCTCGGGAGCGGCCAGGAGCTTGAGCACGAGATGGGGGTGCAAACGGTGGGCGCGTTCGTAGACCGACCTTTCATGCCGTCGCAGCCAGGCCGGCGCAGCCGGCAGACGCTCCAGCAGGGGGCCGTCGTTGAAGCTGCGGGTTTCGTTCTGGGGATATCTGTCGGTCAGCACGACGAGGCCGCGGTTGGCGCCCCGCCAGGCTGCCGCGAGCTTGGCGCGCTTGTCGGCCGCCACCGCCAGGGCCCAGACGGTGAGCAGGATGCGATAGGCGAAGCCGGGCGCCCCTGCGGACGGCTTGCCGTGCGAGGCGACGCGCGGCTTGCTGCCCGCGGCGCGCGATGCGAGCGGCATCAGCCATTTGAGCGGCCGCAGGACGAGCGACGGGCGGCCGTCGCCGGTGCCGAAATAGACCGGCAGGACATCGACCTTCGCGCCGAGCCAATGTGTGAGAGCCGACAGCAGCGTGGACTTGCCGCTGCCGTCGACCCCGACGAGCGCCACGACAAGGCCGCCCGCGGCGGGCCGGCGGTTCCAGGGGCGCGGCGCCTGCACGATATCGCGGTTCAGCCGCCCGAGCAGCCAGGAGATCGACCGCCCCGCGCTGCGCAGGCCGGCCTCGGGTCCGTTGCAGGTCCGCGCGCCGGCGGCCAGATGGCGCCGGAGCGCCCGGCCAAGGCGTGAACGGCGATCCGGAAGAGGACCGGCAGCGAGCGCATCAGCAAGGGCAGCCGCGAGATCGTCCGGCAGCAGGGCCGAAGCGAGCGCGTGCAGCTCTTCGCGCCGGACCTTTTCGGCAAGGCCCTGCCGCGCAGTGGCGAATTCCGCACGCTTCGCGTCCCCATGGCGCAGCGAGACGGGATCCCAACCGCCGCATTCGAGGCAGCAGCGCGTCAGGAGCAGCAGCGCCTCCGCGACCGGATCGAGGTGCCGGACGGGCAGGTGCTCGTGCGTCACGGCCCGCGACAGCACCGCGTCCTCCCACGGCAGGTGCCAGTCTCGCGTCAGGGGGCCTCCGCTCACGAGGCGCGTGTGCAGATGGACATGGACGAGCTGTCCGTTGCTCTCGTCGAAGCCGAGATAGGTGAAGACCCCGACCGGCTCCCTGTCCTTGACGGAGGGGAAGAACTTGAAGCCGGCGGATAGCAGGATCGCCTGGGCGCGGCCCTGATCGGCGCGCGAGACGAGGAGGTCGATGTCGCCCCTGCCGCTGAGGGCGCCCGCGAGCTTTTCCGTACCCTTCCAGTAGCAATAGGAGATCTGCTGCTGCGCGAACCGTACGAAGAGGTCGAGGACGAGGCCCGGACGCGCGTCGTGCGGCGGCACCGGCAGGGCGCGCAGGCGGCGTTGGGCTCCGTGCGGGCGGGCCATCAGGCGCTCCTCTCGACCGAGGCGGCCTGCGCCGGGGTTCGCACGGGCGCGCGATCCGCCGGCGGCGGCCTGTCGGGGCCAAGGCCGAGCGTTCCCGGACCATCACCCGCATCGCTGAAGGAAAGACGTGCCTGCTGCTTCAGCTTCACGTGCGAGAGCACGGCGAAGGTCGCGCCGAGGCCGGGCTCGTCCACCGAGTGGAAGCGGCGCAGGAAGCTCAGCGCATGTTCGGCGACATCGCGTTTCGTCGATGCCCAGCGCACGACGAAAAGCACCTGATCGGCGATGGACGGCAGAAGCCGGGCTTCCGACGCGCCCAGCACGGGCGGGCCACCCACCACGATGACATCGTAGGACTTGCGCAGGTCCGTCATGAGCCGCGGCAGGCCCTCCGGCTCGAAGAACAGCAGCGGGTCGACGCCGAGGCGCGACAGGCCGAGGTAGTCCACGCCGAGTTCGGGCTGCGGGGCGATCATCTCCCTCATCTGCTCGCGCGAGGGCGAGCGGCGGATGGCCGAGGACGCCGGCTCGCGCGGGCGTTCCGCTGCCGGCAGGATGTCGAGATCGATCAGGAGTACCCTGCGGCCGAGGGTGCCGAAATAAGCTGACAGTCCGGTCGCCAGCGTCGACTTGCCTTCGCCGGGGAGGCTCGAGGTGACGAGGACGACCCGCGAGCCGCGGCCGGCGTGGTGCGCCTGCAGGGCTGCCGCGATGTTCCGCACCGCTTCCGAATAGGGCGAGCTCGGATGGTTGAGGATATGAAGCCTCGGTGCGGCCACGGCTCCCCCGCGTACGCGCGGGAGAAGACCGATGCACGGAATGCCCAGAACCCGCTGGACCTCCCTGTCGCTGCGCAGGCGGCGGTCCGCCCGCTCGAGGATCAGCGCGAGCCAGCATCCCGCCATGAGGGACAGGCAGGCGCTCGGGATGATGAACAGGAGGGGATTGTGGGAACTCGGCCACATCGGCACGGCGGCGCGCGATTGCACGCTGATGCCCGGCCGGATGCTCGCCTGCGCTTCCTTCATCTCGGTCCGGCGCCGCAGCAGGTTGTCGTGAAACTCGGTAGCTTCCCGGCTGGCGCGGGTCAGATCGCGGATCTCGCGGTCCGCATCGGCAACGCCGCTCGGCGCGGAGAGCGCGCCGACACGGCGGCGGATGGCGTCCTGCACCGCCTGCTGCGCCGTCCGCACCTCGTTCCTCGCGGCGTCGACCTGACGATCGATCTCCCGCAGCTGCGCGGCCGCATTGGCCTCCATCTGCTGTTCGAGACTGCCGACATAGGCTTCGGCGATGCGGTTGGCATAGGTGGCCGCCGTTTGCGGATCGGGCGAGGTGAAGGCCACCGAGATCAGCCGCGACCGTCGCTCCTGGAGAACCGTCGTCTTGCGGAAGAGGTTCTCCAGGAAGCGGTCGGCCTCGCTGCTTCCCGACAAGGACGGGATCCAGATGGCCAGCCGCTGCAGCATCCGTTGGCGGAGGTCTGGAGGGCCTTCCGCGCCCTGCTCCGGATTGCGCGCCACATCCTCCCGCGCGGCCGGCGCGGGCACGGCAGCCTGCACGGGCTGCGGGGGCTGCAGGCTGGCCGCAACGCGCCTGAGGTGATCCGGGGAGCCGAGGAGCGCCAGATGGGTATCGATGATCTCGTCGAGGATGCGCTCGGACGCCTGGCCGCCGCCGGACGGGCGGTCGACCGTCAGCTGGGCCGCCGCCGTGTACTGGGGCGGCACCAGAAGGGCGAGCACCCCTGCGAAGAGCGTTCCCAGCGCCGCGATGGCGAGGATGAGCCAGCGCCGGCGGAGGAGGATCTGGATGAGGTGCAGGAAGGCGGGAGCGGCCGTCGGATCGTGGAGCGAGCCATGGCCGCGATCGTCCGCATGGTCCTTGGGCCGGCCGGGTTCGGCCAGGCGCACGACGCCGTCCGTGTTCAATACACGCATGGTTCCCGGTCCCCAGTTGGAAAGGCCGCTCTCGTCCTGCGCCGGCCGCGCTCCGCGAGCAGCCCCGACGTTGCCGCGAGGCAGAAGGCCAGGGCGAACCAGACGACCGGCTGGCGCAGGATGAAATGGAACAGGCTGTAGGCGGCGAGGCCGCAGACGAGGGTCGTGATGGCATCGAGCCGCCCGCGCCAGGCGCCGACGACGATGCCGCCGACGAGCCATCCGAGGCCGAGGAGGGCCAGGAGCCCGCCCTGCACGAAGATGTCGAGCACGGTGTTGTGCGCTTCGAAATTGGGCGCGAGCTTGATCTCCGGCTGTGGCACGTCCCGGGGACCACCGCTCGCGCTGCGGCGTCCGATAGCGATCTCGTCGGGGACCTTCAGGTGCGGGCCGGGACCGAGGCCGAGCGTGAAAGCTTCGAGCCCCCGATGCACGGCTTCGCTCCAGATGACGACCCGCAGGTTTGCGGTTTCTCGCGTCTCCCGTTCCCCACCGCCGCGCATCGCCTGTGCGGCGACGGTTTCGGCCTGCTGCGCGAGCGACGAGCCGAAGGGTGCCGCGAGCGCAATGACGAAGGGCAGGGACAGGGCGAGCCCCCACGCCGCGGCCGAGCGCAGAGGCAGGGGATTCTGTTCGGCGAGCATCCACGTCCTGAGCTTCATGAGAACGTAGACGACGCCTGACACCGCGATGACGAGGAGGAAGGCGTCGCTCTTCGTCAGGCGCCCGACGACGACGGCGACGACCATGCACAGGCTC
>Ga0065721_10008445_pt1 | contig 10821 bp, 11 predicted proteins | sample Mesricmetagenome_FD_59108 | JGI IMG/M metagenome (GOLD analysis project Ga0065721, IMG submission 59108) | Mesophilic microbial community from rice straw/compost enrichment Sample: eDNA_1 v2 (version 2) | ecosystem: Engineered > Solid waste > Grass > Composting > Bioreactor | place: USA: Davis...
CCGCCGAGCCGTGCGTCCAGAACTTCCATCAGCCGCGGATCGCTGAAGTCGGCGACGGCGAGGCTCGCACCAGCCGCCTGCAGTGCCTCGGCGGAGAGGGTCGTCGTCAGGCCGACGACGAAGAGCCCGGCGGCGTGGGCGGATTGCACCCCGGAGGCCGAATCCTCGAAGGCGAGGGAGCGCGCGGCGTCCGCGCGCAGGAGGTCGAGCCCCATGCGGTAGGGCAGGGGGTCGGGCTTGGGCCGCGGCAGCTCGTCGCCGATGACGATCGCCTCGAAGCGGCGCCCGAGGCCGATGGCGCCGAGCATCATCTCGGCATTGGCGCGCGGCGCGTTGGTGACGACGGCGCAGCCGATGGCGCGCTCTTCCGCGACCGCCAGGAACTCGAGAAGACCACGCGTGGGCCTCAGCTGGCTCTCGGCCATGGTCCGGAACGCGGCTTCCTTGGCATCGGCGAGGCGGATGTGCTCGCTCTGGGGCAAGTCCGGGAACATGTCGCGCATGATCGCCGCATTGGCCCGGCCCTGCACCTCCCGTGCATAGGCCTCGGGCGTGATGCTGCGGCCGAAGCCGGCGAGCATGGCGTTGAAGGCCACGAAATGCAGGTGGTCGGTCTCGGTCAGGGTGCCGTCGAGGTCGAAGAGGAAAGCGGGGCGGCTCATCGTTTCTGCTTCCGGGGAGAGGGCGACCGGCGCGGATCGGTGCCGATCACGAGGATCGTGTGGGAGCCGAGGCGCGGCAGGAGCCGGTCGAGGTCGGCCCGCCGCAGGGCGACGCAGCCCGCCGTCGGCGCAAAGCCGGGCCGGGCAAGATGCATGAAGATGGCGCTGCCGCGGCCGGGGCGGATGGGCCCGCGGTTGTAGCGGATGTCGAGCACGCGGTCATAGACGTCGTCCTCGCGCCACATTCGCTCGTGGCTCGCCCGATAGGGCAGGCGTACCGGGCGGTTGTAGCGGCGGTCGCCGGGGGCATCACACCAGCCGTCGTCCGGGTGAGTCCTGCGCGCGGGAAGGCCGGAGCGCGGCCGGGCTCCCTTGTCGGGGCGCAGGTAGAGAACGCCGAGCGCGAAGCGGCCGAGCGGGGTCGCACCGTCGCCTTCGCGCTTCACCCGCGTGACGCCGCCCTTGCCGAGGGCGCAGGGCAGCACGACATGTCCTGCGACGAGGAGCCCGCGCGAAGCATCGCGCGGGCGCGGAAGAACCCTGACGGTGCGAAGGAAGGTTCGTTTCATCACAACCCGGTGCGTCGACGCCGCCTACTTGTTGCCCGGTGCGGATCGCTTAGTCTAGGACTTCCTGCCCGGTTGCGTTCCCGCGCCGCCGGGTCTCTCCGGCCCGCCCGCGCCGGCATCTCCTGCCCAACAATGGAAGGACAATGCCCCACGCCCGCCATCTGCTCATCGTGGACGACGAGGAAGACCTGCGCGAGACGCTCAGCGAGCAGCTCGCGCTGACCGACGAGTTCACGCTCTCCACCGCCGCATCGGGCGCCGAGGCGCTCGATGCCGTGAAGGAGAACAACATCGATCTCGTCATCATGGATGTCGGCCTGCCGGACATGGACGGGCGTGACGCCGTCAAGCGCATGCGTGAGAGCGGCTTCCGCAGCCCCGTGATCATGCTGACCGGCCATGCGACCGACAGCGACACGGTTCTCGGCCTCGATGCCGGCGCCAACGACTACGTGGCCAAGCCCTTCCGTTTCGCGGTGCTGCTCGCGCGCATCCGCGCCCAGCTGCGCCAGTATGAGGCGAGTGAGGATGCGGTGTTCTCCATCGGGCCCTACACGTTCCGCCCCAGTGCCAAGCTGCTGGTGAACGAGCGCGGCTCCAAGCTCAAGCTCACCGAGAAGGAGACGGCGATCCTGCGCTTTCTCTATCGCGCCGGGCAGAAAGTGGTGACGCGCGAGGTGCTGCTCGCCGAGGTCTGGGGCTACAATGCCAATGTCACCACGCACACGCTCGAGACGCATATCTACCGCCTCAGGCAGAAGATCGAGCAGGACCCCTCCAACGCGCGCATTCTCGTGACCGAGCAGGGCGGCTACAAACTCATTCCGTGATATGGCAAAGGCGGCGGGCGGGATCGGATCGCAGGCATGGGACTGAACGAAGACATCGCGGTGCTCGAAGTGGTGCCGACCTTCGCCGGCGTCGAGCGCGAGGCGCTGCGACTCATCGCCTTTGCGGCCGAATCGCGGATCCTGCGGGCCGGAGACGTCCTCTTCCGCCGTGGCGAACCGGCAGATGCTGGCTACCTCGTGCGCTCCGGCGCGATCGCGCTCGATGCACGCGACGACGGCTCGCCGACGGATTACGTGGTTGGACCGGGCGTGCTCATCGGCGAGCTCGCGCTCTTTGCCGAGATCAAGCGGCCGGCGACGGCCATCGCGCGCGAGCCTTCCTCCGTGACGAAGCTGCCGCGCAGCGTCCTGCGGCGCGTGCTCATCGAGTTTCCCGACGCGGCCGTCCATCTGCGCGCCGTCCTCGCCAAACGGCTGAACGGCATGGCGGGAGACCTCGCGGCCGTGCGGCGCGCCCTGCTGTCCATCGAGCGCTAGGTCCACTCGCCGTCGCCCTCCACGGCTCCTTTCACCACGTTTCGAAGCTCGTCGTCCGACCGGCGCTCGCCTGAGCGGCGGCGCGAGCCTGCATGCGATGCGCAAGGTGCTTGCGCTGCTTCGGGGACGCGCTAACATGTCAGAAAGAACATAACAGCGATCCTTGGGATCATCCCGAGGATCATCCTGGGGGGATCCACGTGAGCGAGCCGCAACGTTTCGGCCTGTCCGCTGCCCTGGTGTCGCCTTTCGACGAGCGGGGCAGGCCCGACCTCGAACGGCTCGTCGGCCATGCCCGCGCCGTCCTCGCCGAGGGCTGCGACAGCATCACCCTGTTCGGCACGACCGGCGAAGGCTTCTCCATCCCTGCNCGGGAGCGNGGCGCGATGCTCGGCGCCGTGGCGGGGGCCGGCATTCCGCTCGCCGACAAGGTCTATGCCGGTGTTTCAGCGACGACCGTGGCCGAGGCCGCCGAACAGGCGGAGCTTGCCCTGTCGGCCGGCGTGCGCGGACTTCTGGTGGCCCCGCCCTTCTATCTCAAGGGCATCGACGACGAGGGGCTCTACGGCTGGTTCCACGATTTTCTCGCGCGCCTCGGCAGCGAGGCGCGTGGGGTCATTCTCTATCATATCCCCGGGCAGACGGCGGTGCCGCTGTCGAGCAGCCTGGTCCGGCGCCTGCGCGATGCCTTCGGCGGCGTCATCGCCGGCATCAAGGATTCCTCGGGGGACTGGGCGACGACCGAGCGCTTCCTCGCCGACCACGGTGACATCGCCGTTCTCGTCGGTGACGAGCGCCTGCTGGCGCGCGCGGTGCGCCATGGCGCCGAGGGCAGCATCTGCGGCCTCGCCAACATCGCCCCGGCGCTGTTGCGGCCCCTCGTCCACGAGGGCCGTGACGACCGACGCGTCAATGCGCTCGTCGAGGCCATCGTGAGCCTGCCGGTGCTGCCGGCGGTGAAGGCCCTTGTCGCCCATCGGCGCGGCGATAAAGGCTACCTTCGTGTGCGCCCGCCGCTCGTGCCGCTCTCCACGGCGGGCCGGGAGCAGCTCCTTGCTGCCTTCGAGGCCATCACCGGCGAGCCGGCTGGCGCCTGAGAACATCCCGCGGCGGGCCTGTCGCCGCTGGGGACGGATCGCCCGGTCGCCATCGCCCGGGTCAAGAACGACGGCAAAGCCGCGCCATGATCCAACGGGAGGACAAACGATGCACGGTGTCAGCAGACGGACGTTTCTCGCCGGCAGTGCGGCGCTCGGGGCCGGCGTGTTCATGCCGGCCATCGCGAGGGCGCAGGCCACGGTGATCCGCTGGGGCGAGATGCTGCCCCAGTCGCACCCGCAGGTGCAGATGATCGACCGCATCGCAGCCGAGGTGAAGGAGAAATCCGGGGGACGCATCGACATCCAGAGCTTCCCCAACGGCCAGCTCGGATCGGGCAAGGACATGATGGACGCTGTCGTCTCCGGCGCCCTCGCCTTCACGACGGACGGCGCGGCGGCCCTCGGCGCGCTGCTGCCGCAGCTTTCGGTGATCGAAGCCCCCTATCTGTGGCGCGATGCCGCCCACATGACGAAGGCGGGATCATCGCCGATCTTCGCCAAGATGAACGAGGAACTCGTGAGCCGGCGCGGCCTGCGCATGCTCGCCATCACCTATTACGGCAAGCGCCACCTGACGACCGGCAGCAAGGAGGTGCGCTCGGCGGCCGACATGGCGGGGTTCAAGCTGCGCGTGCCGCCGGTCGATACCTTCCGCGCCATGGCCGAGGCCTGGGGAGCGCGCGCGACGCCCATCAACTTCAACGAGCTCTATCTCGCCCTGAGCCAGGGGGCGGTCGACGGGCAGGAAAACCCGCTGCCGACCATCCACAGCGCCAAGCTCGCCGAGGTGCAGAAATATCTGGTGTTGACCGGGCACATCATCACGCCGCGGCTCGTCATCGCCAACGAGGCGGCCCTGAAGGGGCTCTCGGCGGAGGACCGGGCCATCCTCGACACGGCCATCGCCAACGGGGCCAAGTGGCAGGATGCCGAGCTCTCGCGCCAGGAGGGTGACCTGATCGGCACGCTGAAGACGGCGGGCATGACGATCATCGAGCCCGACCTGGAGAGCTTCCGCAAGCCGGTGCTGGAGCAGCTGCCGCCGAAGTTCGAGGAGAAATGGGGCAAGGGAACCTGGGACGCGCTCGCCGCGCTCTGACGTTTCGCCCGTTCGCTCCTGCAGCGGGGTCTCCGACGGAGGCCCCGCCCCGACTTCGGATGCTGCCATGCTGCGCCTTGCCGGGCTTCTCGCGGATCGGGCGGTCGCTGCCGCCGCGGTCCTGCTTCTTCTTGCGTTGCTCGCCTGCGTCTTCCTCGGCGTCGTGTTCAGGCTGGTGAACGAGCCGCTCGCCTGGTCCGACGAGATGGCGCAATACCTGATGGTCTGGACGGCCTTCGTCGGCTGGATCCTGGCCGCGCGTCGGCGCAGTCACATCCGCATCACGGTGGTCATCGACCAGCTGCCGCCGCCCCTGCGCCGCGGCGCCGAAGTGCTGATACAGCTCGCGGTTGCCGCGCTCGGCATGGTGCTCCTGTCGCGCAGCTTCGGGCTGATCGAGCGCAACTTCGACGTGGAGTGGGTCAGCCTGCCGCTCTCGGCCGCGCTCGTCTATGTGCCGATGCCGATCGCCGGCTTCGCAATCGTGGCGCAGGCGCTCGTCGAGATCGCGGAGGTGCTCGCCGGCGCCCGCCAGCGTGATTCCGAGGCGGGAGCCGCGCCATGACCGCCGTGATGATCGAGATCCTCGTCGTCTGGTTCGCCGCGCTCCTGCTCGGCCTGCCGCTCTTCGCCTCCATGGGGCTCGCGGCCTTCGCCTTCGTCGTCATCAACGGCATGCCGGTCGACATCGTGCCGCAGAAGATCGCCCAGGCGGCCAATTCCTTCCCCATCCTCGCCGCGCCGCTGTTCATCCTGATGGGCAACATCATGAACTCGGCCGGCATCACCGACCGGATCTTCGCCTTCGCCCGGGCCTGCGTCAGCTGGCTGCGCGGCGGCCTGTGCCACGCCAACATCCTCGCGAGCGTGATCTTCGCCGGCATGTCCGGCTCCGCCGTGGCGGATGCGGGCGGCGTCGGCTCGCTCGAGATCAAGGCGATGCGCCAGGAGGGCTACGACCCCGAGACCGCCGCGGCCATCACGGCCGCCTCGGCGACCATCGGGCCGATCATTCCACCGTCGCTGCCCATGGTCATCTATGGCGTCAGCGCCGACGTCTCCATCGGCGGGCTGTTCCTCGCCGGCGTCATTCCCGGCCTCCTGATGGCACTTGCGCTCTCTGTCATGGTCACGGTCGTCGCCACGCGGCGCGCCATGCCGCGCCATCCCTTCGAAGGCTTCAGGACCCTCGCCGTCGCTTATCGGCGGGCGCACTGGGCCCTGATGACGCCGGTCATCCTCTTCGGCGGCATGATGAGCGGCATCATGACGCCGACCGAGGCGGCTGCCGTCGCATCCGTCTATGCCCTTTTCCTCGGGCTCGTCGTCTACCGCGACTTCGACCTGAGGCAATTGCCACGGATCATCGTCGACACGGTGGAGACGACCGGGATCGTGCTGGCGCTCGTCATGACGGCGGCGGCACTCGCCTGGTGCCTGTCGATCTCGCGCATCCCGCAGACGCTCGGGCCGATGATCATCGGGGCGGTGGGCGACCCGCTCGTCTTCCTCCTCATCGTCAACGTGCTGCTGCTCGTCGTCGGCTGCGTCATGGAGGCGCTGGCGGCGATGCTCATCCTCATCCCCATCCTGGTGCCGATCGCGATTCAGTTCGGCATCGATCCCGTGCAGTTCGGGCTCATCTTCGTGCTCAACCTCATGATCGGCACGATCACGCCGCCCGTCGGCGTCGTCCTCTTCGTCACGGCGCGCATCGCCCACATCCGTTTCGAGGCAATGTCGCGGGCCATCGTGCCGTGGATGCTGCCGCTCGTGGCGGTGCTGCTCGCCGCCACCTTCTGGCCGCCGCTGACGACATGGCTGCCGGGGCTCGTGCTGGGGCGGTAGCGGCCTCGCGCCATCAGCGCGGGGCCGGCCGCCAGCCGGGCGGCGCCATCTCGAAGCCGTCGAAGGTGAAGCCCGGCGCGACCGTGCAGCCGACGAGTGTGAAGGCGCCGAGGCTCGTCGCCGTCTGCCACCAGCCCGCCGGCACGACGCATTGCGGCCGCTCGCCCGCCGCAAGGTCCGCGCCGAGGCGGTGGGCCTCCGTCTCGTGCCCATCGGGCGACAGGGTCAGCACCAGCGGCGCGCCGAGATACCAGTGCCAGACCTCGGCGGCGTCGACGCGGTGCCAGTGGGACGTGCCGCCGGGCCCGAGCAGGTAGTAGATCAGCGTCGAGGCGGCGCGCCCGCCCTGTGCCGGCCGAGGGTCGCGATAGGTCTCGCGGAACCAGCCGCCCTCCGGGTGGGGCTGCAGGTCGAGCAGGCGGACGATGGCCTCCGCCGTGAGCGCTTCCTGTCCGTCCACCGGCAGCATCAGAACCGGTCCTTCCAGCCGCGGAGCGCGGCGAAGACGTCCGCAGCCGGCCGGCCGGAGAGGTTCACGGCGGCGGCGAGGGCCGGCTCGCCCGCGCGCAGGAAGGGGTTGGTCGCCTTCTCCTCGCCGAGGAGGGACGGGATCGTCAATTCGCCCCGCGCCCGCGCCGCCTCGATGTCGGCGGCTCGCCTGGCGAGCGCAGCGTTGTCCGGATCGGCGGCGAGCGCGAAGCGGGCGTTCGAGAGCGTATATTCGTGGCCGCAGTAGAGGCGGGTGTCGTCCGGCAGGGCGGCGAGCTTCTCGAGGGCCGCCCACATGTCCGCGGGCGTCCCCTCGAACAGGCGTCCGCAGCCGAGCGCGAACAGCGTGTCGCCGGCAAAGAGGGCCCGCTCGCCGGCGAACCAGTAGGCGATATGGCCGAGCGTGTGCCCGGGCGTGGCGATGACCTCGCCGCTGAGATCGCCGACCTCGACCACGTCGCCTTCCGCAACCCTCCGGTCGATGTCGGGAATGGCGGCCGCCTCCGCCGCGGGCCCGATGACGGTCGCGCCCGTCTCCCGCTTGAGACCGGGAATGCCCTCGACGTGGTCGGGATGCTTGTGGGTGACGAGGATGTGCGTCAGCCGCCAGCCTGTGTCGGCGAGGGCGCGGCGTACCGCCGCCTCCTCCGGCGCATCGATGGTCGCGCAGGCGCCAGTCGCCGCGTCGCGGACGAGGACGCCGATGTTGTCACTGCGGCAGGGAAAGACATGGATGTCGGCTGGCACGATAGTCCTCCTTGGCTTCCGGCCCCCGGGCCGACCCAACGATCCGGGCGACCTTACAGCCTCTTTCCGGCGAGGCGAATCACGGGATCGGTTCTCTCGCGAGGCGGCGTCATCTTGCAACCGGCGGTTCCGATCCCGATGATCAGGGGGAAGGAGGAGCCGCTTTGGCCGTCGATGTGGTCGATCTGAGGCATTTCTACGCGAGCCCGCTCGGTGTCGTGGCGCGGCGCCTCGTGCTGCGCGCCGTCGAGGGGCTGTGGAAGGACCTTGCCGGCCAGCGACTTCTCGGCATCGGCTATGCGACGCCCTATCTCACCGTCCTCAAGGGGGGCAGCGAGCGCACGCTCGCCTTCATGCCGGCGGCGCAGGGCGTGGTGAACTGGCCCTCCGCGGGGCCTTCCGCCTCGGCTCTCGTCGAGCCGACGATGCTGCCGNTGCCGGATGCCTGCATCGACCGGGTGCTCGTCGTCCACGCGCTGGAGACGAGCGAGGCGCCGGACGAATTGATGAGCGAGGTCTGGCGGGTGCTGAGCCCGGGCGGCCGTGTTCTTCTCGTCGCGCCCAACCGGCGCGGCCTGTGGGCGCGCATGGACACGACGCCCTTCGGCCAGGGCCAGCCGTACAGCCGCTCGCAGCTCACGGGCCTCATGCGCCGCACGCTCTTCTCGCCGGAGAACTGGCTGGAGGCGCTCTACGTGCCGCCGTTGCAGCGCCAGCTCTTCCTGCGCTCGGCGGTGGCCTGGGAGCGCGCTGGAGCAGGCCTGTCGCTGCCCTTCGCCGGCGTGCACGTCATCGAGGCGGTCAAGCAGCTGCACCGGCCGGTCGCGGTGCGCGCGATGCGGCGCGCGGCGCGCCTGCGGCCCGTGCTGGTGCCGGCCCAGGGGGCGCTCTCCCCGCGTTTCGTGGCCGGCGACGACATGCCGCCACCGTCCGGGCGCAGCCGAGCGCATCGCGAGGCGGGCCCGTTCTGAGGGCCCCCGCCCCCGGGAGGATCCCGACTTCATCTTGTCTTCGTCTTGACTTGGCGCCGGCCAGTCGCCAAGGTCCGCCCGCGCCGACCCCGCGGGGGTCCTCCGCGGCCGGACGCCGCGGACGGGCCACCCTGAAGATGGACAACCCCGGCGCCCCATATCGCATGCGAAGCTATCTGGATTTCGAAAAGCCCGTCGCCGAGCTCGAGGCCAAGGTCGAGGAACTGCGCGCCATGGCCGAAGGCGGCAGCGCCGTCTCCATCGGCGACGAGATCGCCCGCCTCGAAGCCAAGGCGGACAAGGCCCTCGAGGACCTCTACGCCAATCTGACGCCGTGGCAGAAGACGCTGGTGGCGCGCCATCCGCAGCGCCCCCATTTCGTCGATTATTGCGCGGCGCTGATCGAGGACTTCACGCCGCTCGCCGGCGACCGCAAGTTCGGCGAGGACGAGGCCATCCTCGGCGGTTTCGGCCGCTTCCGCGGCGAGAGCGTCTGCGTGATCGGCCAGGAGAAGGGCGCCAATACCGAGGCGCGCCTGCGCCACAACTTCGGCATGGCCAAGCCCGAGGGCTACCGCAAGGCCGTGCGGCTGATGGACATGGCGGACCGCTTCGGCATTCCCGTGATCAGCTTCGTCGACACGGCGGGTGCCTATCCGGGCATCGGCGCGGAGGAGCGCGGCCAGGCCGAGGCCATCGCCCGCTCGACCGAGGCCTGCCTGGCGCTCGGCGTGCCCAACGTCTCCGTCATCATCGGCGAGGGCGGCTCGGGTGGCGCCATCGCGCTCGCCACGGCCAACCGCGTGCTCATGCTCGAACACGCCATCTATTCGGTGATCTCGCCGGAGGGTGCGGCCTCGATCCTGTGGCGCGATTCCTCGCGCGCTCAGGACGCGGCGACCAACATGAAGATCACTGCACAAGATCTCTTACGCTTTTCGGTCATCGATGGCATTATCCCCGAGCCGTCGGGGGGAGCGCATCGCGATCCGGCGGCAGCCATGAACGCTGCGGGCGATGCGATCGCAGCGGCTTTTCAGGATCTGGCCGGGCTTTCGCCCGACGAGATCCGGTCCTTGCGTGCTGACAAGTTCCTGGCCATCGGGCGCCAACTTTAACGATCTGTTCACCGAGCCGGTGCGTGGCGGCGGCCACCGGTAAGGTTCGAGTAACGCTAACGGGTTTAAAGCTCGATGGTGCCGGTGTGCCCAGCGCCCGGCATCAGGGAAGCGAGAGGTTGCGTTATGCTCAAGCGATTGCTGCTGGTCTCGACGATCGCCCTTGCGGTGGCAGCCTGTGAGGACGACGCCACCTACTCCCGCAGCGTGCGCGCCTCCCAGCCCGTTCCGGGCAAGACGCTGGCCCTGATGGAGCAGAAGGACATGTCGCGCTACGCGCCGGTCCTCATCCGCTCCTACAAGAAGGAATCGGAGCTCGAGGTCTGGAAGCAGACCAAGTCCGGCAAGTACGCGCTCCTGAAGACCTTTCCCATCTGCCGCTGGTCGGGTCAGCTCGGCCCGAAGAAGCGCGAGGGCGACCGGCAGGCGCCGGAAGGCTTCTATGCCATCACGCCGGCCCAGCTCAATCCNAACTCGAGCTACTATCTCTCGTTCAACATGGGCTATCCGAACGCCTACGACCGCGCCTACGGTCGCACGGGCGCCCATCTGATGGTCCACGGCGCCTGCTCCTCGGCCGGCTGCTACTCCATGACGGACGAGCAGATCGCCGAGGTCTACGCCATCGTGCGCGAGGCCTTCGCCGGCGGGCAGAAGGCCGTGCAGATGCAGGCGATGCCCTTCCGCATGACGGCGGAGAACCTCGCCAAGCATCGCTACGACCAGAACATGGCCTTCTGGCGCAACCTGAAGGAAGGCGCGGACCACTTCGAGGTGACGAAGCAGGAGCCGCAGGTCGCCGTCTGCGGCAAGCGCTACGTCTTCAACGCCACCTCGGCCAACGGCCAGCGGCTCGATCCTGCCGCGGCCTGCCCGCCGCTCGATGTCGA
>Ga0065721_10052957_pt1 | contig 10821 bp, 6 predicted proteins | sample Mesricmetagenome_FD_59108 | JGI IMG/M metagenome (GOLD analysis project Ga0065721, IMG submission 59108) | Mesophilic microbial community from rice straw/compost enrichment Sample: eDNA_1 v2 (version 2) | ecosystem: Engineered > Solid waste > Grass > Composting > Bioreactor | place: USA: Davis...
GGCTACGGCTACCTCGGGGAGCTGTTGGCGAGCCGCGGCTTCCTCGCGGTCTCGGTGGACGAGAACTACTTGAATTACTCGGTCTGGAGAGGCATTCCGGACGAGGATATGAAGCTGAGGGCATGGATCCTGCTGAAGCATATCGGTCAGCTGGAGCGGTTCGCCAACGATCCGTCGACTCCGTTCTACGGGGCCGTCGATTTCGATCGCGTCGCCCTGCTCGGCCATTCCCGGGGCGGACAGGCGGTCGCGATGGCCGCGGACCGGGAAGCTTGGTTCGCGGCGGATAACGCGCTGCCGGATCGCGAATCCTATCGAATAAGGGCGGTTATCGCGATCGCCCCGACGGACACGACGGTGGACGGTCGGACGGCCAACCTCAAGGATGTCGTCTATATGACCCTGCAAGGGTCCGAGGACGCGGACGTCAGCAACTTCTATGGAGAGAGGCAGTACCAGAGGACCTCCTTCACGCCGGGCTCGGCCGGCTTCAAAACTTCGCTCTACATCGGCGGAGCGAACCACGGGCAATTCAATACGACCTGGGGAGCGCGGGATGAATCGATGCCGGCGGGCCTCTTCCTCAAGACGCCGGATTTAACCGGCGACCAGCAGAGGCAAATCGCCAAGGTATACGTGTCCGCCCTGATGGAAACCGCCTTGCACGACGACGAGGCTTATCGTCCTCTCTTCCGCGATTACCGGGCGGGAGCTGACTTCCTCCCCGACACGTCGTATTGGAGCCGGTACGAGGACGCCGACTTCGTCCCCGTCGCCCGATACGAGAATGCTCGGAACGCCGACGGACAGCCGGATGCGGGGGCAACCGCTTCGGCGGCGGGAGTGGACGCTTGGACACGCCAAGAGGCCCTTGACCGGCAAAATCATGGCAAAGGCAACAGCGGCGTCGTGGTGAGCTGGAGCGAGGAAGGAGCTTCCTACGCGATCCAAGCCGACTCCTTCTTCCGTATGCCTTCGACAGATTCGGAGGATGGCTCTTTGCCTATCCTGAGCTTTTCCATGGCGAACCTAAGCTGGCTCTTGGAGGAGGATCAAGGAACCGAAGCCGCTGCGGAGAATCTGGATATTCGAGTAGAAGCAGAGGACGAGGCCGGCCGTACGGCAAGAGTCTTGCTAAGCGACATCCTTCCCATCCAAGCGACGCCGAGAACGTCCTTTACTTGGTTAGGGTGGCCGGAAGTTGGGCTTGGAGAGGAAGAGTACAATCACGAGGTAGAATCGGTATTCCAGACGTATCTTCTTCCTCCGGAACGATTCGAGACCGCGGGCCATGACGTCGATTGGAATCATCTTCGCCGCATCGTCTTTTATTTTGAAGGGGCGGCAGGGCAAGTCATGCTGGATGATATCGGTTTTGCGCGGTAAGGCAGGGGGCTGGAGAGAGGCGTCGCGCCCAAGGGCCTTCGCCCATTTCCTGCTCGTTGACAAAACCTCCTGGAGCGGCGTATACTGTGCGTAAATGAACACAGTATACGGATGATCGTCATAAAACTTTCCTTTTCCGCAACCGATACTGTGCTAATTATTATCATAGATAAACGAGGGAGAGTGCCATTCATGAGTACCATTCAAGAGCAAAGCGTAGCCGCGGATTATTCCGCCGTCGTAAGGGAGCGCCGTTCGGTACGCCACTACGATCCGTCGGTTCAAATTCCGGAGAGCGTGCTGACGGAGATTCTCGAAGAAGCTTCGCTGGCTCCTTCCAGCAGCAACACGCAGTCGTGGAGATTCCTCGTCATCAACGACGAAGCGGCCAAGCAAAGATTGCATCCGATTGCCAACAGCCAGAAGCAAGTGCTGACCGCCTCCGCTACGATCGTGGTGCTCGGAGACCTCGACGGCTACAAGGAGATCGGGCGCATCAACGAAGAGTCCGTTCGGAGAGGCTACATGCCCGCCGACTTCGCTAAGCAATTCACGGAGAACAGCTTGAAGCTGTATAGCGGCCTGCCGGCCGAGAAGATGAAGAGCATCGTGCAGATCGACGGCGGCCTGGTGAGCATGCAGCTGATGCTGTCCGCCAAAGCCAGGGGCTACGATACCGTGCCGATGGGCGGCTACAACGAGCAGAAGCTGATCGAGGAGTTCCGGATTCCGAAGAACCTTGTCCCGATCATGCTGATCTCGGTCGGCAAAGCCGCGGCCGACGCCCCGGGACGGCTGACCGCCAGGCTCCCGATCCAAGACATCGTCTCCTGGAACGAGCTGAAGTAACTTTTGATTGGACATTCGAATAGCAGACCTCCGAAGCGGCCGAGCTTATCGGCCGTTTTTTGGCGTGTTAAGAAGTTGTTCAGTCCTTGTTGCTAGGATAGCAGTATGGAAGAAAGGGTGATAGACCGTGTCTAGCAAAATACTAGTGGTGGACGACGCCGTATTTATGAGAAATATCCTGAAGGATTATTTGGAATCGAACGGGTACGAAGTCGTCGCGGAAGCTTGCAACGGGGCCGAGGCCGTCCATTTATATAGGCAATACCTGCCGGATTTAGTTACAATGGACTTATCCCTGCCCGAAGTAAACGGGCTGGAAGCCCTTAAGGAGATCAAACAGTTCGATCCCGATGCGAGAATCGTCATTTGTTCGACTCTCGGCCAGAAGAACATGATCGTCCAGGCGATCGAGGCCGGGGCGAAAGACTTTATGATCAAGCCGATCCTCCAAGACCGCCTTATCGAGAGAATCGAAGCGATTCTGGCCTAAGGGGGCGGGGACCGGCATTACAGTCCAGAGGTACGGGGAATGAATCGGATGCTTATCGGAAGGAAGACGGATCGATTTCAATGGATTCTCGCGGCAGCGGTCGCGGCGGTTCTCGCCGTGATCGCTATTACCTATCTGTCCAAATCCGATTCCCCGCAAGCGAAGAACGGAATTCTGGATCTTACGGCATGGGATCTGCAGGTTCAGGGGAATCTGCCGTTAGATGGCGAGTGGGAGTTCTACCCGAATCGTTTGCTGGAGCCAAAGGACTTCGCCGGGGAGAACCCGAGCCCGGAGGGCCGCCTGCTTAACGTTCCGGGAGTCTGGAACGGGCCCGGCATGAAGGCGCTCGGCGCCGGAACCTATCGGCTCACCGTCCTGCTCCGGCCGGGCTTGGACGAGCAGCTCGCCATTCAGAAACAAATCATTCGCTTCTCGGATAAATTCTACGTGAACGGCAAGCTTCTGGGGCAGTCCGGAATTCCTTCCGAGAGTCGCCAGGGCTACAAGCCGGGCAACGCCCCATATACGATCTACTTTACGGCGCCTGCCGACGGCAGGCTGGAGATCGTCATTCAAGCGGCCAATTACGAATATCATCAGGGAGGCGGATTGTTCTTCTCGCCGACCTTGGGGCTTATCGGCAATATCGTCATGGACAGGCAGGTGCAGATCTCTCTGGAGTGGGCCGGAGTGATCGTGCTGTTCATTTTCGGATTTTTCTTTATCGTGCTGTTCGGCCTGTTCAATCGCAATACCGGATTTCTATTCTTCGGAATCTTCTTCGCGATCTTCGGCATCATGATCTTCCTGAACGGGCAGCGTTCCTTCCTGGAGATGTTCCCGGACGCGCCTTTCCAGCTAAGCTGGAAGCTCAAGGATGTCACCTTGAACGTCACCTATCCGATCACGATTCTATATACGAACAGCTTGCTGAAGCTGGGCAGGTGGAAAAGATTCCTTCAATCGGTAGCCGCCCTCTACGCGCTTTATGCCGTCTGCATTGTCCTGTTGCCCTACTCCGTCTATTCCGCCATCTTGGAATACTTTATCTACTCGCTGCCGTTCTTCTTCGGATTGCTCGTCTTCGTGCTGCTTCGAATGTATCGCAACCGCGACTACGGCGTGTTCGACCGGCAGGAGATGCAGCTGTTCATCGCGGCGATCATGTGCATCGTGCTTTTTCCGATCAATATTTTCGTCAGCTTCTCGGATGCCAGCGATATCGCGGCCAGAGCGCTGACCGACGTGCTCGTGCTGGCGTTTATCGTTCTGGCTCTCATGATGGTGGCGAGGCGTTACCTCAGCCTGTATACCTCTATGGAGGGGCTGACGGACCAACTCAAGCGCTCGGACGAGCTAAAGGACGAATTCCTGCTCCAGACGTCCCACGAGCTGAACACGCCGCTTAACGGCATCATGAACCTGTCGCAGTCCGTCCTGGACGATCCGGCGCGCACTCCGAACGCGAAGCGGACCCGGGAGAAGCTTCTGCTTATCCGCAATATGGCTTTCCGGATGTCGAACATGGTACACGACGTCATCGACTTGGCTCAGCTGAAGGACGAGCGCCTGGTCGTCTCCCGGGAGCGGGTCGACCTGCAAGCCTGCGCGAGCAACCTGTTCAGCGTTTACGGTTTTCTCGCCAATGAGAAAGGGGTCCGGCTGGACAGCCGGATCGGGCCGGACTCCATGTACGCTTGGGCGGACGATAGGCGGCTTCTGCAGGTGCTGTCCAACATCCTGGACCTATGCTTGAGGCATATGGAGCAATCCCTTCTGCAGGTGTCGGCGACGAGCCTGGGAGAAGAGATCCTCCTGACGGTGGAGGCGATGCAGCATCGCAAGCCGTCCGAGCAGCAGTTGGAATCGGAGGGCTTCGGGATCGGCTTATCGATCGCCAGCGAGCTCGTTCGTCTGATGGAGGGACGGTTGGAATGGAAGGAAGCCCGGGACGGGGAAGGCATCCGATTCGAGATCTTCTTGCCCGCCTATAAAGCGGAGGCAGATTCCCCGCATGAGGAGGAGCCGCAATCGGCCGAGACGCTCGTCGCGGCGTCGTCCGAAGGAGGAGAGGGCGGGCGAGGAGAGGATCAGTCGATCCTGGTCGTGGCGGCTCCGGCCAATCTCGAGCTGCTCGTGAACCTGCTCGCGATCGAAGGATACCGGGTGGAGACCGCCCACAGCGCGGCTGAAGCGATCGAGGCGATGCGCGAATCCGGCCCGCCGCCGGATCTTCTGCTGCTGGACGTCATGATGCCGGGCGGGGAGAGCTACGAGGTGGGCCGTTGGATACGCAGAACCTATTCGCCGATCGACCTTCCGATCCTGTATCTTATCGCGAGGAATACGCCGGCGGATATCGAAGCGGTGCTCTCCGCCGGCGGCAACGACTTCATCGTCAAGCCGCTGGACGCGGGGGAGATCCGGGTGCGGATCCGCACGCTGCTGGCCATGAAGAACCTGGCCAAGGAAGCGGCCGCGAGCGAGATGGCGTTCCTGCAATCCCAGATCAAGCCTCATTTTCTATACAATGCGCTCGGAACGATCATGTCGCTCTGCTATACGGACGGTCCGAGGGCGGGAGAGCTGCTGGCGGTGCTCAGCCGCTACCTGCGTATCATCTTCCATCAGGACCAGCGGAGCGACGCGGTGACTCTTGCGCAGGAAGTGGAGCTCGTGCAAGCCTACGCGGATATCGAGCAGGCGCGCTTCGGCAGCCGTCTCGAGCTGAACATCGAGATCGACGACGCCCTGCTGTCCGTGCCGGTCATGCCGCTCACGATCCAGCCGCTTGTCGAGAACGCGATCCGCCACGGAGTGGCGAAGAAAGTCGACGGCGGAACCGTGCGGCTTGCCATCGAGAAGGCAGGCCAGTACGTGAGAGTCGTCGTCGAGGATAACGGAATCGGAATGACGGCGGACGAAGTGCGGCGATTGCTGGAGGGAGGCCAAGGGGAAGAAGGGGTCGGCTTCCGCAATATTCTCAAGCGGGTCCTTCACCTGTCCGGCAAGCCGCCGGAGGTGGAAAGCGCTCCGAATGCAGGGACGAGGGTAACGCTGTGGCTTCCGGCTTCCGATAGTAAAGACAGGCACGGGAGGGATAAAGATGATACGAGCGTTGCTGGTCGATGACGAAGAGCATGCTCTTAGAATATTAAGGATTTTGCTGGAGAGGGTCGGAGAGGTCGAGATCGTCGGAGAGGCGAATAACGGCTTCGACGCGTTGGAGAAGCTGAAGCGGCTGCGTCCGGACGTCGTCTTCTCGGACATCGAGATGCCGGGAATGAACGGAGTCGAGCTCGCCGAGAGAATCGGCAACGAGAATCTCGATATTCAAGTGGTGTTCGTGACCGCGTACGATCGCTATGCGATCTCGGCTTTCGAGCGGGATGCCGTGGATTACCTGCTGAAGCCCTTGGAGATGGACCGGCTCGTCAAAACGGTGCAGAGAGTGAAGAAGGAAGCGGCGAAGAACGCCGGAAGGGACGAGATCGCCGCGGCGGCCGCGATTGCCGACGAGCGGAAGGCGGCGGACGAGTCGCCCCTGCTCCGCGTCCGAATCCTGGGCGGAATCTCCGCGAGCAACTCCCGTCAAGAGCGAATGAAGTGGCGCACGGGCAAGGAGAGGGAGCTGTTCGCTTACCTGACGTTCCGGAAGGGGGAGAGGATCCACCGGGACGTCATCGTGGATGCCCTTTGGCCGGAAGAGCATTACCAGAAGTCCAAGGTCTATCTGCATACTTGCGTGAGCTTCCTGCGGAAGGATCTGAAACAGCTGGGCTTCGAGGGCGCCCTGCTGTACGAGGGAGAAAAATATCATATCAAGGAAGAAGTCATCGAGACGGATTGCGAGCTTTTCTTAAGCCGGGTGCAAGAGCTGAAGGCGACTCCGGCAACGACGCCGGAAGCGCTGGAGAGCGTGCTCGCCCTGTATAAGGGGCAGCTATTCAAGGATGAGGATTACGCCTGGGCGGAGGAAGACATCCTGAAGATCGAGCAGATCGCGGGAGAGCTGCGCATGGAGCTGGCCGCTTTATACGAGAAGAGCAGGGAATACATGAAGATGACGGACGTCGTCTTCAAGCATCTCTCCGTATCGCCCTACGACGAGGAAGCCTACCGGCTGATGATGAGGGCGCAATTCGCCTCGGGCAAGCACGAGGAAGTGTTCCGAATCTACCATGTCCTGCTGGAGAGACTCGGCGAGCTGGGCATCGAGCCCTCGGCCATGACGGTCGAGCTGTATAACGAGATCAAGCAGAAGAAGGAGCGGGCTTAAGCTGGGTATCGGAGGCAAAATATTTAACGGGCTGAGATATTAATGGACTTGGATATTAATAGATTTGGATATTAATAGACCGGAATGCCGGCTTCAGGCGAACAAGGGGGAATGCCCCGGCGTCTGGAGCTTTTTTTGATTGAAAGAGAGATTCGATTCGGTTTTTTAGGCTGTTGGGAAAGTATCGGCTCGGAAAATTACGTATGAAATTTCAACTATAATTCTTCCTTTTTTCGAAATGAAGCTAATTATGGATGATATTTCAGCTATAATTTCCGATTTTGGTCTTCAGGCGAAAAATAAACATGAAATTTCATACCCATTTGCTTAAACGAGGGCCTATCCCCCTATATTACGGATATCTTCATTCGATATTGAATCGAATCATTTAGCTCGAAGTACCAATCAAGTGTATTCGGTTCTTGCCGCGCGCCGCCTTCGACAAAAGCTCCTCTTTTTCATCGAAGGAGAATGAGGGTCCTTCAAGGAATTTAGAGCGGTTGGGCGAGAGTCCATCGCGACGAAAGACTTGGAAGGATCAGGTGAGAACGGAAATGAACGAAGCGTTGTATCGCAAGCTGCAGGAGGATGTGAGGGTTTACGTGAACGGTCCGGCCCGAGCCTTGTCCGAGCGGATCGAGGAGACGGGAGAGTGCGGCGCCGAGGTGCGGGAGGAGCTGAAGGAGCGGGGCTTCCTGAAGCTGGCCGCGCCTGAGGAATACGGGGGAACGGGGCTGAACTTCCTTCAATACCTGGAGCTGCTGGAGCTGTTCTCGCAGCTTCACGGTTCCATTCGGATGATCGTGCACGTGAGCAACGGCATCTGGAGACCGATCCATTACAAGGCGTCCAAGGAGCAGAAAAGGAGGTTCGTCAAGCCGCTCGTCCAAGGGGAGCTGACCGCGGCGTTCGCGCTGACGGAGCCGACGACGGGAGCGGGCACGGACATTCGGACGTCGGCGAGGAAGGAGAACGGCGAGTTCGTCCTGAACGGGGCGAAATGGATGGTCGCCTTCGGAGATACGGCCGATTACGTTCTGCTCTTCGCCCGTATGGAGAACACGAGCGGGCAGGAGGGAACGATCGCTTTGATGGTGCCGAGCGGTTCGCCGGGCTTATCGATCAAGAAGATGCCTCCGACTCTCGGCCTGACCGGCACGGGGCATGCGCACCTATACTTCAAGGATTGCCGGGTGCCGGAGGACTGCCTGATCGGGGAGGTCGGACAAGGGCTGTCCGTCGCCATGAACGGGTTCTTGAACCCGAGCCGGATCAGCGTGGGGATGACGTGCGTCGGGCTGGCGCAGAGGGCTCTGGATCTGTCCGTCGAGCGCAGCCGCAAGCGGGTCACCTACGGGAAGCCTCTTAGCCAGAGGCCGATCGTGCAGACCTGGCTGGCCGAGATGGCGACCGACATCGAAGCGGCGAGGCAACTCTGCCTGCACGCGGGCAGGGCCCAGGTCGAGGGGGAGCTGACGCCCGCCCATGCTTCCATGGCGAAGCTGTTCGCCCTGGAGATGCTCCAGCGGGTGACGGATAAGGCGCAGCAGATTTACGGCGGAATCAGCTACTTCAAGGGCATGGAGATCGAGAGGATTTACCGGGACGCGCGGGCTCAGAAATTCGAGGAGGGAACGTCCGAGATACAGAAGGCGGTAATCGCCCGTCAGCTGCTCGCGAAGGATTGAGGAGCGGCTGCGAATTGACACGCCCGGACGATCGGGTACAATGGGTGTCAGAACGACAAGCGGACCCCAGGGGATGAGAGAATTGCGGGAAGAGATGCGGCGGATGAGGAATATCGGAATCTTCGCTCACGTCGACGCGGGCAAAACGACGACGACGGAGCAGATTCTCTATATAAGCGGCAAGATCCGGGCAGCCGGCAGCGTCGACGACGGGACGGCCCAGACGGATTACCTGGACGTGGAGCAGGAGCGGGGGATCTCGGTCCGGTCGGCGGTGACCCGGTTCGAATGGAAGGGAACGGCCGTCAATCTGGTCGATACCCCCGGGCATGTCGACTTCCTGTCGGAGGTAGAGCGGGCGCTTAGGGTAATGGACGGCGCGGTCCTTATCGTCTCCGCGGTGGAGGGCGTTCAAGCTCAGACCGAGGTCGTCTGGCATGCGCTTCGGGAGCAAGGAATTCCAACCTTGATTTACGTGAACAAAATGGATCGGATCGGCGCGGACCCGGCCGCGGCCATGGAGCAGATTCGGCGGCTGTTGTCGCGTTCGGCGGTGCCGATCCAGACGCCCGTCGGAGCGGAAGCGGCCTACGCGGGTACGGAAAGTCTTCTGCCCGCGGCATTCGATTCGGAAGCGGAAGGGCCCTCCGACCGGAGGGCTCTGTTCCGTTCCGTCCTTCAAGAGACGATGGCCGAGAGCGACGAAGCTTTGCTTGCGGCATACTTCGAGAAGGGAGAGCTTGCCGAGGAGGAGCTGGTCTCCGCGCTGAAGGCCTCCTCCCGGCAAGGGACGGCGTTTCCGGTTCTGTTCGGAGCTTCCGCCCGGGGACTCGGAGTGAGCGGATTGCTGGACGCGATGACGGAGCTGCTTCCGCCGCCGAAGGGAGACCCGGAGGCTCCCGTCTCGGGCGTCGTGTTCAAGCTCGACCGGGATCCTTCGATGGGGCGCATCGCTTATGTCCGACTGTATAACGGAACGATCAAGAACCGGGACAACCTCTATAACGAATCCCGGGACGTCCTGGACAAGGTGACCCAGATTCGCCGGATCGACGGCCGGAAATCGGAGGATCTCGGCCTCCTTCAGGCCGGGGATATCGCGGCGGTATACGGGCTTGGCCGGGCGCGGATCGGCGACATTCTCGGGACGGCGGAAGGGGTGCCCGGCGAGAGAAGGCTGGCGGTTCCGCTGCTCACCGTGCAGGCGAAGTGGCGAACGGAAGCCGATTATCCGGCCGTCGTCGCCGCTTTCCAGGAGCTGGCCGACGAAGACCCGCACTTGGATCTGCAATGGCTTCCCGACGAGCGGGAGCTTCATCTGAAGGTCATGGGACCGATTCAGATGGAGGTTCTCGTGCACGTTCTCCGAAGCCGTTACGGCCTTGACGTCGATCTGGGAGCTCCTTCCGTCATCTACAAGGAAACGCTCGCGGGAGCCGGCGAAGGCTTCATCGCCTATACGATGCCCAAGCCGTGCTGGGCCATTCTGCGCTTCCGAATGGAGCCGGGGCCGAGAGGCAGCGGACTCGCCTACCGGTCGATCGTTCGGCCCGAGCATCTGCTCGAGAGTTACCAGAACGAGGTCGCCAGACGGGTGCCGGAAGCGCTGCAGCAAGGCATGAAGGGCTGGGAGGTGACGGATCTTGCGGTGACGCTGGTCGAAGGCGAGCATCACGTGTGGCACACCCATCCGCTCGATTTCGTCGTGGCGACGCCGATGGGGATCATGGACGGCCTCGCCCGGATCGGAACGAAGCTGCTGGAGCCGATGCTGCGCTTCCGGCTCTCCGTGCCCGAGGAATTCGGCGGCAAGGTCATGAACGAGCTCGTCCTCATGCGCGGCGCGTTCGATTCCCCGGAGCTAAGAAACGGGAGAATGGAGCTGGAGGGAACGATTCCCGTCGCCACCACGCTTGATTGGCCGGCAAGGCTCGGTTCCATGACGAAGGGGCGGGGCATCCTGTCTACGTTCTTCGCAGGCTATGCGGAATGTCCTCCGGACGTACAGGAAGAACGCCCTCGCAGGGGAGTCAATCCGCTCGATCAGGCCAAGTACATTCTGGCCACGCGCAATGCTTTGTCTTCGTAAGGGCGCATGTTCCTCCATTGCCGTGCCAAACTAATGA
>Ga0065721_10052959_pt1 | contig 10815 bp, 9 predicted proteins | sample Mesricmetagenome_FD_59108 | JGI IMG/M metagenome (GOLD analysis project Ga0065721, IMG submission 59108) | Mesophilic microbial community from rice straw/compost enrichment Sample: eDNA_1 v2 (version 2) | ecosystem: Engineered > Solid waste > Grass > Composting > Bioreactor | place: USA: Davis...
TGGCCTCTGATCTTTTCATCGCTGACCAGCACCTGTTTTTTTTCATTGATCAGGATACCATAAACCCTGATGTTAAAACTCCGCATGGTTATGTATTAATGCCTTAATTCTATCGTGCCTTCGAATACCTTCACTGCTGGTCCCTGTAACCAGACATTTTTGTAGCTGTCGCCCACTTTTTCATATTCCACACTAAGTAAACCACCTTTGGTTTCAACTTCCACGCGATTGAAACCGCTTTCATTATGGTGCGCAACAAGCGCGCAGGCAGTAACGCCTGTTCCGCAGGAAAATGTTTCATCTTCCACACCACGTTCATATGTGCGAACAATGATTCTGTCGGCGTCCTTTGTTTGTTCCACAAAATTTACGTTGATGCCTTCACTTTTAAATGGTGCACTGTTGCGAATTTCTCTTCCCAGTTTAAATACATCCAGTTCCATCACATTATCTTCGAAGGTTACGTAATGAGGAGAACCGGTGTTGAGAATAAAACTTCCATGATCTGTTTCCACGTTGTCCACATCATTCATTCTAAGTGAAACGATGCCGTTTTCATCAATGGTGGCTTCATGTTCTCCATCAATCGCTAAAAACCTATAGCTTGTTTTTACAATTCCCAGATCGTAAGCAAATTTTGTAAGACAACGTCCGCCATTACCACACATGCTGCTTTCATTTCCATCAGCATTAAAATATTTCATTTCAAAATCGCAGGAAGGGTGGAGGTTCAGCAGCATGAGTCCGTCAGCTCCAATTCCAAACCTGCGATCACACAGAAATTCTACCTGCTCACGAGTGAGATGATCGTATTTTTTGTCACGATTGTCAAGGATCACAAAATCGTTGCCCGTGCCCTGGTATTTGAAAAATTTGATGGTCATGTCAGAATTTGGTGCTAATGGTTTCCAGCACTTTTTGAATCAACTGCTCAATGGTTTTTTGCGCGTCTTTCGTGAATTCTTTTTTAATTCTGTTGGCAACGATGGCATTCATGGAAAGGCAATGGTGACCAAGCAATTTTCCAAGTCCGTAGATCGCGGAAGTTTCCATTTCAAAATTGGTGATGCGGTGTTGCCCGTAACGGAATTCAGTAAGTCTGTCAATTAAATCAGGATTTCTTACTCCAAGTCTTAACACGCGTCCCTGAGGTCCGTAAAATCCCGGACAGGTAACGGTGATTCCCTGATGAAAACCATCGACAAAATGTTTGAGAAGTCCGGGTGACGCCAGACTGATATAAGGATGAGAAATTTGACCGTGAAGCTGGGTATGTGTTACAAACGAATGGAGCAATTCTCTTTCCTGTTCGTTATGTTCAAGGCGATAGTAGTTGAGAAGATTATCAAGTCCGAGGCCATGTGTACCAGCTACGAAACTGTCAACCGGAATATCACCCTGCAATGATCCGGAGGTGCCGATTCTCATGATATTGAGAGCGGTGAGGTTTGGTTTGATTTGCCGTGTTTCGAAGTCGATATTGACCAGGGCGTCGAATTCGTTCATGACGATGTCAATATTATCGGGGCCGATCCCTGTAGAGGTGCAGGTGATCCTTGTTTTTCCTACGTAACCGGTATGGGAAATGAATTCGCGGTGTTGTCTTTTAAATTCGATCTTATCGAAATGTTTTGACACGATTGCTACGCGGTCGGGGTCTCCTACAACGATAATATTGGTGGCGAGCTCCTCTGGTCTCAGGTCGAGGTGGTAGATGGCACCCCTCGAATTAATGATCATTTCTGATTCGGCGATCCTTTGCATATTGATTTAAAGGGTTTCGTAACAAATGTCGTTCTATTTCTTAGTAAAAATATCCTATTTTCGCTCCCGCTTTACTCATGGTACCGTGGCCGAGGGGCTAGGCTGAGCTCTGCAAAAGCTCCTACAGCAGTTCGAATCTGCTCGGTACCTCAACCCCGTTCAGGCTAAATGCAGGACGGGTTTTTTTATGTTGACGAAAGAAGAAGAAGCTTTTATAGAATACTGGTCGCGGGTAAGGCAGGATAAGAAAAAATTCCTGAGAAAATTCTCTATTGGCCTTCCGCTTGCCGCATTGATCGTTGCCGGCACCATCCTGAGCATGATCTCCGGCTGGTACAAAAAAGCCGACATGACCATTCGCTCCAGTGGTTCCGCCATCATTGTGGTGCTGGTGGCTGGCATCGGCATCATCGTCTTCATTACCATATTTTCTGCCCACCACAAATGGGATCAGAATGAACTTCACTATCATGAATTGCTGGCCCGCAAAGACAAGGATGCAGCGGGACCAGAAAAACCACAGTCATAGAAAATTATGATGCTGAAAAAAATTGTGCTGGGAATTTCCCTGATTGTTTTATTGGGAGGATGTTCAAAAGATAAAGATTGCAACTTCAATGAATGTGGTGTTGTGGCTCCGGCCAGTGAGATCACTGCTGTTAGCAATTATCTCAATTCACAAAGTATTACCAACGCGGTGCAACATTGCAGTGGCGTTTTTTATGTGATTGAAAATGCCGGATCAGGAAAACGACCAGATGCATGTTCACCTGTGAATGTGACCTATGCCGGTCATCTTACCAACGGTACACTTTTCGATCAGGGTACTGTAGATATTGGACTTTATCAGGTCATTCGCGGATGGCGTACTGCTATTCCTCAAATCAGGGAAGGAGGCAGAATCAGAATTTTTATTCCTCCGTCATTAGGTTATGGACAAGCACCATTTGGACCGATTCCCGGTAATTCCATTCTTGTTTTTACAGTAGATCTTCACCAGGTGCTGTGATTCGCACGATCTGAAGTAAATTTGTGTAAACTCCAACGATTGACACAGGAAGCCATTTCGGTATTTGATATTTTCAAGATAGGGGTAGGACCATCAAGTTCACATACCCTGGGTCCGTGGAGAGCTGCCCAGCGCTTCGTTCAGATGTTGTTGGACACCGGAAGATTATCATCACTTCGTTCACTCCGCGTTTTGTTGTATGGCTCGCTTGCAAAAACCGGTAAAGGTCATGGTACTGATGTTGCTGTTCAACTTGGTTTAAGCGGACATGATCCTGTTACTTTTGAAGTGGATCAAATCCAAGACAGAATTGATGCGATTGCTGTCGCAAAAAAAATGCGTGTTGGAGGACAACATGAAATTGATTTTGACCCTGCTTCCGACATTGAATTTCTTGTCACTGAATCATTACCCTTTCACCCTAATGCACTCAGTTTTCTTGCCGGTTTTGAAAATGGTGAATCTATTTCCGAAACTTTTTATTCCATTGGCGGCGGTTTTGTTGTGAAAGAAGGCGAGAACAATCATCGCCAGGACGTTTCATTATCATTTCCTGTCAACACATCTGCTGATCTTTTGCACTGGTGTCTCAAGACCGGTTTGTCCATCAATGAAGTGGTGATGGAAAACGAACAGGCGTGGAGAAGCGAAAAAGAAACGCGTGAAGGCGTGCTTCGCATCTGGCAGGTGATGCGTGATTGTATTTATCGTGGATGTCATACTACCGGTGTACTCCCGGGAGGATTGAATGTAAAAAGAAGGGCGGGAGAGTTGAATCAACGTTTACTGAAAGGCAGGAAATATTCCAACTACGATGAATGGGTAAACGCCATCAGGGAAGGTGGTAATTCTTTCCAGTATATACTCGACTGGGTCAGTTGTTTTGCTTTGGCCGTGAATGAAGAAAATGCATCTTTCGGAAGGGTAGTGACGGCGCCTACGAACGGTGCTGCAGGCGTGATTCCCGCAGTGTTGCATTACTACATCATTTTCACCGAAGGTGTTACCGACGATAAAATTGTTCAATTTTTACTGACAGCTTCCGAGATTGGAAGCATCTTCAAAAAAGGAGCCACCATTTCTGCGGCGATGGGCGGATGCCAGGCTGAAATTGGGGTTTCCTCTTCAATGGCTGCAGCCGGACTTACAGAAGCATTGGGCGGTACACAAAGACAGGCGCTGATGGCCGCTGAAATTGCAATGGAACATCATCTGGGTATGACCTGCGACCCAATCGCGGGACTCGTGCAGGTTCCCTGCATCGAACGGAATACCATGGGCGCTATTAAAGCCATTACAGCTTCACAACTAGCGCTTCAAAGTTCTCCTGATTATGCAAAGGTTTCGTTAGATGCAGTTGTAGAAACCATGTGGGAGACGGCGCTTGATATGAACAGCAAATACAAGGAAACTGCCGAAGGTGGACTGGCGGTGAATATTCCTTTGAGTTTGAGTGAATGCTAGACCAAAGTCTAAAGTCAGATATCAAAAATCAAATTATCGTTCTGAATTGAACATACTTCAGATTGGTGTTGAGTAGTTTTTAGCCGTGAAGGGCCACAATGAAATGCGAAGAAACTTCAAAACAGTAAAAACTTTTCAAAATTGAAGAGCCCTTTGCGTTTCTATAAAAAAACAAAGGTCAAAAGGCAGAAGTCTTTTGACCTTTGATATTTGATATTTGATTTTGTCTCTATCTCCTGCTGCCGAAGATGCGAAGCAGCATTAGGAACAGGTTCACGAAATCGAGGTAAAGATTCAACGCACCAACGATGGCGCCTTTCTTATGCTGCTCGGTTCCTTCTTCCATGTCACCCGCCATGTTCTTGATCTTTTGAGTGTCATAGGCAATAAGGCCGGTGAATACAAATACACCCAGATAGGTTGTGATCCAGTACAGCATGGTGCTGTTCATGAAAATATTCACGATAGAAGCAATGATCAATCCGATCAGCAACATGAAAAGCAGACTGCCGAAGCGTGTTAAATCATTTCCTGTGAACCATCCATAAAGGCTCATTACCGCGAAAAGACCGCCGGTAATAAAGAAGGTTGCCGCCAGTGAGCCTGTAGTATAGATCAGAAACAGGCTTGAAAACACAAAACCTGTCAGGACCGCATACAGAACAAAAATGACTGATGCAACGGTAGATGAAACTTTATTTACCCAAATAGAAAGGCTTCCTACCATCAGTAGTTTCGCGATCATAATGCCGATCACGATTCCCGGATTGGCGAAAATAAATGCAAGCGCTTCGGGCGAGGAGGCTGTCCACATAGCCACAACACCTGTAATGGCCAGTGCGGCTGCCATCCAGCCATAAACTTTTACAATAAAACGCTGTTGATTCCGGGCTACTTCTTCCGGACTCACAAAGAGAAATTCTTCATTCATGTTTTCGGTGGTTTATTGATGCTCCAATTTACTTACGCGTGCGTTAAGTTCCAAACAGGATATGCTAAAATTCCTGAATGACATTGTACAATGTGTCACGCTCTACGGGCTGTCGCTTCGCCTGTTTAATGAGTATCACAATTTCTTCTGTCGTCATGGCAGGATTTTGTTCTTCCGCACCCGCCATGGAGTAGATTTTTGTAGTGTCATCGATCGTACCGTCAATATCATCTACACCAAATGAAAGGGAAAGCTGCGCATTTCTTCTTCCCAGCATCGGCCAGTAGGCTTTAAGATGAGGGAAATTATCGAGATACAAACGTGCGACCGCATACATTTTCAGATCTTCAACCAGACTTACTTCCGGCACATGACTCATATCGTTGTCGCCGTTGCGGAATTTAAGTGGAATGAATGTGTTGAAACCGCCTGTTTCATCCTGCAACTGGCGCAGGCGTTCCATATGATCAATGCGATGTTCATATTTTTCGATATGTCCGTACAACATCGTTGCATTACTATGTAGTCCGGCTTCGTGAACAGTGCGGTGAATTTTCAACCAGCCTTCGGCATCTACTTTATCGGCGCAGATTTGCTGACGAATGCTTTCATCAAAAATTTCGGCACCACCGCCTGGAATGGAATCAAGACCTGCTTCTTTCAACAATTTCACACCTTCCTCCACACTCAGTTTCGCCTTGCGGAACATATAGTCAAGCTCTACTGCCGTGAAGGCCTTGATGTGCAGATCGGGTCTGTGTGCCTTGATGGATTTAAGCAATTCCGCAAAAAAATGAAGATTCATTTTCGGATGAACGCCGCCAACGATGTGAACCTCGGTTTCCGGGCGGTTATCGTATTTTTTTACAATGTTCATCATGTCTTCCAGACTCAGTTCCCAGCCTTCTTCACGTTTGGCATAAAGGCGTGAATAGGAACAGAAATGACAGGAGAACACACAAACATTGGTGGGTTCAATATGGAAGTTTCGGTTGAAATAGGTTTTGTTTCCGTGAAGGCGTTCGCGCACATGGTTGGCCAAAGCGCCCAAAAATGAAAGACTGCCTTTGTTGAATAAGGTCAGACCTTCAGCCGGAGTAATTCTTTTCTCTGCATAAATCTTTTCTGCTATCGCCTGCAATTCCGCGTCGGTCTGCCGGAGAGGGGAGCGCTGCACAAGAACTTCTTCAGTCATAGGATGTATTTGCCAGGCAAAGTTAACTGTTAGTTGGGAACTGATAACCGTGACAAAAAATCTTCTATCTTACCGCACAAACCACATTGCATGAAGATCAAGTTGCGGCTGACCGTAATGATTTTTTTTCAGTTTTTTGTCTGGGGAGCCTGGCTTACAACAATCGGTACCTATTGCCTGAACGCCAAAGGATGGAGTTTCCCTCAATTCGGCGCCATCTTCTCCACACTTGCTCTTTCGTCTCTGTTCATGCCCGCGCTCGCCGGTATCATTGCCGACAAATGGGTGAATGCAGAAAAACTCTATGGTTTGCTGCAGGTTTTGTACGGAGCCATTTTGATTTTTGTTCCGAAAGTAGATGATCCCAATACGCTGTACTATGTGATTTTCAGCGCAATGATCTGCTACATGCCCACCATTTCACTCGCCAACTCAATTTCTTACACCATCCTGAAACGTGAAGGATATGATGTGGTAAAAGTTTTTCCCCCCATCCGGGTGTGGGGAACGATCGGATTCATCGCTGCCATGTGGGTCACAAACCTCTCGGGAAGTAAAGCCAATTCAAATCAGTTTCTGATCGCCGCGGGTGCAGCCATTGCACTCGGAATATTTGCATTCACATTACCCAAGTGTCCGCCTCCGCGCACCATGTCGAAGGATGCGGGATTTATGGAACAACTGGGACTGAAAGCATTTAAACTTTTTGCCAATTACAAAATGGCGTTGTTCTTCATCTTCTCCATGTTCCTCGGTGCTGCGTTGCAGCTTACGAATATGTATGGTGATGCGTTCCTTGATGATTTCAGGATCATCCCTGAATATGGCCCTGATTCTTTTGTGGTGAAATATTCGACCATCATCATGTCAATATCGCAGATATCAGAAACCGTTTTTATTCTCACCATTCCTTTTTTCCTGAAACGATACGGAATTAAAAAGGTGATGTTCTTTTCAATGGTGGCATGGTTCCTGAGATTCGCACTGTTCTCGTACGGTAATCCGGAAGAAGGATTGTGGATGATCATCTTATCCTGCATTGTGTACGGAATGGCTTTCGATTTTTTCAACATCTCCGGATCTCTGTTTGTTGAAACCACTACCGATTCCAAAATTCGTTCAAGCGCGCAGGGATTGTTTATGATGATGACGAATGGAGTGGGAGCTTTTCTCGGAAGTAAAGTGAGCGGATGGCTGATCGATCAGTATTACACTTTGACTTTCTCTGATCTGCCTGCGTTACTCGGTTATCTGAGATCAGACGTCAATAATCCTGCAGTTCAGGCGCTGTTGAGGAACAATTCCATTCTGGAAAATGGAGCGCTTGCAAGGCCGGTATTTATTCGTGAATGGCAACCGATCTGGCTCACATTTGCAATTTACGCGGCCGTTGTTGCAATCCTGTTTTTGATCTTGTTCAGACACAAACATGTAAGAGATAACACCGGAAACGTTGCAGTACATCATTAAATAAAAAAATCCCGGAGCAATCCGGGATTTAATTTTTTGTTCGTGCAGTATTAGCTCAGATGCGCTTCGATTTTCTTTACGAAATTGCCTTTCGGTTGCGCGCCAACCAGTTTGTCAACCACCTGGCCGTTCTTAATGAAAAGGATGGCAGGGATTGATGTAATGCCATAGTTCATGCTCACCTGAGGGTTCTCATCCACGTTCACTTTACCCACGTTCACTTTACCAGCGTATTCCTTCGACAACTCCTCAATCACCGGACCGATCGCACGGCAGGGACCGCACCATTCAGCCCAGAAATCTACCACGGTCAATTTATCTGAATTCAATACTTCTGTTTGAAAGTTTGCATCTGTGAATGCTTGTGCCATAATTCTGAGTTTTATAGTCAAAAGATATTTTCCTTGTACAAATTTAAATCCAAGACCTCATACCTGCATACCTGACAGGTGAATGTTGAACGGATTGTTAAAACGCCTTCCTGTTGTCAGACAAAAAGACTTTACACTACCGATACCTGCACCTCAATTTCCGGTTTGTCTTCCAGAAACTGGATCAGATCCGCATTCATTTCAATTCCTTTATCCATGGTTACCAGACTGGCCTTCAAGTGGTTCCGTGGCTCGGATACTATTATCCGTAATCCTGATTTGCCCGGATATTGTCGAATGTTTTGTTCCAGAAAATCGATCAGTCCGGGTTGCAGATGCCGGGCATCCACTTCCAGTTGCAGCTGTTTTGTCAGTTGTCTCTTTACATTTTCAGCAACGGTAATTGCATTGATTCGAAATTCAAATTCGGATTTGTTAAACCGTTGCCTGAACGATCCTGTCAGAAACAACGCCCGACCCTGCTCAAAAAACTGATTGTATCGAACATAATCATCACCAAACAACACGATCTCCGTTTTTCCTGAATAATCTTCCAGCGTAAATGATCCGAATTTGTTTCCCTGCCTTGAGATCCGGTGATTCGCTCCCGATACCAGAGCCAGCAGTTTGTAAGTCTTGCCCGCCGATGCCAGCGTTTGCGATTCTTTTACTTCATTAAAATCCTGAATGGTTGTAATTCCATAATGACGGATCTCAAATTTGTAATGATCCAGCGGATGACCGCTCAGATAAATGCCCGTCACTTCTTTTTCTCTATCGAGCTGTTCTGTTAACGACCACGGAGGACAATTGGGAATGGCAGGAGGTTTGATGTCCATCACTGTTGGCAAATCACCAAACAAAGTAGCGGTTGCATTCACCGATTGCGCCTGCACCACACTTCCGTATTTGACCATCTTTTCAAGACCCGATGCGGTTTCACCATCAGGTACATTGAAATATTGTGCGCGATGCAGTTGTGGGAACTCGTCGAAAGCACCCGCGTTGATCAGACTTTCAAGTGTTCTTTTATTTACAGCTCTTTGATTGATACGCTTGATGAAATCAAATGGATCTTTGTAACGGCCGTTCTTTTTTCTTTCTGCAATAATATTTTCGATTGCATTTTCACCAACACCTTTCAGTCCGCCCAAACCAAAACGAATTTCACCAGCATCATTCACCGCAAAACCTTTTTGCGATTCATTCAAACTGGGTCCCAGTACCTTAATGCCCATGCGCTTACATTCTTCCATGAAGAAGGTGAGTTTTTCAATGGCATTGGCATGGTTCAGTACCGATGCCATGTATTCCGCCGGATAGTGCGCTTTCAGATACGCGGTCTGATAAGCAACAAAAGCATAGCAGGTTGAGTGAGATTTGTTGAATGCATATTGCGCAAATGCTTCCCAGTCGGTCCAGATCTTTTCAAGTTTATCTTTCGGATGACCATTCGCGATAGCACCTTCGATAAACCTGCTCTTCATTTTGTCGAGCGTCTTCCGGTCCTTTTTACCCATTGCTTTACGCAGCACGTCGGCATCGCCTTTTGAGAAATTCGCGAGCTTTTGTGCCAGCAACATTACCTGTTCCTGGTATACGGTGATACCATAGGTTTCTTTCAGATACTCCTCCATTTCCGGCAAATCGTAGCTCACTTCTTCGCGGCCATGTTTGCGGTCAACGTATTGAGGAATGTAAGCCATAGGACCAGGACGATACAATGCGTTCATCGCAATGAGGTCGGCAAACTGGTCGGGCTTTAATTCCTTGAGGTATTTCTGCATTCCGGGACTTTCGAACTGGAATGTTGCAATGGTATCACCACGCTGATAGAGTTCATAGGTTTTTTGATCATCGAGTGGAATGGCATCGATGTCTATTTCAACGCCATGACGTTCTTTGATCATGACCAATGCATCGCGAATAATGGAAAGAGTTTTCAAGCCCAGGAAGTCCATCTTGATTACACCTGCATCTTCAATGATACTTCCCTCAATCTGTGTAATGCAAAGGTCTGTATCCTTTGATGTGAATACCGGAATGAGTTCAGTAAGATCTTTTGGTGCAATGATGATACCCGCAGCGTGAATACCAGTGTTGCGCACAGAACCTTCAAGACGTTCTGCTTCGTGTAATACATCACTTTGCAGCGATTTTGAATTATAGATCTCGCGAAGCTTTTTTACATTTTCGATATCATCACTTCCATATTCATCTTCCAAAGGTTTATCACCTTCTTTAGCGGTGATGGGAGCGTGCAATACGCGATACAATTTCGTACCGGGTTTATCAGGCACCAGCTTGGCGAGCGCGTTTGATTCAGGTAAAGGCAAATCCATTACGCGTGCTACATCCTTGATACTCATTTTCGCAGCCATCGTACCATAGGTTACGATCTGTGCTACCTGATTTTTGCCGTATTTCTGAACAACATAATCAATCACCTTTTGTCTTCCTTCATCATCAAAATCCGTATCAATATCAGGCATTGATTTGCGATCCGGATTCAGGAATCTCTCAAACAGGAGATTGTATTTGATCGGGTCAATATTGGTAATGCCGATGCAATAAGCTACCACACTTCCCGCTGCGGAACCACGTCCCGGTC
>Ga0065721_10052960_pt1 | contig 10811 bp, 9 predicted proteins | sample Mesricmetagenome_FD_59108 | JGI IMG/M metagenome (GOLD analysis project Ga0065721, IMG submission 59108) | Mesophilic microbial community from rice straw/compost enrichment Sample: eDNA_1 v2 (version 2) | ecosystem: Engineered > Solid waste > Grass > Composting > Bioreactor | place: USA: Davis...
CAGCCTTGTCGATCGTCGTCTGGCGGGTGGGGGCAGTCGTCATCGGGGCATCCTCGGAATTTCAGGCGGTCCTGGCCTTGGAGGCCGGTGGGATAGCCTGTGCGTTCGACAGTTCGAGATCGAAATGGCAGCGGAACATGCCGCCGGTTCCGGCCGCTTTCTGCGGCGGTGCCGTGCTGCGGCAGATGTCCTTGGCGAAGGGACAGCGGGTATGGAAGCGGCAGCCGGAGGGCGGAAAGGCCGGGTTCGGCAGCTCTCCGGCGATCGGATGCAGCGAGCGGTCGGAAGTATCCATATCCGGGGCCGCATCGATCAGGAGGCGCGTATAGGGATGGCGGGGCCTGAGGAAGAGCTCTTCCGAAGGGGCCTCCTCGACCAGTTCGCCGAGATACATGACGCCGATCCGATCGGCCATGATCCGCACGACCGAGAGATTGTGGGTGATGAACAGGCTGGTCAGCGCCAGGTTCTTTTGCAGGTCGCGCAAAAGGTTGAGGATCTGGGCCTGGACGGACACGTCGAGCGCCGAGGTCGGCTCGTCGAGAATCAGGAATTCCGGCTCGCCCGCGAGCGCGCGGGCGATGCAGATGCGCTGGCGCTGGCCGCCGGAAAACTCCTGCGGATATTTTTCCGCATCCGCCGGGGACAGGCCGACCTGGGTCAGCAGTTCGTCGACGCGGGCGCGGATCGCCGCGCGGCCCCGGCGCAGCTTATGGACACGGATCGGTTCGGCAATGATATCCTCGATCGTCCAGCGGCCGTTCAGCGAGGAATAGGGATCCTGAAAGATCATCTGCAGGCGCGGCGTCCTTCCGGCTCCATCCTTGCGGAAGGCGATCTCGCCGGACGTCGGCTCCATGAGGCCGGAGACGAGGCGGGCCAGCGTGGACTTGCCGCATCCGCTTTCTCCGACGAGGCCCACGGTTTCGCCATGCCGGACGGTGAGGCTGACGTCGCTGACCGCTTTGGTGCCGCCGGTATCGGTCTTTTTCAACCGCTCCAGAAGGCTCTGATTGCGGCGATAGACCTTGCTCACATGGTTGAGGGTAAGAAAATCCTGCGCGCTCATGCAATTTCCCTTTCCAACGGGTGGAAACAGGAAAACGCAGTGCTTTCCTCCGTGGTCAGCGGCGGGATCGCCGCGCGGCAGTCGCCTTCCGCCTTGAAACAACGCGGATTGAAGGCACAGCCCGGCGGGACGGCTCCAAGCCCCGGCATGGCGCCCGGAATCTGGTCGAGCCGCACTTCGCTATCGGCCGAAGGCATAGGAGTGGCCCGGATCAGGCCACGCGTATAAGGGTGTTTCGGCGCGTTGAAGAGTTCGCCGACAGTGCTGATCTCCGCTACGCGGCCGGCATAAAGCACCGCCACGCGATCGGCCATCTTGGCGATCACACCGAGATCATGGGTGATCAGCATCATGCTTGCCCTGCTCTCGCGATGGAGGTCGCGCATGAGCTGCAGGATATGCGCCTGGACCGAGACATCGAGCGCCGTCGTCGGTTCGTCGGCGATGACCAGCGCCGGATTGGCGCAAAGCGCGAGCGCGATGACGATGCGCTGCCGCATGCCGCCGGAAAGCTGATGCGGATAACGCCTGAACTGCACCTCAGGGTTCGGCAGGCCGACGCGCTCGATCCATTCGAGCGCTTTCCTTTTCGCCTTGTCACCGCCGATCTTCAGATGCGCCTCGATCGTGTCGCAGAGCTGACGGCCGATGGATATGACCGGGTTGAGGCTGGTCATCGGGTCCTGAAAGATGAAACCGATCCTGCCGCCGCGGACGCTGCGCATCGCCTTCGGCGAAAGCCGGTCGAGGCGTTCGCCGGCGAGCGTGATCGTGCCGCCTGTGCGTTTCAGGGGCGGGACGAGGAGGTCGATGATCGCAGCGCCGGTGATCGACTTGCCTGCGCCGGATTCGCCGACGATGCCGAGCACCTCGCCGGGATTGACCGAGAACGAGACCTTGTCGAGAGCGGTGATCAGGTGGCCGTCGCGATTGATGGTGACGGTCAGGTCGCGGACGTCGAGAAGCGGTGTCGTCATGAGCGGCCTCTCAGTCGCGGATTGTAGACATCGCGCAGGTGGTCGCCGAGGATGTTGACCGAGACGACGAAGGCGACGAGCACGAGGCAGGGCCAGACGGATATCCACCATTCGCCGGATTGCAGGAAGTTGTTGCCGTTGCGGATCAGCGTGCCGAGCGACGGCGAGGTGACCGGAATGCCGATGCCGAGGAAGCTCAGCGTCGCTTCGGTGATGATGGCGATGCCGAGGTTGATGGTGGCGATGACCAGCACCGGCGCCATGACGTTCGGCAGGATATGCAGCACGATGATGGAAAGATTGCTGCGGCCGGTGATGCGGGCCGCCGAGACATAATCCTGGTCGCGTTCGATCATTACCGAGGAGCGGATGGTACGCGCATATTGCACCCAGAAGGCGATGCCGATCGACAGGACCACGATGGTGATGGCGGTCGTGACGCTGCGCTCGGCACCCAGTGCCGCACGGGCTGCGCCGTCGATGATCATGGCGAGCAGCAGAGCCGGGTAGGCGAGCTGGACATCCGCGACGCGCATGATGAAGGCGTCCACCTTGCCGCCGACGAAGCCGGCGATGAGGCCCAGGCTGCCGCCGAGCACGAGGCCGATGATGACCGACAGGAAGCCCACGATGATCGAGGTGCGCATGCCATAGGCCATCGCCGTCAGAAGATTGCGGCCCTGGTCGTCGGTGCCCAAAGGGAAGTCCGGTATGCCGTCGGCCATCCACATGGGTGGAATGAAGCTGTCCATCACCGACATGCCCGAGAATTCGAACGGGTTCAGCGAGACCAGCGGCGTCACGAATGCGTAGATGAGCAGCGCGAAGATGATGAAAGCGCAGAAGGTCGGGCCTGGTGCCCTGCGCATGGCGCGCAGGAGTTTCGACAGACGGTTGCGGCGTGCTGCCGGAACGGACGGCGTGTTGACGACAGGCGTCATGATTGCCTCCTCAACACGCGGGCGTCGATCAGAGGATAAAGCAGCTCGACGATGAGATTGATGATCATGAAGACCAGGCCGACGAAGATCAGGTAGATGGCGATGACCGGAATGTCGGCTGCCTGGATCGATTGCAGGAAGAGCGAACCGAGGCCCGGCCAGGCGAAGACGTTTTCCGTCACCACGGAGAAGGCGATGATATTGCCGAGCTGCAGGCCGAGCATGGTGATGACCGGCAAGAGCGTGTTCTTGATGGCGTAGACATACCAGATGCGCGCTTCCGACAGGCCGCGGGCGCGAGCGAAGCGGATATGCTCGCTCTGGCCGACCTCCATGAGCTGCGTGCGCAGCATGCGGATGATGAAGGCGACCTGGAAGGTGGAGAGCGTCGCGGCCGGCAGGATGATCGCCCGCCAGCCGGAAACGGAGAGCAAGCCCGTGGTCCAGAAGCCAAGATCGACGACCGTGCCGCGCCCGAAGGAAGGCAAGAGGCCGAGCTGCACGGAAAAGACGGCGATCAGCAGCAGGCCGACGACGAAATTCGGCAGGGTGATGCCGGCCGTCGAAATCAGCATGATGAAGCGGCCGAACAGCGAATTCGGGTGGACGCCGCAGTAAATGCCCGCCGGCACTCCGACCAGAATGGTGATCAGCAGGCTGACGAAGGCGAGCTCGATCGTCGCCGGCAGGCGTTCGGCGATCAGATTGGCGACCGGATCCTGCGTGCGGTAGGACATGCCGAAATCGCCCTGCAGGAGATTGCCGAGAAAATGCAGGAAGCGCGTCCCGAGCGGCTGGTCGAGGCCAAGCCTGGCGATCAGTTCCATGCGCTCGTTGACGGTCGCGTCCGCGGAGAGAAGCGCCGCCAGGGGGTCGCCGATATTGGCGACCAGCAGGAAGGCGATGAAGCTGATCACGAGCAGGACGATGATCGTCTGTACGATCCGTGACGCGGCATAATTCAGCACTACGAAATCCTCAGCAGCAGGTATCCCCGAGCTGGTCAAGAAAGGCGACGCAGCGTTCGAGCTCGGAAATCGCAACCGACTCGTCCGGCTGGTGCGCGTCGGCGATATCGCCCGGACCGATGACGACCGATGGGACGCCGGCGATCTGGAAGATACCCGCTTCCGTGCCGTAGGGAACATAGCGAGGTTCCGCGCGTCCGAGAAGCGTCAGAAGCTCCTTGTCGAGCGCCGGATCGTCGTTCGGCTTCAGGCCGGGAATGCGCGCCTGCACATCGAAGGCGATGCCGCATTCCGGATCGACCGCCTTCATCGCCGGTTCGAGCTGTTCGGATGCGAAGCGTCTCATGTGCTCCAGCACCGCCATGTCGCTCTGACCCGGAATGATGCGCATCTCCCAGAAGAACTCGCAGCTTTCGGAAACGATGTTGCCGTGAAGGCCGCCTTTGATGACGTTGACCTGAATGGTCGAGTAGGGCGGGTCGAGCCCCTCGAACTGCGGACCGTTGCGCATGTCCTCGCGGATGCGGTTTATCTCGGCGATCATGTCGCCGGCAGCCATGACCGCATTGACGTAACGGTCCGGCTGGGAAGAGTGGCCCGGCTTGCCCTTGATGCGGCACCAGCCGATCAGCCCGCCCTTGTGGGCGGCGATCAGATCCATGCCGGTCGCTTCGCCGATGACGGCGAGACGCGGTTTCAGGTCGCTTTGTCCCACCCATTCCGCCATGCTGCCGACGCCGGTGCAGCCCACCTCCTCGTCATAGGAGAAGGCGAGATGGATCGGTTTCTTGAGGTTCTTTTTCGCAATGCCTGGTGCGGCGGCGAGACAGCAGGCGAGAAATCCCTTCATGTCGGTCGCGCCCCGGCCGATCAGCCGGCCGTTCACTTCCCTGAGCGTCCAGGGATCGCCGGTCCAGGCCTGGCCTTCGGTGGGCACCACATCCGTATGACCGCTGAAGATGATGCCGCCGGGCGTTTCCGGCCCGATGCTGACAAGCACATTCGCCTTGTCGCCTTCGGCATTGGGAAAACGCCGGACGCGCCCCCCGAAGGGAGCGGTCTGGTCTTCGACATACTTGATCAGGTCGAGGTTCGAAACGGCGCTGACCGTCGGGAAGGAGACAAGTCCCGCGAGCTGCTTCGTAATGTCCTGCTTCATGATACCGGCGGCAATGGTCATTACTTCACCGTGAAGTAGCGCAGCGGGTAAGCAAGGTCGGCGGGCTGCACGACGGTGACATTGTCCTTCACGCCCCAGAGAATGTTGAGCTGGTGAAGCGGAATGAAGCCGACGTCCGCCTTGATGAGCTTGAAGGCCTGCTTGATGAGATCCGTGCGCTTCGCCTGATCGGTCTCCTTGCCGATCGCGTCGATCAGCTTGTCGACTTCGGGATTGGAATAACCGCCGATGTTGAAGGCGCCGAGGCCGCTTTTCGGGTCGCGGGTCGCGGCGATCGAGGTCAGGAAGATGTGCGCGTCATAGGTCGCGGGCGAATAACCAAGCATGGCGAGGCTGGTATTGTATTCCGGCGGATTGACCTGAGTGGCCCAGCGGCTGGTCGCCTGGGCGCGCGGCTCGACCTTGATGTTGATGCGGGCGAGCGAGGCTGCGACCGCAAGGCAGGTCGGCTCGTCGTTCATGAAACGGTCGTTGGTGCAGTCGAGCGTGACGGAGAAGCCGTTCTCATAACCGGCTTCCTTCATCAGGGCCTTGGCCTTGTCGAGGTCAGGCTTGACCGGTGCGCCGAGCTCCGGGTCGAAGCCGTTGATCTCCTTGCCGATCGGCAGGCCGACCGGAACCGAATAGTTGCGCATGATGCGCTTCTGGATCGCGCCCGTGTCGATCGCCAGTTCCATCGCCTGGCGGACTTTCAGGTCCTTGAACGGGTTCTTGGTCTTTTCGCTGCCGAAGATCAGGCTGTCGCGGGCGACATCCGGCTGGACATAGATGGTGCGAAGATCGGGGCCTGCCTGCACGCGCAGTCCCTCGGTCTTCTCGATGCGCTCCGCATCCTGCGGCGGCACGCCGTCGATCATGTCCACTTCACCGGAGATCAGCGCCGAGACGCGCGTGGAAGGGTTCGGGATCACGAAGAAGGTGGCGTTGTCGATATTACCGGTCTTCTTATCCCACCAGCCCGGATTGGTGGCGAAAACGGTCTTCACACCCGGATCGCGTTCCTTGATGACGAAGGGTCCGGTGCCCATGGCGTTGCGGTTGGCGAAGGTCTCGGTGGCGTTGTTGGCCGAACCCGGCTGGACAGCGCCGTTCGCCTCGGCCCATTCCTTGTCCATGATGAACCAGTTGGTGATCTGGTTCGGCAGGATGGGATTGACGGCGCGGGTCTTGATGCGGACCTTGTAGTCGTCGACCTTCTCGATCGAGGCTATCGAATTGAGGTTGGCCTTGATGCCGCCGGCCTGGCCGCGCGTCAGGGAGAAGACCACGTCATCGGCTGTAAAAGGATTGCCGTTCGAGAACTTGACGTCCTGGCGGAGGTTGAATTCCCAGGTGGTGCCGTCGACCTGCTTCCAATCGGTCGCAAGCGCCGGTTCCAGCTTCTGGTCGGCACCGCGGCGAACCAGCGGTTCGTAGACATTGGCGAGCACGGCGAAAATCAGCGTGTTCGAGACCGCATGAGGATCGAGCGTATAGGCATCGAGCGGGCCTGCGAATTTAAAATCCGCCGCTTGAACATTGGCGGCCAGCGGCATCGCCATGGCTGCGGCGATCGTGCCCAGCAGCATCTTGCGTTTGAATGCGGAAAACGAGAAAGACATCATGCTCTCCTAAGCGCGCCACGAGAAAATGCGAATGCGGGGCAAACGGTGCCAGATATTTTAAATTTAAAATACCGGCGCGAAGGAAGCTCATAAAGTGCGGACATGCAGCGTTCCCTGTCGTTGCTTGAATGCCTACTTGCGAGGCTTAGGGCAAACAATAGGCGATTTCCGGAAACATGCAAGCATGTTTGATCAAATGAGCGAAACTCCTTTAGGCGAGCAAATGTGCAGGCAGCGGAAATCCTTCCGCTCGCCTCAATTGACGGGAAGATACGATAAATTTCAATGCTTTATTTTAAAGGAGATTTTCTCGGCTCAGTTGCTGGCGAACATCGGGCCGCCCTTGTAGGCGGGAAAGCCGTAGCCGTTGATCATCACAAGGTCGATATCGCCGGGCCGGGCGGCGATGCCTTCGGCAAGCAAGGCTTCGCCTTCCGCCGCCATGGCGTCCAGCAGGCGTTGGAGAATCTCGTCCTTGGAGAAGGTGCGCGGCGTGATGCCCTTCTTCGCGCGGGCAGCTTCAATGATCGCCGTCACTTCGGGATCGATCGCCTTCTTGCCTTCCGGGTAGGCGTACCAGCCGCGACCGGCTTTCTGGCCGAAGCGGCCTGTCTCGCATAGGGTATCGGCGATCTCGACGTAACGGATCGAGGGATCGCGGGTGGCTGCCTGCCTCTTGCGGCGCGCCCAGGCGATTTCCAGCCCCGCCATGTCATAGACGGCGAAGAGGCCCATCGGAAAACCATAGTCTTCCAGCGCGGCATCGATCTCGTGCGGCAGGGCGCCATCCTCCAGAAGGAATTCGGCTTCACGGCGATAGGCGGAAAAGATGCGATTGCCGATGAAGCCCTCGGTGACGCCGGTCACGACCGGCAGTTTGCGCAGCTTCCTGGCGACGGCGAGCCCGGTCGCCAACACATCCGGTGCAGTCTTCGCACAACGGACGACTTCGATGAGCCGCATGACATGCGCGGGCGAAAAGAAGTGCATGCCCAGCACGCGGCCCGGGTAAGCGGTTTCAGCAGCGATTTCGTCGGGGTTCAGGTAGCTTGTATTGGTCGCCAGCACCGCATCCGGCCGGATGACTTTATCGAGCCGCCGGAAGAGATCGGTCTTGACGGCGAGGTCGTCGAAAACCGCTTCGATGACAAGGTCGCAGGGAGCGAGATCGGCATCCGAGGCGGTCACTGAAAGCTTGGCCTTCCGGGCTTCGAAACCGGTTTGATCGAGGCGGCCGGATGCGAGGTTACGTTCCAGCAGGCCGATAATGCGTTCCCGTCCCTTCTCAGCGGCTTCCGGCGTCTGGTCGAGGCCGATGACCGTATATCCGGCGCCAAGCGCCGCGACCGCGATGCCGCTTCCCATCAGGCCGAGACCGCAGATGCCGATCGTCGAGACCGGGCGGGCCTCAACGCTTTCCAGACCCTCGACCTTGGAGGCTTCCCGTTCAGCAAAGAAGACATGGCGGAGCGCTGCGGCCTCGCGGCTGTCACGGAGCGCGAGGAATGTGGCGCGCTCGTCCGCCAGGCCTTCAGCGAGGGGACGCGTCGAAGAGGTAACGAGCCGCACGACTTCGGCCGGTGCTTTCTGGCCGCGTGACTTGGCGAGGATCTTTGCCGAGGCCTTTTCGATTTCGGCCGGATCGGCTGTGGCGACGGTCAGTTCGCCCGTGCGATGGAGCGGTTTGCCGGTAAGCTTCCGCGCGGCCGAAACGGCAGCTTCCAAAAGGTCACTCTGGGCGATTTCGTCGATTATACCGAGCGAGAGGGCCTCTTCGGCCTTCGCGGAGCGGCCTGAAGCGATGAGATCGAGCGCTGCCGGAATGCCGATCAGGCGCGGCAGACGCTGCGTGCCGCCGGCGCCCGGTACGATACCGAGCTTCACCTCGGGCAGGCCGACCTGGGCAGCGGCGGAAGCAACGCGATGGTGGCAGGCAAGGGCCAATTCCAGTCCGCCGCCGAGTGCAACGCCGTTCAGCGCCGCGACGACCGGTTTGGAGAGAGCCTCGATCTTTTCGATGACCGCCGGCAGTGTAGGTTCCACGGCCGGCTTGCCGAATTCCTTGATATCCGCACCGCCGATGAAGGTCTTGCCGGCGCCGGTGATGACGACGCCCGTCACATCGGCTGCCGCTTCCGCATGGGAAAGCGCACGTTCGAGCCCGGTGCGGACATCCGCGGATGTCGCGTTGACCGGGGCATTGTCGATCGTGACGACCAGGATCCCGTTACTGGCTTTAACCGAGTTTGGGGCCGAAACCGTTGACGAAAATGCGGTCGTCTCGCTCATGGTCTTCAATCCGGAATGACGGCGGTTGCCTGGATCTCGATCTTGGCGCGATCTTCCACCAACGCCACGACCTGCATGGCGGCCATGGCCGGGAAATGCTTGCCCATGATCTCGCGGTAAACCTGGCCAATGCCCTTCAGATTATCGAGGTATTCGGCCTTGTCGGTGAAATACCAGGTCATCGTGGTGACGTGTTCCGGCCCTGCGCCGGCTTCGGCAAGCACGGCCACGACGTTGGAAAGCGTCTGACGGACCTGGCCGACGAAATCGTCGGTTTCGAACCGGCACTCAGCGTTCCAGCCGATCTGCCCGCCGACGAAGACCTGGCGGCCGGTGGCGGCGACGCCATTGGCGTAACCGATCGGTTTGGCCCAGCCTTCAGGCTGCAGAATCATGTGCATCTTTCTTCTCCAAATGCTGTGTGAGCGCTGCGCGCATATCGTCCGGCCAATGACAGGCCTTGTGTGTTTCGAGGGAGGTGGCGACCAATCGCTGCTTCGCGGTCCAGAGCAACCGGTCGCCCGCCTTTACCTCGTGTTCGAGGTCAACCGAGCTGTTGCCGATCCGGACGACCCTAACGGTGAAATTCATCATGTCGCCGTGAAAGCCAGGACTTTTGAAGGTGAGATCCAGGGTCACGGTCGGAAGACCGATTTTCCGTTCGTTGATCATTTCCGGCCAGGCAAAGCCGATCGCCCCGAAGAACTCTTCGTAAACCCCGACGAGAATGTTGAGGTAGGACGGGAAGTAGGCGATGCCGGAAGGGTCGCAATCTCCAAAGTTCAAGTGGCGGGACGTGGTGTAAGCCATGATCGCCTCACGCCTTCAGAAGTTCGCGGGCGATGATGAGCTTCTGCACCTCGGTCGCGCCCTCGTAGATGCGCAGTGCCCGGATTTCGCGATAGAGGCTCTCGGTGATTTCCCCGCTCTTCACGCCGCGGCCGCCGAAGATCTGCACGGCGCGGTCGATGACGGCCTGGGCATTCTCGGTCGCGACCATCTTGGCCATGGCTGCCTCCTTGGTGGTCGGCAGACCCTGCACGTCGCGACGCCAGGCCGCACGGTAGGTGAGCAGCGCGCCGGCATCGATCTCTGCGGCCATGTCCCCGAAGGCGGCCTGGGTGAGCTGCAGGTCGGAAAGGTGGTTGCCGAACATCGGCCGCGCCTTGGCATAAACGACCGCTTCGTCCAGCGCGCGTCTGGCAAAGCCGAGGGCCGCCGCGGCGACGGAAGCGCGGAAGATGTCAAGCGTCCGCATCGCGATCTTGAAGCCTTCGCCGGGGCTGCCAAGCAAGCGCGCAGCGGGGAGGCGGCAATTCTCGAAGCGGATCGTCGCCAGCGGATGCGGGGCGATCACGTCGATCCGTTCGGCGATCGAGAAGCCCGGATCGTCGGCGAATACCACAAAGGCGGAAATACCGCGCGTGCCCGGTGCCTCGCCGGTGCGGGCGAAGACGGTATAGACGTCCGCGATGCCGCCGTTGGAAATCCACGTCTTTTCGCCATCGAGAATATAGTGGTCGCCGTCCTTGCACGCGGCGCACGCCATGGCTGCGACATCCGAGCCGGCTTCCTTCTCGGATAGCGCGAATGCGGAAATCCATTCGCCGGACTGCGCCTTCGGCAGCACCGTGCGGCGCAACTCTTTCGATCCGGAGAGACCGATCGCGCCGGTGCCGAGACCCTGCATGGCAAAGGCGAAGTCGGCGAGCCCGTCATGCCAGGCGAGCGTTTCGCGGGTGAGGCAGGCGGCGCGGGAATCGATCGGTTCTTTGCCGCCGGC
>Ga0065721_10052961_pt1 | contig 10809 bp, 11 predicted proteins | sample Mesricmetagenome_FD_59108 | JGI IMG/M metagenome (GOLD analysis project Ga0065721, IMG submission 59108) | Mesophilic microbial community from rice straw/compost enrichment Sample: eDNA_1 v2 (version 2) | ecosystem: Engineered > Solid waste > Grass > Composting > Bioreactor | place: USA: Davis...
CGGCGGGCCGACCGGCGTCGGCTTAGAGTCGACGGTCGTGCAAGTCGTCGGCGATCGAATTCATATTCTTAGGCCCGGCGGCGTAACCCGCGAGATGCTGCGGCAAGCGGTCGGCGAGCGGGCGGTGGTTGACGGGGCGGATAGCCAAGCCGCCGAATCTGCCGCCTCGCAGGAGCAAGCGCCGCGGTCGCCCGGCGTCAAATACGCGCACTACGCGCCTCAAGGCGAGCTCTTGCTGGTAGCCGGGAATCCGGCGGACATGATCGCCGCCGTTCAAGCTCAGGTGGCTGAAGCGAAGGCGCGAGGCTTGCGCGTCGGCGTGCTCGCCTGTGCTGAGCATGCGCCGCGCTACGAGGCTGACGCGGTGCTCGACTTCGGCTCCCGGAGCGAGCCGGAGGCTGCGGCGCAATCGCTCTACGCGCTGCTGCGCGAATGCGATGAACGCGGATTGGACTTCATCGTCGCGGAAGGCTACGACGAGCGCGGCATCGGCGCCGCGCTGATGAACCGCTTGCGCAAAGCCGCTGGCGGCCGCGTCCTTCAAGTGTAGATTGCCCGCAAGCTGCCCTTGTCCCCTACGCAAAGCGCATGATCCCCTACTCGTCCGCATATAACGGGTATATGGAGAAGCGGCGGGAATCCGCGCTGCAAGGGGAGGGACAAGCGATGACGGACTGGTCCATCGCGGCCGGGCAAATGCTGACGATCCTCGTCATGGCGGTGGCGCTCGGGATGGATGCTTTTTCGCTGGGCATCGGCATCGGTCTGAAGGGCATACGTCGCCGCGACGTGGCTAGACTAAGCACGATTATCGCCCTGTTCCATGTGATCATGCCGCTCGGTGGAATGATCATGGGGCAATACGTGAGCACGTTGCTCGGGGGAATCGCGACTTCGGCGGCGGGAGCGTTGCTGCTGCTGCTCGGCGGACATATGGTGTATAGCTCGCTGCGCGGGGAATCGGTCGACTCGATCGACCATCGGACCGTCTGGGGGATGCTCGTATTTTCGTTCAGCGTAAGCATAGATTCCTTTTCCGTAGGGGTATCGCTGGGGATGTTCTCGTCGCACTTATTCGTCACCGTGATGCTGTTCGGGCTGATCGGAGGGCTGATGAGCGTGATGGGGCTGATGCTGGGGCGGCACGTCAGCCGTTCGCTGGGGGGATACGGCGAGGCGCTCGGCGGTGTTATTTTGTTCGGATTTGGATTATTATTTCTAATATAACCACATCACGACGAAGGGGTGAGCGTATGCTCCGAATCTTGATCGTCTGTACGGGGAATACGTGCCGCAGCCCGATGGCGCACGCGATGCTGGCGGATCTGGCGGCGCGCGCAGGCAAGAAGGTCGAAGTGCGTTCCGCGGGGGTAGCCACGCTGAACGGCTTGCCGGCATCCCCTCATGCCGTTACGGCGCTTCGCAAGCGCAACTTGGAAGCCCCCGGCGCTTCGACGGCTTTGACGCCGAACGAGGTGGACTGGGCGGATTTGATATTAACGCTGTCGACCAGCCATAAGCGGGCGATCGTCCAGGCGTATCCCGAGGCGATCGGCAAGACGCACACGATTAAGGAATACGCGCTGAAGGACGATTCCGTCATGGACGACGTCGCGGAAGCGGAGAGCCTGTACACGGAGTGGCAGATGCGCCAGGCGCTCGGCCAGCAGCTATCCGGGGAAGAGCAGGAGCGGCTGTTCGAGCTGCAGCGGCGCATTCCGAATTTCGACATCGCGGATCCGTTCGGCGGCTCGCTCGCGCTGTACGAGCAATGCGCGGACGAGATCGAGGACGCATTGCTGAGCATTGTTGAGAGGCTGGACGCGGACGATTCGAAGGATTGATTTTTTCGCCGCCGTTCGGTATGATTAAAGCACAACTTCAAGGTTCCGATGTAACTGGCGACGCGTAGTGGATCAAACCACGGTGGAGCATCGGGACACGGGGTCCCCGGAAAGCAATCGCAATACTCTTCGGAGTATCGCTTCACTTTCTGGGGTGTATACCGGCCGGTCGCCTGGGCGAAGAGCAGCGTGCGTGTGCACGTTTGCTCTTTTTTGTCTTCTTACGGCATTGGTGATGTCGAATTCTGTTTGGTTGGAAGCAATTCGAGTATAATAGCTACGTATACGTAGGGAGGTCATGAGGATGAAAATCGTGATTGGGGCAGATCACGCGGGTTACCGGTTAAAAGACGAAATCGTTCCTGTTCTGAAGGCCATGGGCCATGAACTTATCGACGTAGGCTGCGATTGCAGCGACTCCGTGGATTATCCGGATTACGCGCTGCCGGTGTGTGACAAGGTCGTCAGCGGCGAAGCGGAGCGGGGAATTCTCATATGCGGCACGGGCATCGGCATGTCGATCGCCGCGAACAAGACGCAAGGCATTCGCTGCGCGCTCGTGCACGATATGTTCTCGGCCAAAGCAACCAGAGAGCATAACGATACGAACGTGCTGGCGATGGGCGAGCGCGTCATCGGTCCGGGGCTGGCCGCGGAGATCGTCAAGATCTGGCTGGAGACGCCCTTCTCGGGCGGCGAACGTCACCAGAACCGCATCAATAAGGTGATGGCGCTGGAATCGAAGTAAGCTGCATCGAATGGAGGTCTTGCGATGACGCTGGATGCTCAGAACACGATTGCGGAACAGGTAGAACAAGTCGTAAGCGAGCTCGCGCAGGCCGCGGCTTTGCGTCCGGGCCACATCGTCGTATTCGGTGTCAGCACGAGCGAGGTGCAAGGGGCGCGAATCGGCACCTCGGGCACGGTATCGGTTGCCGAGCAGATTTACGAGGGCGTCGAGAGGGTGCGGAGTCGAGTCGGTTTTCACGCGGTATGGCAATGCTGCGAGCACTTGAACCGGGCTGTGGTGGTCGACCGCGGTTTGGCCGAAGCGCGCGGATGGACCGAAGTGTCCGCCGTTCCTGTGCCGAAGGCCGGAGGCTCGATGGCAGCGTACGCTTACCGTAAGGAGGCCGATCCGTGCCTCGTGGAAGCCGTGCAAGCGCACGCCGGAGTCGATATCGGCGAGACGATGATCGGCATGCATCTGCGCCACGTAGCCGTACCTGTACGTCCGACGATCCGCTGGATCGGACAGGCGAGAGTCGCGATGGCGACGACGCGTCCGAAGCTGATCGGCGGCGCTCGGGCCGTCTATACGATGGACTCGTCGGCGGAGACTCCTCCTTCGCAGGCGAACACATGCGATTAATGCAACACCCTATAGCATTTGAACTTATTCCTTAGGAGGCTTACAACCATGTTGGAGAATCTCAACAAGCAAGACCCGGAAATCGTTAAAGCGCTGAACCTTGAGCTCAAGCGCCAACGCGACAACATCGAACTGATCGCGTCGGAGAACATCGTCAGCGAAGCGGTGCTCGAGACGATGGGCACCGTTCTGACGAACAAATACGCAGAGGGCTATCCAGGCAAACGTTACTATGGCGGCTGCGAATACGTCGATATTCCGGAAGAAATCGCCCGCAATCGCGCGAAAGAGCTGTTCGGCGCGGAGCACGCGAACGTACAGCCTCACTCCGGCGCTCAAGCGAACCTCGCGGTTTACTTGGCCGTGCTTAAGCCAGGCGACACGGTTCTCGGCATGAACCTTGCGCACGGAGGTCACTTGACGCACGGCAACCCGGCGAACGCGTCCGGCTTGCTCTACAACTTCGTTGCCTACGGCGTAGACGAAGAGACGTTCACGATCGACTACGACGAAGTGCGCAAAGCGGCATTCAAGCATCGTCCTCGCCTGATCGTTGCCGGCGCATCCGCTTACCCGCGCACGATCGATTTCGAGAAAATGGCTAAAATCGCGAACGACGTGGGCGCGTTGTTCATGGTCGACATGGCGCATATCGCAGGCCTTGTCGCAGGCGGCCAGCATCCTAGCCCTGTACCTCATGCGCACTTCGTTACGACTACGACGCACAAGACGCTCCGCGGTCCTCGCGGCGGTATGATCCTGTGCCGTCAGCCTTGGGCAGCAGCGATCGATAAAGCCGTATTCCCGGGCACGCAAGGCGGTCCGCTTATGCACATCATCGCCGCTAAAGCCGTTGCTCTCGGCGAAGCGCTGCAACCGTCGTTCAAAGACTACGCGAAGAACGTCGTCATCAACGCTAAGGCGCTGGCAGACGCGCTGATCGCGGAAGGCCTGAACCTCGTATCCGGCGGCACGGACAACCACTTGATGCTAATCGATACGCGCAACCTGAACATCACGGGTAAAGAAGCCGAGCACGTGCTCGACTCCGTCGCGATCACGGTCAACAAGAACGCGATTCCGTTCGACCCTACGAGCCCGTTCATCACGAGCGGCATCCGCGTAGGTACGCCGGCCGTCACGACGCGCGGCATGGGTCCAGAAGCGATGAAGACGATCGCGAAGGTTATCGCCCTTACGCTCAAGAACCCGAAAGACGCGGCAACGCTCGAGAAAGCTCGCACGATGGTCGCCGACCTTACGGCTCAATATCCGCTGTACCCTAACTTGGCGTATTAATAACGAAGCTGGCATCGATGATGAATCGATGCCAGCTTTTTTGTCGCTCTCCGCAGCCGGTAGATCCCAAGCAGCCGCGCTGGAATAACAACAAATCGATAGTTATTTTCTCGCACTCTGTCTGACGCGCCGTAATAGCAACAAATCGATAGTTATTTTCGCATATATTGTCACTCGCGCCGTAATAGCAACAAATCGATAGTTATTTTCGCATATATCGTCACTCGCGCCGTAATAGCAACAAATCGATAGTTATTTTCTCGCACTCTGTCTGACGCGCCGCAATAGCAACAAATCGATAGTTATTTTCACACTTTTCGTCACTTGCGTCGGAATAACAACAAATCGACAGTTATTTTTCTGGATTTTGAGGTATTTCGCTCAAACTAGGCTAAATAACTGCAATTGTTTGTTATTTGCGCAGAAGCGCCTCGTTGCACGCGAAATAACTGCGAATGGTTGTTATTCGCGAGTTTGAGATGCCAGCATCGTTCGAATTAACTGTGAATACTTGTTATTTCAGAAGCCGAACGCTATAATAACCGCAAGAGACGAAGAACGTCCCGATCCATTCATTCCGAATGGTTTGGGGCGTTTTTGCGTTGTTGGCGTGATTACGCATATCACTAGGAGGGGAAGTCAATGGGTTTCGAGCATGCGCATCAACAATTCATTCAGGATCATCTAAGCCGCAGAAGAGGAGAACGCAAGGGTAGGCTGGAACGGGGACACGGACATGGGGAGAAATCGTTCGCGGAGAAAATATGGTGGGTGCTGAAAGGTAACTTCGACAGGCTGCATCCGGAATACGAGCTGCTGGACTGGAGAGGCAAGCCGTACTTCGCTGATTTTGTTTACTTTTCGCTAGCCGGCGTTCTTAAGCTCATCATCGAAATCAAAGGGTTCGGAACGCACGTTCAGGAGATGGATCGGCAAGGGCACCGCAGGGAGTGCGAGAGGGAGTTGTTCTTCGAGGGAATAGGCTACCGGGTCGTGTCGATCGCTTACGATGACATCCGTGATCAGCCCGATCTGATCGTCGCCATGCTTCGAATGCTTCTCAGTCAGTACGAGTCCGAACCTGCAATGGCGCCGAAGCTAACGTTCGCGGAGAACGAGATCGTTCGGACTGCGCTAACGATTGGCCGCCCCGTACGTCCGTTGGATTTGGAGCAAGCCCTCGGGATGACGCATCGGCGCGTAGTGCGGGAACTAACCGCATTATGCGAATCCGGCTGGTTCCGTCCGATTACCGGTAAGGACGGGAAGCGGGTCGTGCGCTACGAGCTCATTCGGAAGCCATTCATGTGATTGCGCTGGGAAATAACAACCGATCGATAGTTAATTTAAACTCATACCGCCTCCGCGCCGAAATAACAACCAAACGACAGTTATTTTACCGAAATTCGGCTGAAAATCGCTCCAGAGTAGGGAATAGCTGCAAATGGTTGTTATTGTTGACGAACGAGCGAGTGGTGCGCGAATACCTGCGAATAGTTGTTATTTCGGCGAAGGTTCTTACACCCGCACGGTCACGATAACTCCGTCCACGTTATTGCCGGACACCTCGTAATCGCTGCCGGCTGGCAGTTGAATCGTAGTCTCGCCCTTAACTTGCTTATATATAACCTCGTAAAGTTCGCCGCCAATGTTCACCGATATGGACTCATGCTCGCGGAGAAAGTCCAGATACTCCTCTAGCGTGTAGTCCTTCTCCTGCATGATCCGGCTGTGCGGCAGCCCGACGTAGCGAAAATGCCACGGCTCGTACTGGATACCCGTTATCTCCGTCTTATCCTTCGGATACCGTAGAATAAACCCGTAATCGGGGGCGTTCTTCTTCAGCCATTTACCCTCCGGAGCCTCGTTCATCGGACCGAGAGAGGAGCCGATATCGAGCGAGAGGCCTAGGTTATGCTCACTATGGCCAGCCGGCAGCGCGTAGTCGCTTCCCTTCTCCTCGTACAACGCATTCTGTTCCGCGCGATCGCGATAACCGCTGCTGATGAGAAAGTGGTCGACGCCGTCCTTCGACGCTCCGGCCACCATGTCCGAGAACCGTTGTACGAGGTCCGTTGGCAGCCGAATTTGGTTATTCAGCAGCCCGAACCCGTCAAGCAACTCGCGGCGCTCGCGCAAATTGACGATATCGGACTCTATGCTGCCTTTATGGATGGGATAAGTTTTGTTGACGAGTATCAAGCTTCCTTTATAGATTTGCTCTTTCCCTACCCGTATCGTCGTAGTCGAGCCTTGACTGACGTTGGCAGCATCGCCGGCACCTTGGAGGTTAATCGAGACCTCACGGTCTTGTTGGAACAAACCGCAGCCTGAGAGCAAACCGATCGCCAGCAACAGGAATAAACCCCGCTTCATCACATTCAATTCCCTTCCTTAGTCTTATGAACTCAAGGGTAAGAGAATTTTTTTAAGAAAGAAGAGGGGGAAAAATAAAGTTTTTATTAAGATTCGTCCCTGCGCGGCAATCGTACTTCGAAGACAGTGCGAACGATGCTGCTGGAGGCGCTGATCGAACCGCCGTGCCGATTCACGATGTTCTTGGCGATGAACAAGCCTAACCCCGTGCCGCCGGCTTGATGAGTACGCGCTCTATCACCGGTATAGAACAAATCGAATAGATAAGGAAGCTCCTCTTCGGGAATAACGTGTCCGTAATTCGCGACCTGCACGACGGCTTCCGAACCCTCGCATTGGCACGAGATATCGACGAAACGCCCGTCCTTGCCGTAACGAGCGGCATTCGCCAGCAGATTATCGAACACGCGCGCAAGAAGCTCGCCGTCTCCTTCGATAACGACGCTAGGGGTAACGGTCAATCTCGCTTCAAGCTGGTTGTTCTCGAAGACGGGGTATAGCTCCTCGGCCAGTTGACTCAGCAGCTCTCCGAGGTCGATCGGCTTCTTGTCGATCGGAAGATTGCCGTAGCTCATTCTCGTCACTTCGAACAGCTCGTCGATCAGCTTCTCCAGCCTCCGCGACTTCGTATATGCGATCGTCGTAAAATGCCGGGCTTGCTCCGTCGTCACTCGATCGTTGTTCAGCACGAGATCCAAGTACCCGAGCACCGAAGTGAGCGGCGTACGAAGATCATGCGCCAAATTCAACACGAGCTGATCCTTGCTGCTCTCGGCGAAGGTCCCGCGTTCGGTCGCGGCTTTCAACTGCTCGCTCGCCTTGTTGATGTCCTCTGCGACAGCCTCGAACTCATCGCCTGACTTTATCTCCACTCGCGTATTCAGATTGCCCGCCGCCAAGCTGCGGATGCCTTCGGATATGCGTTCGAAATAGGCGGCGTAAGGCTTGGTCAGCAAGAAGAAGATGACGAACGACAGCGGGAGGAACACGATGAGGAAAAAATTCAAATCTCCGATCTCGCGGATGATCCCTCTCCAAGCTGCCGCCGTATCGCCATACTGAACGTTCCCTCGATAGTAGTGCTGAAGGATTCTGTATAACGCGTAAGTCACTATCCCGGCCGCAAGCATGCTTAGCCCGAATAACCGAACCATTCTCGCTCTGAAGCTGCGCAGCGCTTTATCCATTGAATTTGTAACCTACTCCCCATACGGTTTTGATAATCGGGTGATGGGTCTCGCCGAGCTTCTTCCTGAGGGTGCGGATATGGACCATGACGGTATTGCCGCCTCCGTAATAGGACTCTCCCCATACCTGTCGGAAAATATTTTCCGCGCTGAACACCTTGTTCGGATGGCTGGCAAGCAAATATAAAATATCGAATTCCTTAGGCGTCAGCTCGATATCACGGCCGAAGAGGAGGACGGAGCGCTTGTCGGGATCTACGACTAATCCGCCGGCTTCCACTACCGGATTGCTCGATTGCGTGGGCTGCGATAGCGACAACGATCGGCGAAGCTGGGCGTTCACCCGCGCGACTAACTCCATCGGGTTGAACGGCTTGGTCATATAGTCGTCCGCTCCAATGACCAGTCCGGTTATTTTATCGAGGTCCGAGGTTCTGGCGCTTAGGAAAATAATCGGCATGACGTGCTTCTCCCGAATTTGGCGAGTCACCTCATGTCCGTCCAGCTTAGGCATCATGACATCCAGGATAGCCAGATCGATGTCCTGCGTCTGAACCGCGCGAATCGCGGCCGCTCCATCGGCGACTTTAACGGTGCGATAGCCTTCCTTCTCTAGATGGATCGCGATCAAATCGGCGATTTCCGACTCGTCGTCGGCGATCAGAATCGTGGCGCGCTTCATGCTTCAAGCTCCTTAAGTCCATTTGGCTCTCATTATACCTTGCCCCATAAGAAAACTGCACCCCGCATGCTAGACGACGTTGTCTAACAGGCGAGATGCAGCAGTGGAGTTAATCCTTAATACCCGCGTTCATACTGCGGGACGACTTCCGTCTTGCCGTCGAGCTGACGGAGGGCGTCGACCGCCCAATACGGATTGCGCAGCATGCCGCGTCCGACCGCGACGAGATCGGCGTTGCCGCTGCCGAGAATGCTTTCGGCGAGCTTCGCGTCGTCGATCAGACCGACGGTGATGACCGGTACGTCCAGCGCTTCCTTGATCGCGACGGCCAGCGGAACGTGGTAGCCCGGGAAGTTGCCCGGCTTGCGTCCTGCCGATACGCCGTCTCCGCCGCTCGATACGTCGAACATGTCCACGCCGGCATCGCGGTACTTGCGGCACAGCTCGATGGCGTAGTCGATTTCGTAGCCGCCCTCGGCATATTCAACGGCGGACACGCGCATGATGAGCGGCATGTCAGCTGGCATGACGGCTTTCACCGCTTTGATGACTTCGACTCCGAACTTGGACGGGTCTTGGCCGAATTCATCGGTGCGCTTGTTCGAGTTCGGCGACTGGAACTGGTGGATCAAGTAACCGTGGGCGCCATGCAGCTCGATCGTATCGACGCCGGCTTCTACCGCCCGGCGCGTCGCGTCGGCGAACTTGCCGACAAGCTGCCACACTTCCTCGGTCGATAGCGCGCGAGGCTTCTTATAAGTGTCGTCGAACGCAACGTCGCCAGGTCCGACAGGCGGATTGGCGTCCTGCGCCTTGCGTCCGGCGTGCGCGATTTGGATGGCGACCTTCGCGCCGTAGTGATGCAGTTGATCGATGATGCGACGGAATGCCGGGATGTGCTCGTCAGACCATAAGCCGAGATCGCGGTTCGTGATCCGGCCGTCCGGTTCAACGTCCGTCATCTCGATGATGATCAGACCGGTGCCGCCGATGGCCCGCGAAGTATAGTGAACGTAATGCCATTCGTTCGGAATGCCGTCCTCGGCATCTACGGAATATTGGCACATCGGGCTCATGACTACCCGGTTGCGCAGCGTTAATCCTTTTAACGTATAAGGTTTGCCCAAGTAACTCATCGTGCGGAACAGCCTCCCTGGATTCGGACTTATCTGTGTGGTTTCTTGCACAGTAGTATAATAACACGATTGGCTCGATTGTGCTTGAAATTTCCGACATCACGGTTCAGACGACACGGAATAATATGCCCAAACTTTGTGAACAAATGGGAATAATACACGTTAGTTGAGGCAAGGAGGGCATGCAGGTTGAAACGATCTCGTATTGTCGCCGTGTTGGCTGTTTGTATGGGCATAGTAGCAATGTTAGCAACCGATATTGTTCCTTCCGCAGCAGCGCCTGGTCGTCCGTGGAAGGCAGAAGCCGCATTAAAGAGCTTGCGTAACGCAGCGGGAGAGAGCTTGACGATCGAATGGAGCCATGAGACGGGAACACCGTCCTTCATCGGCGGTAAGCTGTCGCGCAAGACGAAGCATTCTCCGGCTTGGATCGCATTCGGGTTCCTGAACAAATATAGAACGTTATACGGCATTCGCGACGTTCAGAGAGAGCTGCGTCTCGAAGGCGTCGAAAGCCATGCGGATGGTCACAACGTCTATTTGAGGCATATGCTGTTCCGGACCCCGGTATGGGAAGACCGGCTGACCGTCGCGTTGGATAAGGACGGGGTCGTTCGCGAAGTAACCGGATCGTTCTATCCTGGTCTTGAAACGAAGCTTAACCGGATTGCATCGCATTCCGCGTATTCGGAACGCGATGCGATTCGCGCGGCGCTAAGACACGCGGACGGAGAGCTTGCGAACGAACCGGCGGCGGAACGTTATTATTTGGCGTCGAGAAAAGGCACCCCGCTCGTATACATCGTCACGCTTCCGCTCCGGGCTCCGGCTCGCCTGCAGACCTTCGTCGTCCATTCGATGACGGGCCGCATTATCGATCAACAGACAACGGCTCGCTGATCGCGAAGTTTCG
>Ga0065721_10000433_pt1 | contig 10808 bp, 5 predicted proteins | sample Mesricmetagenome_FD_59108 | JGI IMG/M metagenome (GOLD analysis project Ga0065721, IMG submission 59108) | Mesophilic microbial community from rice straw/compost enrichment Sample: eDNA_1 v2 (version 2) | ecosystem: Engineered > Solid waste > Grass > Composting > Bioreactor | place: USA: Davis...
GTAGCGGCGAGACCCTCTCGGCGCCCGGCGCGGCGGTCGCCGTGCGGCTCGACGGGCTCGAAATCCCGGTCAACGACCAGGGCGAAATGTGGGTCCATTTCCCGAAGGAGGGCACGCGCGAAGCGATCCCTGCATGGCCGATCGTGACCGGCGCGATGAGCGACGAGGAACTCGCCCGCGTGGTCGGGGGACGGATCGTTTACGTCGGCGGCAGCGCGGTAGGGCTACAGGACCTGGTCGCGACCCCGCTCAGCGACAGCACCGCCGGGGTCACCGTTCACGCGGCGGCGACCGAGCAGATCCTCGCCGGGGAATTCCTCGAGCGGCCGGACTGGGCGCGCGGGCTTGAGCTGGTGCTCGTGCTCGTGCTCGGTCTCGGCCTGTCGTTGCTGCTCCCGCGGCTGGGTGCGGCCCTGGGGGCACTGGCGGCGCTAGTCGGCATCGCCGCGGTGGCTGCGGCAAGCTGGCTAGCCTTTACGAACCTCGGCTACCTGCTCGATCCGACCTATCCTGTCCTCGCGCTGGTCGCAGTCTACGCAGTGCAGACCGTTGTCGTGTTCTACCGCGAGGAGCGGCAGCGGCGCTACATCCACGCCGCCTTCGACCGTTACCTCTCGCCCGAACTGGTGCGGCAGATCGCCGCCGACCCGGGCAAGCTCGAGCTCGGCGGCGAGGAGACGCGACAATGAGCGTGCTGATGTGCGACGTCCGCGGGTTCTCGCGGATCTCCGAGCGNCTCGGCCCGCGCCGANGTGATCGANTTCCCTNATCGCCTTCCTCACCCCGATGAGCGAGATCNTGCTCGCCCGCAAGGCGACGCTCGACAAGTACATCGGCGACGCGATCCTCGCGTTCTGGAACTGCGCCGCTTGACGATCCCGACCATCACGCCAACGCCGCCCGCGCCGCGCTCGCGATGGTGGCGAAAACCGACGAGCTCAACCGCACCATGCCCGGCCGCGAGGGAGTGGTCTGGCCCGGCGAGGTCAGGATCGGGATCGGGCTCAACTCCGGACTGTGCTGCGTGGGCAACATGGGCTCGCGCCAGCGGCTCGCCTATTCGCTGATCGGCGACACGGTGAACGTCGCCTCGCGGCTCGAGGGGCTGACCAAGCTCTACGGAGTGCCGATCGTCGCCGGGCGGGCGCTGGCCGAGAGGCTCGATGGGTTCGCACTGCTCGAGCTCGACCGCGTGCGCGTTGTCGGGCGCGACGCTCCCGAGGAACTGTTCGCGCTGCTCGGCGACGAGGCCAGGCGCGCAGAACCCGGCTTCGAGCAATTGGCGCAAGCGCACGCCGCGGTGCTCGAGGCTTACCGCGCCCGAGAGTGGGACAAGGCCGAAGCGGCGTTAGCGGCCGGACGCGATCTCTACGCCACCTTCGGGATCCCGGGCCTGCACGATCTGTTCGCCAAGCGGATCGCCGAGCTCAGGCAGGCGCCGCCGCCCGACGGCTGGGACGGCGTGTACCAGGCGACGCAGAAATAGCGGCCCGCGCTCAGCGCGGCCGGCTCGGGTTGTTCGAACTGTCGCTCGACCGGTTCGGATTGCTGGAACTGTCGCTTGACCGGCTCGGGTTGTTCGAGGTGTCCCGGTTGCGGCCCACGTCGCCGGTGCTGTCCGAGGTCGCGCCGCTGTTCGCCCGCGGCAGGTCGTCGTCATCGTCGCCGCTCAGCAGGACGCCTAGCGCGACGGCACCGATCGCCGCAGGGACCAGCGCCTTCAGCAGGCCGTTGCCGCCGGCCGCGCGGGCCACTTCGGGCGCGAGCTCGTCCTGGATCTTGCCGAGCCCGCTGTTGGAGATGAAGAAGGGCCCGATCGGCGGCGCGCCGTTGCGCGGGATGTAGGCCGCCATGCCCGGTTCGGTCAGGTCGACGCGCACGCCCGCCGCTTCGACCTCGGCCCGGCCGACCGTGAGCCCGCCCGCCGTGGCCGCCCCCGGGCCACGCAGCACGACCAGCGTGGCTTCGTTCTTGTTGCTCCGCACATTCGCGTCGTCGACGAACTGCTCGTCCTTGGCGATGTCTCTCGCCTCTTCGCCCACCAGCATGTCGAGCGCCGTGCCGCGGATGCCGATGCGTCCCGAGGGGGTCTGGATCTCTGCCGTGTTGTTGCCGCCCTGCCGGCCCGAGAAGAACCGCAGCGCGCCCTTGGCGAGCGTCGCGAATACCGAGCGCCCTTCGTTCGGATCGTAGACGAACCGGTCGATCTGCACGCGCGAACTGGCACCGATCCCGAACGTCGAGCGGTCGAGCAGCAGGATCTGCAGTTGCGAGCGGCGGCCGGTGTCGATCCGGTCGCCCCACGCCAGCCGCTCGCGGCGCTGGACGGCGCGCGGGTTGCGGATCGTCGCGTTGCTCAGCTTGACCTCGCCGACCACGGTCGCCGCGTTGCCGACTTCGACCCGCTGTGCCGCTGCAGGCTCAGCGGCCAGCGCCGCGACCAGCGCCGTGCCGGCAGCCAGCGGAACAATCAGGCGGAGCGACGGGCCCATCGCTCAGCGCCCCGTGCCAGCCTCGCACCGGGCGCGGGCCTCGGCGAGGAGTTGGCGGCTGTAGTGCTTTTCCTTGAGCTTGGAGATTTCGACCAGCCCCCCGCGCCGGTCGTCGATCTCGCACAGGTAGATCGCGTGGATCAGCCGGGCGTCTCGCGACTGGGGATGGACGGCGAGGACTCGCTCGAGCGTGGCCAGCGCCTCGAGGTATTCGCCGCGGCCGGCCTGTTCGCGCGCGGCGGCGATGCCCGCAGCCTCGTCGGTCGCGACGTCGGACAGCGCATCGAGATCGGCGAACGACTGGGCACCGGCAGGCCCGGCGGACAGCAGGGCCAGCCCGATCAGGACACGGCGGAAAGGCGATCGCTTCCGCATCGAACTTCCCTTCCCCCCTCTCGTCGCTCTTATGCCACGGACCGGCGCGGCAAGCAAATGATGGGAGGGCCGGCAACGGGAAAGGGCGGCGCCTCGCGGCACCGCCCTCGTCGCCCGGCGAAAGCCGGGAATTCCGTACGCGGTCCCGGCTTTCGCCGGGATGACGCTTACTTGAGCTCGACGGTGCCGCCGGCTTCCTCGATCTTCTTCTTGATCTCTTCGGCCTCGGCCTTGTTGACGCCTTCCTTGAGCGGCTTCGGGGCCGACTCGACGAGGGTCTTGGCTTCGGTCAGGCCCCAGGCCGGTGATGGCGCGGACTTCCTTGATCACCTGGATCTTCTTGCCGCCGTCACCGGTCAGGATGACGTCGAACTCGGTCTTCTCCTCGGCGGCGGCGCCACCGGCATCACCACCGCCGGCGGCGGGGGCGGCCACGGCGACGGCAGCGGCGGCGGAAACGCCCCACGCCTCTTCGAGCGCCTTGGCGAGTTCGGCAGCTTCCATGACGGTGAGCTGCGACAGGTCTTCAACGAGCTTGGCGATATCGGCCATGACTAGGTACTCCTAAGAATGATGGACCGGGCTGTCGCCCGGGAATTCGAGAAGGGAAAAACCGCTTATGCCGCTTCCTTGGCGCCGTAGGCGCCGAAGACGCGGGCGAGCTTGGCCGCCGGGGCGTTGACCAGCTGCGCCACCTTGGTGGCGGGCGCGTTGATCAGGCCGACGATCTTGCCACGCAGCTCGTCGAGGCTCGGCATCGACGGCGAGCGCCTTGATCCCGTTGGCGTCGAGCACCGTGCCGCCCATGGCGCCGCCGACGATCTCGAGCTTGTCGTTCGTCTTGGCGAAGTCCACCGTGGCCTTGGCGGCGGCGACCGGATCGATCGACCACGCCAGGGCGGTCGGGCCGGTGAGGAATTCCTCGAGGCCTTCGTACTGGGTGTCCTTCAGGGCGAGCTTGGCGAGGCGGTTCTTCGCAACCTTATAGGACGCGCCGGCTTCCCGCATCTTCGCGCGCAGGTCGGTGGACTGGGCCACCGACAGGCCGAGGTTGCGGGTGACGACCACCACGCCGACCTCGTTGAAGACCGCGTTGAGCTGGGCGACCGATTCGGCTTTCTGCGAACGATCCATGCCTTACTCCTTCACTATGGCCACGCGCNTACGCGTGCGGGTGGCCGGCTACGTTGCCGTATCGCCGAAGCGACACGGGCGAGTCCGCTGATGGGGAAGGAGCGCGCCGAAGCGCGTTGAGGGCGGCACAAGACGCGCCGCCTGAATCTCTTTTCCCCGTCTAGGCTGCAGATTAAGCGGGAAACCCGCAGCAGCTGTCTCGGACGGATGACCGCCGGAGCGGTCGCGGCGGGCCTCTAGCGAGATCGCCTCCGAAGTCAAGTCCGGGAACCCTTCGGCCGCCCGCCCGCTGACACGGCAACCTAATCGAAAGGAGAACTGCCGTGGGCCGCCCCGTCGTTATTGGTCTCGGAACCCTGATCCTGCTGCTGGTGGTGGTCGCCTTTCTTTTCTGACGTTTCCAGTCCCCGTCGCCCGGCCCGCGAGTCCCTTGCGCTCGACGATCTTGCGCGCGGTCGCGGCGAGCAGGGCGGGATCGTCGAACAGGAACGGTCTGCCACGGTCATGAACCCCGGGCCTGGACAGCCAGACCTTGGGCGGCGGGCGCACAAACCGGCTTGACATCGCGTTTGACAGGCCCCGGCCCTGCCACTATATCGCGCGTCGCTCGACCGCTTCGAGCAAGGCGGGCCCGTGTGCGGGGGCCTCCCACGGAAGGAAGCGGCGAGTTTTCCGCTCGACACGTTGCCAATGCTGCAGCTCCGGTCCCGGAAGGGGACTGGTGTGCCTGCGGCGTTTTCGGCGTCTCGAACGGGCCGAACCGCGCGCGGCGAGATTCCCGCCGGGTCCCCCCCCGGCTTACACAGCGAAGAGGCAAGTCCTTCCATGGCGAAGAAGTCTGAGGCCACCGGCACCTCGGTCGGCGCGACCGTCGGCTCGAAGAAGAAGCGTATCCGCAAGATCTTCGGCGACATCCACGAAGTCGTGCAGATGCCGAACCTGATCGAGGTCCAGCGCGAATCGTACGAGCAGTTCCTGCGCTCCGACAAGTCGACCGGCTATGTCTCGGGCCTCGAGAAGACGCTTCGCTCGGTGTTCCCGATCCGCGACTTCGCCGGCACCGCCGAGCTCGACTTCGTCCACTACGAGCTCGAGGATCCGAAGTACGACACGACCGAATGCCGCCAGCGCGGCATCACCTACGCGGCGCCGATGAAGGTCACGCTGCGCCTGATCGTGTTCGAGGTCGACACCGAGACCGAGACCCGCTCCGTGCTCGATATCAAGGAGCAGGACGTCTACATGGGCGACATGCCGCTCATGACCGAGAACGGCACCTTCATCATCAACGGCACCGAACGCGTAATCGTCAGCCAGATGCACCGTTCGCCGGGTGTGCTGTTCGATCACGACCGCGGCAAGACCCACTCGTCGGGCAAGTTCCTCTTCGCCGCCCGCGTGATCCCGTACCGTGGCTCGTGGCTCGACTTCGAGTTCGACGCCAAGGACATCGTCAACGTCCGCATCGACCGCAAGCGCAAGCTGCCGGTGACCTCGCTGCTCTACGCGCTCGGCCTCAACGGCGAGGAAATCCTCGACTACTTCTACAACACCGTCACCTGGAAGCGCGGCAAGGACGGCTGGGAGATCCCGTTCGTCGCCGAGCAGTGGCGCAACGCCAAGCCCGGCTTCCCGCTGGTCAACGCCGAGACCGGCGAGGAAGTGTTCCCGGCCGGCCAGAAGGTCAGCCCGCGTGCGGCCAACAAGGCCGAGAAGGACGGGCTCAAGACCCTCCTGATCCCGACCGAGGAAGTCTTCGGCCGCTTCTCGGCCAAGGACCTGATCGACGAGAGCACCGGCCGCATCTGGATCGAAGCCGGCGAAGAGGTCTCGCCCGACAATCTCGAAAAGCTCGACAAGGCCGGCATCGACCAGATCGAGCTGCTCGACATCGACTACGTCACCACCGGCCCGTGGATCCGCAACACCATGGCTGCCGACAAGGCCGAGAACCGCGACGAGGGCCTCGAGGCGATCTACAAGGTCATGCGTCCGGGCGAGCCGCCGACGAAGGAGACCGCCGAGGCGCTGTTCGAAGGCCTGTTCTTCGATCCCGAACGCTACGACCTTTCGGCCGTCGGCCGCGTCAAGCTCAACATGCGCCTCGGCCTCGATGCCGAGGACACGGTGACCACGCTGCGCAAGGAAGACATCCTCGCGGTGGTCAAGGAGCTGGTGAACCTGAAGGACGGCAAGGGCGAGGTCGACGACATCGACAACCTCGGTAACCGCCGCGTCCGCTCGGTCGGCGAGCTGCTCGAGAACCAGTACCGCGTCGGGCTGCTGCGCATGGAGCGCGCGGTCAAGGAGCGGATGAGCTCGGTCGACGTCTCGACCGTGATGCCGAACGACCTGATCAACGCCAAGCCGGCGGTCGCCGCTGTGCGCGAATTCTTCGGCAGCTCGCAGCTCAGCCAGTTCATGGACCAGACCAACCCGCTGTCGGAGGTCACCCACAAGCGCCGCGTCTCGGCGCTCGGCCCGGGCGGCCTGACCCGAGAACGGGCGGGCTTCGAGGTGCGCGACGTGCACCCGACGCACTACGGCCGCATTTGCCCGATTGAGACTCCGGAAGGCCCGAACATCGGCCTGATCAACTCGCTGTCGACTTTCGCCCGCGTCAACAAGTACGGCTTCATCGAGACGCCGTACCGCACGGTGGTCGACGGCAAGGTGACCGGCGAGGTCACTTACCTCTCGGCGATGGAGGAGCAGAAGCACACCGTCGCGCAGGCCTCGGCCGAGCTCGACGAGGACAAGCGCTTCGTCGAGGAGCTGGTCTCGGCGCGCCAGAACGGCGAGTTCGTGATGGCTCCGCGCGACCAGATCACGCTGATGGACGTCTCGCCCAAGCAGCTGGTGTCGGTCGCCGCCTCGCTGATCCCGTTCCTCGAGAACGACGACGCCAACCGCGCGCTGATGGGCTCGAACATGCAGCGCCAGGCGGTGCCGCTGCTCAAGGCGGAGGCGCCGTTCGTCGGCACCGGCATGGAAGAGACCGTCGCCCGGGATTCGGGCGCCGCGATCGCCGCGACGCGGGCCGGCGTGGTCGACCAGGTCGACGCCACCCGCATCGTCATCCGCGCTTCGGGTGAAGTCGATGCCGGCAATCCGGGCGTCGATATCTACAACCTGCAGAAGTTCCAGCGCTCGAACCAGTCGACCTGCATCAACCAGCGCCCGCTGGTGAAGGTCGGCGACGTGGTCGAGAAGGGCGACATCATCGCCGACGGTCCCTCGACCGATCTCGGCGAGCTCGCGCTCGGCCGGAACAGCCTCGTCGCGTTCATGCCGTGGAACGGCTACAACTACGAGGACTCGATCCTGATCTCCGAGCGCATCGTCAAGGACGACGTGTTCACCTCGATCCACATCGAGGAGTTCGAGGTCATGGCTCGCGACACCAAGCTCGGGCCGGAGGACATCACCCGCGACATCCCGAACGTCGGCGAGGAAGCGCTGCGCAACCTCGACGAGGCGGGCATCGTCTACATCGGCGCCGAAGTGCACCCGGGCGACATCCTCGTCGGCAAGATCACGCCGAAGGGCGAAAGCCCGATGACCCCGGAAGAGAAGCTGCTCCGGGCGATCTTCGGCGAGAAGGCGAGCGACGTGCGCGACACCTCGCTGCGTCTGCCGCCGGGTGTCTCGGGCACGGTGGTCGAGGTGCGCGTGTTCAACCGCCACGGCATCGAGATCGACGACCGTACCCGCGCGATCCAGAACGAGGAGATCGAACGCCTCAAGAAGGACAGCGAGGACGAGCGCAACATCCTCAACCGCGCGACCTACAACCGCCTGCGCGAGATGCTCGAGGGGCAGGTCGCTTCGGCGGCGCCGAAGGGGATCAAGAAGGGCACCAAGATCGATGCGGAGCTGCTCGAGGGCGTGGATCGCCACGAGTGGTTCAAGTTCGCCGTCGCCGACGATGCCGTCCAGGCGCAGCTCGAGGCGGTCAAGGCGCAGTACGACGAGGCCCTGAAGCGCATCAAGGACAAGTTCGAGGACCGCAAGGAGAAGCTCGAACGCGGTGACGAGCTCGCCCCGGGCGTGCTCAAGATGGTCAAGGTCTTCGTCGCCGTGAAGCGCAAGCTGCAGACCGGCGACAAGATGGCCGGCCGCCACGGCAACAAGGGCATCATCAGCAAGGTCCTGCCGGTCGAGGACATGCCGTTCATGGAAGACGGCACCCCGGTCGACATGGTGCTGAACCCGCTCGGCGTGCCGTCGCGCATGAACGTCGGGCAGATCTTCGAGACGCACCTCGGCCTTGCCGCGCGCGGCCTCGGCCAGCAGGTCCAGGAAGCGCTCGAGGAATGGCGCCGGAACAATCCCGACCCGGTCGCCGGCAAGCCGCCGGCCGCGGTGGTCGAGAAGCTCAAGGACATCTACGGCGAGCCCTACTACGAGGAGATCGAATCACGCACGACCGAGCAGATCATCGATCTGGCCGAGAACCTGCGCGACGGCGTCCCGATGGGCACCCCGGTGTTCGACGGCGCGCGCGAAGCCGACGTCACGGCGATGCTCGAGAAGGCGGGCCTGCCGAGCTCGGGCCAGGTCACGCTCTACGACGGGCGCACCGGCGAGCCGTTCGACCGCAAGGTGACCGTGGGCTACATGTACATGCTCAAGCTGCACCACCTGGTCGACGACAAGATCCACGCCCGCTCGATCGGCCCCTACTCGCTGGTCACCCAGCAGCCGCTGGGCGGCAAGGCGCAGTTTGGCGGCCAGCGCTTCGGCGAAATGGAGGTCTGGGCGCTCCAGGCTTACGGCGCTGCCTACACCCTGCAGGAGATGCTCACCGTGAAGTCCGACGACGTGGTCGGCCGGACCAAGGTCTACGAGGCGATCGTCAAGGGCGACGACACCTTCGAGGCCGGCATCCCGGAGAGCTTCAACGTGCTCGTCAAGGAAATGCGCTCGCTCGGGCTCAACGTCGAACTGTCGTCGCTCAACGACGGCGAAGACGACGAGGCCTGGCCGGAAGCGGCGGAGTAACGATTGTCTCCCCTCCCGCTCGCGGGAGGGGCCGGGGGTGGGCCAGTCAGCGCCTCACCCGCAGCAGACCCACCCCTAACCCCTCCCGCAAGCGGGAGGGGGATGGAGTAAGAAAATGAACGAACTGACCAAATTCACCAACCAGCTCGCCAAGCCCGAGACGTTCGACCAGATCCAGATCGGCATCGCCAGCCCCGAGCGCATCCGCTCGTGGTCGTTCGGCGAGATCAAGAAGCCGGAGACGATCAACTACCGCACGTTCAAGCCCGAGCGTGACGGCCTGTTCTGCGCGCGCATCTTCGGCCCCGTGAAGGACTACGAGTGCCTGTGCGGCAAGTACAAGCGCATGAAGTACAAGGGCGTCGTCTGCGAGAAGTGCGGCGTCGAGGTGACCGTGACCAAGGTCCGCCGCGAGCGCATGGGCCACATCGAGCTGGCCGCGCCGGTCGCGCACATCTGGTTCCTGAAGTCGCTGCCGAGCCGCATCGGCCTGCTGCTCGACATGCAGCTCAAGCAGCTCGAGCGCGTGCTCTACTTCGAGAGCTACATCGTGATCGAGCCGGGCCTGACCCCGCTCGAGAAATACCAGCTGCTGACCGAGGACGAACTGCTCGACGCGCAGGACGAGTACGGCGAGGACGCCTTCACCGCCGGGATCGGCGCCGAGGCGGTCAAGCAGATGCTGATGGACCTCGACCTCGAGCAGGAGAAGGAAGACCTGCTCAAGGAGCTCGCCGAGACCAAGTCGAGCCTCAAGCCGAAGAAGATCATCAAGCGCCTCAAGGTGGTCGAGAGCTTCATCGAATCGGGCAACCGTCCCGAGTGGATGATCCTCGACGTGATCCCGGTCATCCCGCCGGAACTGCGCCCGCTGGTTCCGCTCGACGGCGGCCGGTTCGCGACGTCGGACCTCAACGACCTCTACCGTCGCGTGATCAACCGCAACAACCGCCTCAAGCGGCTGATGGAGCTGCGCGCGCCCGACATCATCGTGCGCAACGAGAAGCGCATGCTGCAGGAAGCGGTCGACGCGCTGTTCGACAACGGCCGCCGCGGCCGCGTGATCACCGGCGCCAACAAGCGTCCGCTGAAGTCGCTCAGCGACATGCTCAAGGGCAAGCAGGGCCGCTTCCGCCAGAACCTGCTCGGCAAGCGCGTCGACTATTCGGGCCGCTCGGTCATCGTGACCGGCCCGGAGCTCAAGCTGCACCAGTGCGGCCTGCCGAAGAAGATGGCGCTCGAGCTGTTCAAGCCGTTCATCTACGCCCGCCTCGACGCCAAGGGTCTGTCGATGACCCTCAAGCAGGCCAAGAAGTGGGTCGAGAAGGAGCGCAAGGAAGTCTGGGACATCCTCGACGAGGTGATCCGCGAGCATCCGGTGCTGCTCAACCGCGCGCCGACGCTCCACCGTCTCGGCATCCAGGCTTTCGAGCCGGTGCTGATCGAGGGCAAGGCGATCCAGCTGCACCCGCTGGTCTGCGCCGCGTTCAACGCCGACTTCGACGGCGACCAGATGGCCGTGCACGTCCCGCTGAGCCTCGAGGCCCAGCTCGAAGCGCGCGTGCTGATGATGTCGACCAACAACATCCTCAGCCCGGCCAACGGCAAGCCGATCATCGTCCCCTCGCAGGACATGGTGCTCGGCCTGTACTACCTGTCGATGGACCGCGAGGGTGAGCCCGGCGAGGGCAAGATCCTCGCCGACATCGCCGAGGTCCACCAGGCGCTGCACGTCGGCGCGGTCACGCTGCACTCGAAGATCATCAGCCGCGTCCCGCAGACCGACGAGAACGGCAACGAGTA
>Ga0065721_10006686_pt1 | contig 10808 bp, 8 predicted proteins | sample Mesricmetagenome_FD_59108 | JGI IMG/M metagenome (GOLD analysis project Ga0065721, IMG submission 59108) | Mesophilic microbial community from rice straw/compost enrichment Sample: eDNA_1 v2 (version 2) | ecosystem: Engineered > Solid waste > Grass > Composting > Bioreactor | place: USA: Davis...
CATGCCGCGTCCCTCGCCGAGAAGAATGTCGCTCGCCGGAATCTCGAGGCCGTCGAACACGAGTTCGCAATGCCCGCCGTGCTCCTCCGGCCCCATGATGGGAATGCGGCGCTCGATGCGCCATCCCGGCTGGTCCTTGTGGAAGAGGAAGGCGGTGAGGCCGTGGTGGGGATCGTCGGATGTACGGGCGACGAGGATGAAATGGCTCGCCTCCCCGGCCCCCGTGATGAACCATTTGCGCCCGGTGACGACATAGGCGTCGCCGCGCTTTTCGGCACGCGTCAGCATCATCGACGGGTCGGAGCCGCCGCCGGGGTGAGGCTCGGTCATGGCGAAGGCGGAGCGGACCTTGCCTGCGACGATCGGGGCAAGCCACCTCTCCTTCTGCTCCGGCGTGCCCACCGTCTCCAGCAGCATCATGTTGCCGTCGTCCGGCGCCGCCGCGTTGAAGACGACGGGGCCGAAGATGGAGCGGTTCATCTCCTCGTAGCAGACCGCCATGCCCACCTTGCCGAGCCCGGCGCCGCCCGTCTCCTCCTTCAGCTGCAGGCACCAGAGCCCGGCCGCCCTCGCCTTTTCGCGCAGGGGCCCGAGCAGATCGAGCGTGATGTTGCCATGCTCGTCGTAGGACTGAGGGTCAGCTTCCAGCGGCAGGATCTCGCGCGCGACGAAAGCGGCGATGCGCGCGCGATAGTCCTCGATCCTCGGGGAGATTTCGAAGTTCATGCCGGCCCCACGACGCTGAAATCGGATCGCTGCCGCCGCCCTCCGGGCAGAGCAGCGGGCTCCACCACGGTATTGGAGGCCTGCGCGGGGGCCAATCGGGATTTTGCGAAGGCGGGGCGGGCGATCGTGCAGCGCCCGCTTGCGCTCAGCCGCGCTTGCGGACGAATTCCGTACGCAGGACGAGGCCCTTGATCCCGTCGTAGCGGCAGTCGATCTCCTCGATATTGTCCGTGAGGCGGATCGACTTGATGACCGTGCCCTGCTTCAGGGTCTGGTTGGCACCCTTGACCTTGAGATCCTTGATGAGGGTCACCGAGTCACCGTCGGCCAGGATGTTGCCGGCTGCATCGCGCACCGCGGCCGCGTCGGCGGTCGCCGCGGCCATCTCGGCTGCCGGGCGCCATTCACCGGTCGTCTCGTCGTAGACATATTCGTCGTTGTCGTCGGCCACGCCTGCCTCGCTTCTATAATCCGCTTCCACCTTGCCGGTCCGGCGGATCGCGACGGACCATCGATATCGATGCCCTGGCCGGCAGGCTTATATTACGTGCCGGCCATGTGCAATGTCCGCCGGCTTCGACAATTGCCGGGCCCCGTCGGCGCCCGCTATGCTCGCGCGGTCTGCGGAGGGCCGAGGCATGATCGGTATAGCGGGTGTGTTCCTGGGCGTCTTCCTGGCCCAGGTATCGCCGGGGCCGAACATGATGGCGGTCGCCTCCGCCGCTCTCGGAACAGGGCGCCGGGCCGGTCTTGCGACGGCGGCCGGGATTGCAACGGGGGTCTTCGTCTGGGCGATCCTGTTCGCCTTCGGGGTCGGCGCCCTGCTGCAGGCCTTTCCCGAGACCGTCACCGCGATGAAGTTCATCGGCGGCGGCTATCTCCTCTTCCTCGGCGTGAGGGCGCTGCGCAGCGCGTTCCGTCCGGCGGCAGCGATGCCGGCAGCAGGCGGCGGTGCGCTTCGCGTCCGTGCCGCCTACCGGCTGGGGCTCGCCGTGGTGATGACGAACCCGAAGGCCGCCCTCATGTGGGTGGCGATCGCCATGTTCCTGGCCTCGTCCGGCCTGTCGGCGGCACATTTCCTCTTCATCGGCGCCGGNGCGTCNGTGTCGGCCATGCTGATCTACGGGACCTATGCGGTGCTGTTCTCGACCGGAATCGCGNTGCGGACGTACCAGCGCTTCTTNCGGGCCATCGAGGCAGCCTTCGGCGTGGTATTCGGNGCGGTCGGCGCGCGTCTCCTCGCCGACGGGGTCAGGGAGTTGCGGACGTGAACGCNTGCGCGCCTCCCCTGCCGGGGCGGTGGCCATCGCCGGATCGCCTGTGCTAGACGTGTGCCGGTGAAAGGGAGCGCGGGATCGCGCTGCGAAAGGCTGCGACAGGCGGCGACTTGCGGAAAACCTGGCTCACATGGGCCCGTCTCGGGGTGCTCGTCGTTCTTGCATGTGCCGCGGCCGTCTGGGGTGGCACGGCGGCGACGCGCATCTACCTTGCCGAAACGGCCGTGCGCGGGCAGACGACGCTGCGTCTTGCGGTCGCCGCCCTCCACGGCCACATGCGCCGCTACGAGCCGCTGCCCTCGCTCATCGCAGACCATGACGACATCCGCGAGCTGGCGCGCCGGCCGGAGGATCCCGGCCTCAGGGCCGCAGCCAACCGCTACCTCAAGGAAATCAACGGGCTGCTCGAATCGTCCGACATCTACGTCATGGCTCCGGACGGCGTCACCATCGCGGCGAGCAACCATGACGAGCCGTTGAGCTTCGTCGGCGAAAACTTCAGCTACCGGCCCTATTTCCAGGATGCGATGAAGGGCGAGCGCGGCCGCTTCTTCGCGCTCGGCACCACCTCGCTGAAGCGCGGCTACTACTATTCCGCCCCCATCCGCGACGGCGAGGCGATCCGCGGGGTCGTCGTCTTCAAGGTCGACGTCGACGTCATCGAATTGTCCTGGCGCGGCAGCGACCACGTCATCATCGTCACCGATCCCGAGGGCATCATCTTCCTCACCGGACGCGACGAGTGGCTCTATGCGGGGCTCGAGCCGCTGACGCCGGAGAGACTTGCGCGTACCAATACGTCGCGCCGCTATGCCGATGCCCGGCTGCGGCCGCTGCCCATCGAGAGCCGCGGCAGCGAGGCCGGGCACGCATTGATGACCATCGGCGAGCCCAATGGCGAGCCGCGCGAATATCTCGTCCTGACCGAGCCGATGCCGGGGGCCGGGTGGACGGTGAAGGTGCTGCTCGACACCGCCTCCGCCAGGGCCCAGGCCTTCACCGCGCTCGTCGCCATCTTCCTGTGCCTTGCCCTTGCCGGCATGGTCGCGGCGGTCGTCCTGCAGCGGCGGGCGCGCATGGCCGAGCGCATGGCGCTGCAGCAGGAGGCTCGCGAGATGCTCGAGCGGCGCGTGGCGGAGCGCACGCGCGACCTCGCGGCGGTCAACAGCCGGCTCGAGACGGAGGTGGCCGAGCGCCGCGCCACGGAGCAGCGCCTGCGCCAGACGCAGAACGACCTCATCCAGGCGGGCAAGCTCGCGGCCCTCGGCCAGATGTCGGCGGCGCTGTCGCACGAGTTCAACCAGCCTCTTGCCGCCCTGCGCACCTATGCCGACAACACGGCCGTGCTCATCGACCATGACCGCATCGCGGATGCGCGCGAGAATGTCACGCGCATCGCCGCCCTTACGGACCGGCTCGCCACCATCAGCCGTCACCTGCGCAACTTCGCCCGCAAGCCCAACCAGAAGCTGGGCCCCGTCGACCTGCACGAGGTCGTGCGCGACACGCTCGAGATCGTCGCGTGGCGGCTCAAGGCCGCGCAGGCCGAACTCGCGACCGAACTCGGCGAAGGCCCGCTCCTGGTGCGTGGCGGCGCCGTGCGCCTGCAGCAGGTGCTGGTCAATCTCATCACCAATGCCGCCGATGCGGTGGAGGGCCGGTCCGAGCGCACCATCACCCTCCGGGCGTCGCGGCAGGGCGGGAAAGTGCTCATCAGCGTGAGCGACCGGGGCCTCGGTGTGCCCGACGCTATCGCCGGGCGCATCTTCGACCCCTTCTTCACGACCAAGGGCGTCGGCAAGGGCCTCGGCCTCGGCCTGTCGATCTCCTACAACATCATCCAGGACTTCGGTGGCAATCTCCTCGTCGCCAATGCGCCGGAGGGCGGCGCCATCTTCACCATCGAGCTCGAGGCGATGGATTTGAGCACGCCCATGGAGGCGGCCGAATGAGCGGGCCGCACATCCTGCTCGTCGACGACGAGGACGACCTGCGCACCGCTTCCGTCCAGGGGCTGGAACTCGCCGGCTTTTCCGTCCGCGGCTTCGCCAGCGCCGAGGAGGTGTTGAGCCGCGTCGGCTACGATTTCGACGGCCTCGTGATGACGGACATCCGCATGCCCGGCATGGACGGCATGTCGCTGATGAACCGCATCCACGAGATCGACCCGGACATTCCCGTCGTCCTGCTCACTGGCCACGCGGACGTGCAGCTTGCGGTCCGCGCCATGCGCGAGGGCGCCTATGACTTCGTCGAGAAGCCCTTCACATTGCAGCACCTCGGCGACATCGCCCGCCGGGCGCTCGACAGGCGCGCCCTCGTCCTCGAGAACCGCCGCCTCAGGGCGCTGGCGGGCAAGCGGGACGACATCGAGACGCGTCTGCCCGGGCGCAGCCCCCTCATGGTCGACCTGCGCTATCGCCTGCGCGCCATCGCCGCGACCGACGCCGACGTGCTGATCGTCGGCGAGACGGGCACGGGCAAGGAGGTCGCGGCCCGCGTCCTGCACGATATCAGCACCCGCGCGGGACGGCCGGTCGTTGCCATCAACTGCGCCGCGATACCTGAAGCGCTGATGGAGAGCGAGCTCTTCGGCCATGAGGCTGGCGCCTTTCCCGGCGCCTTGCGGCCGCGCTACGGCAAGTTCGAGCATGCGCGCGGCGGCACGATCCTGCTCGACGAGATCGGCTCCATGCCGCTCGAGCTGCAGGCCAAGCTCCTGCGGGTCATCCAGGAGCGGGTCATCACCCGCCTCGGCTCGAACGAGCCGGTGCCGCTCGACGTGCGCTTCATCGCCCTCAGCAAGTCGGACCTCGACAAGGAGGTGGCGGCGGGGCGTTTCCGCGCCGATCTCTATTACTGCCTCAACGTCGTCAGCCTGCGCATGCCGGCCCTTGCCGCCCGGCCGCAGGACATACCTCTGCTCTTTCTCCAGCTCGTCGCCGAGGCGCGGGCGCGCTACCGGCGCGACGACGTCGAGGTGCCTGCCCATGTCATCGCCGCCGTCAGCCAGCGGGCCTGGCCCGGAAACGTGCGTGAACTGCGCAATGCGGCTGACCGCTTCGTCCTCGGCCTCGGCCTCGCCGACGAGGAGGAGGCCGACGAGCCCCGCGAACCGGCGAGCCTCGCCAGCCGCGTCGCGGACTACGAGAAGCGCCTCATCGCCTCGGCGCTCGCGGCGAGTGGGGGCGCGCTCAAGCCCGTCTATGAAGGCTTCGGCATCTCGCGCAAGACGCTCTACGAGAAGATGCAGAAGTACGGCCTCACCCGGCAGATGGCCGTCGGACAGGATTGATCCGGCGCCTGAGGGGCGTTGGGGGGTGGAATTCCACCCATCGGCACCGGCGAAATGTTACGAAATCCACCCATCGGCGTCGCCTTGGCGCGAATAGTTGCATTTGCCGCCTTTGATTGATTGTCTCCTGGGCATGGCTGCGTGTTGATGCGGCCGGAGCCGAAGTGTGGATCGCAAACCCCACCGGCAACCCGCATTCGCAAGGGAGGACAATATGCGCAAGATCACGCTTGCGGCGCTCGGCGCCGCCGTGCTTTTCCTGGCCGCTCCGGCCGTGGCGCAGGACAAGACCGGCTGGCCGCAGAGCCTGACCATCGGCACCGCCAGCCAGGGCGGCACCTATTTCATCTACGGCAACGGTCTCGCCAACTTCATCAGCGAGAAGCTGGGGGTCAACGCCTCGGCCGAGGTGACCGGCGGCCCGGTGCAGAACGCGACGCTCGTGCAGACGGGCGATCACCAGATCGGCCTCGTCACCATGGGCCCGGCCTATGAGGCCTGGACCGGCAAGAGCGAGCTTGCCCCGGGCGTGGAGCACAAGGACCTGCGCGCCCTCTTCCCCATGTACCAGACGCCGTTCCAGGTCGTGGCGCTGAAGTCGTCCGGCATCAACGATGTCAAGGATCTCGCCGGCAAGCGCGTGGCCGTGGGGCCGGCCGGTGGCACCGCCGCCACCTACTGGCCGCGCTTCTTCGAGGTCCTCGAGGTCAAGCCGGTCGTCAGCTATGCCGGCGCCAACGATGCCACCAGCCAGGTCAAGGACGGGCTGATCGACGCCTTCGCCTTCGCGGCCGGCGTGCCGATCTCGGCCTTTGCCCAGATCGCGGCGGAGAACCCGGTGAACATCTTCTCGTTCACCAAGGAGCAGCAGAAGGCCATCCTCGACAAGATGCCCGAGCTTGCCGAGTTCCAGATCCCCGGCGGCCTCTACCAGGGCTTCCCGGACCCGCAGGACACGGTGAGCCTGTGGAACTTCGCCGTGGCCCACAAGGACATGCCCGAGAGCCTCGCCTATGAGATCGTGAAGCTCGTGATGGAGAACAACGATCGCATGAAGCAGATCCACTCGACGGCGTCCGAGACCGTGCCCGGCCACGTCGACCGCAACAGCTTTCTGCCCTACCACCCGGGCGCTGTGCGCTACTTCGAGGAAAAGGGCATCGCGATCCCGGACAACCTGAAGGGCTGAACCCCGGGGATGCGGGGCGGCACGACCGCCCCGCACACCTGTCCGGCCACGCGCGCCGGTTGATATCAGGCGGATACCGCTCGGCTTCGACGCCATCCGTCGACCGCCCGGTGCTGCGCGACATACCCAGACGAGACGTGCGACGCACCGCCTGCAATGGCAGGCCGGTTCCGCTACCATATGCCGGCCGCCCGGCGGCTGGACGATGATCCAATGCAAGTTCGAGGCGAGGGCCTGCGATGACCGGCACCCCCCAGACGCCCCTTTCCGCAACGACTTCCCCGGCCGATCTTTCCCGGGAAGGTATCGAAGGCCCCGTCTTGGCGCGCGGCGTCGACGACGAGCCGCTCGCTGGCAACCAGCGCGATTTCTCCGGCGGCCTCGGCGCCGGCCTGATGATCGCGCTCTGCATCCTTTACACGGCCTTCCATATCGGGGTGATGAACCTCTATCCGCTGGAGACCTGGACCTACCGGCTCATCCACGTGGCGGGTGGCCTCGTCCTCGGCTTCCTCCTGTTCTCGGCGGCGAGCGTCTCGGCTGCGCCTGCGCAAACCGGCCGGCCGCTGCGCGTCGCACCGCTCGAATGGCCGCTCCTCATCGTCGCGGCGGGCGGCATCGGCTACGCCGCCGCCATGATCGCCTACGCCTGGGGCGGCTGGTGGCTGACCGGCGCCGCGCGCCCGCCCGCCTTCGTCTTCGAGACCTATGGCATTCCTCTCACTGCGGGCATGGTGGCGGCGCTTGCCGGTGCCTGGTTCTTTCCCGAGCGGTCGCGGGGACGCCTGCACTGGGCCGACATTCTGCTCGCCGTCGCGGCCATCGTGGTGCTCGGTTACATCCTCTTCAACGTCGGGGCGCTGCGCCTGCGCGCCGGCACGGGCCTCGCCCAGACGGCGGACTTCTACGCCGCGCTCGTCGGCGTCATCCTGATCCTCGAGGCGACGCGGCGCCTTGCCGGCCTCGCGCTCGTCATCATCGCCGCGATCTTCATCCTCTATTCCTTCGCGGGTCCCTACCTGCCGGGCTTCCTCACCCACCGCGGCTACACGCCGACCCGCTTCTTCACCTACATCTACACGGACCAGGGCATCCTCGGCGACACGACGGCCGTCTCCTCGACCTACATCATCCTCTTCATCACCTTCGCGGCCTTCCTGCAGGCTTCGAAGGTCGGCGACTATTTCGTCAATTTCGCCTTCGCCGCCGCCGGCCACGCGCGCGGCGGCCCGGCCAAGGTCGCCGTCTTCGCCTCCGGCCTCATGGGCATGATCAACGGCACCTCGGCCGGCAACGTCGTCGCCACCGGCTCGCTCACCATCCCGCTCATGAAGCGGGTCGGCTATCCAGCGCGCTCCTCCGGCGCCATCGAGGCGGCCGCGTCCTCGGGCGGTCAGATCATGCCGCCCATCATGGGCGCCGGCGCCTTCATCATGGCCGAGGTCACGGGCATTCCCTACACCGAGATCGTCATCGCGGCGATCATCCCCTCCGTGCTCTACTTCGCCTCGGTCTACTTCATGGTCGACCTGCAGGCGCTGAAGCTCGGCATGAAGGGCCTGCCCCGCAATGAGCTGCCGGTCTTCGCGAAGCTCGTGAAGCAGGTCTACCTGTTCATCCCGGTCATCATCCTCATCTACGCGCTGTTCGCGGGCTATTCGGTCATCCGTGCCGGCACTCTCGCCATGGTGGCGGCCGCGGTGGTCAGCTGGCTCACGCCGCACCGTATGGGTGTCACCGCCGTGCTGCGCGCCTTCGAGCTCGCGGCGAAGATGTCGATCCAGCTGGTCGCGGTCTGCGCCTGTGCCGGCATCATCGTCGGGGTCATCGCGCTTACCGGCGTCGGCGCGCGCTTTTCCGCCCTCCTCCTGGCGCTCGCGGCCCAGAACCAGCTGCTCGCCCTGTTCTTCGCCATGTGCATCGCCATCGTGCTCGGCATGGGCATGCCGACGACGGCGGCCTATGCGGTGGCCGCGGCGGTGGTGGCGCCGGGCCTGATCAGCCTCGGCATCCCGGTGCTGACGGCACATTTCTTCGTGTTCTACTTCGCCGTCATGTCCGCCATCACGCCGCCGGTCGCGCTCGCAGCCTATGCGGGAGCGGCGCTGTCGGGGTCGGATCCCATGCGCACTTCGGTGGAGAGCTTCAAGATCGGCCTGGCCGCCTTCGTGGTGCCGTTCATGTTCTTCTACTCGCAGGCGCTCCTCATGCAGGGCGACTGGCTGGAGATCGCGCACGTCTTCGTCACGGCCTCCGTCGGGATCTTCCTGCTGGCGGCGGCGGTGCAGGGCTGGTTCTTCGGGCTGCTGAACCCGATCGTGCGGATCATCCTGCTCGTCGGCGCGCTGGCCATGATCAAGGGCGGTCTCGTCTCCGATCTCATTGGCCTCGTGATCGGCGGCGGCGTGCTGCTCTACCAGAAGAAGGTGGTGAGCCCGCGCGACCTCGCGCACGGGCTCGACTGAGAGCGCCGTCGGCCTCAATCGTGCGTCCGGCCGGTGTAGGCCGTCGCCTGCATCGACGGGCGCGCGATGAAGCTGCGATACCAGTCCCGGAGTCGTTCGTGCCGGTCGAAGCCCGGCAGGCCGCGGAAGACGATCCAGTCGAGGGCGGTGGCGAGCGCGATATGCCCGATGGTCGTCGGGCCCTCGAGGGCGGCGCTGTCCTCGAGGAAGGCATAGGCCTCGCGGAGCTTTCCCGCATGGCCCTCGGCGAGCGCGGGATAGCGCAGCGCCGGCGGCCGCCGCTCCGTCTCCCAGCGCAGCAGGATGCCGGCGTCCGATATGCCGCCGGCCAGCGCCGCGAGGCGTAGGGCCTGCCAGCGCTCCGGCCCCTGTGCCGGAACCAGTCTCGCGCCGTCGTGGAGGCTGTCGAGATAGTCGCAGATGACGGCGGAATCGAACAGCGCCGTGCCGTCGTCGAGGATGAGGACCGGCACCTTGCCGAGCGGATTGAGACGGTACACCGCGTCGTTCCGGCGTGTGGGGCTGGTCTCCTGGTGGACGACGTCGAGCCGCGGGAGGAGCCCCGTCTCATGGGCGAGGACCAGTACCTTGCGGGCGTAGGGCGAGTGCGTCTGGTAGAGAAGCTGCATCATCCGGCCACCGGGTTGCTGTCGGCGAGGAGACGGGAAAGAAGGTCCGGGGCGACATTGCTGCCGGTGAGGATCGTCGCGACCCGGCGGCCTGCGAACCGTTCCCGCGCCGCGATGACGGCCGCCAGCCCGGCAGCACCGGCCGGCTCGGCGATGAGCCCGAGGTGCAGCATCGTCAACCGCATGGCGCGTTCGATATCGTCCTCGCCGACGGCCGCGACGGTGTCGACGCAGCCCTCCAGCATCCGAAGCGCCTCCGGAATAGGGCGGCGCACGGCGATCCCGTCCGCGATCGTCGCGGCCGATGGCGTCTCGACCACCCTCCCCGCCTCCAGCGAGAGCTTCATGGACGGCGCCTGACGAGCGACGACCGCGACGATCTCGACCTGCGGAGAGAGCGCCCGCACAGCGGCGCCGACGCCGGCGAGCAGCGCGCCGTTGCCGAGCGGCACGACGAGGGTCTCGAACTCGGCGGGACTCCGCGCAAGTTCGACGCCGATCGTTCCGGCGCCGGCCGCGATCGTCCGCTCGGATCCGTCCTCGACGAAGCGCAGGCCGCGCTCCATCGCATAGGTGCGTGCCTCGTCTTTGGCAGCATCGAAATCGTCCCCCGCGAGATGGACCTCCGCGCCCATCCGCCGGAGCGCCTCGACCTTCACCGGATTGGCGGTCGTCGCCGCAAAGACCACGCAGGAATGGCCGCGGCGCAGGAGGGCGCGCGCGAGGCCCTGCCCGAAATTGCCGGCCGAGGCCGTGACGCAGCGCTCGCCGGACGCGAGGGCCAGCGCAGCGAAGGCCTCCGTGCCGCGCCCCTTGAAGGAGCGGACGGGATTGAGTGTCTCGACCTTGACGGCGAGGCGGCAGCCGAGCGCTTCATCGAGCCCGGCATGGCCGGCAAGCGGCGTGTCGAGGAAGGCCGTATCGATGTGGCGGCGCGTCACCTCGATCTCGTCGAGCGTGATGGGCGTCGAGCACGCGGATATAGGAGCGGAAGCGTCTGTCATTGGGAGCCGCGGCCTTTCGTTGTCCGGCTTTCAGGGTAAGCTGTGACGATGGGGAATTTTCCTGTAGTTTTGTGCCATCGCGGGGAAGTTGCGCGTGAGCGGGGCAAGCGACAGGAAAATGGTGCACGACCTCGACCGCATCGACCGCAAGCTGCTGCAACTCGTGCAGGAGAACGCCCGCCTTCCGGCCGAGAAGATCGGGGCGGCCATCGGCCTCTCGCCC
>Ga0065721_10052962_pt1 | contig 10808 bp, 8 predicted proteins | sample Mesricmetagenome_FD_59108 | JGI IMG/M metagenome (GOLD analysis project Ga0065721, IMG submission 59108) | Mesophilic microbial community from rice straw/compost enrichment Sample: eDNA_1 v2 (version 2) | ecosystem: Engineered > Solid waste > Grass > Composting > Bioreactor | place: USA: Davis...
CCTCGTCGACGCGGACGTTCAGCCGGACGAGGCCGTTGTAGGTCGCCCAGAGGTAGCCGCCGACGATGACGACGAGCAGCACGATGACTGCGACGACGATGAGGATCTCCATGCCCGACAGCATAGGGGCTGACGCTCGCGATGTACCGGGGGCGTCGGCAGCGGCCCGCTGCCGAATCACGGAGATCCGACGCCCGGGCCCCTCGGGAGGGCGCCGCGAGGCGGGCCCTACGCGGATTTCCGTGATTCGGTCGAGCCCGCGCGCGCCGCGAGCACCTCCCGGAACCAGTCGTACGACGCCTTCGGCCGACGCTCCTGCGTCTCGGGGTCGACGGCGACGAGTCCGAAGCGCTGCGTGTAGCCGGCGGCCCACTCCCAGTTGTCGAGGAGCGACCACACGTAGTACCCCTCGACGTCGATCCCGGGGACCTTCGCGAGGGCCGAGCGGATGTGCGACTCGAGGTAGGCGATGCGGTCGTCGTCGGCGACGTTGCCGTCGGGCTGCGGCCGGTCGGGGTAGCTCGCGCCGCCCTCCGTGAACACGATGGGCGGCATCCGATCGCCGTACCGCTCCGCGAACTGTTCCAGCAGCACGGGCACGAGCTCGGGCGACTCGGGCCAGCCGAACCCCGTCGTGCCGTACTCCGGCCAGGGTTCGAGCCGCAGCGGGAGCTCGAGCATCGCCTGCGAGTGCCCGTCGTGGGTGCCGTGCTTGATGTGCGGCGGCCCCGCCGCGACCTTGCTCGGGAAGTAGTACTGCACCCCGTAGAAGTCGATCGGCTCGGCGATGATCTTCGCGTCGCCCGGGCGCGGGAGCGCGGCGAGGCGCACGCCGAGGCCGACGAGCCCGGGCGCGCGGCGACCGCGCAGCACGGGGTCGGCGAAGACGCGATTGCTCAGGATGTCGAAGTTGTGCGCCGCGAAGCGGTCGGCCCAGCGGTCGCTCGCCGCGAACACCGGGGTGTGCGCGTTGGAGATGCCGATGCGCCCGCGCACCGGCACGTCGCGCAGCGCCCGCACGGCGAGCCCGTGCCCGAGGAGCATGTGGTGGGCGGCCCGCGCACCCGCGAGCCACACGGCCGTCCCGGGGGCGTGGATGTCGAGCGTGTAGCCCTCGAGGGCGACGGTCGCGGGCTCGTTGACGGTGACCCAGTCGGCGACTCGGTCGCCGAACGCCTCCCCGACGATGCGCACGTAGTCGGCGAACCGGTAGGCGGTGTCGCGCTTCGCCCAGCCGCCCTGCTCGTCGAGCTCGAGCGGGGTGTCCCAGTGGAACAGCGTCGCCATCGGGCGGATGCCGGCGGCGAGCAGCTGGTCGAGCAGTCGGTCGTAGAACGCGAGCCCCTCGGCGTTCGCCGGCCCGCGCCCGCCGGGCTGCACGCGCGGCCACGAGATCGAGAACCGGTAGGCGTCGACGCCGAGGTCGCGCAGCAGGGCGACGTCCTCCGGCATCCGGTGGTAGTGGTCGGCGGCGACGAGCGCGTTCGACCCGTCGAGGATGACGCCCGGGTCCTCGGCGAAGTCGTCCCATCCCGCGCGGCCGCGCTTCTCGGCGCCGCCCTCGATCTGGTAGGCCGAGGTGCTGACGCCGAGCACGAATCCCGGCGGCAGGCTCGCCGCGAGTTCCTCGGGTGTCATGCCGGAATTCTGCCGAAACCGGCGTTCCGAGCACGAGGACTTGACGCGCGCGGCGCTAGCGTCCTCGCGCCTGCTGGAGCGCCCGCAGCCAGTGGTACGACGCCTTCGGGGTGCGCGCGAGCGACTCGGTGTCGAGATGCACGATGCCGAAGCGCTGCGTCCAGCCGGCGGCCCACTCCCAGTTGTCGACGAACGTCCACACGAAGTAGGCGTCGACGCGCGGGTGGGCGGCGGCGACCGCGAGGTGCCGCGTGAGGTAGTCGATGCGGTCCCGATCGTCGACGGTGCCGTCGGGGCCGACGACGTCGGGGAAGGCGGCGCCGCTCTCGGTGATGAGGATGCGCGGCAGCCGGTCGCCGTAGCGCGCGACCATCCGGTCGATGACGACGCCGAGGGAGTCGGGGTCGACCGGCCAGCCGAACGTCGTCGTCGGCAACTCGGGGAATGCCTCGAGCGTGAACGGCACGTCCTTCATCGCGTCGACCTGTCCGTCGGGCGTCGCGCCCGTCGGGTCGGCCCCCGCCGAGACGCGACTCGGCTGGTAGTAGTTGAGCCCGTAGAAGTCGAGCGGCCGCGAGATGACGGCCTTGTCCCGGCCGAGGCGCGACAGCACGCGCAGCCCGAGCCGTTCGATCCCCTTGGCGCCGCGCGGCAGCTCCGGGTCGCGACCGAGCAGCACCCCGTCGGCGAACAGCCGGTTGTGGATGAAGTCGTACAGGTCGGCGGCGTCGGCATCCTCGCGACTGTCGGTCGCGGGCTCGATCGGCGTGTGCACGTTGGTGATGCCGATGCGCCCCGCGACGGGCACGGCACGCAGCGCGTCGACGGCGAGACCGTGGGCGCGCAGGATGTTGCGCACCGCCCGGATCGCGCCGAACAGCTTCGCGCGGCCCGGCGCGTGCGTGCCGAGGGCGTAGCCGTTGAGGATGACGGTCGCGGGTTCGTTGAGGGTGATCCAGCCGGCGACGCGGTCGCCGAACGCCTCCCCCGCCGCGGCCGCGTACTCGGCGAACCGGTCGGCGGTGTCACGGCGCAGCCACCCGCCGCGCTCCTCGAGCGGCGCCGGGGTGTCCCAGTGGAAGAGCGTCACGACGGGGCGGATGCCGGCCTCGAGCAGCCCGTCGATGACGCGGTCGTAGTACGCGACGCCCTTCGGGTTCACCGGGCCTCGCCCGTCGGGCAGGAGGCGCGGCCAGGAGAGCGAGATGCGCGAGGCGTCGACGCGCGTCGCCCGCAGCAGCGCGAGGTCGTCGTCCAGGCGGTGGTAGGCATCCGCCGTCACCGCGGGGGTCGATCCGTCGCGGATGCGACCGCGCTCGGCGGCGAACACGTCCCACGTCGACGGGGTGCGCCCGTCCTCGTCCCACGCGCCCTCGATCTGCGGCGCCGCCGACGCGACCCCCACGACGAACTCGGGCCGGATCCGCGCCGCGAGCTCCTCCGGGGTGGTGGCCGAGGGCGTCATGCGCCGAGCACCCGGTCGAGGTAGCGGTTGGCGAAGCGGCGGTCGGGGTCGAGCTCGTCGCGCACGCGGAGGAAGTCGTCGAACCGCGGATACGCGGGGCGCAGGTCGTCGGCGGTGCGGAAATGCATCTTCCCCCAGTGCGGGCGGCCGTCGTAGGTGCGCATGAGGGCGTCGAACGCGCGGAAGTACTCCGTCGGGTCGTCGCGGACGTAGCGGTGCACCGCGAGGTAGGCGGTCGGGCGGCCGTGGGCCGTCGAGAGCCAGTTCTCGTCGGGCGCCGCGGCGCGCATCTCGATCGGGAACGAGATGCGCCACCCGTTGCGTTCGACGAGCCCGCGCACGTCGCGCAGCGCCTGCGGGAGCGCCTCGAGCCGGATGGCGTACTCGCTCTCGCGGAAGCGCACGAGGCGGGGGCTCGCGAAGATCTCGTACGACACCCCCGAGCGCTCGCCCTCGCCGTAGACGCCCGTCGCGAACCGGCTGAGCCCGGGCACGGCCGCCGGGATGAGGTGCCCGACGGCCTGCTGGGCACGCAGCGCCTCGTTCTCGAGCAGGCGCTTCTCGGCCCAGTGCTGCAGGCGGTTCGGGCGCGTGAACGGGGTGTCGCCCGGCATCCGCGTCTTCGTCTGCGTCATCGCCTTGTCGGTGTGCGGCCACCAGTAGAACTCGAAGTGGTCGGCGTCGCGCACGAGCTCCTCCCACCCGTCGAGCACCTCGTCGAACGGGCGCGGCCCCTCGACGGAGCGCAGCACGAAGGAGTCGACGCACTGCAGCTCGACCTCGACGAGGATCCCGAGCGCTCCGAGGCCGAGCCGCACGGCGGGCAGCAGTTCGGGCCGCTCCGTCTCGGAGACGCGCAGCACCTCACCGGTGCCGGTGACGAGCGTCGCGGCGGTGATCTGCGTCGCGAGACCGCCGAACCGGATGCCGGTGCCGTGGGTGCCGGTGCTCGTCGCGCCGGCGATCGACTGCCGGTCGATGTCGCCCATGTTCTGCAGGGCGAGGCCGTGCTCGGCCAGGAGCGGGCCGAGTGCGAAGAGCCGCGTGCCGGCGGCGACGCGCACGCGCTTCGTCGCGGCGTCGACCGCGAGGATGCCGGACAGCGCGTCGAGCTGCAGCAGCACCCCCGAGGTCGCGGCGATGTCGGTGAAGGAGTGCCCCGCGCCGACGGCCTTGACCGTCATCCCGCGGTTGGCGGCATCCCGAACGATCGCGACGACCTCGTCGACGCTCGACGGCGCGGCGATCCGCACCGGATCCGCCGTCGCCGACCGCCCCCAGTTGCGCCAGCGCGTCATTACAGGAACACCTTTCCCTCACCCCGGTAGGTCGGCAGTTCGCCGACGAGCTCCCCGCCCTGCACGAGCGCGAAGGCGTCGAGGTGCTCGCTGAGCTCCCCCGCCTTCGTGTGGCGCAGCCAGACCCGGTCGCCGATGCCGAGGTCGCGGGCCGCGGTCCCCTGCAGCGGCGTCTGCACCTCGCCCGCCCCCTCGCGCGCGAGCATCCGCAGCCCCTGCGGCCAGACGACCTGGGGCACCCGGTCGGGGCCGGGCGGCCCGGAGGCGATCCAGCCGCCGCCGAGGAGCGTCGCGATGTCGGCGGTCGGGCGGCGCACGACGTCGAGCGCGAACGCCGCGGCGGGCGCCGGCCGGAAGTGCGTGTAGCCGTCGAACAGGTGCGGGCCGAAGAGTCCCGACCCCGCGGCGACCTCGGTGACGGAGGCGTCGGCGTGCGTCGACTCGATCGAGCCGGTGCCGCCGCCGTTGACGAACTCGAGCTCCGCGACGTCGCGCACCCGTCGCACGGCGTCCGCGCGACGCTCCGCGAGCTCGCGCGCCGACGCCCGCTGCATCGCGCGGATGGCGGCCTTGCGCGGGCCGGCGTTGGTGACGCCCGCGATCTGCGCCTCGTAGGCCATCATCCCGACGAGCCGGAAGCCGCGACGCGCGATGACGGCCTCCGCGAGCGCCTCCGCCGCGGCGGGCGTGTGGACCGGCGAGCGGCGCACGCCGACGTGCCCGAGGGCGCGCGAGCGGTAGGAGGCGTCGAGCTCGATCGCGACGCGGATGACGGCGCGCGACGCCGGGGCGGCGACGGCATCCACGAGGTCGAGCTGGGCGACGTCGTCGACCATGATCGTGACCCGGCGGGCGAGCTCCTCGTCAGCGGCGAGGCGGGCGAGGGCGCCGCGGTCGGCCGTCGGGTAGCCGACCACCACGTCGTCGCACGCCGTGCCTCCGCGCCCCTCAGCGAGCCAGAGCGCCTCCGCGAGGGTGTAGGCGAGGATGCCGCGGTAGCCGGGCAGGGCGAGCACGGCATCCAGCACCCCGCGCACGCGCACCGACTTGCTCGCGACGCGGATCGGCAGCCCCTGCGCGCGGTCGAGCAGGTCGAACGCGTTCGAGGCGAGCGCCTCGACGGCGATCACCCCGACGGGGGCGTCGAGGTCGATCGTCGCGGCGGTGAGCGACGGCCACCAGTCCTGCGGGTCGTCCCACAGGGCGTACTGCTGGCGGGTCAGTTCGAGGGTCATCGCACGCCCTTCACCGGGATGACGGCGAGCGCCCCGAGCACCGTCGCGATCGCCGAGATGACGAACAGACCGGTGAACCCGGCGACGGCGGCGACGAGCCACGCGCCCAGGAGCGGAGCGAGCGCCTGCGGCACGGTCGTCGCGATGTTCATGATGCCCAGATCCTTGCCGCGCGTCGCCGCGTTGGGGAGCACCTGGGTCGCGAGCGCCTGGTCGACCGAGAGGAACGCGCCGTAGCCGATGCCGAGGAGGGCGCCCGCGACGACCGCGACCGTGAAGTCCGGCACGAACGCGAGGAGCGCCGCCGCGACCGCCTGGAAGAGCGCCGAGACGACGACGAACGGCTTGCGGCGCCCGAGGCGGTCGGACCAGCGGCCGAGCAGGAGCGACGAGGCGACGATGAACACGACGTAGACGAGGCTCAGGACGAGCAGATCGCCCTGGGGGTCGTCGCGCTCGAGCCCGAACATGAGGAAGTAGAGCAGGAGGGTCGTGCCGAGCGCGTTGCCGATGTTGACGAGCACGCGCCCGAGGAGCGTCCAGCCGAAGTCGGGATGCTTGCGCGGGCTGATCCAGAAGCCCGCGAGGAGCCCGCGGAAGGTGAGGGTCGGGCGGTCGGCCGGGTCGAGCCGCGCGTCGGGCGCGACGAGCAGGAACGGCACGACGAACGCCACGACGATGCCCGCCATGAGGAGGTAGCCGGTGAGCACGTCGAGCTCGAGCGACTCGACGAGCACGAGGCCGAGAACGAGGCCGATCGCCTGCGGCGCCGAGACCCACCCGGAGATGACGCCGCGCTGCGCGACGGGCACCTGGTCGGAGATCGTCGCCGTGAGGGCCGCGGTGAGCACGCAGAAGCCGACGCTCGCGAGGCTCCAGCAGATGCCGACGCCGACGAACGTCGACTGCAGGCCGAGCGACACGAGCGCCGCAGCGAAGAGCACCGCACCGCCGAGGATCCACGGCTTCCGCCGCCCCCAGCGCGACACGGTGCGGTCCGAGAGCGCGCCCGCGATGGGGTAGGCGACGAGTGCGAACGCCCCCGCGATCCCGGAGATGATGCCGAACGTCACGACGCTGTCGACCCAGTCGGCGCTCTCGCGCAGCGACTCGATCTGCGCCGGGAGCTGCAGCTGCACGGGGGTGAGCTGCGCCATCCAGATGCCGAGCCAGGCGGTCGCGAACGCGGCGATCCAGCGGCCGGGCACGCGCGTCGTCGGCTCGGCGAGCGCCGAGGCGGGTGTCGTCATTCCTGATCCTCCCGTGGGGTGGCGTGGGCGGCGATCGCGTCCGCCGCGAGATCGAGCAGACGTTGCGCGGCGTCCTCGTCGCGCGTCGCGAGCCAGGCGAGCGTCGCGCCGTCGGTGAGCGCGATCGCGAGGGCGGCGAGGTCGTCGATCGGGACATCCCAGCGGATGCGGTAGCGCGCGGTCGCCGCCTCGAGGAGGCGCGCGGCGAGCCCGCGGTAGGCGTCGTACTGCGCCTGCGGGAAGTCGGCGAGCGCGGGCGTGCGCAGGGCGTGCTGGGTGAGCTCGAACATCGCCTGCTCGCGTGCGGGGTCGGCGCGCAGCACGTCGAAGTAGGAGCCGAGCACGGCCCGCGCCGCGGTGCGGAGGTCGGAGCCGTCGAGGTCGAGGGATCCGAACGCGGCGACGCCCTGGTGGTCGACGACGAGCTGGACCACATCCCGCAGCAGGTCGTCGCGCGACGGCACCGCGTAGTGGAACGAGGCGAGCGACATCCCGGCCTCGGCGACGATGGCGCGCGTCGTCGCGGCGTGCACGCCGTCGCGCGCGATCACGGCGAGCGCCGCGCGCGCGAGCGTCTCGCGGCGCTCCGCGGCGGAGATGCGCGCCACCTGTCCCCCGATTCCGTCACCCGATCCAAAAGTGGGTCAACTGTCCCAGACGCTCGACTCACACGTCAAGCGCGACGGAGAGCGCCTCGGCCAACCGGGCGGTGTGCGTCTCCCGCCAGACGAGCGGCGGCCGGATCTTGAGGACGTCGCCCCCCTTCCCCGTCGCGCCGAGGAGGATGCGGTGGTCTCCCACGAGCCGCTCGACGAGTCCGCGGGCGACGGACCGGTCCTCCGTCGCGACGCCCGCGATGAGCCCCGAGCCGCGCACCGTTCCGAGGCGCCCGCCCGACGCCGCCGCGACCTCCCGCAGCGCGGCGCGCAGCCGCTCGCCCTCCGCGGGCGCACGCTCGGCGTGCCCCTCGAGCTCGAGCACGTCGAGCACGGCGTTACCCGCCGCCGCGGCGGCGGGGGTGGCCGCGAACGTCGAGAAGTACTCCCAGCCCTCGCGCAGGGCGTCGGCGATCTCGCGACGCGTGAGCACGGCGCCCACGGGATACCCCGCGCCGAGCGGCTTGCCCGCCGTGAGGATGTCGGGCGCGACGCCGAGGACGTTCGAGCGCCACATCGCGGGGCCGCTGCGCCCCACGCCGGACTGCACCTCGTCGGCGATGAAGAGCGCGCCCGCCGCGTGCGCGCCGTGGACGAGCCCCGCCAGGTACTCCGGCGGGGCGTCGAGGATGCCCTCGCTCGTGAACTGCGGATCGACGAGCACCGCGGCGGGGCGGGATCCCCTCATCGCGAGTCGCTCGGTCGCGTCGGCCACCCGGGCCGCCGCGAGCTCCGCCGACAGCTCCTCCCCCTCGTCGTGCGGCGCGCGCATGAGCGCGACGCGGTCGCCGTGCCAGCCCGCGGGCCACTCGTTGGGGGTGAGGTCGGTGAGCCTGCTCGTGACGCCGTGGTAGGCGTTCTCGACGACGATCGCGGCGTCTCCGCCCGTCACGGCGACGGCGAGGCGCCAGGCGAGTTCGTTCGCCTCGGAACCGGACGTCGTGAAGAGGCACGTGTCGAGTCCGGGCGGGGCCGAGGCGAGGAGCCGCTCGGCGAGCCTCACCGCCTCGGGGTGCAGGTAGCGGGAGTGGCTGTTGAACGTCGCGAGTTGCCGCCCGACCGCGGCGGCGACCGCGGGATGCGCATGCCCGACGACGGCGACGTTGTTGTAGCCGTCGAGGTAGCGCGTCCCGTCGGCGCTCCACAGGTACACGCCCTCGGCGCGCACGATGTGGAGCGGCGTGCCGTACATGAGCGGCGAGATGGTGCCGCCCATCGCGGCCCGGCGGCGCTCCCGCAGCTCGTCGGTCGCGACCTCGCCCGCCGTCCCGTGACCGGAGAGCCGCAGGAACCTGTCGGCGAGCTCGGCGGGCGGGATGGCCGCCCACTCGACGAGCCGGTCGCGCGTCGCCGTGTCGTAGCGCGTGATGTAGTCGGCGTTGTCGACGTGGACGTCGGCGCGGCGGAGCGAGATGAGGAGCGTGAGCGCGAGCCGGGCGAGGATGAGCTCGCCGAGCAGCGCCGCCTCGTCGCGCTCGAGCGGGCGGAGGCGCTGGTAGCCGCGCAACACGGCCGCGAGGAGTTCGTCGGGGGTGTGTCGCTGCGGTCCCGACGCGCGGAGCACCGAGGTCGCGGTGACCGCGAGGTCGCACACGTCGGACGTCACATGGGCGTCGCCGAAGTCGATGACGCCCGACACCCGCCCGTCGAGGGCGAGGACGTTGGTGAGGGTCACGTCGGCGTGCTGCACGCGCGACGGCAGCCGGCCGGCGGCGGCGAGGGCGGGGGCGACGCGGTCGACGACGGCGACGAGTCCGGGCACCGTCGCGGCGCGGTCGGCGACGCGCGCGAGGCTCGCCGCGACGGAGCGCAGGTCCCAGTCGATCGCCCGCGCGGCCGCCGGATGCGCGAACGCCGCGAGCGCGCGCTGCATGCGGGCACACGCGACGCCGATTTCCTCGACCGTCTCGAGGTCGAGCTCCGTCCCCTCGAGCACCTCGCCCGGGAGGAGGCTGATGAGTCGCGCGGCGCAGCGGCGGCCGCGGGCATCTTCGACCCAGGCGACCGTCTCGCCCCGACGGGTCGGCGCGGTCGCCGGGAGCGGCAGGAGCGGGTCGGCGCGGAGGGCGTGGGCGGCGGCGCGCTCCTCGAAGTCGAGGTCGTCGAGCGGCTGCGCGGGACTCGAGACCTTGAGCACCCAGGCGTCGCCGACGCGCGCCATGCGGTCGCGCTCGCTCGCGAGTGCCGTGAGGCGACCCTCCTCGATCCCCCACTCTCTCCGCAGGAGCTCCCGGAGGGCGTCGTCGTCGAGCTCGGGCGCCGGGGTGTCGAGGACGTCGGAGACCTCAGCCACGGTCGTCGCCGCTCGCCCACGCGAGGTAGGGGGGCAGGTCGACGAGGTGCATGCGGGCGCGTTCGCGCGCGAGGTCCGCATCACCCGCCTCGATCGCCTCGAAGATCGCGCGGTGGTACACCGTCATCCGGCCGTCGGGCTGCGACGCCTCGTCATGCGCGTGGTCGTCCTCGGCGAAGATCCGCGACTGCAGGAGCACGCGCACGGTGCTGAAGACGATGCCGAGCACCGGATTGTGGGCGGCCTCCGCCATGGCCTCGTGGAAGGCGAGGCTCTCGGCGGCGTGGCGCGCCTCGAAGTGGTCCTCGCCGAGCGGGGCGGAGAGCGCGCGAAGCCGCTCGAGATCCTCGGGGGTCGCGCGCCGCGCGGCGAGGGCGGCCATCTCGGGCTCGATCATGCTGCGCACCTCGATGAGCTGCCCGAGCGTGAGCTGCGTGCGCATCGCGCGCAGCACGCCCTCGTCCTGGAGGTTCCAGCGCTCGCGCGGGTTGACGACCGTGCCGAGCCCCTGCTGCACGGTGAGCATGCCGCGGGTCGAGAGGATCTTCGCCGCCTCGCGCACGGCCGACTTGCCGACGCCGAACTGCGCCGCGAGCTCGGTCTCGTTCGGCAGCGTCGTGCCGGGCAGGAGAGCACCGCTCGCGATGAGCTCGGTGAGCTGGGTCGCGACCGAGTCCGAGAGGCGCTCGCGCGCGACGGGGGCGCCGAACGAGGCGATGCGCCCCTTCTCGGGCGACTCCTCGTGGTCGGGTGCGGGGGATGCGGTCACCGTGACGACTCCTCGTTAGCGGCCGGGCGCCTCTCAGTATCCACGTCGCGGTGCCCGGAGGTCGTGAGGATGCGCGCGATGCTCGCGACGAGCACCGTCGCGCCGATCCCGATGATCTCCTCGTCGACGTCGAACCGCGGGGTGTGGGTGAGCCCGGGGAAGGTGTTGCCGATGTGCAGGTAGGTCGCCTGCCCGCCCGCGCGC
>Ga0065721_10052963_pt1 | contig 10805 bp, 7 predicted proteins | sample Mesricmetagenome_FD_59108 | JGI IMG/M metagenome (GOLD analysis project Ga0065721, IMG submission 59108) | Mesophilic microbial community from rice straw/compost enrichment Sample: eDNA_1 v2 (version 2) | ecosystem: Engineered > Solid waste > Grass > Composting > Bioreactor | place: USA: Davis...
GAAGGCTGTCATATTGGCAGGCGGATCGGGAACGCGTCTAAAACCGCTTACCTATTGGACGAATAAACATCTTCTTCCTGTCGGAACCTATCCGATGATTTGTCATGGCATTGCGAAATTGCGCGATTCCGGGATTCGGGATATCGTCATTGTAACGAGCCGGGAGGCTTTGGGCAGTTTCGCGAACATACTTGGAAGCGGACGGGACTGGGGCGTATCCCTGATTTACCGGGTTCAAGAGGAAGCGGGAGGGATTGCGCAGGCTTTGTTACTGGCGCGGCCCATTATTTCCCCGAAGGAGAAGTTCATCGTGCTGCTCGGCGATAACATGCTAGAGGAGAGTCTGCGACCGTATTGCGAGCTTTTCGAAAATCAGTCCGACGGAGCGATGGTGCTGCTCAAAAAAGTCAGCGATCCGCATCGTTACGGCGTTCCCAAGTTGGATGAAACAAGCAAGAGAATCGTGCTCATCGAGGAAAAACCCGAGCGTCCGTCGTCTGATTATTGCGTAACTGGCCTATATTTTTACGATAGCGAAGTGTTCGAACTGATTGACGGCGTCAAACCTTCGCGAAGAGGCGAACTGGAGATTACGGATGTGAATAATGCCTATGCCCAAAGCGGACGCCTTGCCTATCGGAAGCTTGAGGGATGGTGGACGGACGCCGGAACGTTCGAGTCGTTGGAGGAAGCCGGAAGGAGATTAAAAGGCGCGATCTCATAATAAGCCCAGAACACTAAGGAGGCGAGTGGAATGGTTGCGAGGAGAGCAAACTCCGCGCGCAATATACGCCGCAAACCTCACCGTTCCGGGAAGCATTTTTCCGGGAAAAAGCTTCGCCGTACCCGTTTCGTTGCCTCGAGAGCAGATATTCGGGATCTTCGTTATCGGGAAGGGTTCGAAGATGGATACCGGGAAGGGGTGCAGTCGGGACTCCAAAATTTCCGAACCGTTTTCGAGGGAACGAGCATCGTGATCCCTACTTTCAATCAGCTTTACATGATTAAGCAATGTATCGACAGCATTGTAGAGAATACGGCTTCGCCGTACGAAATCATTGTCGTGGACAACGCGTCAACGGATGGAACCGCGGCTTATTTGCAAAGCTTGAACGGGCTTGTTAGATTTCGGGTATTAGAACAAAATCGTGGCTTCGCAGGTGCGATCAACGTCGGCATGATGATGGCCAAAGGCCGTACGATCATGCTGCTAAACAACGATACAGTGGTTACCGAGAAATGGCTTGACAACCTGCTTGCTTGCCTGAACAGCGACGATAAAATCGGAATGGTCGGTCCCATGACCAACTATATTAGCGGGGAGCAACAAATCAACGTACCGTATACGGAAATCGCGGATATGCCGAAATTCGCCCGCGAGTATAATCGATCCAACCCGGCTCTGTGGCGCCGGATCGACCGTTTGGCCGGATTTTGCTTACTGTTTCGAAGGGAACTGTTCGAGGGAATCGGATATTTCGACGAAGGCTTCGAAATCGGCAATTTCGAAGACGACGATTACAACGTCCGGGTACGTTTGCTTGGGAGAAGCCTCGTTATGGCTCAGGACACGTTTATCCATCACATCGGCAGCGTGAGCATGAGGGCGTTAGGTGACCGATATGAGGAAGTGAACGAAGGGAACCGGCTCTATTATATGGAGAAATGGCACAATCCGAACGAATGGATTCATCAAGTGCTTCAGCATGAAGATTCGCGGCAAGGAGTTCTCCCACATTCGGCGGTTCTCTATCCCGAGCAGATAGTCGTTCAAGCGATCGGAGAGAATCGTTATTGGATCGAGCAGGGCAAGAGAAGGCCAATAGAAGGCGAGTTGTCCGTTCCCGCGGTTCGAGTGTCGCAAATTGATTTACTTCGCTGGCCGTTAGGTGAACCGATTGTCGCGAAGGAAGCGGAATTGCGGTGGAGCGGATCGGATATGGGGTCAGGCGGAGAGTCGGGAGTTGTTATGCTTGCGGACGGAAGATCGTTCCATATAGAAAGATGCAGAGTACGGGAAATCGTCGGAGTGAAGGCTATGGAGTCGTGGAACCTCCATTTGAAGCCGAAAAAGACGATAACCCAGGAATTCCTGGACCAAAAGATCCGCTGGCTGCCGGTCATCGCGCCCCCCCTGATTCGTCAGGCGCTATAAGCTTGTCGCACCTACTTCATACGCATCTCCGTCTATAGGATAGGGATGCTGATGAAGTTTTTTTGTTGTGGATGCCATGCGCTATGTAGGCGAATGACCCTGTGACAACCGCCAGAAGGCGGGCATATGCTGTATTGACTGGGTGAATGGCGTACCACAGAAGTTGGAGGAGGGAAATGACTTGCAGGAATTGTTGACCGAAATCGTCGTGCACTTATCGCGATCTCATCAGCAGATGGCCAGAATATTGGATGCGGAACGGCAAGTGACCGTTCGGATGGCTCATCTCGTTCAGTCTTTACCGGATCAGCATCCCCAACTCAACGGTCTCAACGGTCTGCTGGACAGTTCGACTAACGTCACGAAAAACGTCGTTGCGCACTTGAACAGCCTAGCGGACTTGCAAGAGGCCTTCGCGGATAGTATGACTAATGTCGTTAAAGCCATGGGAGATGTCACGGACGAGGAGTAAAAAAGATCAATCCTAGGAAGGGAGGGCCGAAAATGAGCCGGGAAGAAGCATTCCATACCACGTTAGAAGCCATCGCGAAGATGCAATGGAACGTAGTAATGATACTGGAAGCGAAGGCGATGGAAGCCGAGAAAGTAAGGAATTGGTTAATTAATCATGTCACGAACGATACGTATGATGCCCACAACGAGCAATTGTCAACTAGCTTGCATTTTAACGAGCAGAATATTGAAATTATTGACGGACTGTCAAAGCTCTGCAACAGTCTGAGTCGCAATATGAAAGTTATTCTGCATCCCGAGAGCAATGAAACCGATAATATGGCATCCATGTTAGGCGGATTCGATACGGGAGATAGGGACCAATGAGTCGGCTGCACCGGGAATGGGAGATTAAGCTTCAACTTATGGGAGCCGTATCGAGAAGCCAGATGGCGCTTGCGAAAATATTGGAGAACGTGTCGGAGGTAACCGATATCGTCGGGGTTACTCCCGCGACCTTGCATGAACATGTGCGAGTTTTGAACGGAATGCAGAGATCCCTGCTCAAATCGGTAACCGGTATAAGCTGGCGCCCGCCGGTATCTGGAAAGCCGAGTGCGCCATGGCTATCCGAAGCCGTGGGCATTCGTAATCGAAAGGCTGGAGGTGTCTCGGATTGAAGCGCAGAAGGCGTTTCGCGCGCGCCGGAAAAGGAGTCCGTAAAAAGTCCACCGCCTGGAAACACGGCCGAAGATCGGCAACTACGTTGCTTAGAAGGAAGCCCCGACTCGGCCAGAAGAAGCTGCGCTCCCGGATCGCCGCGGGACGTCGCGGCATCCGCAGAAGGCGCTTGGGCGGGGGAGGCGCTCCGAATAAAGGTTATCAGCAGGCGTACAACGAGGGTTACCATTCCGGCTTTGCAAAAGGCTTCGAGGACGGGCACCAATCGGCATACGAGCAGCAGGTATGAAGCGATGGAGTCAAGAAATCGAGAAAATTCGAAATTTTTCGACGGAATGAGGTTGACTTTACAAAAATGTTGTTCATATAATAAAATATCCAAAAACAGGATAACGCTCGCGAGGAAGCACCACGCCGACTAGGGACTCTTGTCCCTTTGTTTGCTGGTGCTTTTTTTAACGATTTATTAAGGATCGAAAGGCTAAGGAGGATCGTTCGTGAGGAAAATAGAGGCCTGGTTCGCCGGGCTAATCGTCTTCGTAGGCTGTTGCGGAGTCGAACCGGGCACGGTATCCGCAGCGCCGCTATTCGCAGACTTGTCCGATCGCCATTGGGCAAGGACCCAGATCGGACAAGCGGTGCAGAAAGGCTACGCGAGCGGTTACCCCGACGGCACGTTCGGCACGAAGCAGGCGGCGACGAAGGCGGAGTTCGTGAAGTGGGTCGTGGACGCTCTTAAGCTGCCGCACTCGCAGGGCGGTTCGCCATGGTATCAGGAGTACGCGGCCGCGGCTTACGAGTTCGGCTTGCTAGAAGACGGGGATACCGAAGCGTTCGAGAAGCCGATCAGGCGCGCGGAGATGATGAAGATTCTCGGAAAAGCGTTGTTGCTAGAGGAGCGTTATCGGGAAGCGTACGATTCCTTCCGGGGGTTGGAGAAGGCGGACTTCCCCTTCGAAGACCGAAACCTCTTTCAGAAGACGGATCTTCCCTATATCGCGCTGGCATACGGAACGGGAATCACGGCGGGCTACCCGGACGGCCGGCTGGGCATCAACCGATCGGCGACCCGCGCGGAGGCGGTCGTCATGATCGAGAAATGGCTGGAGGCGCGCCTGATAGACCCGACGGCCGAAGAGAGATGGCAAGAAATGAGAGGGAAAGCGGCGGCGCGAAGCTCTGCGGCCGAGCGCAAAGAAAATACGTTATCCGACCAACAAGGAGAGAGTGATCGATGAACAAAATCGCGATGCCGTTCCTTATGCTATCCCTGGTTGCTTTATCGCTGCTTCCCGCGGCGGTATCGTCTGCACCCGCTTCGTCGAAGCCGTCCATACCTCAAATGAAGACCCAAAGTATCGAGGTTCTCGTTCATGCGCGCAAAGTGAAGTTTCCCGATCAAAAGCCGAAAATCGAAAACGAGCAGGTGCTCGTTCCGTTGCGGTTCGTATCGGACAAGCTGGGCGGAAAGCTGGATTTGAAGGGAAACGAAATTACGATCGTCAAAGGCGACCGCACGGTGAAGCTCGTCATTGGCGCTCAATCCGCTACGGTCAACGGGAAGACGATTGCGCTTGGCGTGCCTGCGCAAGCCGTAAACGGGCGGACGTACGTCCCGTTGAGGTTTATATCGGAGGCTTTGGGCGAGAAGGTCGAGTGGGATAAGGTCAATCGTTTCGTCTGGATTGGGAGCAAGGACGTTCCGAAACTCGAGGACGTGGTCGAGGCGGTGGATCTTAAGCCTTACTTGAAGTATTTTAAGGGCGGCAAGATCGTGGATCTAATTCTTGACAATGATGGATATTCTGAGGTCTTTACCAAAGCAAGAATTATTAAAGAGGAAGATTTCCCGCTTGTTATCGCAAAAGATATTTATTATCGGGTGGATTACGCGCTGGTTGACGGCAAAGAATTTACGCGGGCGATAACAACGGACAAAGGGGTTATGGGAAGGTCGTTTTATTTACTTCAAGCTGAACAACCGTTGAAATACAGGGGGGAAGCAAGCTACCTTCGCGAATCGATCGGAGATATTCGAATTCATTATAACCTCGTTGTTTCTTCCGATGATGTGATCGAACATGGTATCAAGAACTACAGTGACTTGAAATTGAAAGATGTCGAGTATATCGGCATTCACGCCCCTTCGGATGCAGTCATTCTGGTCGAGAACTATTTGGATAAATAAAAGAGCTGATGAGGAGATTCTGTTAGGAGATGAGAAAAAAACGAAAGCTTACCCAATGGAGCCTTCTGTTGAGCTTTCTGTTCTCGTTGTTGATTGCTCCGTTTTCCGATCCGCTTGCCCTCGAATCAAAAGCAGCCGGTCTTCAATTTGGAAATGCAAGCATTACGCCGTACAAAGACCCTGCGGGAGATCCTTTAAAGCGTTATGCGGTCGGATTTATGAGCTATGAGATTTGGAGCAATTCCGCGGGAGAATGGACGAACAAAGCGCCGGGAGATACCGTTTACGGCAGTGAGTTGCAGCATACGTATTCCTTTTCATTTCCCGGCAGGAACGTAAAAGATGCACAAGTAAAGCTGTTTATCCCTTCTGATAAGGGCAAAGAATATTTCAATAAATCCAGAAATACGGATGATTACGATTTATACGAGGGTTTTTTTGCGACAGTAACCGACGGCCCAAACCGGACAGGGTTGACCGGAATCGGGACAAGCAGCGTTACATTTAAAGCAACTATAACAGGGAAATTGGAAGCAGCAAAACTGTATAATGTGCGTGATCTTGAGAATGCTTGTACCGGTTGCGGTCCGAATGTAAAGGGATACCGCTATTATTATCCGATCTTGTTTGAATTCGAACTAGAAGGAAAACTAGAAGTCCACCACTTCACGACTAGTGGCCAAAACATCGATTCGTTTTTTCCGGACCAATCCACGAGCTTGACCGCGGGGCAATCGTATCAGATCTCGCCGGCTGCGCATGCGAATTACGCGTATGCGGGCTACAAGAAGAGTACCGTCAGTACGCCGTCCGGAGGGAGCATTACCAACGGTCCGCCCGAGCGTTTTACGTATAACGGCTCGTACGATACTTACTATCTCAACCTTTACTACGAACCGACCGTAGACACCGGCCTGATCCACATCCGGCATATGGTAAGGACGGGGAACGGTACGTTCAGCGTCAAAGGAACGGAAATCCAATCGGTTTCTCCATTGCCGGCATATCAGATTGTAAGTCCGAAAGCCCAGTACGGAACGGTAGTCGGCAGCAATGCGAGCTATTCGCCGTCCTATTCGGATAAAGCGGAGCCAAGCAAAAACGCGACCGTTTATCTTGAGTCGACAGCGGAGAAGCGAACCGCTTACGTCACCTTCTTCTACGAAAACGCGGTAACGGGGGACTTCGACATCCTCCCCTCTCAATCGTTGAAATGGCGGGATTCGTTTTCGTTGAAGCCGAAAAATTTCTTCATCCCGTCAGCCTGTCAGTACCGGTATCACGAATACCTGTTTTCAAAAGACGGGGCAACTTGGACCAGTCAAAAATATACGGGCCGAGACACGATTTCGTCCTTTACGTATTCGACTTATCCAGGGGTTATCGGCGTCGGAACGAACCATATTTCCATTCGCGTTACCGCCGATTGCGGGAACTCCGGATGGGTGAACGAAAAGCCGTTGAATTTTGAAAGCCCTCAAAACAATAGGCCGCCTGTGTTTTCGGTCGGTTTTTTCAAAGAGTCGAACCGGACCGGGATATGGCCCGATCAAGAAGTCGTGATCAATCGTCCAGTGAATTTAAGGGTCATCTACAATAATGTAGTAACGCCAAACGAACCGTATGATCCCGACGGCGATCCGATAACGTACACGTTCCTGTTCGGTTCAAGTTCTAGTTCCTGGATTCGAAGTCTTCCGGAAATCTACGGGATTTGGGAACATGACGAAGCGCACTACAACTTGAAAGCGACAGAATTGGGCTCTCACGCCATAACGGTTGTTGCAAGAGATTCTTTCGGAGCCGAATCCCGGAGGACGGCAACGATTAACGTTATTCCGGAAAACCCGATCCCGAAGATCGACGGACCGACGGAGGTAAAGGAAAGTCGGCCCCTGCCATCGCCGTTTAGCGGCGAACGCAGCTATAGCCCGATCGGTCGTCCGATTGTCGAGTACATTTGGCAAAATAAAAAGGACGTGTATACGACGCCGGGCAAGGAAACGATTTTGCTCGACGTCGTCGATAGCGGGGGACTGAAATCGCTGTACTCCGCATCGCACGAGCTGACGGTCCTCCCGGACGAACCGCCGATCGGCGTACTGGAGCTACCGCCGCTTGGCATTCGTTCGAATGACTACCTTATCTATAACAAGTCCTACAGCCCGGACGGAGATAAAATCGTCAGTATCCAGTATCGCTATAAATACGATGCCAATAACGACGGAGTATTCGACGAGCCCTGGACGACAATGCCCGGGGGAGATCTGACGAAAGCCGTACTAAGACCGCAAATGGTAGGCAAGTTTCTTCTGGATGCAAGGGTCTGCGAAGACTGGGGAAAATGCGCATGGGCATCCGACACGCAACCGGAAAGCTCGCGGATTGTCGATGCGGTCAATCTTGCTCCGAGCGTTTCGTTCCTCATTGAGGGCGAGAACGAGATTCCGAAGCCGCCGACGGATGATTCGATTCCGGTCGCGCAAATTTTGGAATGGGATCTCTACGATACCAATACGACGACGAAGGTAACGAACAGTCCTTTTATGTGGGCCAAAGACGGAAATTCGTTGCTTGCGGGGCTGGGAAGGGGCATGGAAACGCAGATCCGAACAACCGCTTCTATAGGGTTCGGCGGGGGATGGGACGCGCAATCGGGATTTTCATCGCACAGCGATAATGGTTTGGGTCCGAACGGATTGTCCGCCTATCGATCCATCGCCTCCCGAGATCCCTCCAGGTCGCAGCCCGTATTGCTTCCCATAAAAAATAGGGCCTCCTCGGGGAACTATACGACAGGGGAAGACTATACTTTGCTATCGCCTGCCAGGTTCGGATCTAAAGTACGGTCTAACAAAACGTATATTTATTTCGAAACGAACCGTCACGTCTTCGCCCTGAACAAGACGAAAATACCCGGATACTACAAGGAGCATATTTTAACCTGCGGCGGATCGACGGATATGTCGCAGTGCAACGGCTACAACTACGAATATAATCTAAATCACTTTTGGACAGGGGAGAACCCCTACGATTTTATTCTGAACATAGACAATCTTCCTGCCAATCGGTACAGCGTTCCCTATTATACGGAAAGCGATAAAAGCAGGGATAGCAGTTGGATGTCCAAGGCTCAGAACGGCGATTTTTCCGGAGCGTCGGGTACGGCGATCAACAATGAGCCGCCTCGCCTGTTCGAGATTTCCGGAAGCCGAATCTATGTCGTTTACATGCGAACTATGTACGGGTATTACTACCAGTCGGACGAAGGGAGCAGAACCAATTTTAACAGCTCGGGACATTTGGACGTGCATGCCTACGATGCGTTTACCGGGGAATTCCTGGGCAGCTCCTACGAGAAAGGCGAAAGAATAAAAGCAAACGTGTATTATTCGGATATCCTGGGAGACGATTTAATTCTTTCGACGAATCAAGGAACGGGTCAAGTTCTCAGGTACAATCGGCAGGGAAAAAACGTGATGAATAAAACCGTCAACCTGCCGACAACGGTCGAAAATATTGCTCGCAATGCGCGCGCTTGGAATGGAGCGATATACACCGAACCGGCTGCTGATTTTACGTGTACTTGGACGAATTGGGCATTTCAATTTAAGGATATCGAAGGCAATAAATATGCCTATGCCACAAATACCTGTAAAAGAGCGGACGGTGCGTTGTTAGATCCATCGCTGAACCCGGAATCCTCTGCCGGATTTTACTTGGTCCAGTTAAAACCGGACTTCACGTTCGGGATTCGAGCAAGGCTTCAGGGAACGTCTGCCTCTAACTATTGGCCCGGACCCTATGATCTCAACTTGGAGACGAGCGCGGTATTGGCCATCAATAACGTCACCAAACAAGCCGTAACGAGGACGGCTGCCGCGGTTCAAGGATCGATGGGCAACTATTATTACACGCAGCTCGTTGATCTGAGAACCGGAGAAGTAAGTCCGTGGACGATGGGGAGACCCGCGTCCGCCGCGCAAAACTTTGTTTCACCGTTTTACATCAACTATGCGGGAGAGTTTAAGTCGGGATGGTTGTCTCAGACCGTAGACGGCGCGGCTCAAAGATTAAATCACTTTGCCTCCTTCGAATACTATAAACGGGCGTACAACCCGATCGTATCTACCGAGACGACCACTCACTTGAGGTATGGGGAGTACATGGGGGACGGCATTTACCTGTCCATGTATGACACCGCGTATGCAATGAGCATGGCGGGAGGCGGACCGGCTGCTTCGTCTCATATGTTTTTAGACGTTGGGACGCCTGCATCAAGCCCAATTTATAAAGGCTTTAGGCTGGGGCAACTCGTATCTCCGGAGGCATACGAGAATGCGGAATACGCGTTCTCCATGAAGATGGATATGCCAAAAGAAGATCAGGCTTTGGCCGGATTTTCCTTCCGAATGACGAATCCGAAGTATCGCTACGCGCTCGAAACGGACGGAACGACGCTGTTCCTATCCAAGTACGTCAACGGAAACCGTACGGTGTTGGACAGCATCGCCTATCCGTTTCAGCCTCGTACGCAGTATAGTTTCAAAATTATGACGCAAAACGATGAAATTTCGGTGTTTTTGGACGGCGTACCCTACTTCGAAGTGACGGACGCCACCTATCAGTCCGGCAAATTCGGACCGTTCTCGGACAAGTCCTATGTCTCGTTCAGCGGGATCAGCCAGAAGGATCTGACGAATCCGGACGTGGAATGGATGGCGAGCTACGCCATCTGGGACGAGGGGAAAGCGACGGCCAACGTGCGCTACAGCAATATCACGTATACCGATCCGGAGAACGATCCGGCGGCGCAGAATAACCTTTGGACGATTACCCATACGCCGAAGTTCTTGAATAACCAGGGGTTTTCCGCGCTTCACGGTCAAACGTTGACGAGCCCGGCACTGACCTTCGATAAAGTCGGGATCTATCGCGTTACGCTTAAAGCCCAGGACGATCCGCATCCGAACTATTTATACCCTGATCCGACATTCGGCGGCTACCGGAAGTGGTCCAACGAGTTCTGGCAGGCGATTACCGTACATCGCAGGCCCGTGGCGCAGTTTACGGTTTCCGTGGATCCGGACGATCATACGGTGATCTGGAACGACCGGAGCTACGACCCGGACCGCTGGCTAAGCGCGGCGAATTACAGCACGGAAGCGACGGGGATCGATTACAAGACGACGCGCGGCGTAATGGAATGGCGATATTATTACATTACGCCGGATGGCGAGATCTACAACCGGAAACTGGTAACGCCGCAGATGGCCGGCAGGTATCGTGTCGGTATGCAGGTCAAAGATGAATACAGCGCCTGGAGCT
>Ga0065721_10052964_pt1 | contig 10805 bp, 5 predicted proteins | sample Mesricmetagenome_FD_59108 | JGI IMG/M metagenome (GOLD analysis project Ga0065721, IMG submission 59108) | Mesophilic microbial community from rice straw/compost enrichment Sample: eDNA_1 v2 (version 2) | ecosystem: Engineered > Solid waste > Grass > Composting > Bioreactor | place: USA: Davis...
CCTCGAGTTCCTCCTCTGTTAAAACCGGAGCGCTTGCGGGCACAGCAAAATCAAATGTGACTTGCTGCCAGATATTGGCAAAGGTCACCAGATATCCCTCCAAGGCTGTAGCTGGGGCATCCTGCAATACAGGTACAAATTGCGCTTTGGCACCTACAGGACCGCGAGCAAAACCAGAGTAGGTGTAGGTTTGTCCGGGAACGACATAGATGTCGGCAGGTCCTGCCTGAATATCCGCAGGATTTGCGGTAGCGGTGGTAATACTGGCTCGAAGAGATTGATTGCCTTTATTGACCAGAATTCGATTGAATTTATCTGGAACAATTTGCATATCGAAAGTAGCAACAGCACTATTGGTCGCCTTAGTGGCCCAACCGAGAAAATCGATAGCGTCTTCTTCCAACCCTCCATTGGTGACGTGATCGTATTCGAATAGGGATGCATTTCCGCTGACCATATCCGGCGCCATGGGAACATACGGGCAGGTATCAGGCGGAATCAGCCTGATATTGTCGACATAAATTGTTTTGCCACTGTTTTCAGGGAAATTATATTGCGCGTATAGACGAACAGTTCCTGTGCCCTCTATTTTTGCCTCGAAGCGCACTTCTTGCCATTCAGATGTAATTACTTCAGTTGCCTGTTCGGCGAAGACATTATATTGAGTCGGGTTTTGCACCAGGAAATTGATCTTGCCGCCATCCCCTTTAACCCAAGCAGAAAACACATAAGTCCAACCGGAAACAACAGGGACCCCGACAGGACCTGCTTCAATATCCCAAGGGTTACCGGTGCCAACTGTTTCTGCAAATTCGATTCTTACTGCGTTGTTACCATTTTGCGCAACACCCGGTGTAGTATCGAGAATGAATGTTGCTCCCGAGCCTGATTGCCCCCAAGAACCACCAACATTGATGGCTGTATCGCTTTCTTCGAAGTCGGAATTACGAGCGACATTGCCCTCCTGTACAGGAGGCATGCTCGGAAGAGGCATGGCGACTATCCTGTCTATAAAAAATTCGCCGCCGATATTTTCAGCAAAGCCCATTTGCACCGGCATATCTACACTGGTGACACCTGCAGGAACCTGAAAATAAAGCTCGACCATTTGTGGTTGGCCAGTTAAGAAAATATTTTGACTCGCTAAATATTCCTCGGGGTCATCGCTTCCGACTGGCTTAACGACAAATCGAGTCAAACCGCAAAATGGGCCGTCTACATACGCCGCGACACCATAAGCCTGCCCCGGTTGTACCTGCACAGCGGCTGGACCCGCATAAATATCCCCAGGGTTGCTGTCAACCTCCACGATTTCCACCGTAGTTTTCAGACTTTGGCCGCCCTGCCCCAAGGTCGGCGCCAAATCGAACTCTGCGTAAGCACCATTGGTTGCATCAACATCCGTATCCCACCCAGCATCACCATCTTCCAAAACAGGGTTCGGAATAATATTGGTCGCTACCTCGGTGGTATCCCGCTCTTGGAAGGAAACATCCGCTGGATCGTTATCGGAACACCCCGATAAACCAGTAAGACAGGCGAACAGAGAGCACAGCAAAGCGCTCCTGGATATAGACGTTGACATAGTCTCTCCGCTGATTTTTGTGATTAACAATTTTTTTGGACGATCATGCCCGGGACAATAAGTCCGGCGCTCCGTCAGCCCGAACTGTTGCCTCGTTAGAATTATTTTCGGCTTTACGATCCCACGCCTATTCGCTCAACGCGATTAAGCGCTGTCGAAATACCTTTGCTTATCGTTGTAACGATAGACAATTCGAGTCGCGCGCGTTGCACCATCGGTTATCGCACGACCATCAATATTCTTATAATATAAATCCGGCCAATTCCGGTTTTTTTAAATCAATTCGCACAGTATGGATCAACTGTTTGTTTGGCGCCGTCAGCACTATAAATTGATCCGCCATTTTTATTCTGCACGAATGTATTTGTCCACTAAATAAAAAGCGACTGGGAAAAAATAAATGCCCGTTTGCTCTATTTTCCGCAGATCCATTATCAACCAAATAAAATGCGCCGCAGCCTGGGTAAAATTACCCAACCACCCACTTTTCTATGACCGGAAAATAGAATTAGTATTTGCCGCCTTTCGACCGCACCTCCAGATCACTGCCGTCTTCAGTGGAGTACTCACTCTGTTTCTGTTTATAGAAAAGACCTGATAGCCCTTTCTGTCAAAGCGCCCCTCTTCACCCGATTGTCTCTGCAATCGGAGATGCGCAAGACATGCGCACAAATTGTTGGACACACACAAAGAAGGACGGTGGTGAATACAGAAGTGATCAATGGCTATTAGAAAAGGGACCACCCACCTCTATGGTCACCTGACGTAAGCATTCAGTCGCCGCCGAACAGTGGTCTTCATAACACCGCAAAACTCCAAGGAGCATTTGCCCTGCCGCTATTTACGCGGACTTTGCGGTGGCCCCAGGTAGCTGGGTTGAAGGCCGCCGGTGTCAATCTGCAAACGCTGCACGGTTACGCCGGAGTCCACCATAAACAGTTTCAGTGTAGTTGGCCCCGGCTGATTTATCCTGTGGCTGCTGCGTCCGATACGCACGCCATCTTCCACAGAGCGCTCCCAGGCAGCGTCGCCATCTTTATAGTCGGCGAGGAAATCGATGATCTGCGGCTGCTCGTCGCCGATTGCCACCGCGTAACGGAGTCCCCGCCCCGGCACAAATGGGAGGCTGGGAGCCAAGACCATTTGCAGCTCCACGGTACCCGTGGAGAAGAAAGTGATCGGGTACTCCACATAAGGCGCATCTTTAGGATCGATAAAGCTGATGTTGCCCACCGGATAGGGAGAAATGGCGCTTTGGGTGCGGCCGTGGCCCGGAATTTCCTGCCATTCGTAGCCCTGGGATTTACGGTTTTTGCTAAACCCGGCCGCTTCGATAGCGATATAGCCATCGGCTTCAAGATAACCCTTAGCTTGGCGCCGCAACTTGGTAGACGGCTTGTTGGCAGTCACCGCGATTTTTGCACCCTGCCAGCCGGTGCCGCGGATGACGATGGCTCCCGTACTAACGCCATCGGGCAGCTTGGCCCAGTCGATGGAAACGCGAATCGGCAATTCCGTTTCAATGCGACTGCGGTTGTGGCTGAGCTTGATCCAGGGCTCTGCTGTCGCCGTAAACTCAAACGGCAACTGGCCGCGATTGAACATCACCAGTTCGCGCGTCTGCTGTCCAAAAAAATCAAAACTTAATTCATGTTTGCCTTTGTGCGGCCACTCACCACCGACTGCGGCCGGCCACGCCTCCGCTATGCCCTCTACAGCGATGCCCATTTCCGCGTAGTCACCCGGCACGTATTCGTAGAGCACCGGCATTTGGTCGCCTTCCGGGTTCTGCCAGTTGGTGTAGCCGATATGTGACTGATCCATGAAATGCTGCCACTTGCCGTTGTTGATGCTGTGGTAGCGGTCTTTGAGTAATTTGTCCTGCTGGAAAAAGTCTTTTGCCTGCTGACGATAGATCTCCGCAGTGCTGCGCCCCTGCTGCGCGTACAGCCGGTTTTTCGCAACCGCGATGTACATGCGAGTGAGGTTGGCTGTGGCAAGCACCGGATGCATCACCAACTGATAAAAGGCATCGCGCCTGTCAGCGGGAATTTCCGCGTATAGCTTTTCCGCCTCATCCGTCAGCACTTGCAGCTCTGCAAGGACGCGCTCCGCTTCCTGATAATCAAACAGGCTGTAGGTGGACGGCTCCATCAGCTCGGGTTTGCGCCGGCCGTTGTGGCGGGTGTATCCAGTGATGAGTGCTTCTATGCGCGCCGCATAGGGGGCGCCGAATTCACGCTCCGCCCATAAGCGGCCAAAAATCTGCAAGCGCTCTTTTGGCCAGCGCTCTGGATCCCACGCCATACGCAGGAAAAATTCGGTGGGGAATTCCATCGGTTTGAGATCGCCGACGTTGGTGATCCAGATCTGGGTCGCTTCGTGGGTATAAGCGAGATGCATCTGCTCCCAGATTTTGGCGATGGGAACCGAGTTGATCCAGCGATAGGAGCGCGGCCCGCCGACGTAATCGAAGTGATAGTAAATGCCGGCACCACCGCTGCGCTTGCGTTCCTCCGGTGTGGGGAGCCGGCGGATATTGCCCCAGTTGTCGTCGCTCCAAAGCAAGGTGATGTCATCCGGAACGCGCATACCTTTTTCGTAATAGGCCTGCACTTCTTTATACAGGCACCATACCTGGGGAATCTGTTCAACCGGAATGTCAAAAGTTTCCGCCAGAATCTGCCGTTGATCGCGCACGATCTGCTCCAGCAGCCCGATATTTTCACCCTCGCTCATGGGCGCATCTTCTTGCCCGCGCATCCCCATGGTGAACAGGCTTTCAAATGGTCGCGCCCGACGTGCGCCGTCCTGCCAGAATTTATAAATATTGTCGCGATTGGTTGAGTATTCCCAATTGCCGTTGCCGTAGCGATTCCACTCTTTGTCAGCCCGCATCATGGGCTCGTGGTGCGACGTGCCCATGACAATGCCGTATTCATGGGCCAGCGCCTGGTTTTTGGGGTCGTCGTCGTTGAATGCGTTGTTCCACATGGCGGGCCACAAATAATTGGCCTTCAAACGCAACAGTAGCTCAAACACTTTGGCGTAAAATTCGTGGTTGTAATCGCCATGATTGGCCTTTACCCACCCCGTCAATGCTGGCGCTTCGTCATTCAGGAAAATGCCGCGATAGCGGACCTTGGGGAAATCCTGTTTGCGCGTTCCCGCCAACACATAAATTTGGTCTTTGCGCGCAACGGGAACATCCGCCCAGTAATGCCAGGGCGAAACGCCGATTTGCTCTGACAGATCGTAAATGCCGTAGATACTGCCGCGCATGTCAGCGCCGATGATCAATAAGGCGCGTTTCACATTCGGCAGCGGCTGCTCAATGACTTCCAAGTGAAAGCCGTCCCAGCGCTTGGCGATATCATGCACATTCACCCGCCCGCTGTTCACCAGCTCATCCACCAAGCCGCCGCGACCCAGAGTGCCGATAATAATCGCGTTGGATGATGTCAATTCAGAGGTTTTCTGCACCAGCTTCGGCCGGTGCGAGGACACTTTTTGAATGTCCTGCACCAAGTCGCCAGCGGCGCGAATCACACCGGGAAAATCCCCGGCCGAAATAAAAATATCAGCCTTATTGTCCGGACTGACAATAGCCATGGCACCTGTTTTCGGCTCGGCGGAAATGTAAGAAATCTCACCAAGCGCATGGGTGCGAGTGACCATAAGCTGCAAAAATGCAGTTATGACGAAAAAATAAAGGAGGCGACCAATATAGGCAGTCCTATATTGCGTTTTACGATTAAAAACGGCCATTCCTTCTTTATTGGAATTATGGTGGCTCATTTGACGATCTTATTGTGTGCGCTAGACAGCGAGACTAGCACCTCCACCACAACGCGCCTCCAACACTCTTAACCAGTCCTTTGCTATTTTTTAACTGCCATCACATTTTTTTATGCAAAAAATGTGATTAGCTGCGCATGGCACGACTTAAAAACGAGTGATAGACTGCGGTGATCTGTCGCTTCGGGCGGGACCGAGAGATGTTTTTTCCGCCTTCGGACAGACATGTCGTCCTTTCGCTTGGGAAGCGCAAAAAGACTATAAGATCAACCGTCTCAAGTTAGCTGTTACACATGGAAAAACCTGCGTTCGAAAATGTACAACTTGAAGCCGATGAGTCCATCCGGGTTCTGCAATATTCATGTCCCGCCTTCCAGAGCAACCACACTTGGCATTTCCACCCCCAATATGAAATATCGCTGATTTTAAAAGGTAGCGGTAAACGCTTTATTGGCGATCATATTGGCACGTTCTATCCGGGAGATCTGGTGCTGATCGGGCCGAATATCCCCCACTGCTGGATCAGCGATGACCAGCACAAAGAAAATGAAATGCTGGTGGTCCAGTTCGATCCACTGTTTCTCGGCGAGTCCTTTTACAGCATTCCGGAAGCCCGGGCGATCAAGGGACTATTGACCGCCACCCGCCGCGCCCTCCTGTTTAGTCAGGGCAACAGCCTCGGTGAAAGTCGCCAGTGGCTGGAGAATGTTCGCAACCACACCGGCCTCGCGCGGATCGCACATTTTCTTCTGTTATTTGAAGCGTTGAGCCAATGCGATCAGGAAGCGTTGGCCAGTGATGATTATGTAGTTGAACAATCCGTTAGAGGTGTGGATCGCCTGACCAACGCGATTAATTACGTGAAAAACCATCTGCACGAGGAAATCAAACAGCCTGACGTAGCCAAGCTGGTTAATATGGCACCGCAAAGTTTTTCGCGTTTTTTCCGCGCACAGACCGGCCGCACCTTTGTTTCATTTGTTAACGAAGTCAGAATTACCGAAGCGTGCCACCTGCTGGCGACTACGGATCGCGATATTCTCGATATAGCGCTGAGCTGCGGCTACGCGAATATTTCCCATTTCAACCGTAAATTTCTGGAAAATAAAAAACTGACGCCAAGCCGATTCCGGGAAAATCAACGGCTGAAATACGGACTGCTGAAAGCCAGTTCCGGTTGATTTGCAGAGTTCTGATTGCTCAGAAAAACCGCACAAAAAGTTCTAAGCCAGCGCTTATTAAACTCACGTTTAACCCCGCGCTGGTGGCCTTTTAACACCCCAACCAAAGTGTTAAAAATACGCACTGACTCGGTTAAAAAGCCTGTAGCCCCGGTGCGCGGGTCCCCACTATGCTCCTTCGGCTATCCGTGGGCCTCACGCACTTCTCCTTCATTGCAAACAAGATAGAGCCTCATATGTATTTTTTGGGCATCGATATTGGCAGCTCGTCTGTCAAACTCTCCGTACTAAATGGAGAAACCGGACGCGCCGCAGCGTCTGCACAATACCCCGCGGTAGAGCTGGAAATTGCCAGCCCGCAAAAAAATTGGGCCGAGCAGGAGCCCGCCACTTGGTGGGAATGCGTGCGCCTCGGCTGCCAAGATCTCTGGCGCAAAGGCAATTTTTCCCCTAAAGACATAGCCGCGGTAGGTATCACCTATCAGATGCACGGCCTTGTTATTGTTGATAAAAATCTGGAAGTGCTGCGCCCGGCGATTATCTGGTGCGACAGCCGCGCCGTGGAGATCGGCGATAAAGCGTTAAAAGCCTTGGGCGGCGATTATTGTTTCTCCCATCTGCTCAACTCTCCCGGCAATTTCACCGCGTCCAAGCTGCGCTGGGTGCAGCAAAACGAGCCGGAAATCTATAAGCAAATCCATAAGATCCTGCTCCCCGGCGACTACATCGCTCTGAAGCTCTCTGGTGAGACCTCTACCAGCGCTGGCGGCCTCTCCGAAGGCATTTTGTGGGATTTCAAAGAATCCGCGCCCGCCTATCGCCTGATGGACCACTGGCAGTTTTCCGCAGATTTCATTCCGGCCATCGAACCCAATATCGGCGGTACTTTGACGGTCGGTGCACGCGCTGCTGAAGAACTCGGCATTTCCGCGGGCATTCCCATCAGCTATCGCGCGGGCGACCAGCCGAACAACGCGTTCAGCCTCAATGTGTTGCGCCCCGGAGAAATCGCCGCGAATGCCGGAACGTCTGGTGTAATTTACGCCGTGACCGACCAACCGATCACCGATGAAGCCGGCCGGGTAAACACCTTCTTGCATGTCACTCACAGTGAGCGCGAAACCCGCAACGGCGTGTTGTTATGCGTCAATGGCACCGGTAGAGCTTACAGTTGGCTGCGCCAGATTCTGTCTGCCAATGGCGGCCCGCTGGACTACGTCCTGCTCAATCAGCTCGCCGCTAAAGTTGGGGTGGGCAGCGATGGCCTGCAGTTCGTGCCGTTCGGTAACGGCGCCGAGCGCATGTTCCAGAACAAAACTCCGGGCGCTCATATTCGCAATATCGACTTGAACCGCCACTCTGTTGGCCATCTGGTTCGCGCCGCTCAGGAAGGCATCGTATTCGCGCTTAACCGCGGCTTTGACGTGATTAAGGAGCTGGGCGGTCGCTGCGATCTGGTCCGTGCATCTCGAGGCAACATGTTCCTCAGCGACATTTTCACCCAGGCATTTGCCAACACCACGGGCAGCTCCATCGAGCTCTATGAAACTGATGGCGCCGAGGGTGCGGCGCGTGGCGCAGCGCTGGGTTGCGGTTATTACAGCTCTGCTGACGAAGCCTTTGGCGGTCTGACAGTGAAAGATCGTATTGAGCCCAAGCCAGCGCTGCAGAGCGAGTATCAGGACGCGTATCAAAAATGGAGTGAGATGGTGCCCGACACCATATAACGATATGACTAAGCAGGATTACTCAGCTCAGACGATACGCACTGAAAACGGCTGTCTTTTAGAATTGGTACCGGAATTTGGCGGCCTGACAAATCGCCTGCAATTCGCAAGTGATCAAGGGCCGGTAGATGTTATTGCCGGCTTGCCTGACCGCAATGCTATGCAGGCCGACAAGTATTTTCGCGGCATCCCTATTTTCCCGGTGGTCAACCGACTCCGTGACGGGCGCTATACCTTTGAGGGAAAAGACTACCAACTCCCGCTCAACGAGCCAGCGCGCAATAACGCGCTTCACGGTTTGCTGCATCATTTGCAGCCGGAAGTGGCAATCACCAATGGTGGAAATGTCAGCGAGGCAAAGCTTATCTACACCTACAAAGGCGAGGAAAAGGGCTACCCCTTTCCGGTCGATGTGGTGATTAGCTATCGCCTTAAGGCGGATTCTTCTTTAGAAGCCGAATTTTTCGTCCATAATCGCCACCATGCAGCGATCCCGGTCGGAATTGGCTGGCACCCTTGGTTCAGCTTGTCGCTCCCACTGGATGAACTTCAACTAAAATTGCCAAAAGTCCGCCGCTTGGCGGTGGATTCACGCTTATTGCCAACTGGCGAGCGGCCGGTTGATTCCACCTTTGAGCAACTGCACTCATTGAATGGCATCGCTCTGGATGATTGTTTTGCTGTGCAGCAAAGTTCAGAAGGCGAAACCGTCTCTGTTCTTTTATGGTCTGATAAACGTCAGCTTGGCGTTGAGATGTGGCAGCAAACAGGCGAGCGCGCTTTTAATTTTATTCAAGTATGTACGGCACCGGATCGCCAATCCGTCGCCATAGAACCCGTCAGCTGTGGCATAGATGCCTTTAATACAGGGGACGGATTGATTACGCTGCCAGCGGACGACAGTTTTACGGCGCGTATGGGAGTCCGCTTGGTGACTGCCATATAAATACCGTCCCACTAGGATTTCACGAAATCGAACGACATTTGTGTCATTAACAGAAGGTAACACACAATGAGCATAGTAATTGGAGATCATGAATATTTTAAAGGCGTAGGCAAAATTGCCTATGAAGGTCCGGAATCCGACAATCCGCTCGCCTTTAAATATTACGACGCCAAGCGTGTAGTCGCTGGCAAGAGCATGGAAGAGCATTTCAAATTCGCCACTTGTTACTGGCACACCTTCTGCGGTACCGGTGCTGACCCGTTTGGTCCAGGTACTCAGCGCCGCGAGTGGAATGAAGGCGCTGACGCAATGACACGTGCGTATAAAAAAATGGATGCTGCCTTTGAGTTTTTCACAAAAATCGGCACGCCTTACTACTGCTTCCACGATATCGACCTGGTTGAAGAAGGCGCGAGCCGTCATGAAACCCAAGAGCGTCTCTTTACTATCGTTGAACGCGCTAAAGAAAAAATGAAAGAGTCTGGCGTAAAACTCCTGTGGGGTACCGCCAACCTGTTCTCCAACCCACGCTACATGAACGGTGCTTCCACCAACCCGGACTTCAACGTTGTTGCCTACGCTGGCGCTCAGTTGAAAGACGCGCTGGATGCAACCATCGCTCTGAACGGTGAAAACTACGTATTCTGGGGCGGCCGTGAAGGCTATATGAGCCTGTTGAACACTGACATGAAGCGTGAGCAAGAACACTTGGCCCGCTTCCTGACTCTGGCTCGTGACTACGCTCGCGGCAAAGGTTTTAAAGGTACGTTCTTCATCGAACCTAAGCCGATGGAGCCATCCAAGCACCAATACGACTTCGATGCTGAAACGGTAATCGGCTTCTTGCGTCACCACGGTTTGGACAAAGATTTCAAATTGAATCTGGAAACCAACCACGCCACTTTGGCTGGTCACACTATGTGTCACGACATGCAAGCCGCAGCTAACGCCGGCATGTTGGGCAGCATCGACGCTAACCGCGGTGACTACCAAAACGCCTGGGATACCGACCAGTTCCCGTACAACATCAACGAAACCGTTGAGATGATGCTGGTTCTGTTGCGTAGCGGCGGTTTGCAAGGTGGCGGTGTTAACTTTGACGCGAAAGCTCGTCGCAACTCCACTGATCCTATCGACCTGTTCTACGGTCACATCGGCGGCATGGACACCTTCGCCCGCGCGCTGCTGATCGCGGACGACATCCTGCGCAACTCTCCGATCGAGCAAATGCGCAAAGAGCGTTACGCGACTTTCGATAGCGGCAAAGGTGCGGACTTCGAAACTGGCAAGCTGACCCTGGAGCAACTCGCCGAAATCGGTAACAAAGGTGGTGAGCCTGCGCAGACTTCTGGTCGTCAGGAGCTGTACGAAAACATCATCAACCGTTACATCCGTTAATTTTCGTTTTCGGACGAGAATAAAAAACAGGGCCTTTTGGCCTAATGCCAGTCAGTTAAGCTGACTGGCATTTTTATTGGGTGTGATTTTTGTTGGGTATCGTTGAGGTCTTCGCTTTACCGCTCTGGGATAGTGCCGGTCGCGGCGGTGGGGTAATACGAACGCGCTAG
>Ga0065721_10052965_pt1 | contig 10803 bp, 11 predicted proteins | sample Mesricmetagenome_FD_59108 | JGI IMG/M metagenome (GOLD analysis project Ga0065721, IMG submission 59108) | Mesophilic microbial community from rice straw/compost enrichment Sample: eDNA_1 v2 (version 2) | ecosystem: Engineered > Solid waste > Grass > Composting > Bioreactor | place: USA: Davis...
GGCCTCGGGCGATCTCAAGGAAGCCGCCCCGCCGCTGACGCCCATGTGAACCTGCTGACAGCAGCTGACGCGCCGCCCTTGCACGGTGCAGCCAACGCAGAAGGAGACCGCCATGACCACCATCGTCACCGTTCTCACCAGCGGCTATGCCGATTGGGAGACCGCGCTGCTCAACGCCGGCGCGCGCGAATACTACCGCATCGAGACCCGCTTCGCGACGCCGGGCGGCCAGCCCGTCACCTCCGCCGGCGGCCTCATGGTCACCCCGCATCTGGCCGTCGAGGACATCGAGATCGCCGAGATCGACGCCCTCCTGGTCAATGGCGGCAGCATCTGGACCCGGCCCAACGCCCCCGACATCGGCCATGTGCTGCGCGCCGCCCATGCGGCCGGCAAGACGGTGGGCGGCATCTGCGACGGCGTCATCGCCCTGGCCCGGGCCGGCCTGCTCGACACCGTGCGCCACACCGCCAACGGGCCCGAGAGCCTGCCCGATACCGGCTATGCCGGCGCCGCCCGTTTCGTCAGCCAGCCCCGCGCCGTGCTCGACGGCCGCATCGTCACCGCCCCCGGCACCGCCCCGGTGAGCTTCATGGGCGCGGTCCTCGAATCGCTCGGCCTGCGCAATGGCGACCTCGACTTCTACCTCGGCCTCTACGCCGCCGAGCACCAGGCCGCCTAGGGACCGGTGGGGATTTGAAGCCCGCCGGGCTTCCCGCCCCGGCGGGAGCCACCCCGCTTTGAACCTGCCCCCTATACCGGCAGCATCAGCGCCGTCTCGCGAGCCACCGCGGCGCGGAGCGGCAGGTCGGCCGAGGACTGCCCCACCAGTATGGTGAAGCGGCCCGGCTCGACCAGCCAGTGCCGGGCGGCCTCGCGGTAATAGGCGAAGGCGCGCGCATCGAGCAGGAAGCTCACCGAGCGCGCCTCGCCCGCCGCCAGCTGCAGCTTCTCGAAGGCCTTGAGCTCCTTGTCGGGCCGCGGCGCCCCCGCCTCCTCGTCCCGCACATAGAGCTGCACCACCGCCGAGCCCGCCCGCGCCCCGGTATTGGTGGCGGTCACGCTGACCACCACCGCCCCGTCGCTCTCGAAGCGGCTGTCGTCCACCACCAGCTCGGAAAGCGCGAACCGGGTATAGCCGAGCCCGAAGCCGAAGGGGAAAAGCGGCGTCATGCCGTGCCGGTCGTAGTGCCGGTAGCCCACGAAGATGCCTTCCTCGTAGCGCACCTTGCCCTCGAGCCCGGGATAGACCTCGCGGTCCTGGCTGTGGGCGGGGTTGTCGGCCCAGCGCACCGGAAAGGTCTGCGGCAGCCGCCCGCCCGGCTCGGCGGCCCCGGTCAGGATGTCGGCGATGGCATTGCCCGCCTCCTGCCCCGGATACCAGGCCTCGAGCACCGCCGCGACGCTGTCGATCCACGGCATCTCCACCGGCCCGCCGGTCTGCAGCACCACCACGGTGCGCGGATTGGCGTTGGCCACCGCCGCCACCAGCTCGTTCTGCCGCCCCGGCAATTCTATGTCCGGCAGGTCGCTGCCCTCGGTGTCCCACTCGCCGTTGCGGCCGATGCACACCACGGCGACATCGGCGTTGCGCGCCGCCAGCACCGCCTCGGCGATGGCCTCGTCGCCCAGCGGCAGCCCGATGCCGCAGGCGAAGGCCGCCAGCCCCAGCGTCGCGAACGGCTTGGTGGCGAACTCGATCACCACCTCATGCGCCCGCCCCGCCTCCAGCATGGCCGTGCCCACCACCTCGTCGCAGCCTTCCTCGAAGAAGGTGCGGCCGGCGGTCCAGTTGCTCCAGGCATCGGCGACCAGCCGGCCGTCCACATAGACCCTCGAAAAACCCGCCGAATAGATGCCCACCCGGTGCTCCCCGCTGCGCTCGGGCGTGAAGCTGCCCCGCAGCCGGGCCGAGAAATGCAGCGGGTCGACCTTGCCCTCGGCCACCCGGCCGATCCAGAAGGCCTGGGCGTCCTCCTGCGTGCCCACATGCGCCGGCGCGCCCGCCAGCGTCTCGTTGGCGAAGAACTCCACCGTGAACGGCCCGCGCAGCACCGGCTCGAACCGGTGGTTGGTGCAGCCCGGCGCGTGGCGCAGCCGCGCCTCGCCCACCGCCGCCGCCAGCCCCTCCCAGGGAGAGACGCGATAATGCGCGTTGAGCTGGGCGCTGCCCCCGCCCATGATCTGCGCGGTCTTGGCATTGGGGCCGATCACCGCGATGGTGCCGTCGCCCCGGAGCGGCAGGATGCCGGAATTCTTCAGCAGCACCGCCGCCTCGGCCCCCGCCCGGCGGATCAGCGCCCGGTGCTCCGGCCGGTCCTCCGCCCGTTCCTCGTGCGGGCGGTGGTCGTCCAGCGAGCCGACCCGCTCCATCAGCCGCAGCATGGCGCGCGCCCGCTTGTCCAGGGTCGCCTCGCTGACAGCGCCGGCCTTCACCGCCTCGATCAGCTTCTGCCCGCGGTCCCGCGGCGGCCCCGGCATCTCGAGATCCAGCCCGGCATTGACCGTGGGCGCCGTCGAATGGGACCCGAACCAGTCCGACATGACGATGCCGTCATAGCCCCATTCGTCGCGCAGCACCGTCGTCAGCAGCCACTGGTGCTCGGAGGTATAGGTGCCGTTGAGCCGGTTGTATGAGCTCATCACGCCCCAGGTGCCGGCCTTCTTCACCGCCCATTCGAAGGGCAGCAGATAGATTTCGCGCAGCGCCCGCTCGCCGATCTCGCTGGAGATGGTGGTGCGCTCGATCTCGCTTTCATTGCCCGCGAAATGCTTGATCGTGGCGCCGATCCCCTGCCCTTGCAGCCCCTTGATATAGCCGGTCGCCAGCTCGGCCGTGAGCACGGGGTCTTCCGAATAGCATTCGAAATTGCGGCCGTTGGTCACCGAGCGGTGGATGTTGACCGTGGGCGCCAGCAGCATGTGCGCCCCCTTGGACTTCACCTCCTCGGCCAGCGCCGCCCCGATCTCGGTCACCAGCGCCACGTTCCAGGTCGCGCCCAGCGCGATCCCCACCGGGAAGCTGGCCGATTTCACCCCGCCGATCAGCGAGCCGCCGCCCCGCGCCCCGTTCGGTCCGTCCGTCACCCGCAGCTTGCCGATGCCCAGCCGCTCCACCGCCGGAACGGACCAGAAATCCTCGCCGGACAGGATCGAGACCTTCTCCTCCAGCGTCATGGCGGCAAGCAATTGGTCGGCGCGGTCGCTCACGGCAATCCTCCTCGGCATCCTCTGGCCGAGACAAAGACAGCCCCGCGCGGGGCCTGTCAATCGGTCTACACGCGCGGAATCCTCGCTGCGACAATCGCACCCCTGGTCACAACTAGTAACCGTGTCTATATTTGTGCCTGAGTAACGCCCACCAGGAGGCACGCAAGATGTCGCTGACCGATACCTCCAAATCCGCCAACTGCCTGGCCATGTCCGACGTCCTCAACCGCATCGGCGACAAGTGGAGCGTCATGGTGGTGGGCATGCTGGGCCGCAACGGCACGCTGCGCTTCAACGAGCTCAAGCGCATGATCAACGGGGTCTCCCAGCGCATGCTCACCCTCACCCTGCGCAATCTGGAGCGCGACGGGCTGGTCACCCGCACCATCTATCCCGAGGTTCCCCCGCGCGTGGAATACAGCCTCACCGAATTGGGCAAGACCCTGCAGGGCCCCATCAGCGCCCTCTGGGACTGGGCCGGAGAGAACCACGGCGCCATCGTCGAGGCCCGAGCCATCTACGACGCCCGCGAAACCGCCATGGCCGCCGCCGAGCCCCGCAAGATCGCCTACGCCCGCGGCTGAGCCGACCGGGCGGCCGCCCGTGCCCTCAGCTCTCGCTGCGGGCCATGTGGGCGAAGCGCGACGGCTCCGCGTTCTGGCTGGCCATCACCTCGCGCCGCGCCGCCGCGCGCTGGCTGGAGGGCAGGTTGAGCGCGCCCGCCAGCGTGCGGTATTCCTGCCGCGCGCCCATGTGCGACATCGAGGGCAGCCCGCCCAGAAGGTCGTCGTCCAGGGGGTCGAACACCGTCATGCCGGTGGCGAACAGCGAGCGGAAGATGACGCGCTCGGCGATGCCGTCGGCGACCCGGCAGCCCAGCCGCGTGGCGATGCGGTCGAGCATGGTCTGCACCTGCCGCATGTTGCGCGAGGACAGCATGGAGATGCGGTTGCGCACCAGCACCCAGTCGATGTTGCGCCCGTCGATCGCCAGCCGTTCCGAACGCGCCCGCTGCACCAGCCGCGCATAGTGGCTGAGCTCGCGCGGCTCTCCGGTCACCGGGTCGATCTGCGCCATCACGTTGAGGTCGATCAGGCTGTCGTTCACCGGGGTCACCAGCGTGTCGGCCAGCGAATGCGCCAGCCGCGTCAGATTGGTGTCGAAGCCCGGCGTGTCGATGATGATGAAATCGGCGCTCTGCTCCACCTCGCTGATCGCCTGCCGGAACAGGTCGAACTCGATCCGGTGGTTCTCGCGCAGCGAATCCCCCTGCGCCACCGGCAGGTGGAAATGAGTAGTGTGCGGCAGGGTCAGCCCGCGCGCCCGCGCCCAGTCCCGGCGGTTGCGCACGTAGTGGGTCAGCGTCTGCTGGCGGCTGTCCACGTCGATCGAGGCCACCTTGTGGCCCTGGTAGAGCAGGAAGACGGCCAGGTGGAAGGCCGTGGTCGATTTGCCCGAACCACCCTTCTCGTTGCCCACGACGATGACATGCGCGCCCTGACGCACCGGCGATTCCCCAAATCAGTTGCGCGGAGTGTGTTGATTCAGCCCGCCCCGCACAAGGGAAATGATGGCGGACAAAGGTTAAAGGCTTAACGGCGGGGGCCCCGTCCCTGCGGCCAGCATCCCGCCCCTACAGCAGCCCCAGCCGCGCCAGGTCGGCGGCGATCTCGGCCGAGTTGTCGGCGTCGTTGGCGGCCAGGTCCGGCGGCGCGTCCTCGGGCCGCAGATAGCGCCAGCCCTGGAACGGCCGCTTGGGATAGGGCACGGTCCGCACCATCTCCGGCGACATGATGATGTCGCAATAGTCCTTGCCCTCGGCATCGGTGAAGGGCGCCAGCCGCAGGATCGGCTGCCGGCACACGATGGCCCCCGAGATCACCCAGTAGATCGAGGATTTCCCCTCCATCTCCGCCGCCCGTTTGGGCATCATGCGGGTGCGGTGCACATGCACGTCCTCGCCGTAGTCGGCGTCCCACCAGTGCGCGCGCTCGTTCCGGTAGCCCTCCAGCTCCTCGTAGCTGTAGACGCCGACGCACAGCTTGATCATGTGGATCATGCCAATACCCCCGGCCGCACCCGCCCCTGGATCACGTCGATCTCGTCGTCGTCCACCACCCAGGGCTCGCGCAGCGCCTGCGCCAGCCAGTCCTGGAAGGCGGGCAGCGCGTAGATCGCCTCGACATAGCCCGCCGCCAGGTCCGAGACCGGCAGCTCGTAGGTGCGCAGCCGCGTCGCCAGCGGCGCGAACATGGCGTCCGCGGCGGTGAAGTCGCCGAACAGATACGGCCCGCCCGAGCGCCCCAGCAGCTCGCCCCACAGCGTCTCGACCCGGTGCAGGTCCTCCCGCACCAGCTCGGGATCGACCCGGCCGGGATGGGACGCCCTCAGGTTCATCGGCGCGTGGGTGCGCAGCGCCGTGAAGCCGCCATGCATCTCCGCCGCCGCGGCGCGCGCCCGCGCCCGGTCCAGCCGGTCCGCCGGCCAGATGCGCCGGTCGGGGAAGCGCTCGGCCAGATATTCGATGATGGCGATGGTCTCGGGCAGCACCAGCTCGCCGTCGATCAGCACCGGCACCTTGCCGGTGGGCGAGCGGCGGATCAGGTTCTGCTTCCACCCTTCGCCCGAAAGCTGCAGCACCTCGTCCTCGAAAGCGATGTCGAAATGGCGCAGGACCAGCCAGGGACGCAACGACCAGGTCGAATAATTCCGATTGCCGATCAAGAGCTTCATTGGGTTTTTTTAATCCAGAGAAAGAAGGGCGCCCTGTGGCCGGGGCGCCCTTCCAGAACTGTTTCTAGTGAAGAACTCCAGCGCCTTTCTAGACGCCAGCAACCACGGAGAAAACCAGCCCCATGGAAACGAGGCATGCCAATGTCCAGCTCATGGTCAGCCAGATATTGGTCTTCGGTTGACTGCGCATAGATCGCTCCTTGTCAGCCGTTCACTCCGGCCCTCGGGCGTCGCCTTGGGGGCCGGTAATGAATCGTTAGCCGTGTCACACAACCTTTGCAAGCGACCAAACTGCAACACTCCACAGCCGCCGAGGTTCCCCAATTCCGCCTCAGAACAGCCCGAACCACAGCCCTGCCAGCGCCAGAAACGCAAAGAAGCCAATGACATCGGTGATGGTGGTGACGAACACCGCCGAGGCGATGGCCGGGTCGGCCTTGAGCTTGTCGAGCATCAGCGGAATGAGAATCCCCGCCGTGCCGGCCACGATCATGTTGATGACCATGGCGAGGCCGATCACCACCCCCAGCTCGACATTGCCGTAGCGCGCCGCCGTCACCAGCCCGATCAGGATGGCGAAGATGACGCCGTTGGCGAAGCCGACGATCATCTCGCGGCGGATCAGCCGCTTGAGGCGTCCTCCGTCCAGCTCGCGCATCGCCAGGGCGCGCACGGTCACCGTCATGGTCTGCGCCCCCGCATTGCCGCCCATCGAGGCGACGATGGGCATCAGCACGGCCAGCGCCACCATCTGCTCGATGGTGCCGTTGAACAGCCCGATCACGAAGGACACCAGCACGGCGGTGATCAGGTTCACCACCAGCCAGGGCACGCGGCTGCGCACCGTGTCGAGCGTGGTGTCCGACACGTCCTCGTCGCCCACGCCGGCCAGCAGCTTGATGTCCTCGTCGGCCTCCTCGTGGATCACGTCCACGATGTCGTCGATGGTCAGGACGCCCACCAGCCGCCCGTTCTCGTCCACCACGCCCACTTCCACCAGGTCGTAGCGCTCGAAGATGCGCGCCGCCTCCTCCTGGTCCTCCAGGGCGTTCACCAGCACCAGGCTGGTGTTCATGATGCTGTCGATCTTGGTGGCGCGCTGCGCCCGCAGGATCTTGTCCAGCGGCACCGTGCCCAGCACCTTGTAGGCCGCGTCCACCACGTAGATCTGGTAGAACTCGTCCGGCAGGTCGCGCTCCACCCGCATGTAGTCGATGGTCTGGCCCACCGTCCAGAAGGGCGGGATGGCGATGAAGTCGGTCTGCATCCGCCGGCCGGCGGAATCCTCGGGGAAATCGAGGCTGCGCTTCAGGCTCAGCCGCTCGAAGGTCGGCAGCGCCGACAGGATCTCGTCGCGGTCCTCCTGTTCGAGGTCTTCGAGCAGATACACCGCGTCGTCGCTGTCGAGCTCGGCCACGCCGCGGGCGATCTCCGCATTGGGCAGCGCCTCCATGATCTCGAGGCGGATGCTCTCGTCCACCTCGGTCAGCGCCGAGAAGTCGAACGCCTCGCCCAGCATCCGCACCAGCGCCAGCCGCTCTTCCGCTTCCAGCTGCTCCAGCACGTCGCCCACGTCGGAAGTGTGCAGCGGCGCCATGACCAGCTGCACGTCCTCGGCCCGCCCCCCCTCGATGAAGGCGCGCAGCCGCTCCAGCCAGAGCGGACTGATCCGTCCCTCCGCGTCGCGCAGGGCATTGGCCTCCATCCCGGTCTGCATGCCGGGATCCTTGTCGAAATCGTCGCTCATCGGGAGCCCTTTGCGTGTCCTGGGGTTTCAGGGGCGACAGAAGCTGTAGCCAATCGCCTGCCGATGCGCCAGCCCGGCGATGAGGAATTTCGTCTCCGCAAGGGCCGGCCGGGCCCCGCGCCTTTCCTCTTGCGGAGCCGGCCGGAAGGCGCGACCTTCTGGCGGAGAACCTGCTCGGCGCGAGGAGATGGCCTGCCATGACCGACACCCCGGATCTCGACACCGTCTTCACCCGCATCGAAACCCTGGCCGCGGCGCGCGGCCTGGCCGGCATCGCCCGCTCCACCAGCTACCGCACCCCCGCCCTCAAGGTCGCCGGCACCGCCTTCTGCCGCCTGCTCGACGCCGAGACCCTGGTGCTGCACTGCCCGGTCGACCAGAAGGTGCTGCTGATGGAGATTTCGCCCCACATCTACTACGAGACCGATCACTATGTCGGCTATCCGGCCGTGCTCGTCCGCCTCGACCATATCGACGACGAGGAGCTGGCCCTGCGCCTCGAGGACGCCTGGCGCTTCAAGGCCCCCGAGCCCCTGGAGAAGCTGAAAAAGGGCCAGGGATAACCCCCGCCCTCCCGTGCGTCAGCCCGCCCCCGTTCGTCACCGACCCTGCCCCGGATCGTCACCCGACCCTCCCCGGATCGTCACCCTCGCGCTTGACACGAGGGCCCTTCCAACCCGCGGCCGCACTGGCCCTTCCGCGATTGTGGCCCACCCTGTCGAAATTCCTCGCGCCCGCTCGTCGCCCCTGTATCGTGTCCCCGGGGAGAACCGCCCATGTCCAAGACCACCACCCTCGCCTGCGCCTGCGGCCAGTTCCATGTCGAGCTCGTCGGCGATCCCTTCATCGCCACCGAATGCCACTGCAATTCCTGCCGCGAGGCCGCCGCGCGCCTCGCCGCCCTGCCCCCGGCCTTTTCCCCGGCGGGCGACAATGGCGGCACGCCCTATATCCTCTACCGCAAGGACCGCATCCGCTTCCCCGACGGCACCGCCGCCCTCCGCGCCTTCCGCCTCGGCGCATCCGCCCCCACGCGCCGCGTCCTCACCGCCTGCTGCAATTCCCCCGTCTTTCTCGAATTGCAGGACGGCCACTGGCTCAGCCTCTATGTCGGCCTGTGGCCGGAGGCCTCCCGCCCCGCCATCGACATCCGCACCATGACCGCCGACCTGCCGGCGGGCACGACGCTCGACGACGCCCTGCCCGCCGGCAGGCGCGCCACGGCCGGCTTCTACGCCCGTCTGCTCGCCGCCTGGATCGCCATGGGCTTCAAGGTGCCGAAGATCGAGGTGCCGGAAGAGATCCGCGTCTGAGGCGCGGGCAACAAAAAAGCCGCCCGAAGGCAGCTTCCTGTCTCGTCACCGGAGTGACTGGTGCGGTCGAGAAGACTCGAACTTCCACGCCTCGCGGCACAGCGACCTCAACGCTGCGCGTCTACCAATTCCGCCACGACCGCACTTGTGTGGTAGAAGCCCGGGCGCCGACGCGCCGAAGCGAGTGGGGGTGTAGCAAAGCTCGGTGCCAACCTCAAGCGGATAAATCGACAATTGCCCGGGGCTGTGGAGAGCCCTCAGCCGCCCTTGAGCACCTTGTCGATGACGAAGACGCGCAGCTGGCCTTCCTCGACATTGACCTCGCCCCGCGCGATCAGCGTCGAATTGGCGTAGATCTTGAGCGGATCGTTCTCGGTGGCGTCCAGTTCGATCACCGCGCCGCGCCCCATGCGCAGCAGATGGTGGATCGGCATGGTGGTGGCGCCGAGCTCGACCGTGATATCGACTTCAATATTGTCCAGAGTGCTCATAGATAAGGGGGCAAGGCTGCGGGAACGTCCTGCCCAGGGGCAGGCGGATTCGTCGGCACCAGACTCGGTCAGGCTTGGTTATGGAACCGTTAACGGACACCAACGAAACGTGCCGGATTGGCGCGAAACTGCATCGGGACGATGCCCGCCCGGTCGAATGGCGCATTTTCGACGCCCCCCTCGGCTACGAGGAGGCGCTGGCGATGATGGATGCGCGCGTCGCCGCCATCGCCGCCGGCACGGCGCCCGAGGCCGTCTGGCTGCTGGAGCATCCCCCGCTCTATACCGCCGGCACCTCCGCCCGCCCCGGGGATTTGCTCGATCCGCGCTTTCCCGTCCATGCCGCCGGTCGCGGCGGCCAATACACCTATCACGGCCCCGGCCAGCGCGTGGCCTATGTCATGCTCGACCTCACCCGGCGCGGCCGCGACATACGCTGCCTCGTCCAGGGGCTGGAGCAATGGGTGATCGACACGCTTGCGGCCCACAACATCGCCGGCGAGCGCCGCGAGGGCCGCGTCGGCGTCTGGGTGCGCCGGCCGGACAAGGGGTCGGGCCGCGAGGACAAGATCGCCGCCATCGGCGTGCGCGTGCGCAAATGGATCACCTTCCACGGCATCGCGCTCAACGTCGCGCCCGATCTCTCCCATTATGACGGCATCGTCCCCTGCGGCATCGCCGACCAGGGCGTCACCAGCTTCGAGGATCTGGGGGTGCTGCTGTCCATGCCCGAGGTCGATTCGGTGCTGCGCGCCCGCTTCGAGGTCGTGTTCGGCCCCACCCTCGCGGCGCGCGAGCCCCTTGCCATGCCGGCCTGAGCCGCCCAATTTGCCCCGATACAGGATTCGAGGAGCCAAACATGACCCTGGACGATCTGAAACGGCTGCTGACGCGCCAGACCCTGTTCCGGCTCGATGCCATTCTCTCCCCGCGCCTGGTGCCGATTCTCTATGCGCTGGGCCTGGCCGCCATCCTGCTCTGGGCCGTCAGCCACTTCTTCTTCCGCTTCGGCACCGGCTTCGGCGACGGCCTGTGGGGCCTTTTGGAGATCGTGGTCTTCGGCCTGCTCGCCCTGGTGGGCCTGCGCATCGGCTGCGAGGCGCTGCTGGTCTGGTTCAAGAGCCATGAGAGCGCCGGCGACACCGTGCAGCGCTCGCGCTATTCCGCCTCCCTGCTCGACGAGGTGCGCGACGCCATCCGCGAGCTCGCCGAGGAAGGCGAGGACGCCGACTATGCCGAGGCCGACGAATACATCACCCCGGCCACCGAGCCGGTCCCCCACGTGCCCCCGGCCCCGCCGACGCCCCCG
>Ga0065721_10006536_pt1 | contig 10802 bp, 6 predicted proteins | sample Mesricmetagenome_FD_59108 | JGI IMG/M metagenome (GOLD analysis project Ga0065721, IMG submission 59108) | Mesophilic microbial community from rice straw/compost enrichment Sample: eDNA_1 v2 (version 2) | ecosystem: Engineered > Solid waste > Grass > Composting > Bioreactor | place: USA: Davis...
CGGTCACCCCCTTCACGTCATGCGAAGAGGGATTCTTAAAATTTTCGTGCCCTCCGGAATCCGAGTCATCCCGTTTAGGAGTATTGGCTTCCCGGAATCCTTCGATGAACTGAATGCCGAGCCAGCGGAAGATGTAATCGACCACGCTCTTCGCGACCGGAATGTCCGGGTTGGTGGTCCATCCACTCGGCTCGAAGCGGGCGTGGCTGAATTTCTTCACCATGGCATCCAGTGGGACGCCATACTGCAGGGCCAGTGATGTCTCGGTTCCGATGACATCCATCAGGCCCCCGATCGTCGATCCTTCCTTGGCCATGGTGATGAAGAGTTCGCCCGGGCTTCCATCTTCGAACAACCCCACGGTCAGATACCCTTCGTGCCCACCCACGGAGAACTTGTGGGTGATCGACTGCCGTGTATCCGGCAGACGGCGACGAATGAGAGCGGGGGTGTCGGCCGCAGCGCCCGCCTTGCGATCCCCTTCTTTCTTGGTGGCCAATGGCTGACTCTGCTTGGAGCCGTCCCGGTAAATTGCCAGCGCCTTGAGTCCCAGCTTCCATCCCTCCACATATGCCTTTTCAATGTCTTCGATGGTCGAATCCGAAGGCATATTGACGGTTTTGGAGATAGCGCCGGAGAGGAATGGCTGAGCGGCAGCCATCATCTTCACGTGAGCCTGCCAGCTGATGCTTCGAGTTCCATTGGCCGGCTTGAACGCACAGTCGAAGACAGGCAGATGCTCTTCCCTTAATCCGGGAGCCCCTTCGATTGTCTCGTGCGACTCGAGGTAATCCAGAATTCCCTTGATCTCTGGCTCATCATATCCGAGCGTCCGAAGCGAATGCGGAACAGTCCGGTTGACGATCTTCAGCATTCCACCGCCGGCCAGCTGTTTGTACTTGATGAGAGCGATATCCGGCTCAATTCCGGTCGTATCGCAGTCCATCATGAATGCAATGGTCCCGGTTGGGGCCAGAACAGTTGCCTGAGCGTTGCGATAACCGTAGCGACGTCCGGACTGGAGACATTCGTTCCAGACCTGTCGTGCGGCGTCTCGCAGGTAAGCCGGGCAGGCTGGATCGATCTTCTCGACCGCGTCGCGGTGCATCTGCATCACTTCCAGCATGCTCTGCTCGTTGTCGCGGTAACCGGCAAATGGGCCAATGTTGGCAGCGATCTGGCTGCTGGTCAGGTACCCTTGTCCGGTCAGAAGCGCGGTCAACGCTCCGGCAATTCCCCGTCCGGCATCACTGTCATAAGGGATTCCCATCGACATCAGCAGGCTACCCAGATTGGCGTAACCCAAGCCGAGCGGACGGAACAGATGCGAATTTTCCGCGATACTTGGTGTCGGATAGCTGGCATGATCGACGAGAATTTCCTGAGCAGTCAGGAAGATGGCACATGCCCGACGGAACCGTTCGACGTCAAAGGTTCCATCGTCACGCAGGCACTTCTTGAGGTTGATACTCGCCAGATTGCAGGCGGTATCGTCCAGGAACATGTATTCTGAGCAAGGATTGCTTGCGTTGATCGGCCCGCTGTTCTTGCAGGTGTGCCATTTGTTGATGGTGGTGTCGTACTGAACGCCGGGATCACCACACTGCCAGGTTCCCTTGGCAATTTCGTGCAGGATTTCTCGAGCCTTGTACGTCGGACCGGATTTCGACGGGTCCGTGACCCAGCGGGTGGTCCAGTCTCCATCTGCTTCCAGCGTCTGCATGAACTCATCGGAGAGACGCACGGAAAGGTTGGCATTCTGGAACATGATCGAGGAATAGGCTTCTCCGTTGAAGTTGGAGTCGTATTCCCCGCTGGCGATCAGGACATGTGCTTTCTTTTCTTCCCGGGTCTTGCACTGGATGAAGTCCATGATGTCCGGGTGCCAGTCCTTAAGAGACTGCATCTTCGCTGCACGTCGAGTCTTCCCGCCCGACTTCACGACAGCGGCAATCTGATCGTAGACCCGCATGAAGGAGAGCGGGCCGGACGGAGTTCCTCCACCGGAGAGTTTTTCTCGCGAGCTGCGAATGGTGGACAGGTCGGTCCCCGTTCCGGAGCCGAACTTGAAGAGCATCGCTTCCGAGGTGGCCAGACGCATGATGTCTTCCATCGTGTCGTCGACCGACTGAATGAAACAGGCGCTTGCCTGCGGGTACTCGTATGGAGTCGCTGGACGCTCAATCACTTTTGTTTTGGGATTGAAGTGATAGTTCCCCTGCGACCCTTTCACGCCGTACTGATGGTAGAGTCCGACGTTGAACCAGACAGGAGAATTGAACGAACCGTGCTGATGGACGCACAGCCATGCCAGTTCGCGATAAAAGTTTTCCCCGTCTTCCGTTGTCGCGAAGTAGCCGTCCTGGATTCCCCAGTCCGTGATTGTCCGGGCGACCCGGTAAATCACCTGGCGAATACTCCGTTCCCGTTCATCGGTATTCGGTTCACCGTAGAAGTATTTGGAAACGACGACGTTTGTCGCCAACGGCGACCAGTCCTTGGGGACTTCGCAGTCGTTCTGCTCAAAAAGAACCTTGCCGTTCTCGTCTTTGATCTGGGCCGTACGCAGATCCCATTCAACGGTGTCGAATGGATCTACTCCGACCGGGCAAAAGTACGGATCTACGCGCATCGCAGCCGTTGCACGTCCTCCGGAAACAGTGGCTCCTGAAGAAAACTGGTTCAACTTTGAAGAGTGCATCATGCACGGCTCCTGGATTGATCAAAATTATCCCACAAGTGCACGCAGCGACATCACAGCGTGGTCAACCCAAATCTCACTCCATCGAGATCACTTTCTAATGGCGCAGCAACAACCACAAATTGAATGTCTTGGGGCGACGGCAAATCGGGCAAAAAGAGATTCGAGAGCTGGTCGAACCTGTAGAAATTCCCTTCAGCTCTGCACAATTGATTGTGCAGCCAGACAAAAGAGACGCAAGATGTAGTGAGGATTGGTGAGCCGAATATAAACGACCCAAAGCGAATGTCAATTGGTTTTGTGAAGCGTTGTTGCGGTTTCGACGTCGATGAAACGATCCAAAGGTCAGTAAGCAACGCCTTTAGGGATTTTCAAAATTTCGACATCCATCATCAGATAGCGATTTGTGTTGTTTGGATGGACGACACTGTACCGGGATCGCTGCCTGGTTGCAAGTTGTAACATGTTGTCTGCAAGCGAGATACGCGTTTGTGTTCTTGGCTGGTTGACTACAAAGGATAGGGAAATTTTGACGGCAGTTTCCGTCCAGAGTTCTGTGTGAACTTGGTGGAACTGCCGCCTGTCGATTCACAGCATTGTCAGTGACCACGGGCCGGGACGTTGGATCTACATTGCAGGTGAACGTGACGGTGACGGGCATTGGCTCATTAATTGCCCAGCTTCTTGGACAACTCTTGAACCAGTCGTTTCAGCTCTGCACTTTCCGCCTGAAGTGCCTTGATCTGCTCCTTGAGTTGAGCGATTTCCTGAAACGGGTCTCCCGGGACCGGTTGTCCATTCATGAGAAGTCCCGGTCCGACAATCCGAACCGCAGGAGGAAACGCCCCCAGCGAGGGGCCACCTGTCGGGAACGGGGCGGTAGGAAATGAACTTGCAGGAGGAATTTCGCTCGACTTGACGGGAACGACTTCGACGTCAAATGTGTTGGCATCGCGAAGAAGGGTCAGAGTGATCGGTCTCGATTTCGCCTCATTGACAAGTCGGACAACCTCCATCGGCTCATCGACAGGCGTCCCATTGACTTTCAACAGGATGTCATTTTCCCGAACGCCGGCCAAGGCAGCTGGTTTCCCTTCGAGAACACTGGCAACCAGCATTCCTGATCCCGGTTCAAGGTTCAGGCGCGGCCGAAGACCGTCCGGGATGGTCTGAAGCTGGACCCCGACGACGTACTGGTCTTCATAAGGGAGAGCTCCCGGACCCTGAAAAGGCCACTTCCATTCTTGAAATGGAACTTCCGGGCCCTGCCCTCTCTCGCCCGGTTGCTTTTGATCCTGGGCATTTTGCAAAGAAGGGGCCTTCAACGGCGGGGAGAGTTCCGGAGCTGCTTGAGCCTCCTTCTGAACCCCGGCATCCTGAGTGTCATCCTTGCCATCTGCATAAGCTGCCAGTGCCAATCCACCGCAGAGACAGAAGGCGGCTGTGAGAAAGTGATGAGGCAACCTGATTGATGAAGATAGAAATGACAATGACATCGTGGACCACTCCTGCTTGCCAGTGCGGGATCTGCATTGCCCGACAGACTTGCTTTTGTACGAAACTCACAAGGAATCATCGGGAAGCGCATCGTGTCATCGGTGTCCACGGCTCCCCCTCCTACGGAGGGGGAGCCGTGGACACGAAAAAGGGCCGACCATTTTCTGCTTCCGTGCGAGTGCACCGAAGCAGAAAGGTACCGTCGCGATGAACCTATTTTCAGTGAATCACTCCGCGTCCCATCTCAGCTCCGGTTCGTCGTGCGGGGGCATTACTGGACGGCATTGCGGACATGCATGATTTCGGTTGGGACAAGAACCTCCCGTCCATCGTGCAATCGGGCCCGGTACCACTGATGCTGTCGTTCCAGCCTCAGGCCGCGCGACTCCAGCATTTGATGAAGTTCCGGGGGTAAGGCGACAGAGGGCTGAATCGGTGGATATGCCTGCCATTGGTCGGGCGAAAAGACCGGGATGGCAACGGATTCGGTCGTCCCCCCTCCCAGTCCCGTCAGTTGTACATGGACCATTGGAACATGCTGTGGGGGCTGTCCGGCATGTGTCCCCGCTGCCTCTCCTGCTGTTTCCCCTTCGGACTGGAGCTGAGTCGACGATGGCGAAGAGACCGTAGCCACATTGGCCAGCGAGGCTGTTCCCTCGTCCCCCTTGTCCATAATGAAATATCCTCCGACTCCGACGAGCATGCCGGCAGCCAGCGAGGCAGCAATGGAAAACCAGGGGCGAACCCGGCGGTGCAGCCAATGGACGGGAGTTGCGGGAGCCTCTTTCGGAGTCTGTCCCGGAGCGGCCGGGCGGGCAAGATGGAAGGAAAGCATCTCCCCACTGGCGGAATCCTCAGTGAAGACTTTAGAGAAGACCTGATGCTCGATAAACGAAAGAGCCAGAGTCTTCCAGTTCTCGGCAGACCCCTGTTCATGAAGTTGTGTCAACAGTTCAGCGCGTTCCAGGTCGGTCAGTTCACCGTCCACGCAGCGCTGTAGCATCAATTCATCGATTGTGTGCTTCATTTGATTTCTTCCACATGCGCCTGCTTGAGGAGTTGCCGCAGGTTCTTTTTGGCTTTCAGCAGTCGATGTTCCACCGTATGCACAGTCACGCCGAGTCGCTCGGCGAGTTGCTGATAGGTCCAGTTTTCTGTGTATTTCAGCATCAGCAGTTCGCGGTCAATGTCCCGCAATCCGGCAATGGCCTTGCGAACCGCCTGCTGATGTTCGTTCCCTAACAACCAGTGCAAGGGATTTTCGTTTTCCTGTCCCGGCGTCTCATTGGCTTCGACAGGGGTCGATTCCACATGCCTCCGCATTCGCCCCATTTTGCGCCGATACAGGTACGCCTGACGGATCGCGACCTGATAAAGCCATGATCCCAGACGGCTGGGGTCTTTTGGACGGAGTTCTGGCCGACTGATTGCAAGACCGATTTCCTGCATCAGATCGTCTACCACATCACGGTCACCGACCCGGTTGTACAACACCCGTCGGAGCCAGGGCTCGTTGTGTCGTAACCCTGCCAGCCAGTCATAAGACTCCGGCGAGGTCGTACTTGGGATCACTGTTGAAGATTGAGTCGCCATGACAGAAAGATAGGTTGCCACTGACCTGAAGGTCCGGGAAAAATTTTCGTCCCTCAATTTGAAAGATATCAAAAATCCTTCACGGGCAGGGAAATCATNTCCGNGGAAACGATTCCCNANACGTGCAGCGGATTTGTTGCAAGTCCTTCGCAGGAAAGGGTTAGCTGTTGGAGNTTTCGGGCGCGAGGTCGTCCTNGGCCAGACGGACGACTTCGTCCCGAAATCTCGCTCGAAATCGGATGACCTCGCCGAATCGCTGCAAAATGGATTCCATTGGGACCGTTTTCCGGTGCCAGCTGCGATCGGAGTTCAGGCTCCACGGTTCGAGTGCCTGCGAAAAGAGTGCCGGAGAGAGTCCCAGAGCGGCCGGGAAAAACGTTTGTGCCCAACGGACAGCCCGGCTGTCGGAACGGGAGATCAGCAGCTTGCGGGCAGTGGTCAAATATGCTCGGGAGAGGGATTCCGACCAGGGGCGAGGGGCCTGCTGCAACCACTCCTCGATCGGGAAATCGGTAATGTCGCCTGCCTGTTCCAGCAGTTGCGTCAGTGCTGCATCGCAGCGGTCTTCCGGCATATTCACGATCAGCTTTGATGCGGCTTCGAGCAACTGTGACAGATCCTCTCCTCTCCCCCAGCGACGATGAACGATCACATTCCACAAGGGGGCGATCCAGTCCGCGCAGGCAGGAACCCGGGGGGCGAACCGGGCGATGGCGTCAACCCAGCCGGTGAACATCGCCGCGAATAAGTCATGCCCCACTGCCAGCGAGACCAGTTCCGATGGGGAGCGATGAAAACGTGTGACCCAGAATTCAGGAGGGATACGAGCGATGAGTGACCGCAACACCCAGCTCGTCTGACCAACGCTGGGGGGAGCCGCTTCGATAATTCCGTCTTTGCCCCAGTCGTCCGGGATCGGATCCGGAAGATCGCACTGAAACACCCATCCAGAGTCGGTTTTCATCAGCTTCAGGCATTCTGCTCCCCGGGACTCCATTCGTCGGGTGAGCTGTGAATCCGGAAGCAGATTGAGAAATGAGGCTGCCAGTTCCCGAATCTTCCCGGAACGGTCTGACCTCAGCGATTCCAGAAGGGGTTCATCATCCGGGTGCAGTCCGATGGCAAGAAGTTCGACCAGTTTTCGCTTCTGGTCCCCTTTTTCGAGATGCAGGTCCTCCTGAAGAAGGTCTCTCCCCAGCTGGGGGTGAAGGCGGCGAATCTCACGGAACGCAGCAACCCGTTCGACCCCCGTCCCGTCATCGAACCGGGTTTTCAGATCCTTTAGCTGCTTCTCGCTGTCTTCTTTTTCGATGGCCCATCCCCATGAGGGATTGAACCGGGCGAGCCATCTCGCCCGATGTCCCAGCAGAGGCCGTAATACTTCCCGGCGCGACCGGTCCTGAAGTTCCAGAATACTTGGGAGCAAGCCGTGGGGGAGATGAATTTGGAACTGATGCAGGAGCTTTGCGAACTCCGGAAGCAACGGAATACTGTCTGGAGACAGAACGGTTGAAAGCAGTTGCTCCAGCAACGGGGATGGGGGAATTCCGTCATCAGGCGGGGCTGCCTCAAGTTCCGGGACTGGCACGGGCTGCCGTCCGGCCAGTTCGCGAAGAAATTCGGCTCCTGCCTTGAGTAGAATCTGCTTTTCGGGCGAGTCTTCTGGACGTTGAGCAAGGACGGAATTGACAGCGCCGGATGTCTCCAGCGGAGGGGCCCCTCGCTGGGCGGTTCCAAGGAGCGCTGCCTTCAGCAGTGGATTCATTTTCGCGTTGATCGGTGACATCAATAGACCACCTTCCTCACAGCCAGATTCTGCCAGAGAAAGGTGGCTTACAAACGATGCAATTCCGGCCTATTTGGCAGCTCATGAACTCACCGTCCATCGACGACGGTGAACTCAACTGCGGAGTCCTTCGCTGGTTCCAGCTCCATTCGGAAGAAGGGAGCGGAGGGACGCTGGTCCAGATCGATCCGGGCGGTAATTGCATGCTGTCCCGATTTCAGATCCGCGGTGAATGTGTCGCCGACAGGGGACAATTCGATTTCATCCAGCCAGAGAGTGACCCCAGCTGCAGAATTGAGCCGGATCGTCACCGCACCCGATTCGGTGCAGTTGACATCGCCACGAATATACAGGACGCGGGAATGGGTCTGTTCGGCGAGTTCTTCCAGCGGAAGGTTTCCGTTGACCATCGCGTAAGCGGCTCCCCATAAGGGGGCGTTCAGCACTGCTTCTTCGAAAACCGGCTGAGTGGGGACATGTTCCAGTACCGCAGCGGGGGCCTGTTCAAGGACCCGGTATCGTTGCATCCGCTGTCCTGATCGAATGGCGTATTCTCCCGGTTTCCCCAATTCAGAAAGGAACGCAATCAGGTCGAGCAGTTCACTGTGGGTCATGAAGTTGACCAGCCCCTTCGGCATCAGAGACTTCCCTTCCACCTCGTCTTCAATATCGTCGAGTGGAATGGAGACCGTTTTTCCAGTGGCGTCCTTCAGAACCAGCGTGTCGCGGGTTCGATCTGCGACAATCCCCTGCACGATCAGGCCATCGGAGGTCAGGACGGTCTTTGAAATGTAGGCCTCCTTGATTGCCTGATCCGGATCAAGAACCGAAGTGACCAGGTATTCCACCGGGGAGCTCGAACCGATTGCGCTGAGGTCCGGTCCGATATCCCCGCCCGCCTTGCTGACGGCGTGACAGTTCAGGCAGCTCAGGTCCTTGCGACGGAAGACCAGTTCTCCCCGGGCAGGATTCCCTTTCTCCAGAACCTCTTTGACGAGGGCATCGACTTCTTCCTTTGTTGGCGGGGCAGCTGCCTGATTCATCCCCGCCTGAGCAGAGAGGACCTGATTCAGTTCGGGATCGGTCCGCCCCAATGCGTACATCCGGCGCAGCATCAGACGGGCGACGTCCTTCTCTGGAGGTGTGGACTTCAATTGCTCCGCCAGCACTTTTGATCCCTGATTCAGATCAAGAAATGCAACCAGAATTCCGGATGTATCCTCCTCCGGGGTGGCTTCGCTAAGCAGAGTGGCTGCCTGTTTTGCCGCTTCGGCGACATCCATTCGCGCCAGAACCGAAATCGCTGCAGCGCGAAGTTCAAACGGTTGCTGCGGGGCAGAGAGTTTCGCAATCAGTTCTCGTGCCTGATCGGGTGCGACCTGGGCCAATGCCTGAAGGGCCTGACGACGAAGTCCCAGCGGAGCATCGGAACCGGTTGCCAGTTCAACGAGCTTCGGAGCAGCCGCAGCCACCTTCCACTCTCCTGCGAGTTCGATGGCCTTTGTCTGCAATGATGGAGAGCTGGACGTCATCAGGTTCGTGACGCCGGAGAGATCCCCGCTGGGAATGATTTTTCGTTCGAGAGTTGCGGTTGCCAATCCGTTCAATGCCGTAACGCGGAGTTCCTCCGACCAGTGGTCTTCTTTGATCGCCTCCGAGAAGATGTACGCCAGATCATCAGCCTCTCCACGATCGCAAACCAGTTTGACAATCGCAGGAAGCCGTTGCGGAGGGACGCGACCACTCTGAAGCAGTTTCAACGTGGCTGCCGCCGGGCTCTGGGCCAACGCCTGCACCCCAAACAGGATCATTACCAGACCGGCGACAAGACCGGACAGGGTCCCTGTTTGGACTGCCGCGAACGAACTCCGATGCATTCGAAAATCTCCCAAGGCGTAAACTGTTTTCTACGCGGAACTTGATTCCGTTGATGTCTTCGAAAACTCCCGTCGCGGGCACTCGAATCAAACCAGTTTAATCGGATCGTTTTTGAATTGCATCGGAGTGGGGGCCTGAGGAGAAATCCCAAGGTGACTGGTCACAGCTTCGTGCTGTGTCAGGACGCGACATGATCTCGGACGACCCGCGCCATCAGGACTTCGCATGGGCGATTGATGATGTTCGCAGTCCTGTCAAAGTGGGCAGTTTGGGGCTAACCGTTCGGTTACGGCAAATTTTTTAAGTGTCCGACTTCCTATTCATGAAACGACTGAAAGACTGTTCTGGAATTTCTTGCCGAAAGAGTCACTTTATTGCCGAAACCACTCCTTGGGCGACAGTTTTTTCTCCAACGACTCGTGGCTTTTCAGATTGAGGTCCGGCGTATGCGGCACAGGCAACGATCGACTCATCCCTTCGGTAAAAATGTCCTCGCCCTGCTGGTCGCCGGGGGAGCGATCGGAATCGCTCAGCTGGATGTGAATCCGTTTCGTGATCGTGGCAGTCGCGTGAATCGCTCAACCGCGATGGCCTCCTCTATTAATATGACCCCGACGACGCCCGCTCTTCCGATTGGTTCGGGCCAACAGTCGTCCGAAACTCCCGCAGGTGAGCATCGGGACCATTCCCTCGCCAGGCCGCAACGGGAGGATGACACTGCGATCCTCCGTGGAATCTGGGCTGTCAAAATGGCGGCAGCACTTCTGGAAAAAGGGTGCGACAGCTTTTCCCGCGTCAGCGATTACACCGCCAACATGCTCAAGCAGGAGCGCATCGGCGGGGCACTTGGTGAATGTCAGCTCATCGAAATGAAGATCAAGCATGCTCCCTTCAGCGTCTATATGAAATGGCGCGAAGGAGACCGTGGTCGCCAGTTGATCTACGTGGATGGCCAGAATGACGGAAACATGCTCGTTCAGCCCGGTGGGATCAAAGGGCGGATGACCGGAGTGCTTTCACTTGAACCGACCGGGTCGCTGGCAATGTCCGAGTCTCGCTACCCGATCACCAAGGCGGGATTGCTGGAATTGGCCCGCACTGTCCTGAGCTACCAGCAGAAAGATCTGGAAGCCGGGAAGGGATTTCAGTGTCAGCTGTTCGATTTTCAGGAGTTCGAGGGACGTCCCTGTTATCTCTATGTCATGGAATATGACAGCCCGGAAAGCAACAAAGTCTATCGCAAGTCGATGGTCTACATTGATAAGGAACTCTCGCTCCCGATCTGCGTGAAAAACTACACTTGGGGTAAGGATGTCGATCCTGCGAACATCGAAGAAGAGACTCTGA
>Ga0065721_10008083_pt1 | contig 10800 bp, 6 predicted proteins | sample Mesricmetagenome_FD_59108 | JGI IMG/M metagenome (GOLD analysis project Ga0065721, IMG submission 59108) | Mesophilic microbial community from rice straw/compost enrichment Sample: eDNA_1 v2 (version 2) | ecosystem: Engineered > Solid waste > Grass > Composting > Bioreactor | place: USA: Davis...
CGTGTGGTCTATGGTAATCATTATATTATCATAGAAATATTATCAACTCCTTTTATGCTTAATAATACGAACTACTTTTTATAAAGATGTTTTTCAAGCGACTCGAAGCGATAAAGGAAATCGAAGTTGCTGATTATGACCTTTCATTGATCGATGAGCAAAAAAGATTACTTTACAATGTTTCTTTTTATACAAACACAGAAAAAGAAACAAGATATTCCTTGCTCACAGGAGTTACGAAGACATCTTGGGATCCGAATTCCCTAAACTACAATGAAGTCTTTGACTTTCGGTACAATTGCGTGAAACTTGCGGAAAATCTTGCGAAGAACAATGAGATAACCGTGTTTGCTTCACCAAGTTTACACTCCTTTCCTTGGACTTCTAGTCTCTCAAATCCACAGTATTTGTATGTAAATAACTATTTAAATCGACAGCATAACGTTACGTTTTGTCTTAATTTAAGAAGTCTAAAAGCTGCAAAGTTAAATTCGAAGAAAACTATCTATTTGCCACATGAAACAAAAATAACTGTAGAAAAAGATTCAACAAAGGGAAGCTACGTAAACCCTGAAATCGAAAAATACATCGATCATATTGTTTGGTTTTCTGAAGAACAAAGAGAATTATCACCAGCACTTTCAGACATAAACTTCGATGTTATGCGTGTACCTTTCGAGCTTCACAAGGAAGAAATAGAACAAAATAAAGAAAAGAGAAGAAAGAAATATTCGTGTCTTTATATTGGCGAACCTGATGAGAAGCTAGATTTCTTACTCGAATGCTGGCAAAAAATTAAAGAAAAAGAAGAAAGAGCAACGCTTAAGGTGCTTGAATTAGAAAAACAAGACCCAACAACATACAAAAGAAATATCTCTGACTTGATTGAGGATTATGAAGACATGGAAGGTGTGGAAGTTGTTTCTTCTGTTGATCTGAATGAAATATCTTACTTTCTTTATCCAGCTTCAGAAGAGATGCCAAGTGAAGCATATTTCAATAACATTCTTCGAGTTCAAGAATGTGGTTGCATTCCAATAACAACAGACTACACGGAACTTAAAGAAGAAGTTTGTCCTTGTTCTTATATTATCAAGAGTAAAGATTTAACAAAAGAAGATTATGTTGAAATTGTTCATACAGCATTCGAAAATGATGAAAAGAAAGAAGAGAATAAAAAAGAGATCAGGGAAGAAATCAAAGAATTCGTAAAAGGAAAAGAAAGAAGTTGGGAAGAATTTTGTTCAAAGCTCAGTTATATTTGTTAGGTTTGTTAGGTTTGTTAGTTAACAATATGTTTTTATGATAGTATATTTTTACGATAATACAATAAAATTGAGTTGTTCCAAAAGGAAAAGGTTATCTTAACAATTAAATAGGACAGAAATAAATAGAATGAATGAGCAAGTAAGACAACTTTTCGAAATTTCAAATGCAACTATTGTTAGTGGAAGAGAGAACTACACGCATTATTTACCAGCTGACAATAAACATTGTGATGTGACACGTTGGAGAGTTATTTCCTTTGATAAGTTTTGGCCTGCATATTGTGAACTTGCTGAAATGCCAGACGAATTTTCTATTTATGAGCATGTTGATTCTGATATGCCCATAATAACTGAACTCAAGCTTGTTTTTCATAAAAATGATATCAACGAATTTTATGGAAAGGAATTCTTGCTTCATTACATTCATTGCCATCAAGAAACGATTACGGAATTATTGAATGTTGAAAAATGGTCAAATAAATTGTATGCTTGTGTTTTGGAGTCTCTTAAGAGTGTTTTGATAAAAGATGAGAATGATGAAGAAGTATACGTAACCAGGATAAGGCTTCAATTTCCTTTTTGTCGTATTGACAGACGAATCCAACGTGATGAATTTCGACCAGTTCTAATTAAGAAGCTATGTTTGAATAATATTATTGGTAAACTTTATCAACTTCCGATTATTGATTTGAACAAGTCTCTTGATGTGGGAATGGAGAATGTCCCTATGTATGGAAGTAAAGTTGATGAATCGCATATGGCACTTACGCATATTTACAAACGAATAACACAAAAGCATCTTCTTGACCCAGATGGCTTTGAATTGAAGGTTGATCTTTCATCTGTTTTTCAACCACACTTGCATCAACATTGCATCAAAGGACTTATGAATACTGAATGCTTTGACGATTTCCATTTGGAGTTTTGGTTACCATTGTTTTTGTCTGTGAATTTTTGGACGGAAGTAACCATGCCAAATCATGAGAGACAACAAACAAACATGACAAAAGTCAAGAAAATAACAAGCGATGGAATGGTAAATGAACACAACATTGATGTCCTTGTTAGGTTGCTGAAGATGCTTAAGACTTCACGATTTAAACAACGTCGTTACCTTCTAGACGTTTGTTCTGCGATTTTCAATGCTTTCAAGTCTTCGAATGCTAAAGATGTTGAAGAATACTTTGACTTATGGCGTACTTACGTCGAACAATACGTTATTGATCCAAAGGAACAACTAGAGTATCTTGAAATGTTTACACATATGAACAATTCGTACGTGACTGTTAAAACCATTGCTTGGTACGCAAGAGAAGACAATCCAGAAGAATACAAAGTTTGGTTTGAACGTGAATGGTGTGCTCCTGCCATACAAAATGCAATTTTTTCGAATTCGTTAGCACATGCAGATGTTGCAGAAGCAATTTACAAGTGTTTTTGGCTTGAATTTGTTTGTGCTTCAAGTAAAAATCGATGGTTCCAATTTCGTGGACATACTTGGTGTGAAACTGACTCAACAATTGTTTTCATGAAAGCAATTTGTACAAAGTTTGTGGATGTTCTTGCGGAATGTAGATTTAACGTCACGAAACAACTCCATGACAGTTCTCCAGATGCTGATAGAAGGGAAAAACTCGAAACACTTATAAGTAGGTACACTAAACTCATAGATAAAATCAAAGACAATAATTATTTACGCAATGTTTTGTCGATGGCTCGTATGAACTTCCATCATGAAAAGTTTCTAAATATTGTGGATGAGAACCCAGATTTAATAGGTTTGGAGAATGGAGTCATTGAACTTGTTGAAGGTAAAGCAGTAATCCGTCCTGGCAAACCAGAGGATTTCGTTACCAAGACAACAGGTATTTACATTAACGAGAAGATGAGTTATGATCATCCACAACTTAGGGAACTCAAGGATTGGATTAAGAAAGTTTTTCCAGATAAAGACTTGAGACATTATTTTTGGAAGTTTGCAGCTTCATGTCTTAAGGGTAGAAATCAAGATAAGATTTTCTTGATTTGGACAGGTGAAGGTAACAACTCCAAAAGTATGGTTGTTAAGCTTTTTGAGCAAGCATTTGGTTCCTATTGTTTTAAGATTCCAGTTTCATCCCTAAGTGGAAGAAGAAGTGCAGGAGCTGCAACTCCAGAGTATGCACGTTCAAAGTCAACACGTATTGGTTTCTTTCAAGAGCCTGGAAAGACAAAACCATTACACGATGACGCGGTTAAGAAAGCTTGTAGTGGTGATAGCGAGTATTATAGAAACCTTTATGACACAGGCAGAGAGATAACAATGACATATAAGACTGTATTAATGTGTAATTCTATTCCTGTAATTATAAATGCAGATAAGGCCATAGAAAATAGAGTTGTTGTTTTACCATTCAACAGTTTTTGGTCTGAAGATGCACCAGATGACCCAGAGGAACAAAAGAGACTTCACAATTACAAGTTAGACCCATTTTTCGAATTTAAAATTCCAAAGATGGCACCAGCGTTCCTTTGGTACATCGTACAATACTACGAAAAATATGCACAAGAAGGATTGAAACCACCAAAGGCGATGAAAGACTCAACAAGAAAATATTGGGATGAAACAAATCCTTATTATCAATTTATCTCAGAGTCTATCCAAGTCGAGGAAATACCAAAAAGTCAATTAACATTCAGAGAACTTTATGAAGAATTTGTTGATTGGTTCACAGAGGCTTATCCAGCAGTTAAAGTTCCAAGTAAACCAATTGTGCGATCTGAGTTTGTTGCCAAATGGGGAAGACCAATAGACAACACATGGACTGGAGTTCGTTTCAATGAATCTATCATAAAGAAAGAAATACATTACTAAACTTACATATGAATTATGTATTCTTACATATGAATTATGTATCTTTTTATACATAATCCACAAGACTCCAAGTTTGATATGTCTCTATTTCTATATTTATTTTATCTTTATTCTAATTCGAGATAACTTGAGATAACTTGAGAAAAATGCTGTTTATAAACTTTTCTATATACAAAGTAAGAATTATATATAGAAAAGTTTATAAACAGCATTTTTCTCAAGTTATCTCAAATTAGATTAAAGGTAAAATAAAGGCAAAAATATCTTCTTGTCTCGTTGTTGTATGTTTTATGATATAAAGTTTACAATGACATTCACTAAAAGTATTCTATTATTCTTTTAATCGAAAGAATAATAAATGATTTATAATATTACATGTTTATTGTTTTAATTATCTTCTCTTGTTTCTTCCTTTTCTTGTTTTGCCTCTTTTTTCTTTTTTGGGTAAAGAAACTTGAACTCCATGCATCCTTATTTTTCTTGATTCTTCTTGTTTATTCTCTTCTCTTTGTTCTTGTTTATTCTCTTCTCTTTGTTCTCTTTCTTCTCTTTCTTCTCTTGATTCTTCTTGTTTATTCTCTTCTCTTTCTTCTCTTGATTCTTCTTGTTTATTCTCTTCTCTTTCTTCTCTTGATTCTTCTTGTTTATTCTCTTCTCTTTCTTCTCTTTCTTCTCTTTCTTCTCTTGATTCTTCTTGTTTATTCTCTTCTCTTTCTTCTCTTGATTCTTCTTGTTTATTCTCTTCTCTTTCTTCTCTTGATTCTTCTTGTTTATTCTCTTCTCTTTCTTCTTTGTCTGGTAACCCAAGAAGTGTTTTTCTCAACTCAAAGTAATTTTTCTCAAAGATTTTATACACATTAAGTTCATCACGTCTTTCAAGTTTTTGCTTTAAGTTTTCCAAAAACGTAACTTCGTGTTCTGGATGTTTTTCGTAATGCCTTCTTAAATTATTGACTCTCATCTTGTACTTCTCTTCGAGCTTCGCAATAGCTTCCTTGTAATTTTTCAAGTGTAAGTAATTTTCTAATGCCAAACAACAATTTGCCTTGAAGTGTTCTTCGTGATCTTCGTTTTGTTCATTTGCTTCTTCTTCTATAAGTTCCTGTTCAAGTTGTCTTCTTTTTTCGTAAACCTCAAGTTCTTCATTTGTAATTTGTTCTTGCATTCTTTTTATCTCGCCTTTTTCTGAAACGTGAACATCCACATTTTTATCTGCTTTGTAGTTCAAGTTGAGCTTATGTAACTTTGCAAGTGACCCAGCGAAAACGTAAGGATAGCTTGTAACTTTTATTATTTCTTCAACGACTTTCTTTGCTTCTTCTTTTGTTTTGTACGCACCAAGCACGTAGAAGAGACCATAGAAGTCTGTTTTTGCAGCTTCTTCGAGACTTTTATTTAGAACGTAAGTATAAACGAAGTATTTTTGCTTTTTTGGAGGTTTCATGAAAGTCAATGAAAGAAGAGACCTATGATTTATTATTGGTTTGACAACTGTCTCTTTCAAGTCTTTCTCAAGGGAAGGAAACTGTTCATTTGTAGGACCATATAAAGAGAAAGAAAAAGGATTCATCGAACTTTCTTAATTTCTTATCCTCCTTTAAGGAACTTTATTTGTTATTTTTTTTCTTTTGAAAAAATAAATTAAGATATTTCATGAGATAAATAAGGTATAAATAAATAAGTTATTTACTAAAATATTATTACGATGACTACTTCTACTTTACCTGAATTATCTCGTTCTCTTATTTCTATTCCCTCTTCTATTGTTTCATTTGCTGTTCCAAAGAAAAAGGACGTTGAAAAATCTATCATTGAAGCTGTAGCTGAGGTTCTTGGAGTTCCAATTAATAATTCTTGGTTTATTGCTGATATTGATAAAAAGAATGGTCTTGCACTTGCACATTATGACCCTCGATACGATATGAATGATTATGGTCATATTCGAGGAACAGTTGTTGATTACTTAGATTCTACAGTTGTTTCGAAAACATATGGTTACACACCTATAATTGTTAGACCACAGCTTATTCCTTCTGTTGATGGTGTAATTACACTTGACATTGAACAAAACACTAGATATTTCTTTAAGCCTGATAGATACAAAATCTATGCTGGTTTTGAGGGTAGCTTGATGCGTGTTTTTATGTACAATGGAAAAGTTTACCATACTTTATATAAACAACTTAACCCCACACGCTATGGTTGGGGTAAGAGTAAAGACTTCATGACATTATTCTATGAACTTGGTGGGCCAAGTAATGATGTTTTGTTTGACACAACAAAGAAATTCTCACCTTGGTGTTTTACTTTTGTTATTTCACATAAGGATCTTCTTGTTGCAACAAAACAAGATATTCGTTCAGATGGCTATCTTGTTCTTCTTGAAGTAACAAAACTTTGGGAAACCTTACCGAATGTTCCTCCAGAAGAAATAGATGAGGAATTGAGAATGAACTTCGAATACGTAGAAGAGATGCCAAGTGTAATTACAAAACCCTTCATCTATAAACCAAAACCATTAACAATTGAGGAAGCAAATAGACACTTAAGCCATGGATATCACCAAAGTGTTGTAACTTTTGATAACAGATTGAGTATGGGTGAATTTGTCATTATGCATAGACTTGATGATGCTGGTAATACAATTGACCTTGTTAAAGTTGTTTCACCAGCTTACGCATGGCGTACAAGCATGAGAAACAACGATCCGGATTTGTATAGAAACTTTTGTAGACTTACAAATTTCACACATCAAACAACTAATCTACCAGAAGAAATTATATCTTTCTCTGAGTATATTCCTCTACTTTCACTCGTACCAATTTCAGAAGTCAAAGATATGCTTAGGACTGGACCAATTCTTACACTTCCAGAAACTAATTCAAGTGATCCAAAATACCAACAAAGTATGCAAAATGCAAGAGGACGACTTCACAATCTTTGGCTTGCTTACATTCTTTCTTTACCTCTCTCAAGACAAAAGGAGGTTGCAGATTACTTTGAAACCTTCATAGCTGGAAGAGATAGGTTGATCAAATTAATTGTCGCATTAGCTATGTATGATAACTTCGATAAAAGAGACTTTACAACCACTTACACAAAAAGAATGCTTGATATTGTTGAAGAAGTTAAAAGAAGATACATAAAAGTTATAGAAGAATCAAAGATTCCACTTGATCTACAAGGTTCAAGAAGATATTACAAAAGACCAGTTTTTAAAGGTGCTACAGCAGAAGAAAGAAAAAAGAACGAAATGCAAAGACACACTTATGGTATTATCATGAATGAAAATGGAAGTTCCATACATAAAATGGTTATCGCAATGAATAGAGCAAGAGATTCAGATACAGATTTTCTTGAGATTTCAGAGAAAGAGGAAAAGGAAAGAGAGGAAAAGGAAAATGAAGAAAGATTGTCAGAAGTTAAAACATCTCCAACAAGAAAATCACCACATTTCGGGAAAATATCACCATCATTTTATGAAAGAAGAAAACCAAAGACATTTAGAAGGAGAATTTAAAGAGAATGGAAGAGAATGATTCAAAGAAACATAGAAAACATACAAAAACACATAAAAAGCATGTAAATATTATTAAATAAATAAAAGATATAAAGAGTTCTTAACTTAAATAAAAATTAAGTTAAGATGTTTTACCATTCGTGTTGAAAAATATCTCTACATGGAAAAATGACAGAAAATTGTGGTTGTTCAAAACATGATATTTCAGGATCATATGAAGGAAGCACTTATACCTATACAAATAACGAAAATGCAGAAGAGACCATTGAAATAACAAATACAGAAATCCAAACAGAAGCTGATTACACTTTGGATAATAATACTGGAACAAATCCAACGAGTTATGGGGAAAGTGAAGTCGTTTATGAAACTACATCTTACGAGGGTAGAGATTCGGCAAGTTTCTCAAATCTTACGGAAGCTGTTTTCAATAAACTTGGATTCAAAGCAAACACATCTTTTGATTACGACGTTCAAACAAAACCCGATTACACTTTAGATGTGCAAGCTCCTCCGATTGAAGATGATTGGGTTTCAGATGCACCGGATGTTAGAACGGTATTTACAACTGAATGGGTTAACAATTTCGAACAAACACCATGTTCAACAAAAGACACTTGTAGAAAGGTTTCTTACGATAATGTTTGTAACGAATTAAAGAAAGTTTATGGTGACAAATGTCCAAAGGTTATTTACATTGAAGGTTCTGAAGGGCCACAAGGGCCTTGTGGTCCTCCTGGTCCTCGTGGGGCAACTGGAAAAACTGGACCTCCTGGACCTTGTGGACCTAGAGGTGAAAAGGGAGATTGTGGATGTTGTGGTCCATGTGGTCCCAAAGGTGAAAAAGGTGAAAAGGGAGATCCTGGACCTTGTGGTCCTAAGGGCGAAAAGGGAGATTGTGGTCCACAAGGAATTCCTGGTGAGGAAGGGCCACAAGGACCTCGGGGGCCTGAAGGAATCCAAGGCCCCCGAGGCAAACAAGGACCACCTGGCCCACAAGGGCCTCCTGGTCCTCCTGGTCCTTGTGGGCCTAAGGGTGAGAAAGGTGAATGTGGGACTAAGGGTGAGAAAGGTGATTGTGGTCCTCGTGGGCCTCCTGGAATTCAAGGGCCTCAGGGACCTCAAGGCCCTGAGGGTAAACAAGGTCCTCCTGGGCCTCCTGGAATTCAAGGACCTCGTGGTTTGCCTGGTGTTTGTAAATGTCGAAACGAAAAGAAATTGAGAGTCATTGATGATGATGTGGTTTTGTCGTTTAATGATGATATTGTTGTTATTAACGCTGATAAACCATTAATAATCAAGTTACCTGCTCTTTGTGGTGAATGTGTAATTCCAGGAATTCCAATTAACTCGAAAGCCATAACAATTAAAACAATCAGCAATCCGTTGTTGAATCACACAATTCAAACTTCTTTTGGAAATACTCTTGATGGACAATTTTCGAGGAACTCCTACAACTTACATGGTTACAGAAATGTAACCTTCCAATCCGCTGGAAATACTTGGATAATTTTATCCGAATAAAGAAAAAGAAGAGATAAAGAAAGTAAAGAGTTTATTCATTGTTAATGAATAAACATGGGAAACAAGGGAAATACTTGTGGAGAAAGAAAATATCTTTATTGTTGCTTGCTTGAATTTTTTTAGAAACTTTTCTATATAGAAAGTAAGATTTGTATATAGAAAAATAATATCTTCTTGTTTCTATCTCTTTCACAAAAAAAATAAATAAGAAGTTAGAAATATAAGCTTAAGATGTTAGGAAAGTTAATTAAAAAAAAATAATGGTTCTTGACCTTCCAAGTTATGGCCTTCTCGTGTGTTTCTTGATTTCATGGACAATATATGACAATCACTATCATCTAACAGTTACAGATATGGAAACGATTTGGCAAATAGCAATAAACATCCAAGATTACAACAACGATGAAGTTGAGTTTTTACTTTTAAATAATTACAATGGTTCTGTGATGAATGTTTTGCAAGGTTTAGAACCAACGTTTTATAAATTACCTAAAATAGAAGATCCGAGCGAATGCTATTATGATTGTTATCCAAATTTAGATTACTTACGCCAAGATCTTTTTCCAAATGAAACATTTAGCAAAATCAACACCTCATTGTTGAATGAAACATTTAGCAATTCTATAAACTGTAAAATTTATGCAATTGGACAAAGATGGATAGATGGAGATTCGAATCTTTTAGAGAAGAATAAAGGCAAAAGTATTGGTGTTCATGATATTCATATGAATCAAGGAAATAAAGGCAAATATAAGAAATACAATGGGATATATCAAGATGGAGGATTATTTATCGAAAATTATAGTGAAAATTACAATGAAAATAAAGTTATTGCAATGTTCTTTAGATTTAGTTCTCAATGTTTGAAGACAAACAACGAAGGTAATTGTTTTTGAGATACTTTATTAAGCTTCTACTTGTACTATGTATAAAGTTCATATAATTGTATATATGAACTTCTTTGTCGATTCAACCCATTGGTAAAATATATAAATACATTTATCAACGAAGATAATTTCCAAAGATATAAATAAAACAACACAAACAATCTAATTAATAATTAATTAGTTTGTTTATAGAAAATATCTAACAATAGTCCAATAAATCCAAAGTAAGGTAAAGTAAGGTAAAGTAAGGTAAAGTAAGGTAAAGTAAAAATAATGGATACTTTATTTGAATTAATCCCAACGGAAATTAAAGAGAAGATTTCAAGATACTTAAATCCATACGACTTTATTCTTTTACAAGAATTTCTCGAAGTTAGAACTCCACCTTCGTTTCCATCTCTTAAACATCCATGGATTGTTCATGCATTGAACTTAACTAAAGAAGATGCATGTTCTTCAGTTTACGAATCATATTCAGAGTTTTTAAATTTTCCAATTGAAGTTGCGAAAGTTCCAAAATGGAAAAGAAAGTTACAAAAAGAGAATATTAAGAAAATTAAAACACAAAGGGATATAGACAGAAGGATAATTAAAATTCTCTCCGTTGAGGCTTCGGCTTTTGTTTATTGTTTCAATCAACATGCATTTCTTAGTGGTCAAATTCTATTTCCATTGGAAAACTTCTCAACAGAGTCTCTTGCTTCTCTTTTCTCTTCAGAGTATAACACTCATTCATATTGGTACAAG
>Ga0065721_10052966_pt1 | contig 10800 bp, 10 predicted proteins | sample Mesricmetagenome_FD_59108 | JGI IMG/M metagenome (GOLD analysis project Ga0065721, IMG submission 59108) | Mesophilic microbial community from rice straw/compost enrichment Sample: eDNA_1 v2 (version 2) | ecosystem: Engineered > Solid waste > Grass > Composting > Bioreactor | place: USA: Davis...
CCGCCCGCCGGTACAGCGGAAGCAGCTCTCTCTCGTCGGCGGGACGGAAGCCGAACGCCTTCAGGTTGTCCGGATGGGCGATCAGATCGAACAATCCCGACCGGCAGGCCTCTCCGACAAGGTCGTAGTATCGGGCGTAGGTATCCAGCGGATCCAGGCCGTCGAAGCGCTCCCGGGTGTCCGGGTTGTCGAAGCCCCAACCCTCCATAAAATGAATCGAACCGATCGCGTAGTCCCAATCGTACCCCGCCAGGATCCGGCCCAGCTCCCGCTCCCCGCCGCGGAAGAAGTCCGCTTCGATGCCGAGCAGCAGGTCGGGACGGCTCCTTTGCGCCCGGGTCACGAACGAGACGTATTCGTCCAGCGAAGCGACGCATACCTGGTCCAACCATTCCCGCTGCAATCGTCCGACCGGAGAGTCGTCCAACAGCATGTGTTTCTCGTAATAAGGCCGGCATTCCCGGAACCGGTACAGGTGGTCGACCAAACCGAACAGCCCGACGCCCCGCGCCCTGCCCGCGATCAAATACCGGTCCAGCCACTCCTCGTCGAAGCAGCCCTTGCGCATCCGCGCGGAGAGCCGCTCGGCCAAGCGCGCCGCCCAATCGGCCGAATGCCGCGGCGCGTCTTCGCTCCGGCCCTCTTCCGTCGCGTCCAGCGCCCGTATCGTACGATTCAGCCAACGCGGCGAATAAGGTCCTTCCTCCAGGTGAAAATGCAGATCGACCTTCATCGCGCGCCTCCCGGCGACTCGAATCCGAGTCTCGGCAGCAGCTCGGGCTTCATTGCCGCGGACGGCTCCAGCCCGAGGCAGCGGCACATCAGGGGCGCCATCGCGAGCTGGGGCAGCTCTTCCTCTTCTCCCAGCTCGAATAGACGCTCGCCGAAAACGTACAGAGGCACCGTCCGTTCCGTCGGCTCCGTTCCGCCGTGATGCCCCTTAGCGTTCATGCCGTGATCGGAGGTCACGATCACCCGGTAGCCTTCCGAGAGCCAGAGCGGAACGAGCGCCGCCAGGATGCCGTCCGCCGCTCGGACGGCGAAGTCGTACTCCTTGCTTTCCCCGCCGAATCGATGCCCTGCGTCGTCGATGTTCATGGAATGGACGTACAGAAAGTCCGGATCGCGGCTCCTTCGCAAATGCTCCGCGTCCGCGAACAAGTGCGAGTCCGGATAATGGTCTTCGAAGTAAAACGATCCGTGCTGGATCGCCCGGCTTTCGTCATGCTGGTGGCGGTCGAGCATCGGGTTGAACGGAGCGGCGTTGTACAGCTCGCTGACCCAGTGGTAAGCCGCCGCGGCGGTCGTCAACCCCGCTTCCCTCGCCAGATGGAATACGCTTCGTTCCTTGCTCGGGCGGACGATGTGATTGGCCGTAATGCCGTTGACGACGGCCGGCGTTCCGGTTAGCAGAGTCTCGTAGAGCGGCCTGGACAAGCTCGGCAGCTCCGACCTCACCCGGTAAACGAACGCCGCCCCTTTCTCGACTTTATGCTCGACGTAACCGAGACACCTGCGCGCCGTATCGTAACGAAGACCGTCCAGCACGACGACGATCAATCGGGAATGTTCGCGTTCTCGACTCACTCGCTTCCGACCTCCCCTTCCGCTTCGATCCATTGAATGCGGTGTTGCTTCAACTCGGCGGACCACTCCTTGGGCGGAGCGACATTGCAGACGATCGCGTCGATCCGGCGCAGAGGCGCGATCTCGACGAAGGCTTCCTTGCCCAGCTTCGAATCGTCGGCCAGCACGATCGTCCGGGACGCCGCTTCGATCATGCGCCGGGACAGCATCGCTTCCCCCAAGTCGTAATCGCTGATTCCCCGCTTCGCCGACAAGCCCCCGACGGAAATAAAAGCCTTGTCTACCCGGAACTGCGCCATCGCCTGTTCGCCGGGCGCTCCGCTGAGCGACTGCTGCTCGGGATTGAGCTGGCCGCCGACGACGATGATCTTGCCCGTAAACCTTCCCTCGTTCAGCGATTCCATCAGATGGTAGGCGACCGCGATCGAATTCGTCAGCACGGTGAGCTTCTCCTTGCCGGAGATCGCCTTCGCCAGCTCCAGCGTCGTCGTTCCGACGTCGATGACGATCGTGTCCCCGGACGCGATCAGCTCCGCGGCCTTCTTGCCGATGCGCGCCTTCTCTTCCGCTTTCGCTTTCTGCCTCTGCAGGTACGGAGGCTCGAAGCTGGCCGGCTTGGCCGGCACGGCTCCCCCGTATACGCGCTTGGCATGGCCTTCCCGTTCCAGCAGAAGCAGGTCCCTGCGTACCGTTTCCTCCGATACCGAGCCCCTTCTCGCGAATTCGGACACCTTCACTTGCCCTTCCTGCCGGAGCTGCTCCAGCAGCATCCTTTTACGCTGTTCCGACGATACCGACATGCTTACGCTCCTTCTTTCTCCAGTTGCAGCAACTGGGAGGGATCGAGCGCCAGCCGGACCGCGCCGCTCGTTCCCTCCCGCAAAGGATGCCCGTCGTTCAGACGATCGATCGTGAGCGGGACTCCCGCGGCCGACACGGAATATCGCAGAACGTTGCCGAGCACGCTGACCGCCTCGATCCTCGCATCCACGATGCGCCCGCCGGCTTTCTCGCCTTTTCCGCTATCCGCGTCTCCCGCAGGCAGCAGCTTCGCCGATTCCGGCCGCAGGGCATAGCTTTCCGCCGTCCCGATGCCGTCCCCGAACAGCCGCGCCGCTTCCATCCGGGACAGCACGTTGTAGCTGCCCATGAACCGGGCCACGAATTCCGTCCGGGGTTTCGCATAGATCTCCTCGGGAGACCCTTCTTGCACGATGCTGCCGCCGTTCATGACGCAGATCCGGTCGGACACCGTCAGCGCCTCTTCCTGGTCGTGCGTGACGAACACCGTCGTCATGCCGATCCTTTTCTGAATGTCCCGGATCTGCATCCGCAGATTTTTACGGATCTTCGCGTCCAGGGCGCTGAGCGGCTCGTCGAGCAGCAGCACCTTCGGCTGAACGGCAAGCGATCTCGCCAGCGCGACCCGCTGCTGCTGCCCTCCGGACAGGTGCTGCGGATACGCGTCCCGCTTCTCTTCCAGGTCCACGAGCGCGAGCAAATCATCGCGGCGCCTCCGGCGCTCTTCCTTGCCCGCGCCTCTCATTTTCAGGCCGTATTCGACGTTCTCTCCGACCGTCAAGTTCGGAAACAGCGCGTAAGACTGGAACACCATTCCGACCTCTCGTTGCCGCGGCGGCAGCGCGACTATATTTCGATCTCCGAGAAAAACGCTTCCCTCGTCCGGGTCGGTCAAGCCGGCAATGACGCGCAGCAACGTGCTTTTGCCGCAGCCCGAAGGTCCGAGCAGCGTGACGAGCTCCCCTTCCCGGATCGCGAGATCGACGCCGTTCAGCACGGCGGCGTTCCCGAACGTCTTGCGAATGCCTTTCAATTCCAAGTATGGCATCAAGCTCATCTCCCCGCCACCCCGTTCATTTTTTTGCCCAGCTTCATCAAAGCCGTCGACAGCAGCAGAATAAACAAGAAATACGTGATCGCGATCGCGCTCGCCAAGTGCCCGCTCTCGCCGACCCGCCGGTACAAATACACCTGGATCGTCTGAAGGTGCCCTCCTACGAGCATGTTCGTCAGCACGAACTCCCCGAACAGCACGGAAAAGCTGAGCAGCGTGGAGATGATGACGCCCGGCCAGATGTTCGGGAGGATGACCGTCAGGAAAGCGCGGGACCGGGACGCTCCGAGCAGCTCCGCCGAATTCAGCAGCTCGACGGCCGACACCGTGATCAGGCTGTTGCGAATGCCCTGGTACATATAGGGAAGGATGACCACGAAATAGGCCCCTATCAATAGATATGCCGTTCCCGACAGATCGAGCGGTCCCGACGAATAGGCCCGGATAAGGCCGACCGCGGCGACGACGCCAGGTACCGCGTACGGCAGCACGACAAGCCCCTTCATGAACGTCTCCCACTTCGGCAAGTAGACCGTAATCACGAAGACGGCCGGCAGCATGACCGCAAGGCTCAAGGCGACGCTGATCGCGCACAGATAAAGCGACGTCCACAGCGCATCCAGAAACCGGGCGTCCCGGAACATCTCCCGAACCCATTCGAGCGTCCAGCCCTCCGGCAGCACCGTCGTCTGCCATTGCTTCGCGAAGCCGTACAGGAATGTCGCGGCGAGAGGCAGCAGCAAATAGACCATGAGCAGCAGCATGAACGTCTTGTGCGTCCATCCCGCTTTCGGCTTCGTCATGCCCCGGCCTCCTCTGCCGTCCGCGTCCCGCGGGATTTCAGCCGGATGCGCTCTCGCTTCCGCGCGGGTACGGAGGCATAGGAAGCCGTAAACCGCTGCGAGCGCTTTGACATTCGGTGATTGAGATAAACGGCCAATAAAGTCGACAGGGCGAGCAGAACCGCGAGCGCGCTGCCGAGCTCCGGCTGGTTGACGACGTCCCCGGCGACGAGCGAGCCGATCCGGATCGCCAGCAGATTATAGTTCCCGCCGACGAGGGCATAGGCCGTCGCGTAAGCGCCCATCGCGTTGGCGAACAGAATGCCGAGGGTGCCGAAGATCGCGGGGGTCAGCATCGGCAAGCCTACCGTCCTCCAGAACTGCCAGCGTCCGGCTCCCAGCAGCGATGCCGCCTCCCTCCATTGGTCGCGAATGCCGTAGAACGAAGGGTAAAGCAGCAGCAAGGCCAGCGGCACCTGGAAATACACGTACACGAGAACGAGTCCGGACCAGCTGTACAGGTCGAAGCCGGCGAAGACGTCCCATCCCCACTGCCTGAACAGGAGCGTGAAAACGCCGTTGTTGCCGAGAAGAATAATATAAGCAAAGGCGAGGGGAACGCCCGCGAAGTTCGACGTCATATTGGACAGCATCAGCAGCCGGTCCCGGATCTTCGGCGTAAATCGGGTGATCGAATACGCGCACAGCAGACCCGCGGCGATGCCGATCAAGCTGGAGAAGACGGAGATCAGCAAGCTGTTCTTGATCGCCTTCAAATAGTAGGCGCTTTGAAAGATTTTGTCGTAGTGTCCGAAGGTAAACCCTGCCCCCTTCGGATCGTGAACGCTGCTCGATACCATGGACAGGATCGGCGCGACTTGAAAGGCGAATACCATGATCGCGAATGGAATCAGGCCGAGCAGCATCCATCGGTTTCTTCGTTTCATGCCTGCCACGCTCCCGGGGCGGAATAAGACGGGCGCCTCGCCGCGCGAGACGAAGGCGCTCGTCGTTAATCGTAAAGCTGCGTTTTAGCTAATATGAACGAGCACGCGATCCTGCCATTGCTCCGGAATGCTCTTGGCGGTTTCTTCCCATACCGCGTAATCGCCGACCGGCTTCGCGTTCGCGTATTCTTCCGTCGGAAGAAGCTTCTCCGCGACGTCGTCCGGCAGCTTGACGCCGTCGCGGATCGGACGCGCGTAGCCTTTCGCCAGATTGATCTGGCCCGCATCGCTCAGGATGTATTCTCTCGTCAGCTTGGCGGCGTTCGGATGAGGCGCGTATTTGTTGATGATCGTCGCGTACCCGCTCACGACGCTGCCTTCCTTCGGAATTGCCACGTCGTATTGGTCTTTGCCGAGCTGGTCGCGGTAGTTCAGCGCGTTGAAATCCCACAGCAGCGCGACCTCGATTTCGCCCTTCTCGATGTTCGCGAGCGATGCGTCCGCGTTCGAGATCCGTCCGTTCTTCGCCAGATCTTCGAAGAAGGCGAGCCCCGGCTCCAGATTCGACTCGTCGCCGCCGAAAGCGATCGCCGCCGCGAGGACGGCCATCTGCGCTTGGGCCGCTTTCGTCACGTCTCCGGTCGCGATTTTATAATCGCCGTTTTTCAGGTCTTCCCAGCTCTTCGGGGGATCGGCGACCAGCTTCTTGTTCGTCAGGAACGCGATCGTGCCTTGGTAGCCGAGCAGCCAATGGCCCTCCTCGTCCTTCGCCCATTCCGGGATTTCGTCCCAATAGGAGGTTTTGTAAGGCTGCGTGACGCCTTTCTCGACGGCTACGGGGCCGAAAGCGATGCCGACGTCGCCGATATCCGCGGTCGGCTTGTCCTTCTCCGCTTCGAACTTCGCGATCTCTTCCGCGCTGGACATATCCGTATCGGAGTGGGACAGGCCGTACTTCGATTCCATGTCGGCCCACGTGTCTTTCCAGTTCGCCCAACTATCCGGCATGCCTACGCTGACGACGGCGCCTTCTTCCTTCGCCTTCGCCTCGATCTCGGACAAGCTCAGCTCGGGAGCCGCGGCGGCCTCTTCGTTCCCGTTATTCTTCGCGCCTCCGCAAGCGGTGATCAGAACGGCGCACAGCGCGAGGACAAGCCCGGCGGACAATCCTTTCTTCAGACCGAATTTCATGATTCCCTTTTCCTCCTATGTGGCGTTTTGTGGGTTTTGTCTTTAGTCTTGTTGCGTTCTGCCCACTATCACTATAGAACCGGTCTATTTCCGTCACATTAAGCAGGATGAGCGACTTTGTAAAATAGACGGAGCGTCGCGCCCGCCCCTCGCCTCGCAAACGTTGCTCGGTTGTTCGGCCGACGTCGTATCCGCGCGAGACGCCTCGCCCTACATAGAAATCCCCCGGATTCGGCAGGCGCGTAAAGGATGCGCCGGCTTTCATCCGAGGGATCGTCCAGGATGCCCCGTCTTTGGACAGATAGGAACCCTAAAGCCTATGCCAATAGCCGAGCCGGTGCTTGCCGTTCGTCGCCTTCGGAACCGCTTGGGCGCCGTTCATCCGGACCCGGCACGATGGGCGATAATCCGCCGCGGATCCGTCTTATCCGAGCGCCCGAGGCCCTCCGCCCGTCGAAGAAGCTTGTCCGAACGACTGCTGTATCCGGCTCGCCGGTTCGGGCCGCGCAAGCGAAGAGGACCGTCTCGTCTCGAGACAGCCCTCTTTCCTTGCTCCAAGCTTACTTCCGACCGTAATCCGCCTTGATTTCGCCCCACTCTTTCGTCTGCCATTTGAGCACTTTGTTGGCATACGAATTCGTCTTCAGCCAACGCTCCGCCCGATCGACCAGATCCCAGATTTCCGCCGTGGACGCGTCGCGGGGAAGAGTCGTCGATACTTGCTTCTGCTTAACCCACTTCAACGCGTTGACCGAATCGCTGTAGACCGTTTTGGTGCTGCCCAGCTTTTTCAGATAAGCCAAGCCGTGCACGATCGCGAGGAACTCGCCCAGATTGTTCGTTCCTTTCGAGATCGGGCCTACCGCGAACAGAACTTCTCCCGTTCTCGTGTCCACGCCCTTGTATTCGACTGGTCCCGGGTTGCCGTTCGTGCCGACGTCAACGGAAATGCTGTCGTAGTCGATCTCCCCGGCCCCGGCAGCGGTTCCGCCTTTCGCCCGTGCCGCGGAAGCCGCGCCAGCCGAAAATTTCCCGCTTCCCCAGTGTTTCTTCCAGCCTTCGCGGTAAGCTTGCTCGGCCGTCGCTTTCGACTCGTACGACTTGTATTTCGCCTCGTCGAACTTGTCGACCTGCTTCTGGCACTCCGCCCAGCTCGAATAGACGCCCGGATTCCTGCCGGCCCACACGACGTAGTACTTCGTTTTCGCCATCTTCTTCCCTCTCCCGGTCCTCCATGAAAATAGTTCGCCGCCTTCGCGACCTCCTCGCTATCTGCGGCGGCTGATCTCTCGTACTAGCCTCGCTTCCGCAGGGAGATAAGCCGGTAAGCCGTTTATCTCCGGCCGCTTACCCCGCTTCCGCGAGGGGCTAGCAGGCGGTTGTAATGATCGGCTTGCCGTCCGTCACGATGATCGTATGCTCGAACTGCGCCACGCGGCTTTCTTGATCGGGCAGCTTTAGCGTCCAGCCGTCCGCCTGCTCGACGACGTACGTCGCTCCCGTCGACACGAACGGCTCGATCGTAATCACTTGGCCGGCTCTCAGCACCCGTCTGTCGCGAGGCTCGAAGTAAGGAAGAATTTCGTACGGCTCCTCGTGGAGACCTTTGCCCACCCCGTGACTGCACAAATTCTCGATGATCCGATAGCCGCCTCTACGGGCCTCCTGCTGCATCAGCTTGCCAACCTGGTTCAGCTTGACGCCGGCCCTAAGACTGCCGATGACCTTCATCATCGTCTCTTGGGTATGCCGGCATAGCCGATCGATCTCCGCGGACACGGGCTCGACCTGGAACGATTGTCCGGCATCCGCATAGTACCCGTTCAACTCCGCGGAAACGTCGATGTTCACGAGATCGCCCGCCTGGATCACCCGGTCGCCCGGAATGCCGTGCGCGACCTCTTCGTTCACGCTGATGCACGTGTAGCCCGGAAACTGGACGTCCTTCATCGGTGCCGAGACAGCTCCGTTCGCTTCCAGCGCGTCCCGTCCGATCAAGTCCAACTCCTTGGTCGTCATTCCCGGAACGGTCCGCTTCTTCATCTCTTCTATCGTTAACGCCACGATCCTGCCTATTTTCATCAATTGTTCGATATCGTGCTGGGATTCGATCGTCATTCGCTATGTCCTTCTTTCTCGGATTGCGGGCCGAATTCATTATACCCTTCCACTTACCATACCTTTTTTATTCCGTTCGCTCAACCTCCGCTTCCAACCTTTCCCTTTCCGAAGCCCTCATTCGGTGCACTTCGCGACCGCAATCGGCGCCGGGAAACCGCTGAGTCCGGCTCCATCACAACCATTTTCGGCGCCCGAAAATCCGCCGCAGTTCGGCTCGCATCGCAACCATAGTCGGCACCGGGAAACCACCGCATTCGACTCGCATCGCGACCATAATCGGCGGTTCGCATCACAACCATAGTCGGCGCCGGAAATCGTCGCCATACAGCAAAAACGCCGTCCCCCTAAGGGAAACGGCGTTTTCAACGTCTGCTGCATCATTGCCCTCTTGCCCGTTATTTCGCGCGTGTGCCCACCATCGTCAGATAACAAAGAAGCGCCCCGATATTCGCGGCGGCGATCAGGATGCCCATCGGCAAGGCGTTCGCGCTGCCCGCGATGCCGACGAACGGAGCCAGCGCTCCGCCGAGCGAGAAAGAGAGCAAGCCAAGCAAAGCCGAAGCGCTGCCCGCGGCCCGGCCTTGCTCGCTCATCGCCAGCGTAAAGCCCGTCGCCCCGACGATGCCGACGCTGGAGACGACGAAGAACAGCGGCACGAGCACCGCCGTCAAGCCGCCTCCCGAAAGGATGACCGCGAGCAGCGTCAGTCCGCCGGCCAAGGCGATCAGCAGGCCGGCCACGAACAGCTTTTTCTCTCCGATTCCGGCCGCTAGCCTGCCCGTGACTTGACTCGCGAGGATAATTCCGGCGCCGTTGATCGCGAAGAACAGGCTGAACGTCTGCGGCGACACGCCGTAAATGTTCTGAAGCACGAACGGAGATCCCGAAATGTAGGCGAACATGGCCGCGGTGACGAGCGCCTGCGAAAGCGCGTAACCCATGAATCGGCGGTCGACCAGCAGCCGCCGGAAAGTGTTTAGCGTTTCCCGGACGCCCCCGGTTAATCGTCTCTCCTTCGGCAACGTCTCCGGCAGGAAGAGCAGGACGGCAAGCAGCGTCAGCACTCCCCATCCGGCCAAAACGACGAACAATCCTTCCCAGGTCGTGACCTTGAGCAACTGGCCTCCGACGACCGGCGACAATATCGGCGCGGCTCCGTTCACGAGCATGAGCATCGCGTAAAACTTCGTCAACTCCGGACCGGAATACATATCCTTGACAATGGCCCTGGAGATGACGATCCCGGCCGAACCGGCCAAGCCTTGCACGAATCGGAGAGCGACGAACGCGCCGATGGACGGACTGAGCGCGCAGAGAACCGAGGCGATCGCGTACAAGAGCAGCCCGACGATCAGCGGCCCTCTTCGCCCCCGGATGTCGCTGATCGATCCCGCGAACAATTGGCCCACGGCAAGCCCGACCATGCAGGCGGTCAAGCTAAGCTGGGCGTAGGAGGAGGATGTGTTCAAGTTTTCCGCGAGCCGGGGCAACGCGGGCAAGTACAAATCCAACGACAACGGCCCGAAGGCGGATAACGATCCCAGCAAGACGATCAACCAGGCTTTAACGGCTTTCTTCTCCTGTTGAGCACCGTCTATCGAGGCGGCCTGTTCCCGGTATCGGCTCACGATTCTTTTCCCCTTTTCGCCCTTCGACATATCCCTCCTATCCTATTATGAAAATTTCGATAATTCAAGACTGCGCCTCCGGTTTCCAGGAAGGCCGCGCTGAGCTATAATTACTGTTGTTCCCACCGGCTCGTCTACCAACGATCAACCGAATAGGAGACCAGGCATGGACATCGTACATATCCCTACGCATTTGATAGATGAAGATAAAGACCAGCCCCGCTACCAATTCGACGAAGACGCCCTTCGGGAACTGATGGAGAGCATCGGCGAGATCGGCCTTCTGTCTCCGATCAAGGTCAGAGCGACGGGCGACGGCCGTTATAAAATCATTTACGGCAACCGCCGGTACAAAGCCTGCTCCTCGCTAAATCTGCCGACGATTCCCTGCATCGTGTCCGAAGCGACGGACGAGATGGAAATTTACTTGGAGCAGATCGCGGAAAATTTGACCCGGCAAGGCTTCTCTCCCATCGAAGAAGCGGAGGCGTTCAACAAGCTGCTGACCGACCCGAAGTTCAGCAGCTCGATCAAGTTCCTGTCGAGCAAGCTTGGCAAGCCCGAGAACTACATCAAGAACAAGCTCGACCTGCTCAAGTTCAGCCCTGCCGTCCGCAAGCTGATCTCGGCGGGCAGCGAGATCAAGAAAGACCGGCTGACGGAAGACCAGCTGACGCCGCTCAAGGATT
>Ga0065721_10052967_pt1 | contig 10799 bp, 9 predicted proteins | sample Mesricmetagenome_FD_59108 | JGI IMG/M metagenome (GOLD analysis project Ga0065721, IMG submission 59108) | Mesophilic microbial community from rice straw/compost enrichment Sample: eDNA_1 v2 (version 2) | ecosystem: Engineered > Solid waste > Grass > Composting > Bioreactor | place: USA: Davis...
GCGCCTGATAGCCATTTGGGCGCGGCCTTGTGCGCCCGCTGCGTGGCGGCGACCACCCGTTCGCGGCTCCGGCGGGCTGCCATACCTCGGTAGGGGTTCGACAATACCGCCTCACAGTTTCAAGCTTCCGCGCGAACGACGATGCTCGCCGGGAAAGCAGAAATCGAGGCTCCCGAAATGTTCGAGATAACGATCAACGGCATCAAGCGCGAGGTGGACGTCGAGGCCGATACGCCCCTCCTTTGGGTGTTGCGCGACACGCTCGCCATGACCGGTACGAAATATGGCTGCGGCATTGCCGCCTGCGGCGCCTGCACTGTCATGATGGACGGACAGGCCATCCGCTCCTGCCAGCTCCCCGTCGACAGCATCGGCGACTCCGAGATCCGCACCATCGAGACGATCGAGGACGATGAGGTCGGTCGCCGCGTGGTCGAGGCATGGGTCGACATGCAGGTTCCGCAATGCGGCTACTGCCAGTCGGGTCAGGTCATGGCGGCGACCGCGCTGCTCAAGCAGACGCCGGATCCGACCGACCAGGACATTGCCGACGCGATGACGAATCTCTGCCGCTGCGGGACATACAACATGATCGCCGCCGCCATCCGGCAGGCTGCGGGCTGAGGGGGGCACAAATGAACCAGATCGCAACCGGTCGCGACCCGCTCGCGATATCCCTTCCCGATTCGGACCCGACGCATGTCTCGCGACGCGCCTTCCTCGGCACCGGCGCGGCTGCGTTCATCATCGGCGCTGTCCTGCCGGCGCGGCGTGCCATGGCCCAGGCTCCGGAGGCCGCAGGAGCCGCCGCGGCCAGGCCGGGCACGAATGTCTCGGCTTATCTCCAAATCCATGCCGACAACTCCGTCAAGCTGCTGAGTCCCTTCGTCGAGGGCGGTCAGGGAATCGCGACCGGCATGGCTCAGATTCTCGGCGAGGAACTGGACGTCGATCCGGCCCGCTTCGTGGTCGAGGCCGCTCCGCCCGGCCCGGACTATGCGATCGTGAACGGGATCCGCATGACCGGCGGCAGCTTCTCCACCCGCTCCGCCTATCCAGTGATGCGCCAGCTGGGCGCGACGGCGCGCGACATGCTGCTGCGTGCTGCGGCAGCGCGGCTGGGAGCGCAGGTGGACGACCTGACGACCGACGACGGCGTCGTCATCCACACAGCGACCGGCCGACGGCTGACCTATGGGGACGTGGCCGAGGCGGCGCTGCAACTCAAGCCCCGGGAAGGCGTGGCGCTGCGAGATCAGAAGGATTTTCGCTACATCCGGCACCCGATGAAAAGGCTCGACGTGCGGGACAAGTCGACCGGGCGCGCCCGCTACTCCATCGACCGGGTCGCGGAAGGAATGCTCTACGCCGCGGTGGTGCACAGCCCCTACTTCGGCACCGAGCCAAAGGCACTTGGCAACGAGAGCGACATTCTGGCGATGCCGGGCGTTCACTCGGCTCACACGCTGCCGGGAGCCGTCGCCGTGACCGCCAACTCGTGGTGGCGTGCCCGCAAGGCCGTCGAGGCGCTGGAGGTGACGTGGTCCGATCCCGCGCCCTCGGGCCTTGGATCGGTGGCGAGGGATTTTTCGTCCGGTGCGATGCTCGAAGCCTTGCGATCGTCGACAGAGCCGGGGCAGATCGCGGAGGAAGCAGGTGATACGGATGCAGCGTTCAGATCTGCCGCGAAGGTGATCGAGTCCGAATACGACGCTCCCTACCTCGCGCACGCACAGCTTGAGCCACCATCAGCCCTCGCGCAGTTCTCCGGGGACGGCTCGCTCGACGTCTGGCTTCCGAACCAGATGCCGGAGCTCTTCCAGCAGGTGTCCGCCAAGACGGCCGGTATCGCGCCAGAGCAGGTCCGCATCCATTCGCCCATCCTCGGTGGCTTCTTCGGGCGGCATTTCCACTACGGCCCGGCCAATCCGTTTCCGCAGGCAATCCTTCTCGCGAAAGCCACGGGGCGCCCCGTCAAGGTCGTCTGGTCGCGCGAGGAGGAATTCCTCAACGATGCCCTACGGCCGCTGAGCCACACCCGATTTCGCGCAGCCCTCGACGCAGCGGGGCAGGTGAGTGCGATTGAGGCTCGCACCGTCGGCGAGGGACCCATCGGCCGATATTTCGGAGGTGACGGCGTCGACAGCTCGGCCGTCGAGGGCATCGTGGAGAAGCCCTATGCGGTCCCGAACCGACGAATGGAATATGTCAAGCTCGCGCACCCGGTGAACATCGCCTTCTGGCGATCCGTCGGCCACTCCATGAACGACTTCTTCTACGAGGGATTCCTCGACGAGATCGCCGGTGCGGCGGGACGCGATCCCTTTGAGATGCGCATGGAGCTTCTCCAGCACAGCCCACGGCACAGAACCCTCCTGGAATCCGTGGCTTCGCTCTCCGAAGGCTGGAAGCGTGGGCCCTACGACGCCGAAGGCGGCAAGCGGGCTCGCGGGATCGCCATGGCCTCGGCTTTCGGGTCGGAGACGGCAACCATCGCCGAGGTGTCGCTGGTCGACGGGGAGATCCGTGTCCACAATCTCTGGATTGCCTTCGATCCGGGTAGCATCGTCAATCCGGCGATCATCAAGGCGCAGGTCGAGTCGGCCGCTGCACTCGGCCTGTCATCGGCATTGGTGGAGCAGGTCGTCTACGAGAATGGAATCAGGCGTGACCAGAACTACGACACCTATCGAGTTCTCTCCCGCGAGATGATGCCGCGAGTCCATGTCGAGATCGTGGAAAGCGGCGCGCCCATGGGCGGCGTCGGAGAGCCGGGCCTGCCCGGTGTTCCGCCAGCCGTGGTCAATGCCGTCGCGGCATTGACCGGCACCCGCGTCCGCAGCCTGCCGCTCGCCAACACCACATTCAAGGGTGCTTCATGACCTTCGTCTCTTCCCTTATCGAGACCCACACGTCCAAGGCACGACCAACAGGGTCGCGCAGAACGGCGCTGGGGCCTGCGCTGGTCCTCCTGACCGTCATCGTTCCCGGCGGTCCGGCTTGGGCACAGGACGCCGGCGATGCCGCAGCCGGCGAGAAGGTGTTCGCGCGCTGCAAGGCCTGCCATCAGGTCGGCGAGAAGGCGCGAAATGGCGTCGGGCCCCAGCTGAACGGGATCGTCGGACGCGCCAGCGCGGCCATCGCCGACTACCGCTATTCGCCGGCGATGCAGAAGGCAGGATTGACCTGGGATCCAGCTACTCTGCAGGCATTTCTACAGAATCCCAAGGCGGTCGTGCCGGGAACCAAGATGACGATGGCGGGGCTTACCAAGGAGGCTGACTTCTCCAATCTCCTCGCCTATCTGAAGCAGTTCGGCACGACCGCCACGGCACCCTGAGTGCGTGTCCACTTCAGGCGCGGGCGCCTCGCCGAAGTGGAGCCGGAGACTATGCCCCAATGACCGTCGTCTACGACATCTTCGACGAAAGTCAACGCCCCAGGGCGCCGAGATTTCATGTGACCCCGGCACAGCGGATGCACGGCCGGCACCTGGCGTGGATCCATGAACTGCATCTGAGGCAGATTGGGCAGGTCGAGGCCCTGATCGCCCTGATCGACAACGGGTTGGCGAAGCAGCAAGAGGCCGCTGACGCCATGGCGGCGCTCGACATGTCGAGGAACTACAAGGCGTTCGGCGGGCTGTGCTACCAGGAATGCCAGTTCCTCGATTTCCACCATACCAGTGAGGACGAGGCGATATTTCCAGCCTTGCGCCGGGGAAACGCCGGTCTCGATGCCGTGCTCGACCGTCTGGCCGGAGAGCATGTCGCGATCCATGGTTGGATCGAGAGGCTGCTTGATGCGGCGGTCGCCTTCGCCGACCGACCGGATCCTGCCAGATACGAGCAGCTCAGGGCGACCTTCCAGACGCTGGCGGGACTGGTGAAATCCCATTTTGGCTACGAGCAAGGTGAGCTCGAGGAAGCACTCGGCCTGTTTGGCGCTCCCTTGTGATGCACCTGCACGTCCCGCCGTGCCGGCTGGACGTTGCCGACAGCGGCGCTAGCTGCGCCCGCCTTCGTTCAGCGCGGCAAACTCGGTGTCGCTCAGCCTGATCTGCGCACCGCCGACGTTCTCCTCCAGATGCGCGACCTGGCCGGTGCCCGGAATGGGCAGGATGACCGCGCTCCGCCTCAGCAGCCAGGCCAGCGCGATCTGACCTGCGGTCGCGCCATGGGCGCGGGCAATGCGGTCGAGCAAGCCACCGCTGCCAGCGAGCTTTCCCGATGCGAGTGGATACCACGGAATGAAGCCGATCCCGTTCGCCTCGCAATAGGCGACGACGTCCTCGCTCGACCGGTTCGAGAGATTGTAAAGGTTCTGGACCGTCGCGACCGGGAAGACTTTTCGCGCCGCCTCGATCTGCTCGACGGAAACCTGGCTCAACCCGGCGTGACGGATAACGCCATCATCCAGCAACGCGCGGACCGCCGCGAATTGTTCGTCGCGCCCGACCTTCGGATCGATGCGGTGCAGCTGCCAGAGATCGATCTGTTCCACACCCAGCCGCTCGCGGCTGCCGTGCGCCTGGCGGATCAGGTAGTCGGGATCGCCATGCGGCGTCCATGAATCGGGACCCGAACGGGTAAGGCCGGCCTTCGTGGCCACGCGCACCTTGCCGTAAGGCCGCAATGCTTCCCTGACCAGCTCCTCGGAGACGTTGGGACCATAGGAGTCGGCCGTGTCGATGAAATCGATCCCGAGTTCGGGTACCCGCTGAAGGGTACGTATCGCTTCCGCGCGGTTGCGCGGTGGCCCCCAGATTCCCGGCCCGGTGATCCGCATGGCCCCGAAGCCGAGCCGGGTGACGGGCATGTCGCCGCCGATCGAAAAGTTGCCGGAAGCGGAGGCGTTCGGATTTGTCATTTCTCTTTTCCTGTTGCCACGTTGGATGATGGAGCGCCCGAGCTATGACCGAGCGGTGAGGAAGACGTTCGCATGGAACGCGAACGTCTCGGGGAACTGGAACAGCGCGCCATGACCTGAATCGGGATAGAGGATCAGTGTCGCATCGCGCATGTGCTTGAACATCTCGTAGGCGTTGACCACCGGGAACATCGTGTCGTCGCTGCCGTGCACGATCAACGTCGGCTGCTCGATCGAGCGCAGGAGCGCATGGTCCCTGGCGTCGGCCGCGCACCAGCCGATGATGGCCGTCGCCTGGGCGGCGCTGACCGTGTCGTCGCTGTCGGGATCACGCTCCGCCGTCCTCACGGCGGCGCGTGCGATGAACGCGGCTCCGGCTGACTGGCTGCGGGCCGACGGCGTGAAGAAGAGCGGCAGGCGGACGTCGCTCGCACCCTTGGCGAATGCCTCCGCAACGACCTGCAGGAGATGCTCCTCCCCACCCTGCGGCGCGCTGCCGGCGGATATGATCCGCCGGACCGGCACTTTCCGACGCGCCGCCATCGCCTGAGCGATGAAGCCCCCGAGCGAGAATCCGAGCAGATCCACTTCGCCGGTTCCGAGGGCATGGATGAAGGCTTCGGCGTGGATGGTCATCCCCTCGACGGTGTCGGGCACTCGCCCGCCCGAGGCGCCTACGCCCGCACTATCGAACACGATCACCCGTCGATTTCGCGCCAGCAGACCGATGACCATCGGATCCCAGGAATCCATGGTCCCGGTGAAATGCTGAAGGCAGACGAGGGGCGTGCCGGCCTCGCCGACCACGCGGTAGGCATATCGAGTGCCGTCGGAGGCAGTGATGTACTGGTTGGGTGCGTTGACGAATGAGGACGTCATTCTGGTCTTCCTTGAATATCGGGGAGGATGGCTCGGTCGGCGGTCGCGTATCCTTGGAGCGAGGTAACTTCTGGCTACGAGATGGCGCCGGGTGCCTTGGGCGCACAATCTGTACCGGGGTAGGCATGCCCCCCACCGGAGGATGGAGGGACCCCCTCCGCCTCGCCAAAGACGTGGATTCGTGCGGTTTCGACGACTGCCGGGTTGCCCCTGTCAGGCCATCGCACGGACACGGGCTACCAAGGTATGGGGTGTTTCGCGCCCCTGTCGCTGGATCAAGGCGCGGGGCTTTGGTAGCCTGCGATTGAACGCGACTGGTCGGGCTCGCTCCGCCGGCCGTTGACAATCCCGGGGCATCCGCGAACGCATGCTTGTGAACCGACAGCCCAAACCGTCAACAAGGCCCGGAACGGCCTCCGCGCCGGCGACGTCGAAGCCGATCGTGCTTATCGTCGACGATGACGTGGAGCTGAGGGAAACGCTGAAGGATCTGTTCGCGTCGGTCGACCTGGAAGCAATGACGTTCGCCTCGACGCGGGAACTGCTCGACGCCGGTCTGCCGGACCGGCCGAGTTGCCTCGTCCTGGATTTGCGTCTGCCGGGTTCGAGCGGACTGGATCTGCAGAAGCAGTTGAACGGCATGGGGGCGCAGATCCCGATCGTGTTCCTGACTGGACATGCGGATGTGTCGACCTCGGTGCGGGCGATGAAAGCCGGCGCGGTCGACTTCCTGCCGAAGCCGTTTCGTGATCAGGAACTGCTCGACGCGGTCAACGCAGCCCTCGAGGCCGACGGGCAACGCCGGGCGACAGACGAGGATCTGGGCGAGTTGCGACGCTTGGGAGAGCAACTGACGCCCCGGGAGATCGAGGTGTTGCGCGGGGTCAAACGCGGACTGCTGAACAAGCAAGTGGCATTCGAACTGGGCGTCACCGAGATCACCGTGAAGATGCATCGCAGCAGCGCCGGACGCAAACTCAAGGTCAGGTCTGTCGTCGACATGCTGCGCAAGATCGAGCTTCTGAAGCTGTAGCCTCTCCTCGGGTCTAGCCGCCGACCATGCGAGGCTTAGTGCGGTTCTCGCCGCAGGGAGCCCCGATCCGTGACCGAGCCCTGCTTCTGTGCGGTCGACGCGGGGAAGAGCAGCCCCACCAGTGGCCATGCCAACGCGGCGCCCAGCAGCTCGGCGACCGCATAGGCAGAGGTCAGCCATCCCGGCAGTGCGACCGGGCCGTTTGAGAAGAATGCGGCCACGGCCACTGCCGGATTGGCATAGGACAGTGACGGCGTCGCGAGGATGGCGGCGGCCAGCCATGCGCCGACCGCGAACGGCCCTGTATCCCGGCGGCCGCTGAGCGAACAGCCGAAGACGACGAGCATCAAGCTTGCGGACGCCAGCACCTCGCTCGCAAGCAGGCTGGTTGCCGCAACGACCGGCGGACCGGCCGAGGGGGCCGGCAGGAAGACGAGAGACGCGAGGATGCCGCCACCGCTCGCCCCGACGACCTGCGCGGTCACATAGGCCGCCGTGCAGGAAGACGTTCGCTCGCCGCGCAGCCACTGGAGCAAGGTGATCAACGGGTTGAAGTGCCCGCCCGAGACGGAACCGAATGCCACGATCAATCCGACCAGCGCGCCCGCCGCCGCGCATGCGGTGACGAGCTGGCTCAAACCGGGAGACGCCGTGTCGAAGCGGGCGGACATCTGGCCTGCGCCGACGATCGCGAGCATCAACAGGAGCGAGCCAACCGCCTCCGCCCCCGCACGTCTGGACAGCGCTGCCGTCGCGTCCTTCTCGAAGAAGCACCTTTCCGCCGAGACCTCGGCGCGCCGACCGGTGGAGGTCATCGTGTCAGACGCCCTCGTGAACCAGCCTGGCGAAGAAGTCCGGACCGATGATGAACTGTCCCCATTTCGCGTCGAACGGCGCGGTGGGCTTTTCGGCGACGATCTCGTCGAGCGACTTTCCCTGTGCCTTTGCGGCTGCGATCCGGTCGCGTATCGCCGCGAGCATGTCTCGGTAGGCCTTGAGCTCGGACCGGTTGCTCACGGGGTGTCCATGACCGGGGATAATGATCGTGTCGCTGCCTGCCTGCGTCAGGATCGCGTCGGCGGCCGCTATGGTGCCGTTGATCCCGCCGCCGGTGGAGTGATCGATGAACGGGTAGATGCCGTTCCAGTAGAGGTCGCCGGCATGGATGATGTCGGCTTTCGAGAACGTCACGGCGATGTCGCCATCCGTATGTGCCGACGGATGGTGTTGAAGCTGCAGGGTCTCGCCGCCAAAATCGAGCGACCGCTGATCCGTCATCACCTCGGACGGCGTGCCTGCCAAAGGTGATGGCGGAAAATCGAAGTCCCAGTCGTCCACTCTTTGCGCCGTGAGCAGGTGGTCGCGCGTGTTCTCGTGAGCCAGGATGGCCGCGCCTTCCGCATTCAGCCAGGCATTGCCGTCGGCGTGATCGAAGTGCCAGTGCGTGTTGATGAGCGTGCGGACGGGCTGGTTGCCGAGACCCGCCAAAGCCTCGAGGATTCTCGGCTTCGATGCGGTGATCCCTGCATCGACGAGCAGCTTGCCATCGCCGCCGGTCAGGACGGCGATGTTGCCGCCGGATCCTTCGAGGATGGTCACGCCGCCCCTCAGGCGATGCAGGGTGATCGGCGACCGGGCCGCGGCATCGCGGATCATGTCCACGATGCCTTGCGCCTTCGCGAAGGCCTGGCGCGGGGTCAACCAGCCGGAGGCTGTGAATCCGGCCGCCGAAGCGACGCAACACAGGCAGAAATTCCGGCGAGACAATGCCTTCTCGTGCAGGTCGCTCATGGGTCGCCTCAATCTGAACAGCGCGTTTATAGTTCTGATCTACCGCGGCGGATCGGGTCGAAGCCCGGACGCCTCCGCTATGCACCCGCAGAATGGGGGGCTGGTGATGCGGCAGCTACGCTACGATGGGATGGCGTGGTCCGACGCAGATATGGCTCGCCCCTACCAAGGTAGGGAAGCGCTCCTCGTCCATTCGGTGATTGACTGAGGCGCTGCATGCCTCAGCGCTGTTGCTTCTGCCTGCAGAAGTTGGGTTTCCGCCCTCAGTGACACGCCTATGTCACCGGCTCCCTGTCCTCAACTGCGATAGGCAGGTCAAACGAGAAGCACGCACCACCCCCCGTCACGTTCGACACGGTCAACTGTCCGCCCATCGCCTCGACAGCCGTGCGGCAGATCTGCAAGCCCATGCCTATCCCGGTCGGCTTCGTCGTGAAGAAGGCCTCGAACAACCTGTCTATGTTCTCTTGCGGGATCCCCGGGCCAGTGTCCGTGACACGGACGCGCACGGCATCGTCTTCCGCGAGCATCTCCAGAATGATGCGCCGTACCCCGGGCTGATCTCGCATCGCATCGGCCGCGTTGGTCACGAGGTTCACGAACACCTGCTGCAGCTCAATGGGATCGCCCATGACCGTCGGCAGCTTGTCCGGACACACGATCTCGAGCTCGACCGAGGCCCGCTTGAGGTCGTGCTCCAGAAGGTTGCGGATGTCCGAGGCGAGGCGGAAGACGTCGATCGCCGTCGCCGAGCGTCGCCCCGCCACGATCGTCTCGCGTGTCCGCTGGACGATTCCGGTGACGCGCTGTGCGTTCTTTTCGACCCGCTGCAGGATACGACTGAGCGTCTCGACGTCGGGCCTCTCGCGGCCGACGAGCCGCAGCCCGGTCTGCGAGTCGATCAGGATGGACGCGATCGGCTGGTTCAGCTCATGCGCGATCGAGGCCGAGAAGGCGCCCACAGTCGCGACACGGTTGGCGCGAGCCAGTTCGGCCTCTGTCGCCCGACGCAAGGCTTCAGTGCGCTCCTGATCCGACAGGTCGACATGGCTGGACAGATGAAGCCCGTCGGGCAGTCTCGTGACCGTGAAATAGACGGGAATCCTGCGCCCGCCCTTGCCGGTAAGCACCGTCCGTCCATCGATGTGGTCGATCCCGTAGAAATACATCTCAAGCTGTCGCAGGAGAACTTCCGCTCCATCTTCGGCATTCGCCGCAGGCGGATTTGCCACGAGGTTGGCAACGCTTTCATAACCCATCAGGCGTGCAAGCGCTGCGTTGACGCGGGTGGTACGGACCGCTGACAGCGCCCGCGCAAGGTCTTCGGGATGCTCCTGCAGGTAAGCTCGCAAGTCGGTTGTCCCGCCAGCCTTGATCTCATCGAGGATCGGCTCCGCGGCGCTGAAATCCATTTCCGCGAAGGTAATGTTGCTGACGTCGAACAATCCGGCGTAGCGACGTTCGGTCCGCATCAGCTCCGAGGTCCGCTCGGCGACGCGCTGCTCGAGCGTCTCGTTGAGCTCCCGGACCTTCTGGTGCGCGGTGACCTCGTCGTGGATGTCGGAGACGCCGCCATAGTATCGAATCTCGTTCGATCCATCGCTAATCGCGATCGGGCGACCGACGATCGACATCCACCGATAGCTTCCATCAGCATGGCGCAGCCGGAACGTGTCCCGCAACTCTTCTCCGGCGCCGAAGCTTTTCCGGAGATTGGCCAGGTACCTTTCCCGATCATCAGGGTGAAAGTCTTCGATCCAGTCCTGTTTCTCCATGACCGCGTCAAGATCGCGCCCCGTCACCTCGGTGAACCGCCTGTTGAAGAAGTCCACTTCCGCCCTTTGGCTGGCTCGGAAAAGGATCTGGGGAACGGAATCCGTGAAGTTGACGAGTTCCTTCCGGCTCGCTTCAAGTTCCTCGCGCAGCCGCTCAAGCTCTTGCCGAGCCAGGATCTGGTCGTGCTCGTCGGATGTTCCTCCGTACCAGTGGACCGTCTCGCCGTCGGCGGAAACCACGGGACGTCCCACAAGGGACATCCAGCGGTAGCTGCCGTCGGCCTGGCGCAGCCGATAGTTCATCCGCAGTTCCGCGCGTTCGGCGACTGCCTTGTGCCGCCGGCGAATAAACTCCTCCCGATCATCCGGATGGAAACCGTCCAGATTGTTTCCGCGCTCGATCGTCTCGATATGGTCGCGGCCGGTGATCTCCGTATAGCGGCGGTTGTAGA
>Ga0065721_10052968_pt1 | contig 10799 bp, 11 predicted proteins | sample Mesricmetagenome_FD_59108 | JGI IMG/M metagenome (GOLD analysis project Ga0065721, IMG submission 59108) | Mesophilic microbial community from rice straw/compost enrichment Sample: eDNA_1 v2 (version 2) | ecosystem: Engineered > Solid waste > Grass > Composting > Bioreactor | place: USA: Davis...
CGCCCTCTCCGCTCCTTGCGACTTGGCCACCGCCAAGATCATTTCTCGCGAGGTCTCTGATGGTATCATCGCCCCTGGCTACTCACCCGAGGCCCTCGATGTCCTCTCCAAGAAGAAGGGTGGCAAATACTGCGTTCTCGAGGTATGGTATATACCTGTATACACGACCTTCCAGGATTGACTGTCACAGATCGATCCCACCTACGTTCCTCCTGCCGTTGAGACCAAGCAGGTCTACGGCATCACCCTCCAGCAAACCCGCAACAACGCCAAAATCGATGCGGAGCTCTTCAAGAACATAGTCACCGAGAACAAGGATCTCCCTCAACAGGCCGTCACAGACCTCATCGTCGCCACCCTTGCCCTCAAGTACACACAGTCCAACAGTGTCGCCTATGCTTACCATGGTGCTATTGTCGGCATCGGTGCAGGCCAGCAGTCCCGCATCCACTGCACCCGTCTGGCTGGTGGAAAGGCCGATCTCTGGTGGCTCCGTCACCATTCCCAGGTCCTTGCTCTCCCCTTCAAGAAGGGCGTCAAGCGTGCTGAGAAGGCCAACGCTATCGATCTCTACGTCAGCGGTGAGGTCCTCGAGGGCTCTGAGAAGTCTCACTGGGAGAGTCTTTTTGAGACTGTCCCTGAGCCTCTCACTGCTGCTCAAAAGCAAGAGTGGGCCGCGACCCTTGACGGCGTTGCATGCTCCAGCGACGCCTTCTTCCCCTTCCCCGACAACGTTCACAGGGCGAGGAAGAGTGGTGTCAAGTACCTTGCTGCCCCGAGTGGAAGCGTCATGGACGCCGAATGCATCAAGGCGGCCAACGAGCATGGCATGGTCTTTGCCCACACATCGTTGCGTCTATTCCACCACTGAAAAGACGATGTATGCGTCAGGTAATAAAAAATGGCGGAAGGAAAGGAAGGAAAAGATCAATTGGTGTATTTTATTCTGATATTATGTGGATTTATCTTGGATCGCCTCCTTGATTGGCAATGATGTGTGCTGTTTGAGATGTTCGCGTTGCTGAAGCAGATCCTGACCCCAACCTTGTACCTCCGGATGACGAAGTTGAGGGATGCTACTATCGAAGAATGGCTGAAGTGTTGTCGCTCCATAATTCTGCTCATACTCGAATGCTGCGTCTGCGATTAACATAAAGTTAATCCGAATGGGTAGGTGCAAACGCACCTTGAGATGCCATTTCAAATCTATCAAGGTCTGTTCCGGATATCAACAATTTGAGAAAGTATCGAAACTCGTCCGACGTACCCTTGACGAACTTTGCCTCTGCTGTCTGACCGCCCTCATATTCCTGATGCAAACCTCAAGTAAGCATTTGGGATGGTGCAAAACGATAATATATAGTCACCCTCCAGAGAGCCTCTATCCGCTGAGCGGCTGGGCTGTTGTGGAGCATTGTGTGGACAAAGTTATTCATGGCCTCCTACAAAGATGTTATAGGTTGTCAGCAATGCGAGTGAAGAATGTGGAGTGTTCTGACCTCTTCTAGACGATGTTTCTCTGCCTTGGGGACCTTCTCGTTTGGTGCGATATCTCCGACCTGTGCCTCCGCGAGGTCGTGGACCAGGGCCATCATCACGCATCTGGATGGTATGACCAGTCAGCCGAGCTAATCAGAGCGCAGTCAACGGTTTTGTGTACTTAGACACGTCAAGAGAGGAGTCTGTCGTGAGCATAGCAAGCATCGCCATTCGGTACATGTGGTCAGATATGCTAAGAGAACCAGAATGTGAGGGTTTGCGTTTACCGCCACTCAGCTTGAAGGTCCGTACCTTTCTGGATTGGGGATCTATCTTGCGGAGGTCAACGACAGTGCTTATTCATTGAACGTCTCAAGAACAGACTTTGTGGTTGACCCATCCTGTCCGCTTCTGTGTCTGGAACGATTATTCGCTTCAATGGATATGACGATGACAAACTTGGAATCGATCAATACCTTCAGCCTCTCGAGGACGTGGATGAAAGCAAGGCGATCCTGTGCTTCAACCCCAGTTCCTTGGTACAATGGGGGAAAGGACCTCTTAGGCACGGTGTTGTCTTGGGTATCCATGTAATCAAGCTGGGCAAGATGATGGTTCAGATTCAAAAGACGCGTTGAGCAGGCTGCTCGGCGCGCTCAAAGCCGATCATGATGGCGCCGTCGGCGATCCAGCGGCAAGTGAAAGTGCATCGGGACCGACGTTCTTTGTTGGTATTGTCAAGCGCCCAGTAGTGAAGTTAGTTGCTCCCAGATCCCATGTCGATGCAAACAAAGGCTAGGCTCGACGATTGCGGCGATAACAAGATCCGAGTTAGCGTATGCCTGCGTGGAGGTATCGCTGGATGGCGCAGTCCAAGCACAGGCAAACGTTCCGATAAGAGGTAGCATGCGTGATCGTAGTCTAGCTTTCTCAGCGGAAAAGATTGTCATGCATCAGAGAAGGCAGACAACACATAAATGCTCCTCACACGCCGCCAACGTGGTGCTTATCTCTCGCTCTGAGACCCCAGGCTTCGGCCATTCGTTTTTCTGAAGGACGGCCGGACCAAGTCTAGCATATCTTCCCCTTGATCCATCTCATTTGACCAACGCAATTTCCTGGCCGAGGTGAGTCTGACAGGGAAAGAAATGCCCACCAAGGAATATTGACCCTCATTTGAGCTCGGCCCCGAAAGATATCGATCGTGGCTGTCGAGATCATCGTGAGATAAACTGTCTCGAGCACTTTCCGGGTGGAGAACCTTGAGCTGACGATAGCACGTGGCGAAACGTGGCCGGGTACGAGGTGAAGGTCAATCATTTTGGGTCCGGCTACAGTTGAAGTCAGGACCTCCGTAAGTCAAAGCCAATCATTGTGCGGACGGTCGGACACTCGGGGCCCATGAGAGCATGTTGGGCTCTTCGAGGGTGGAGGGATGCAATTCGGTTCGGAAGGGGCTGGAAATTTGAGAAAGCCACAGGTCAAGCTACCACGACAATCTAGAAACGGGAGAAGGACATCGATGAACGAATGGAATTAATGCAGTCCAAGAAGTATGGGCAAGACTGGGACAATAAAGACATGTGATGGATAGCGAGAAAGAAAAAATAAATAACAATATCACAGCAAAAGTCAGGCTACAGACAAGGGATGAATAAATACGCAAGGTAAATCCGCAAAAAAGGGTGAGAATCACCTCCGAAACCATACCCAAGAAGTACCAAAGACACTCGAGCAGACCTCATCGCAAACTTCATCATACAGCGCAAGAAGATCGCGCCATCTCCTTTCAAGAGATCAAGGGTGGGTGATACGGAAATCAATCCCGTCCATCCCTCGACTCACTCTCCCCACTAGAGTCGTTATGCCCACCTCCATGTAGCCCATTCGCATTCCCATTGAGAACCTGCCTCTTTGCATTTTTACCAGCGGCCCCCGATTCCTCGCGAACACGCTTTTTGATCTATCAGGAACCAAAACGCATTGTCAGTATCCCATAGAGTAAAGTTGAGATGATAAACGGATAAACGAAAGAGCACAGAGCGCGGGGTAGCACAGGGTAGTAGATCCACCACAACACTCTGAACCCAGGAAAAACTCACCATCTTCGCATACACCAACCCACATGCGTTACACAGTGTCCTTGGTCCCATGGGCCCTCTCCTCCACTCCGGCGTCGATGTAGCCCCACATCCCAAACACGTCTGCCCATCACCCTCGCCATCACCCTTCCCCTTCTTCCCCGTACCCGAGCCGGTATCCGCCGAGTCCTTCCCGGGCTTCGACACTGTTCCATCAGGGTTATGGTGGTGGATCTGCAATTGCATTGTGCCCTGCCCGGGGTGCAAAATCTCCTTCTTCGGCTTGCGAGGCGCCGGGGTTGTCGTAGCAGGAGCCACGCTCGAGGACGAGTTGTTGCTCGCATTGTTTGTAGCCTGACCACCACCACTACTTGAGTTGGCCTGGTTAGACTGCAGTTGCTGCGAAGAGGATTGTGGTGGGGGGTTGTTGGCACCTGACAGAGACGATGAGGAATGGCCATTCGACATGCCGTGCTGCTGACCACCACGCGAGACATCAGGTAACGGCGTATGCGAACTATATCCCTGCTGCTGCCGCTGGGGCGAACCCGCGTTCACAGCTGCTTCGAGCATCTGAGCCCCGAAGCTCGCCTGCTGGAACATCTTCTCAAGTGTCTCCGCCGAGATCTGACCCAAATCGAGCGAGGACGAGTTGCCTCCTGCACCCTTGTGGATAATATCGCAGGATTCCAGAACGTCTCTGTACGACTCTAGGAGCTATCAAACGTGTTAAGCTTGAGAAATACTAGGGGCTTGGAGAAGACGTACCTTCATGAAGTCTAATCCACTTGCACTCGAAGACGACATCGAGGCTGGTAGTGGTGTGGCAACAGACGGCGAATCCTTCTCCCGCTTCGTCGACCTATACTGGTCACCATGCTTGTAAGGCTGTTCGACGGGCTTGTACGAAGGTTCGACAGGTTTATATGGCTGGTCCACAGGCTTGTAAGTCGTCTCGACGGGTTTGTAAGGCTGCTCTGCAGGCTTGTACGACTGTTCAGCGGCTTTGTAAGACTGCTCGGCCGGCTTGTACACAGGCTCTGCGGGCTTGTAAGGCGGGTCGGCAGACTTGTAAGAAGGTTCAAGTTGTTTGTACGGCGGCTCTACAGGTTGGTAAGAGCTTTCCACGGATTTGTAAGTCGTCTCTATCGGCCTGCTGTATGGATTTTCTGCCTGCAGGCGATAGGTGTTGGGATGGTGCGGAGGTGCAACAGGCACGGCCTGTTGCTGAGTTGGCGGTTGCTGTGGAGGAGCGGGCTGTTGAGGAGGCGGTTGTTGGTATTGTTGGTATGGTTGAGGCGGCGGCGCTTGATGATGTGAAGGAGCAGATGGGGGTGCTGTTTGAGAAGATGCAGAAGACGGAGGTGGAGGTATTTGGGTATGATGAGAAGGCCGGTGATGTTGTGAGTGATGAAGTGACGAGGGGGGAGCCGGGGCATAGCTGTGATGGTGGTTGGCGGACATGAGGGACGACAATGAAGAACTGTGTTGCGTGGGTGGTGGCTGCAGGTTCGCAGCTAGAGAATTAGACGAACTGGATGGCGGTGGAGGAGGGGGAATGTTGATATGCCGCTCGTCCATTCGACGAGGATGAGGCGCCGTCTCATACACATTGGAGGATTGCGGCGGAGGAGGCTGCTGGATATGACTGGGCTGGACTTGGTGATGTGCCAATTGCGTGTGAGAGTAGCCATAACTCCCTCGAGATGGCTCATAGGCGGAGCTCGGTGGTTCGTTGCGGCTCGATGTCGAACTGTACGGCGGAGGTTGAGCGTCTCCTGGAGGCGCTGACTGTGCTTGATACGACTGGCTGTAATGCTGACTCCAGCTTTCGGGTGCAGCTGTCCACTGCGTCTGAGACTGCGGTGGTTGCTGCTGTTGTGATTGGTGATAGTGAGAAGAAGAGGTCGGCTGTTGAGGTGCGTGCTGGTGGTGCTGGGAATAGGATTGCTGGTAGGATTGCTGAACGTATTGCGCTGGAGGTGCCGCATGTTGGCTGTACGGCCCCGCTTGTGAAGAAGCTTGGTTCGAATGCGAGGAGGAACTCGACCGGACGGGCCTGAGCGGTTGGGCTTGTTGAGGAGGTGGGTTATCGTAGGACAGAGGTTGCTGTGTGTACCCGTATGCCTCATACTGCTGGTACATGCTGTATCGGTGGTCGTTGGACATGGTGGGGTGTCGTTCTGGATCGAGGAGCAGGAGAAAGCTGAACTGAGCCCACGGAAACAGTGACGGGGAGGTATATGGCTAAATAGCGAGCGATGTCGAGTTCACCGCCAAAGTGACGGGTCGTATGAAGCTGTACTGAGGATATCTGCTCCAGAAAAGCTAAAAAGACGAAGAACCCCGTCAGATACTGGCTCATGGACGCGCGACCACCATCGGAATTCGACGCGAGGCTGCGATTCGAAGCGCACCGCGTGTTGACAGAGTGTCAGAGACTCACCATGCGTCGCAAAGAATCGCAAGATAAGGGCTGCTCTTCCAACTCCCGGATGAGCTACATCACGACATGTAATAAGCGCGCTATCCGAGGTTGACTTGACTGACCACGCACCTCGTAGGATCTCGCGGAAGGACGATCGGCAACGGAGGGTTGCTGTTGTCAACAGGCCTCTGGGCGATGCGCTGAGCGGTCGTCGTCGTCTCGCTGCCTCAGTGGGTAATGTCGGCGGCGGAGCAGCGGTCTCGTTGGGTCGGCAAGGAAGAGTGGAATGGAGTTCGAGTGACGGTAAAAAGGCAAAGTAAATCCCCGAATTCTGATGTCCAACACGACGGCCCGCCAGTCCCGGGCGCTCTCAGCATGCCTCCAATTGCCTCTGACAGTTTGCCATGATTCATCCGAAGCCTAATTATCTATCAGAAATCGGCCTTTGTCAGACAACACATATTCTCCAGATTACCAGGTGTTATCCCTCCCCGTTCCCCATATCCACCATTTCCTCCCATACTTTTTGCTGCCCAGCGCTTATGCATATTGGCCGGAGTAGAGCGAGGTAAGTCCCCACGCGGTGTGGCCAGGTTTCGTCCCGTTTATCGCACAGTCGGTCTGAAACCGAAGTGATATTCCTCGATTGGAAGATCATTAATGTTGCTTGAAGGCACCGTCATCCCCTTTCCCATGAATGGGCAGGTCACTTGCTGGACCGAGGATAGACCCCCAGTTGATGTGCTACTGAGGTCTACCTGGGCACATGAGAAGCCCGACATATGAAATTAGACCATGTATTATTGTCCGAAAACTACGTGACATGTTACGAAATGCGAGTGAAGTATGCTGACGATATGCTTGGTGGGAAGGTGAATGAATGTGTGTGTTGGACAATGGACAATGTCAAAAGAACGTGGACTAAGATCAACTACTTGAACATGAATGAAAGATGTCAGAGATAATCTAACAAGGAGGGGGGCGGGGGCGAAACGGACATCGGCGGGAAGCACTAGGGTGAAGAGTAAGAAAGGAAGAAACAAAGCGACGGAGACGGATGACGCGGGATGAGAATAGGTCAGGTAGATGAGCGGACAAGAGTGAAGGAGACAGAAAACCAGGCAGAAAGACAGATCGATGGGGGAATAGACGGAGTGAAACGGTGAGACAGAGAACAGAGAGGAAGAAAGGGAAGGCACGGCAGAAAAATCGAAGTAGGCACCCTGGCCATTCTCGTCATCCGCCCGATGTCACATTGGCCGGTTCCCCATCCTTCCTCGGACCTCCAGGTCTATGTTGTGTCTGCCGCTTCGGTACACTCCCCACAGCAGTGTTCCCATGAGGACCTTCGTCATATCCAGGATCCCCATCATACGCATCGTCCCCCTCTGAGTCCTCCGCATAGAACTCGTCCTCTTCACCCTCAGGTCCATTCGCACCCTGAGCGTTCGCTGCAGGAGCCGCCGCGTTTGCATTAGAATTCTTCCCAAAGCTCTTGACCCCGTTCGCTGCAGCAGCGGCCCTCTCCCTCGCTCTCCTCCTCCGCTTCAAGATCTTCTTCCTCGCCCTCACAGCCCTTTTAAACGCGGCTTCATCCCCATAGAATAGCTCATACTCGCAGAACGCGCAAATCCACTCCTCAGCCGCCGCACCCCCACCTGCAGCGGCGTTCCCCGCGTTCGTTCCATTGACCGACCCTCCTCCCTTTTTCTTCCCACCTGGGTCGTTCGCATTCCCGCGCCGGGGAGGCAAGTCTGCGGCCAGAAACCTGAGAGGCAAAGGCCCAAAAGCGCTTTGAAGCGACGCCTGACCCTGTGCTACTGGGGTGTGACCTCCACTTGATTGAGGCAACCTGGAAGGTACATAATTCCTCAGATGGTGTGGATTCGACGCGTTTGCCAAAGCGCTCCTCTTCTTCTTTTTCGGCTTGCTTGGCGGTGGTATAGACTGCGATTGAGATTGCTGAACCTGTTGCATATGTGGCTGGCTCCCACCAGGGTTCGCCTGTGCATTGCCACCAGAGTTTGAGCCCGCAGAATCATTGGTCCTCTGGTTCTGCTTCGCGCCTTGTCGTTGCTGTTGCCCCGCCTGTTGGAACAGCGTGGACTTTTGTCCCTGGTGAGCTTGTTGGATGGGTCGATTTTGCTTGTTCGGTGCGGAAGCGGCTGTCGCCGAGGCTGTTTTTGACTTAACAGGCGACGCCCCCACCGTCTTTGTCTTCTTCGGCTTTGTTCCTTTCGACTGCGTCGATCCACCAGGAGGTGCGTGCCCTGTGTGAGAAGCAGAGGCAGCGAGGGCTTTGTTGGCAGCAGCCAGCTTGGCAGCCGCAGCAGCTTGTCTCTCTAGTTCCGCCTCGAAGCGATTGCGCAACGTCGTCACTTCCTCCTTGGTCGCAACAAGCCGTTCTTTGGCTAGATGAATTCGTCAATATCGATGAATTGGCACTGCGATACCCAGACGATAAGAAGGGATGAAGAAACGGAACTCACTGGCACTTTCCACTGTAAAAGTGAAGTCCTGTTCAGGAATGGACGGCCCTTCCCTCCTCTCATCGCCTGCCAGAGCTCTCATACTCTGCATCGCCCTCGCTACTCTTGCATTCTTCCTCTTCGACAGCCTCACCGGTATGTCGTCCATCACCAGGTCCACATCTTCTAATCCGACTTCCCTACCATCCTCCGATGGCCTTCTCTTGAGTTCGCCCGGCCTTTCCCCTGCATGACCTATTCGCCCAGCTGGTGCAGCAGGATTTGGGTTGTTCGATGGGAATCCTAGACTCGCTGGCCCAACATTCCCCACCAGCGCCAGAGCTTGGTCCAATGCTAAAGTATCTCCATGCGACAACACCCCCATCACGGCTGCCAACTGCCTCTTCCTCGCCTTCAGCAACTCTTTGTGTTGGAGGCCGGCAACCATCGCTCCCGCCAGCTTCCCTCTGGCTTTCACGATCGCCTCCAACTGCCCAACACGCTGCGACGATGGGGATGTGATCGCCAAGGTCGATAGAGCCGTCAAGGGAAGGCGGCTGAGGGTGCCTTGACGATTGGGCGTGCTCAGCGCAGCAGTGGCGCTGGAATGAGATGATGCACCATTGAAACCACCGTTGTGGCCCCGTTCACTGGATACCACACTGCCATGCCCTCCATCCTGCCCTCGGCTCATCATACCAGTTCCGCTCGTCGTACTGAAGCGGCTAGTACGCTCCCCGTCTCCATAAATGTCGACCACTCGGACGTTCCCTCCCCCGCTACCTGTGCCACGCAGAGGTGAGTTCCCTGCATTGGCTGGAACCTTGCGTTTCTTCGTGTTGCCAGGTTGGCGAAGCTGGTCGTGGTAGTCACCGTCACCATCATCTTCGTCATCATCTTCGCTTTCTCGGGCACCCCGTCGACCCAGGTCAGAGGGCAGCCCACCCGGTGAATGAGGTGGGGGCGTCATCGGGTTAGCATGCACCGACGACAAGGGACCGCGTTGGCTGTAGTAAAACTCAGCAACCTCTTCCCAAGGGTCCTGTCCAGATACTGATTCTGGTCACAGTGAAATGAGCTCCAAGCAGCGATCTATACTGCTGGAGAGACTCACCAACACCGCCAAAAGCGTCGAACCCCTCGACACTGACTCCCATCCCCGCCAAACCTGCTTCGAAACCTGCCATAGTATCGAACACGGCATCCAAGTCAAACTTGATCTCCTCTCCTTCGTCCTCCCCAGGCGTCGCAGGAACCTCAAACTCCCCTACACCTTCATCTGTAGGTACTTGGCTCATTAATACTCTCCGCATCTCCCTCATGCTCCGCAATCCGGGCCCATGCTCCCCACCGTCCGCTGAGGGAGTGTTTGATGTACCCGCCGTTGCCTCTCCAACATGTTGTGCCGTCTGTTGTAACAGCGCTTGGACGAGTTCCATCCGATCCGGTGGCATCCTCCTCCCTTGCAACTGGTGGGTCAGCCTCTTCGCGAGTTCGCCTGCGTGCGCCATGAATTGCTCGCGCGTCACGCTTCCGTTCAGCGCTCTTTCGACTGTCGGAAAATTCGCGGCGATGGACCAGGCGCGTTGGGGCTGAGGTGCGTTGTTTGTGGCATTGGGGTTCGCAGGGGTCGTCGGCTGGGGCTGGCCAATCGTTCCTGTGCGGCGTCGTTTGGGCAATGGCTTGATCTTGCGGACGCCGAACACTTCTTCGGGGAGGAGGCCATGGTGTGGGTGTCTCGGGGAAGACTCAGCCGACCCGTCGTGGTTATATCTTTGTTGGTGGTACATTCTTGTGTTTGACCAGAAGGGGTCCTGATACAGAGGGATGAGCATAAGGCGCAGAGAATGCAAAAGACCACGCACGAAAAGATCCTCCTGGTGAATATCGGCGAGGGTTTAGATACCCCGCTCTTTGCGATGCCGTTCCGACGATGTAGATGGTGAGATTAGATCTGTTCGTCGTGGTAAAAGCAGCGGTGTCAGTCCTCTGCAACCTCATCGTCCGGGAATTTGTAAGCAAAAACGATATTAGCGGCGATGGCTGGGCTCATCGATCGTGAGGAAAGGAGTGCAAGAGAACAAGACAGTGCATTGTGGAAGAGTGGACGATGCCGTGAAATCCATTCAGGAAGAGAGGAATGAATAGGATGTGCGGAGGAGTCTGCGGAGATGATCCCAATGAAGTCAATCTTCAGCCTTCCTTTTCGTCGTCTAGAAGACCACCATCGACGTCTTTGCTTCTTCAACAGACAACTTCATCCGTCTTCCCCAGCGATCAAGCTCCATGAAGCGTCTTTCCCTGAAGGCTGACGTGGACCCTCCATGATCCCCACTCTCTCGC
>Ga0065721_10052969_pt1 | contig 10798 bp, 13 predicted proteins | sample Mesricmetagenome_FD_59108 | JGI IMG/M metagenome (GOLD analysis project Ga0065721, IMG submission 59108) | Mesophilic microbial community from rice straw/compost enrichment Sample: eDNA_1 v2 (version 2) | ecosystem: Engineered > Solid waste > Grass > Composting > Bioreactor | place: USA: Davis...
CCGGCAGGCCGACGACATCCTCCCCCGGCTGGAGGCCGCGGTGGCCGAGGACGACGAGCCGCAGCTGATGGTCCTCGACGAGGGTGAGATCCTCGATCTATAGTCGGCCCGTGAGCCCACGCCGGACCAGAGCCGAGGCAGCGAGCACGCACGAGGCGATCGTGCGGGAAGCGGCCGAGGGCGCCTCCGAGCTCGGCCTCGAGGGGATCTCCATCGGTTCCCTGGCCGCGAGCCTGGGGATGAGCAAGGCCGGCGTGGCCGGGCATTTCAAGAGCAAGCAGGATCTCCAACTCGAGGTGGTCGAGTACGGCGCCCGCGAGTTCGCGGCGCACGTCTGGGAGCCGAACGCGGAGCGCGCCCCCGGCCGCGACCGGCTCCTGGCCTGCCTGGACACGTGGTACGCCTACTCCGCCCGCGGTCCGTTCCGCGGCGGCTGCCTGATGACCTCGGCCGCCACCGAGTTCGACGGCCGGCCCGGCCCGGTCCGCGAGGCGGTCGCCGCCACGTGGGGGCATTGGACCACCGTGCTGCGGAACGACCTCGACACCGCGATCGACGCCGGCGAGCTCGCTCCCCCTCTCCCCCCGGCCGACGCGATCACGGCGGTCGAATCCCTGGCCACGGGCGTAAACCAGCAGGCCCAGCTCTACGGCGAGAAGCACCCGGAGAAGACGGCCAGCGCCGCGGCGAGGGTGCTCCTGGGCCTCGCTTAGTCTCTCGTGGTCGACCGCTGCTACGCGTTCGAGACCGAGAGCAGGAAGAGGCCGAAGCAGGTGAACGCGACCATCACCGCCAGCATCCAGTACTGCGAGCGGGCGGCGGCCCGGTAGTCCTTCCACGTCGCGACCGCCCGGTCGTGGGCCAGGACGAGCCCGGCGAAGTGGCCGGCGACAAGGGCACCGACCTGGACGTACCAGACGAGCTCGTTCGAGATCAGGTTGTAGTCGATGCCCTGGGAGGCGGTCCCGAACAGGTCGGTGGTCCCGGTCCCGAGCGGGTCGGAGAGCAGGTAGGTGAACTGGGCCTGCTCCTGGAACACGAAGAGGCTGAAGTAGTGGGCGAGCAGGTAGGCGAAGGCGATCGGGATCAGGGCGTGGGCGAAGGAGACCCAGAGCGCCCTGCGGCCGGGGGCATCCGGCACCTTGCCCATGCCGCGGACGCCGGCCAGGTAAACGAGCGCGACGATCCCGACGCTCAGCAACATGAAGATGGTGCTCGAGGTGCGGGTGGCCATGGTCGGCCCGAACCCGACGTCGCCGAACCATTCGATGAGCTTTTCGATCCCGTCCTTGAACACCCCCTCGGAGGCACCGTCGAAGGTCGTCGTGCCGATCGAGACGATGACCAGCGCGACGGAACCCGGGATGCCCCCGACCCACTTCGTGGCCCCCGAGAGGAACCGGCGGACGCCGAGCTCATGCCCCCGGGCCTGGAGCTTGCCGAGCGAGCCGAACATGCCGAAGTAGACGGAGAAGATCTCGCCGTTCCGGAACCAGGCCTCCCGGCCGAACAGACCGGTCATGGCCAGCGTGTAGATCGAGTAGGCGATCGCGGCCTCCGCCACCGCCTCCGGCGAGACGCCGACCGCCACCCCACTCCCCTCGCCGTACACCAGCTCGAGCCACACGAAGAGGAAGAGCCCGACCGCCGCGGGCCAGCGCCCGAGCCTCTCGGGGTAGGCGAGGTGCGGCGGGGCCGACCCCGTCACCCGGCGCCACGACCACCCGATCGGGGCGGCGAGCGCGCTCCAGGGGTTGAAGGCCGGGAAGACGTTTCCGACGAGCACCCCCAGCAGCGGGAACCCGAGCCAGGCGGTGACGAAGAGCAGGGTCAGGGTGACGTTGCGATCCGGCGCCTCGGTCCCCGCGAACCCCGAGTAAACGGCGAGCCCGAGCAAAAAGAGGCCGGCCGCGCCGCAGAGGGCCCGGACCGGCAGGCCGGTCAGGGCCCGCGCGAAGCCCGGCGCGACCGGCCGCCAGGAATCGTCCTCGTACCGGGCGCGGCGCCAACCCGCGGACAGCGCGAAGAACGAGACCACGAGGACGATCGAGGCCCCCCACGCGAAGAGCCAGGCCGGGATCGGTATGTCCTGCCCCGCGGAGAGGGCATGGGCGAGGGGAAAGCTCACGAGATCGACACCTGGAGCCGGATGATACCCCCGCCCGGGCCCGCGCGGCCCGCCTCGTCGCGGCCCCGGACCATAGGATCAGCACATCCACCCGCTCCGTGACGACATAGCCGCGCCCGAGCTTCCGGCCAAGGCGACCTGGGTCGGCAAGGACCCCGGCAAGATGCCGGTCCTGACCGCCAAGGGGCCGGTCCTCGTCCACTTCCTGGACTACAGCCAGCTGAACAGCGTGCGCACCCTCCCCTACCTGATCGAGTGGCACGAACGCTACGAGCCGCTCGGTCTGCGGGTTCTGGGGGTCCAGGCGCCGCGCTTCCCGTTCGGTGCCGATCCGGAAGACGCCGAGAGGGCGCTGCGGAGGCTCGGGATCGAGTTCCCCGTGCTGATCGACGACCGCAACCTGCTCTGGACCGGCTACGGCTGCGAGGGGTGGCCCAGCCTCTTCCTCTGGGGCCGCGGCGGGATCCTGCGCTGGTTCCATTTCGGCGAGGGCGACTACGAGGGCACGGAGGAGGCGATCCAGGAGGCACTCAAGGCCTCGTTCGAGAACCTCCCGGAGATGCCGGCTCCGATGGGCCCGCTCCGCGCCACCGACGCCCCGGGCGCCAAGGTGATGCCCCCGGGCCAGGAGCTGGTGCCGTTCGAAGGCCGCCCGTGGACCGTCGAGGACGGCGAGGCGTTCGACGTGGAGTACGAGGCGGGCGGCGCCTACGCGACCGCCGCCGGGCGGGGAAAGATCAAGGTGACGCTCGACGGCATCCCGGCCGGCGAGGTCCAGGTCGAGGGTCCCGGCCTCTACACGCTCGCCGAGCACGAGTCGCACGGCGGCCACCGCGTCGGCCTGGAGCTGTCGGGACACCCGGAGATCTGGTCGATCAGCTTCGCCCCCGCCGTCGCCTGAAGGCGACGGCCAACCATTAAGATTAGACCTCCAATGACCAGGGAGGGATCGATGAGCAAGACGGGGAGAGTTTCGGCGGGCGTCGCGCTCGTCGCGGTCACGCTGGCGGCTGCGTTCGGCTCAGTCTCGCCCGCCCACGCGAAGAAACCAGACGTTTCGTCGAGCCTGATGACCCCGGGCAAGATCGTCGTCGGGATGGACGTCCCCTATCCCCCTTCGAGTTTCGGAACCGGTCGGGCCTCACCGGATTCGACGTGCAGCTCGTGAAGGCCCTGGCGCGCGAGCTCGAACTCGGGGTCGAGTTCAGGGACACCGGGTTCGAGACCATCTTCACGGACCTGAGCCGGGGGAAGTTCGATCTCGTCGCTTCCGCGACCACGGTCACGCCCGAGCGGAAGCGGGTCGTGAGGTTCACACGTCCCAACTACATCCCGCTTCAATCGCTCGTGACCCGTACCCGATCCGGGATCCGGTCGCTCAAGAGCCTCAGAGGCGCAACGGTCGGGGTCCAACGCGGGACCACCGGCGCCGCCTTCGCCTTTCGGAGGCTCAAGCGGGCGAGGATCGTCCAGTTCTCCGACGTGCCGACCGCCATCAGGGCCCTCAAGGGAGGCCGGGTCGACGCTGTCGTCACCGACCAGGTCGCGGTACGGGGCACGCGACGGGTCAGGATCGTCCGCAGCTTCTCGACGGGCGAGAAGTACGCCTACGCGGTGGCGAAAGCCTCCACCGACCTGCTCCACGGCCTCAACTGGGCACTGAACCGGCTGAAGCGAAACGGCACGTTCGGGAAGATCTACCGGCGGTGGTTCGGGATCGCCCCGCCGCCCGCGCTGAGATACCGGCCCTAGGCGGGCGGGCGTTCTACGACCGGACCATCGGGAGGCCCTTGCGGATCTCCTTGGGGAGCATGAAGCGGACCGACTCGTCGACCGTCCTGAGCTCGGACACGTCGTCCACTCCCCTGTCGCGGAAGAGCTGGACCAGGTCCTCGACCAGTTCCTCCGGGGCGCTGGCGCCCGACGTGATCCCGACGGTCCTCACGCCTGCGAGCCACTCCTCCTGCACCTGGGTGTGATTGTCGATCAGGAAGGACTCGGAGCCATGCTCGCGGGCCACCTCGACCAGGCGGTTCGAGTTGGACGAGTTGGTGGAGCCGATCACCAGCACCAGGTCGCATTGACGGGCGAGCTGCTTGACCGCGATCTGGCGATTCGTCGTCGCGTAACAGATGTCCTCGCCCTTGGCCGTGACGATGCCGGGAAAGCGCTCCCGGAGCCGGGCGATGATCTCGGCCGTCTCGTCGACCGAGAGGGTCGTCTGGGTGATCAGCGCGACGTGATCGGGGTCCTCGATCTCGAGTTGGTCCACCTCGTCCACGGTCTGGACCAGGACGATCGAGTCCGGGGCCTCGCCCATCGTTCCCTCGACCTCCTCGTGGCCCTCGTGACCGACCATGATGATCGTGTACCCCTCGGCCGCGAACTTGCGGGCCTCGACGTGGACCTTGGTCACCAGCGGGCAGGTGGCGTCGATGGTGCGGAGCTCTCGCTTCGCGGCGCGCTCGTGGACGGCGGGCGAGACGCCGTGGGCGCTGAAGACGACGATCTCGCCCTCGGGCACCTCGGTCTCCTCCTCGACGAAGATCGCCCCCCTGGCGGCGAGCTGCTCGACCACGTGCTTGTTGTGGACGATTTCCTTGCGGACGTAGATCGGGGCACCGTGGTTGTCGAGCGCGCGCTCTACGGTCTGGACGGCACGATCGACGCCGGCGCAGTAGCCCCTCGGGGCCGCGAGAATGACCTTCTCGATACCGGTGGTCGCAGTTTCGGGCATGGACCAAGGGTACCCGAGTAGAGTTGGAGGCCAGTCCACGATGGGGAGCAATGGAACCCGCCAGCAACGAACTTGATCGTCTCACCGCGATTGACGCGCAGTTCCTGACGAACGAGAACGAGAACTCGCACATGCACATCGGTGCGGTGATGATCTTCGAGGGCGACCCGCCCACGTACGACGAGCTCAAGGCCCACATCGCCTCCCGGCTCGATTTCGTGCCCCGTTACCGACAGCGGCTGGTCTACCCCCCGTACGGGACCGGGCGCCCGCTCTGGGCCGACGACCCGGACTTCAACCTCAACTACCACCTCCGCCACACGGCGCTGCCGGCGCCCGGCAGCGAGCGCGAGCTCAAGATCCTCGCCTCCCGCCTGTTCTCGCAGGCCCTCGACCGGTCGAAGCCGCTCTGGGAGATGTACCTCGTCGAGGAGCTGGAGGACGACCGCTTCGCCATCATCATCAAGAGCCACCACGCGATGATCGACGGCATATCCGGGGTCGACATCGGCACGGTGATCTTCGACGTCACGCCCGACGCGGAACCCATCGTCCCGGAAAAGGAGTGGAAGCCGGCGCCCCTGCCTTCGAACCTGAGCCTCCTGGAGCGGGGAGCCCGCGACCTCGCGGCCGAACCGGTCAAGCTCGGCGAGCGGGCGCTATCCGCGCTCCGCAAGCCCTCCTCGCTCGCCGAGAGGATCGGGGAGAGCGCCGAGGGCCTGGCGGAGGTCGCCCGGGCCCTGGCCGACTCCGCCCCCGACGTGCCGCTGAACCAGCCGATCTCGCCGCACCGCCGGATCACCTGGACCTCCGCCGACCTGGCCGAGTACAAGCGGATCAAGGACGTGTTCGGTACCACCGTCAACGACGTGGTCCTGGCCGTGGCGGCCGGGTCCATCCGCAAGTGGCTGATCGGGCGCGGCGTGGAGACGGACGGCCTCGAGCTCCGGGCGATGGTGCCGGTGTCGGTCCGATCCGAGGACGAGCGCGGCCAGCTCGGCAACAAGCTCGCGACGATGCGAGCTCCGCTGCCGGTCTACGAACCCGACGCGGTCGCCCGGCTGGAGATCGTCAGCGCCGCCATGGACGGCCTCAAGCAGTCCAAGCAGGCCCTCGGGGCGGAGGTGATCGCCCGCCTCAACGACTTCGCTCCGCCGACCCTGCTCGCCCAGGCCGCGCGCCTCACGTTCTCCACCCGACTCTTCAACCTCCTGGTGACCAACGTGCCGGGGCCGCAGATCCCGTTGTACGTGCTGGGCCGCAAGCTGGTCAAGCCGTACCCGGTCGCGTTCCTGGCCAAGAACCACGGTCTCGCGGTCGGGGTGATGAGCTACGCCGGCCAGGTGAACATCGGTCTGATCGGCGACTTCGAGGTGATGCCGGACATCGGCGTGGTGCGCCGCGGCCTGAACGAGTCGCTGGCGGAGCTGAGCGCTGCCGCCGACGAGGTCGAGAGCTCGATCGCGCCACCCGCGGCGAAGAAGTCGGCGCCGAAGAAGTCCTCCGCCCGGAAGACGCCGTCGAAGAATGGCGCCGGGCCCAGCAGAGGCGCCTCGGACAAGAGCGGTTCGAAGAGCTAGAAGCCCAGGGCGAACTTGGCGTCGTCGGTCATCATCTCCGGCGACCACGGCGGATCGAAGATCATCTTCGGATGGACGTCGCGGACCCCTTCGAGGCCGCCCACGAACTCCTTCATCTGCTCCGACACCTGGGGGCCGATCGGGCAGGCCGGGGTGGTGAGGGTGAACGTGATGTACACGTCCGGGGCCTCGAGCTCAACGTCGTAGACGAGGCCGAGGGAAACGAAGTCGAGGCCGAGCTCGGGGTCGATCACCTCTTCGAGCGCCTCGAACACCTCTTCCTCGGTCGGCATGGTCGCCTGATCTTCAGCCATGGGTGAATCTTAACCATCGCGAGTCCCCGGCCCCGCCATCCCGCGCGGGCAAGTCGAGACGACCGCCATCAGGGGCGAGCTGACCCGCCCCGGCGGACCGGCATCCGGCGCCCCGTAACCTGTGTTCCCCATGTTCGTGTTCCTGCTGGCACTGCTGATCATCTGGCCGATCGCGGAACTGTTCGTGATGGTGCAGGTCGCCGCCTGGCTCGGGTTCTTCCAGATGCTCTTCCTGCTCTTCGCCTCGGCGGTCGCGGGGATGACGATCCTCCGGCACCGGGGGCGGGCCCACTGGAGGCGGTTCCGGGGGGCGATCGACGAACGTCGCGCGCCCGCGAAGGAGGCGTTCGACGGGGTGATGATCACGGTCGGCGCCCTGCTCCTGATCGTCCCCGGCTTCATCGGCTCGGCGATCGGTCTGATCCTCCTCTTCCCCCCGACCCGATGGCTGGTCCGTCTCGCCGTCCTCACCCTCTTCGCCTCGAAGTTCAAGGTGGCCACCACGACAGCGACCTGGGGCACCGCCGGGTACAACCGGTACCGCTCCGGGCGGAGCCGCGACTACGACGTCGAGGGCGAAGCGGTGGACGTGACCGACCGTCCCGACGGCGAGGCCCTCCCCCAGCTACGCTCCGGGACAGAGGCCGTTGAAGACGAACGCGATCGAGATCCTTGACCCCGAGAGCGGGCTGTTCGTCAGCCTGACGGCCGGCGGCAACGGCGCCGTCATGCTCGGCGAGGACGTGATCGCGGCGGCCCCCATCCCGGCCGGCGGCCTCGACCCGTTGGTTGACGGGGCCCCGCTCGAGCTGGAGACCGAGCACGGCGAGCTCTCCGTACAGATCGAGTCCACCGGCGAGCCGATCAGGTTCGACGGCTCGCTCACCGGACGGCGCGAGGCCGTGCTCGTCGAGACGAAGGGCCGCCTGACCCAGAAGGGCGAGGCGGTCCCGCTCGAGTGCAAGGGGGTCTTGCACCGGCGCGAGGAGGACGTCGACCGGACCGGCTTCCTCACGCGCGATGCCACGATCATCCTCGCGGACGGCGGGCTGATCAGCATCGCGGCGGCCGCGCCGCGAGGGGGCATGGACCACGGGGACGAGGAGACCGTCGCCGCGATCACCCACCCGGGCGGTTACGTCGAGTTCGACGAGGTGCTCCTCTCCACCGAGTACGACGGCGCCGGCCGCCAGCGGCGCACCACCCTGGAGCTTTGGCCCGCCAGCGACGACATCGCCGCGCTGCACGGGGCCGGGTCGGTGGTCACGGGATGCACCGCGAAGATCGAGGGCTCGATCGTGAACACGGCCCTCTTCCGCTGGTCCCTTGACGGCCATCTCGGGCTGGGTCGCTACGAGCTGACGCGCCCGGCGAAGGTGGCTTCCCCTTGAGCGAGATCAAGATGGTGGTGTCGGATTTCGGCGGCGTCCTCACGACCCCGCTCGTCGAGGCCTTCGCCTCGGTCCAGGACCGGGTCGGCATCCCCCCGAAGACCTTCGGCGAGGCGCTCCGGGCGCGGACCGCGGAGGACGGCGTGAACCCCCTCTTCGAGTTGGAGTGCGGCCGCATCACGGAACACGAGTTCCAGCGGCGGCTCGCCGATGGGCTGGAGCCCCTGCTCGGTCACCGTCCGGTGATCGAGGACTTCGGGCTGCTCCTGTTCGAGGCCCTGGACCCCAACGAGGGGATGCTCGACCTGATCCGCGAGGTGAGGCGCGACGGCGTCCGCACCGCCCTGCTGACGAACAACGTCAAGGAGTGGGAGCCGAAGTGGCGCTCGATGCTGCCCGTGGACGAGCTGTTCGAGACCGTCGTCGATTCGGCCTTCGTCGGCTGCCGCAAGCCCGATCCGCGGATCTACCGCCTCACCCTGGAACGGGTGGGACTCGAGCCGGGTGAGTGCGTCTTCATCGACGACATGAAGATCAACGTGGACGCGGCGAACGACCTTGGCATGCGCGGGGTGCATTTCCGCGAGACCGCCCAGGCCAGGGCCGAGGTCCACGAGCTGCTCGCCTGAAGCGGACCGGCCGTTGGCGAGACGTCCGGGACGGCACCGTGTCGCCTCTGGGCGCCCGGGTGGGCCGCCCCGGCCGGGGCGCTTCGAAGCCCGGCTAGGCGGCGGCTTCCTCCGCTCTGAACACGGCGGCGACCACGTCCACGATCTCCCTCGGCGCCTTCTCCGGCGCCCCCGCATCCTGCGGCGGGTGGGGGTCGTACTCGATCCCCAGCTGGACCGCCTGGGCGATCTCCGGCCCGTAGGCCTTCTGGACCAGCTCGAGCGCCATGTCGATGCCGGCGGAGACACCGGCACCCGTCACGTATTTGCCGTCGAAGACGACTCGATCGGAGACCGGGTCGGCACCGAGCTCGCCCAGGGCATCCCGGGACATCCAGTGGGTGGTGGCGGGCCTCCCGTCGAGCAACCCGGCCGCGGCGAGCAGGAGCGCCCCGGTGCAGACGGAGGTGGTCCACGTCGTCTCCCGGTCCACGGCACGGATCCAGTCGAGGAGCGGTGCGTGGTCGAGCAGCTTCCTGGTGCCGTAGCCGCCGGGAACGACCAGGACGTCTGGTGCCGTGACCTCGTCGATGGACTTGTCGGCGATGAGCGAAAGGGTGTCGGACTCGTTCCTGTACGGGCCGGCCTCCTCCCCCACGAACACGGATTCGACGCCCGGGACGCTGCCCAGCACATCGTGGGGGCCGGTGACGTCCAGAGCGGTGAAGCGGTCGTACAGCAGGTAGGCGACTAGCATCGGTTCACTCCTTTTTCGATCGGCGGTCAGAGCGGCGCGGGTGCGCGCCGAAATCGTTCGCGGTACTCGGCCGGGGAGACACCGAGCCGCCGGGCGAACGCCCGTCTCATCGTCTCTGGGGTGCCGAAGCCGCAGCGGGCGGCCACGGACTCCACCGGTTCGGTGGTCCCTTCGAGGCACTGGCGGGCACGCTCGACCCGCAGGGTCTCGACGTACGCGGCGGGCGTCAGGCCGGTTTCCTTGCGGAAGGCCCGGGCGAAGTTGCGCGGGCTCATCGCCGCCCGGTCGGCCAGCGCCTCGACCCGCAGGTCGGCGTCGAGGTTGTCGGCCATCCAGCGCTGCACCTCGCGCAATCCCTCTCGAGTCGCTGGGGTCGAGATGTGCGAGCTGAACTGGGCCTGCCCTCCGGGTCGCCGCAGGAACAGGACCAGCCAGCGGGCCACGTCTAGCGCGACCTCCTCGCCGAGGTCGTCGGCCACCAGCGCCAGCGCCAGATCCATCCCGGCGGTGACGCCGGCCGAGGTCCACACGCCCCCGTCCTCGACGAAGATCGGATCGGGATCCACCTCCACCTCCGGGTAGCGGCGCGCGAGCTCGCTGCAAGTCGCCCAGTGGGTGGTGGCACGCCGGCCGCTCAGCAGCCCGGCCTTGGCCAGCAGCAGCGCCCCCGAGCAGACCGAGGCGACCCGGCGGGAACGCTCGGCCGCGTCGCGAACCCACTCGATTAGCGGTTCGTCGTGCTCGGCCTCGAGGACCCCGGTGCCGCCGGCGACGATCAGCGTGTCGATCGGTCCCGCGCTCGCCCCGATGGTTGCCGCCGGCACCAGGGAGAAGGCGCCGGACCTGATCGCGATCGGATCGGTCGTCCGTGCGACCGTCTGCACCGAGTACGCGGGAGGGCCGGGCTCACCGTCGATCCAGCTGGTCGCGATGTCGGTCGCCCCGCTGAAGACCTCGGCCGGCCCGACGACGTCGAGCGGCTGGACGCCGGGAAAGGCAAGGATGACGATGCGGCGGGTCGACATGCCCCAATATTGACCGCGATCCATCCCGTCCGCAATGACCACCACCGGACAATTCCTGCCAATCTCATAACCAAGTCGGCACCGCCTCCGGCGGGCCTCCCAGCCGAACCCTCCCCCTCCTCAAGGAGTCGGCACCGCCTTCGGCGGGCCTCCCAGCCAAACCTGCCCCGCCCATTCACTGGTCCTGACCCGTTTCGGGCGACGGTTTTCTAACGGTCAGGTCATCCTAGCTTTGGGTTGTTTCGGCGAGGGTCAGGC
>Ga0065721_10052970_pt1 | contig 10797 bp, 8 predicted proteins | sample Mesricmetagenome_FD_59108 | JGI IMG/M metagenome (GOLD analysis project Ga0065721, IMG submission 59108) | Mesophilic microbial community from rice straw/compost enrichment Sample: eDNA_1 v2 (version 2) | ecosystem: Engineered > Solid waste > Grass > Composting > Bioreactor | place: USA: Davis...
GTTCGGTAGAAAAATCGGGTCTTATTACAAAAGATCTGGTACTGCAGCCACTGGCTTCTTCAGCTGCGGTAATGGCACAGGAGGATTTGGAAGCAGGTGTTGCCATCGTTGATATTGGTGGTGGTACCACAGATCTCGCTGTATTTTATGAAGGCATACTGAAGCACACTGCTGTTATTCCATTTGCAGGTGAAAATATCACCAATGATATCAAAACAGGACTGGGTGTATTGAAAACACAGGCCGAACAAATGAAAGTGCAGTTTGGATCTGCACTGGCTGATGAAGCAAAATCAAACGCATACATCACCATTCCGGGTTTGCGCGGTATGCCTGCGAAAGAAATCAGTGTAAAGAATCTCGCTAACATCATTCAGGCAAGAATGAGTGAGATCCTGGATTTTGTAACCTATCATTTGAAACAGGTTGGACTGGATAACAAAATGCTTAATGGTGGTATCATCCTCACGGGTGGTGGATCACAATTGAAGCATTTGATTCAGCTCACAGAATATGTAACAGGATTGAATGCCCGAATCGGTCTTCCCAACGAGCATTTGGCAGCTGGTCATATTGAAGAACTGGCCAAGCCAACTTATGCAACATGTTTGGGATTGATCCTCAAAGGATATGACGATTACGAACACAAACGCAAACAGTTTGAAAGCACCTTCAGAAAAGTGGAAGTTCCAGACACGTTAAAACGTGCAGAAGAAGAATTGGTTGATGACACGGAAGAAACAGGAAGTGTTGTGACTACAGAAAGGAAGAAAGGAATGTCTAATTTCTGGGGTAAGTTCAAAACAAGTCTGATCGAAATCTTCAAGGAAGAAGAAGACAGCAAATTTTAAACAAGCCCCGGATCATCCGGCTTTACAAACCATGTATCGTCCATCTAAACATTTCAATCATCCGTTGTTGCGGGCGTACGTGCAACGACACAAATCAGATTCTTATGATCCACTTTGATCTCCCTAAGGAGAAGTCGTCCATAATCAAAGTCATCGGCATAGGCGGTGGCGGAAGCAATGCTGTGAATCACATGTATTCGCAGAACATTGAAGGAGTAAACTTTATTATTTGTAATACCGATGCACAGGCGATTGCGCAAAGCAATGTTCCAAACAAAGTGCAACTGGGACCACATCTTACACAAGGTCTTGGTGCCGGAGCCAATCCTGAAATCGGGCGTCAGGCTACTGAAGAAAGTCTGGAAGAGATCAAGCGCATCCTGGAAGTAAACACCAAGATGGCATTTGTCACTGCCGGCATGGGTGGTGGTACCGGTACGGGAGGTGCACCGATCATTGCAAAAATTTGTAAGGACCTCGGTATTCTCACTGTAGGTATCGTTACAACTCCCTTCACTTATGAAGGAAAAAAGAGACAACAACAGGCTGAAGAAGGTATCAAAAACCTGAAGCAGTATGTAGATACATTGCTGGTGATCAGCAATGATAAATTGCGTCATCAGTTTGGTAATCTTAAAATGCGTGAAGCATTTGCCAAGGCTGATAACGTGCTGGCAACAGCTGCAAAATGTATCACTGATGTGATCAACAGCACAGGACAAATCAACGTTGACTTTGCAGATGTATGCACTGTAATGAAAAATGGCGGTGTTGCTATTCTTGGAAATGCCGCATGCGATGGAGAAAACAGAGCGCAACGTGCAATTGAAGAAGCACTCAACTCACCGCTGTTGAATGATAATGACATCAGAGGTGCAAAATGGATTCTTATCAACATCAATTCCGCTGAAGGAGAACACGAGTTCACTATGGACGAAGTGGAGATCATTCAGAATCATTTGTTAAGTCAGGCAGGAGAAGAAACAGATGTGATTTTGGGATTGGGATATGATAATACGCTGGGAAGCAAGATTGGAATTACACTGATTGCAACAGGATTCCAATACAAAGATCCTTTTGTAAAACGTGAGAAGCCAAAGGAGGAAACACAGAAAGAAGAGAAGATTGTAATGACATTGGGAGAGGAACCCACCCCTGAGCCGCAAGCCACCATCCTCACTCAACCCGAAGATGTACTTGCGCCGAGGCTGGTTGACGAAGAAAGTATCGTAGAAACACCAGTGTCAGCTATCGAAGATTTACGAAATGAACCGGTTTCTGCGCCGCGTGTAAATTTTGTGGATGAAAAAGACGAAGAAATCGCGCCCGTTCAATTACATTTGAAAATCCGGGAAGATCAGGCCACTCAGGATGAAGAAAAGAAAGAATTCGAAAGAAAGAAACAATGGCTTGACGATCGCTTTGAAAAACTCCGTCAATCAATTTTAGCTGGCGACAACAAGCCGGCATCAACACCACAAAATACTTCCCAGACGCCTGCAGCGTCGGGAGGCTATCTGGCCAGACCCTCCAATATTTATGCAGAGTCCAAACCCGAAGTATCCACTTCGAAGCCTGCCGAAGAACCGGTTCCGGCACCTGTTGCAAAAGTGGAAGATCCGGAAACTTCCGACATGCAGCTGGTGATACGAAACGACATTCCGGCGGCGGATCATACCATGAGCCACACATCTCATACACCTAATCTTCCGGCAGAGGACCCTGCACTGCAGGACGGTGCCGAAGAGCAAAGGAGAAGAGCAGCCGAACGTTTACAGAAGTTGCGCAATCTGTCGTTCAACTTAAATGCTGCCGATCCTAACAATGAGTATGAAACGGTTCCGGCGTATATCCGCCGCAATATGGAATTATTCAACAATTCCTCCACAGTTGAAAATTTCTATAGCAATTACCAGGTAAAAGATGAAGGGAATGGAAAAGGTGCCAGCATCAGCACCATCAATACATTCCTTGATGGCAAAAAGCCCGATTGATCTGCGCCTTCGCTTGGCCGGGGGTAGAAGATCCTCCATCTGTAAGTGCCTGGCATTGCCTTGCAAATGAAGACATAACCAGGCTAAGCGAAAGGCTTGTGTTTTTAGTTGTTCCCCCACTAGTTATGGTGGGGGTTTTTGTGTGTGGGGTGTGAGGTTTGGCGTGTGGAGTAGTCGCTTAGCTTGAAGCTTCTTTTTCTAAAAGTCAGCGATTTGATTTTTGTAATAAACTGTTGCGGTAATACAAACAAATCTTCAACCATCATCAACTTCCGCCAAATCCTACACACCAAACGCCAAACACCCCGCGGGTCTTTGAACCTTCTACTTTTGATTTCTCACCTGCGTCCTGTTCCGGTCAATTGCTTCTCCCAGTTCATACAACAACTCCACATCATCCACACTGCCCGACCAATGACGAAGGCCCCTTGCTAACGTTACTTTATCTGCAGGTGTTTCAAATCCACCATATTGTTTCAAAAAAGCATTGAACACACCATCCCGATCTTTTGACACCTCATAAAATGCCAGAGCTCCCTTATATACTATCACGATTTTCATAAGATGCTTTCCTATAACTAATACAAACCAGACACCAAACTATATCCGGTATAAATTCACGCTCTCACCTGAAGTTTGTTCCGAATCCTGACATTCATCTTGCCTTCTGCCTCATAATTTCCCCAATAGAGATTGTCCCGAATAAAAAAAGGGGCATCGCCCCTTTTAAAAATCTTTTTTTCTATTGACCCGGAAACATAGTGCCCAAATAAGTCCTGTCAATATGAGTGTATATACAACATGAGGGTTTACATCTTCAAGTGCCTTTGTATACCAGTCGGAACTCTCACCCATTCTGCTTGTAAATGCCGGGGGAGGAATGATCTTGTCAGAAACCTCCATCGGCAGGAATCTTGAAATATGATCCAGGTCTTTATTGTTCAGTATTGCCACTGTAATCATTTCTGCCAGGAAATAAAACATGAAAACACCGAGTGCTATAAAAGCCTTTCTTATCAAAAACGCAAGCAAAAAAGCGATCGACAATTGTGCAAATGTTTGCAGGAAGAATAAAGCAATATAATTTCCTTTACTCCACATATTTCCGGTGCTTTCATCCATGTTCAACGATCCAATTACGATCGATATAAGCACGTAAGTAAGAGTAACAAGCAAGGAGATGATCACAACGTCCATCATTTTCGCCGTCATAAATTCGTTGCGACTCCAGCCGTCAATAATGTTCTGCCGGTGTGTCTTGTACGTGTATTCATTTGTGATGAACATGATCACCGCAATTGCCGGAATGAAAATGAAGAAGCTTGAAAAATATGCTACCGTGTGCCATACTTCAGGGAATGTAAAGGGATTATCCAGCATTTTGAGGAGCTGCCCCAGGGTTTCCCCACTGTTCTTCCTGTTATCATAACCCTGATATACCAGGTAATTGATTCCCGGATATGAAAAAGCCACGATGGCGGTCATCCACCAGAACGCGCGATACTTTTTTATTTTAAGCCATTCGGTTTTGATCAAATTGTTCATAGCAATTAGTTGTTGGTAAGTTCAAAGAATCTTGCTTCAAGACGTTTTTTCTTCATCGAAAGATGATTCAATACAATTCCTTTCTCGAAACAATAACGGTTGATTTCCTCGAGTTTCGCTGTTCCCTGCGGCATCGTCATTTGAATGGTACCGCCGGTTGCGTTCGGGGTGATATGCTGACTAAAATGTTGAAGTACAGCAGCAAGACCTGCGAGATTGGAAGCTCCCAGTTCCACAACGTCTTCATCCATCAAAATTTCTTCTACCAATCCGGTTGTGAGTAATTCACCAGTCTTGAGGATCGCGGCGTGTGTACACACTTTTTCAACTTCATCCAGCAGGTGGCTGGCCATGATGATGGTATGACCACTTTCCTTTAATTCTACAATCAGTTCGCGGATTTCCGCGATACCTACCGGATCCAGACCATTGGTGGGTTCATCCAGTACCAACACTTTCGGATCTCCAAGGAGCGCTGCAGCGATAGCAAGTCGCTGCTTCATACCGAGACTGTATGATTTGAACCTGCTGTTTCTCCGTTCATATAATCTCACCTTGCGTAACACTCTCTCAATGTCGGCATTGCTTCCTCTTCCGCTGATACTCATGGTCACTTTCAGATTGTCAACTGCCGACAGGTAGTGATAAAAATTGGGTGTCTCCAAAAGAGATCCAATTTTTTTTCTTTGTTCAGACGACCCCGGATGACCAAACCAAAGGAAATTTCCATTGTCTGATTTGAGTACATCGAGAATAATACTGAGTAGCGTGGTTTTACCACTTCCATTGGGACCTAAAATTCCGAATACACTACCTGGTGGCACCTCAAATGACACGTTGTTCAGCGCCCTGATCCTGCCGTATGATTTGGTAATGTTTTTAAGACTGAGAACAGGTTGGTTCATCTCCTTAATTTTTAACTGAGGCTGAAGATAAGATACACCATCCGCACGTGCAATCTGTTTTATACCAAATCTGGGTTTTCCGGTACCAAACTTCTTTTTCTTTTTCTTTGCCTTATGGCAACGATCCTGATCACAGGAGGCACTGGCCTGATCGGCACTACTCTTTCCAAAGCCCTTGTAAAAGCCGGGCATGACGTGATCATTCTTACAAGAAATACCACGGGATATCAGTCTGGTTCGCGGCTCAATTATGCTTCATGGGACCCGGAAAAGGAGACAATTGATCACTGGGCAATTCACAATGCTGATTGTATTGTAAACCTCGCCGGCGCCAATATCGCTGATGGACGATGGACTGAACAACGCAAAAAAGAAATTCTCGATAGTCGCGTTCGGGGTAGCAGACTGCTGTTTAAATCATTAAAGGAAATTCCCAACAAGGTTCGTTGTGTTATCAGCAATTCTGCAACAGGATATTATGGTGCAGATGCATCCAATGCAAGACCTTTTGAAGAAACATCTCCTTCCGCAAACGATTTTCTGGCAAAAGTAACAAAGCAATGGGAGCAAAGCATTCAGCCTGTCACGCAACTCAATAAACGACTGGTGATCTTTCGCGTGGGAATTGTGTTGAGCAAAGATGGCGGTGCATTTCAACAATATCTTCGTCCTCTTAAACTTGGTGTAGCGGCTGTTCCGGGAAATGGCCAACAGATAATGAGCTGGATTCATATTCATGATCTTGTCAGATTGTATATCAACACAATTGAGCAGGAAAAATGGAGTGGAGTTTACAACGCTGTGGCGCCACACCCTGTAAGTCAAAATGATTTATTGAAAACGATGTCTCGTTACAGAAAGTTTCACATTCCCATTCATGTTCCTGCATTTGTTTTGCGCGCAATGTTAGGGGAGATGAGTACGGAAATATTAAAAAGCGTTACAGTCAGTTCACAAAAGTTAGAGCGCGAAGGTTTTGAATTTCAGTTTCCGAATGTAGATGTGGCAGTAGCGGATTTGATGCGCCGATAGCTTATTTGAAAACCGGATGTGGCCAGTGATAGATACTGGTAAACTGTCCGACGATGACTTTATTTCCGCGTTTCAACAACCTGTGCAGTTTCAGATTATCAATGTCTTGTTGTTTTACTTTTCGATGTGCCGGATGCATGGTGCCTCCCGGTTTGCCAGGAAGTGCTTTGGGATCGTACTGATAGGGTGGATCCACAAAGGTTCCTCGCGGATACATGATACCGGGAACGCCTTCGCCGCGTATGTCAACAATTTTTGGATGATCAAGTCCGAGCGTATGACCATATTCATGCGCTGCGGTAGTTGATCCTTCATACAGATTTTCTGTAAGAAAAAATCCGGTGTTGCATCCAATACCATCAACAAAGGAAATATTGCCGTGAATAAAATTTTCTATTCTGAAATAATTGTTTCGCGGATCTGTGTTTTGCAATACTTCGAGTTCGGAAATGTCTTTTTTTGTTTCTGCGGTAATGCGAAATGTGAGTCTGAAATGTTCATCTTTTAAAAAAACAACGCCTTGTGGTTCATTCCACATTCTTTCAATTTCTTCCCGGATTCTTTCTGTCAATATATCATCGGCACCATCGCCATACGTGATGATGTGGGAGGTGATGGTGATGATACGGTGAATGTTGTCCAGTTCCGCGATGCCCATGGTGGAGTAAAGGTAGATGAAGGGAAGATTGCTTCGAAGTAAAAAATCAAATGTTCAAAAGTCAAATTGTTTGCCGGGTTGATGATGTTTATTGGCGTATCTGATTTTTAAACAGCAATCCGTCCGCCGAAGGCGGCCTGCGTTCTTTTCGGTTAAAAAACAAGCTCATTCGAATTTCAATGCAAACAGTTTTACCGGCTCTGATCTTCCTTTTAATTCCATCGTTCCAATCTTACTGATTTCATAACCATGAGGAGCTTCAAAATCAAGCACGAAATCTTCAGACAGAATAAATGACTCATTCAATTCATTGCACATGCTTCTGATGCGCGCCGCCGTATTCATTGTGTCTCCGCAATACACAAGATCTTTTTTAATCAGACCGATAAATCCTGCGGTAACTTCACCCGCATGCACGCCGGCTTTAAATGTGGGTTGTGTGCCATATCTTTTTTCATATCGTATTCTAAGTCGTTCCAGAAGATAAAATGTATTGCGAATGAATTTTAAACTCTTGATCTTGTTGTCAGGAGTATTCAGCCAGCTGATCACAATTTCGTCTCCCACATATTGATAAATCTCGCCATCGTTCGCCAGGACGGGAATGGTAATATCGCTGAAAAAGTTTCGCAACATCCGGAAGTATTTTTCATGGCCAAGATGTTCAGCAATAGAAGTGGATTCGTTGATGTCAAGAAAGATGAATATTCTGTTTTCGATTCTGGGTTTGTGGTACTCGCCGCTCAACAAACTCCAGAACATTCCCGGCCCATATTTGTCCGTCACTTCCAGCAAAATGATCGACAGAAAAGTCATCAGCCCCATGTCAATCATAAATGTGAAGAAAGTATCGGTGTAAAGAAGTTTTGAGAAAAAACTTCTAAAAAAACTCGAGAGGTCCTTTGTGTAGTTGAAAAAGAAATACAACATCAACAGTATAAATCCAATGAGGAAAAAAAGTACCAGCGTGATGAGTAACTTGACAATAATGGAAAACCAAATGGGATGATGATGAAATGCAGGTTTCAGGAAGAAAATTAAAATGGCTGTCATGATACAGCCAATGATGCCGAAGGTGAATGCGAATTCTGTCAGCGATACAATGATGCCGAGGTCGTTGCCCGGCTTCATGAGGTTGAGATAGAACACAATGCCGAACACGATCCAGATCAGTGAGATCACCGTTAGTGTGCGCAACCGGTAAAAAAGTAGTCTCCTTGGCATAATACAAAATGTAAAATGCGGAGAGCAATTACCAGAACCGACGTAATTGGAAATTTCTGCTTACAGAAGATCCTACACCAAACACCAAACTTCCGGCCTTACAGTTTTTAATTCCTCACCGGTTTCCCACCCTTCAGCACACTTTGAATTCTCTCCAGCGTTTTCTTTTCGCCGCAAAGAGAGAGGAAGGCCTCACGTTCCAGGTCGAGCAGATATTGTTCGCTTACGAGGCTGGGTTCGCTCAGGTCTCCGCCGCACATCACATAGGCCAGTTTTTTGGCTACGGTTACGTCATGATCCGTGGCATAGTTCGCTCGCCACATGCCATGTATACCGGCATAAAGTGCGCCAAGTGCACTGCGTCCTAAAACTTTGACGTCTGTTCGTGGTACGGGCATGACATAACCACTGTCAGACAATTCAATTACAGATTTTTTTGCTTCGGTAACCCGACGGTTTTGATTGACTACAATTTCATCAAGACCTTTTCTATAGATGCCCAGCTCATAAGCTTCAAAGCCAGAGGTCGCCACTTTTGCAGTGGCAATTGTCAAAAATCTGTTTTTTAATGTGATGGTTTCGGGTTCATCAAGATGCATTTCATCAGATGCGCGCAATACAAACTCTTTGGTGCCACCGCCTCCGGGAATCAGCCCCACACCCAATTCAACAAGTCCTACATAAGTTTCTGCAGCAGCACAAACTTTATCTGCATGCAAACTCAGTTCACATGCACCTCCGAGCGAAAGTCCATGATGTGCTACAACAACGGGCACGGATGAATAACGCGCACGCATCATGGTATTCTGGAACATGCGAATGGCCATGTTCAGTTCGTCATATTCCTGTTCGATTGCCAGCATGAAGATGAGACCAACGTTCGCACCCGCGCTGAAGTTGGGACCTTCATTGGCGATAACAAGACCTCTGTAATTTTTTTCAGCAAGCTCGATGGCTTTATTAATTCCTGAAAGAACATCACCGCCAATGGAATTCATTTTTGTATTCCATTGCAAAGCCAGAACGTCGTCGCCAATGTCATAGACTTTTGCGCTTGCATTTTGCCATACGATTTTATCCTGGTAGTTGCCAAGGATGATGAGATCCTGAATGCCGGGAATTTCTTTATATGATTTTGATGATGGATCGTAAACTTTTGTTTTGCCGGATTCAATCTTGTAAAAACTCTGATGTCCTGCTGCTAACATTTCTTCCACCCATGGCGCTACAGAATATTCTGCTTTCTTCATCGCTTCCACAGTTCTTTGAACGCCAAGTACATCCCAACTTTCAAATGCACCAATCTCCCAGCCAAAACCAGCCATCATTGCATCATCTATGCGATAAATTTCATCGCTGATCTCCGGAATACGATGTGAGATGTAAGAGAATAAACCAAAATGGAAATGACGTAAAAATTCTCCGGCCTTATCCTGCGCCGCAACCAGCATTTTAAGGCGTTGCTTCAGATCGTCTACGGGTTTTGCAGCTTCAACAGAAGCAAATTTGGGTTTTTGTCTTGGCTGATAATCGAGGGTTTTAAGATTGAGCGTAAGAATTTCTTTTTCGCCGCCGGCACCTTTTGTTTTTTTGAAAAACCCTTGTCCGGTTTTATCCCCCAGCCATTTGTTTTCTACCACTTTATTTAACCATGCTGGAATCTGGAATACGTTGCGTTGTTCGTCGTTTGGACAATTTTCATAAACGCCCTGTGCAACTTTCACCAGTGTATCAATACCTACGACATCTGCGGTGCGAAATGTTGCTGATTTGGGACGGCCAATCAATGGTCCGGTGAGCGCATCTACTTCATCAATTGTGAGTTCCAGTTTTTCAATGATGTTGAAGATCGCCATCATTCCATACACACCAATCCTGTTTGCAATGAAGGCGGGAGTATCTTTTGCAAGCACGGTGGTTTTACCGAGATACAGATCGCCATAATGCATCAGGAAATTCACTACGGAAGGATCGGTAGCGGGTGTGGGAATAATTTCAAGCAGGCGGAGATAACGCGGTGGATTGAAAAAATGCGTTCCGCAAAAATGTTTTTTAAAATCATCACTCCGTCCTTCACTTAATAAATGAATGGGAATGCCGGAAGTATTGGATGTGATGAGCGTACCTGGTTTTCTGAATTGTTCTACTTTTTCGTAAAGCGAACGTTTGATATCAAGTCTTTCTACTACAACCTCAATAATCCAGTCGCAGTTGGAAATATCTTTCAGGTTGTCGTCAAAGTTGCCTGTTGTAATTCTTTTGACTACGTCTTTTGTATAAATGGGGGAGGGATTGCTTTTGATGGCAGCCTGGAGCGAATCGTTGACAATCTTGTTTCTCGCGGTTTTATTGTCTGATTCTTTCGCTTCTGCAGGAACGATGTCGAGCAGCAATACCTGAAGGCCGATGCCAGCGAAATGGCAGGCGATACGTGAGCCCATGACACCACTACCCAGCACTGCAACTTTTTTGATGATCCTCTTGTTCATAGCCAAAATAGTTAGTTATGCAACTATCCGTGAAGTTAAGGAAAGGGGCTGAAAGAAGTGCAGGGGAGGGTGGTGCAAAAAAAGCCCCCGATAACGGGG
>Ga0065721_10052971_pt1 | contig 10793 bp, 7 predicted proteins | sample Mesricmetagenome_FD_59108 | JGI IMG/M metagenome (GOLD analysis project Ga0065721, IMG submission 59108) | Mesophilic microbial community from rice straw/compost enrichment Sample: eDNA_1 v2 (version 2) | ecosystem: Engineered > Solid waste > Grass > Composting > Bioreactor | place: USA: Davis...
CGCGGGCCCGAGGGCTCGCCGCTGGCCTCGCCCGAAGCGCTGTTCCGGCTGGCCGTCAGCCCGGCCGACACGATGGCGCTGGAAGTGCAGGCGGCCCGCGCCGCGCTGGCGCGCTTCGCCGAGCTGCAGTTGCCCGGCGCGCTGTTCGTCAATTTCAGTCCGATGACGCTGCGCCATCTGCTGGCCGACCATGGCCGCGGCATGGCGGCGCTGCTGGCGAACACCGTGGCCCCGGGGCGCGTGGTGATCGAGTTGACCGAGCAGACCCGCATCGGCGACATGGCGGCATTTGCCGACGCGATGGCGGTACTGCGCGATCTCGGCCTGCGCTATGCGCTGGACGACTTTGGCACCGGCCACGCCAACCTCGATCTGCTGGTCCAGCTGACGCCGCAATTCATCAAGCTCGACAAGTCGCTGGTGCACGGCGTGGCCTCATGCTCGCGGCGGCTCGAACTCATGCGCACGGTGTTGAGCCTGGCCGATGCGCTGGGCATCAGCGTGATTGCCGAAGGCATCGAGGACAACGAGGAGCTGGCGGTGCTGCGCGATCTCGGCGTGCCGTTCGGCCAGGGCTATCTGCTGGGGCGGCCATTGCCGGAGCCGTCGCAGGCGCCGCCGCATGACGTGGTGCAGGCGCTGGGCTCGCGCCAGATCGCGGTGTTTCCGCAGGTGGTGCGTTCGGGCTGGACCGGGCCGAATGCCGGCAAGCTGCTGCGGCGCGCGCCGACGGTGCGGCCGGAGCAGACCAACAACGAGGTGCTGGCGCTGTTCCACGCCCATCCCGGGCTGCATGCGCTGGCCGTGCTCGATCCGGAGGGCAGGCCGATCGGCATCATCAACCGGCAGAGCTTCATCGACCGCTATGCCGCGCCGTTCCATCGCGAGCTCTATGGCAAGAAGGCCTGCATCCTGATGGCCCATCGCGAGCCGGTCTGCTTCGATCGCGAGGCCACCATCGAGACCATGGCCAAGAGCCTGGCCAGCGGCAACCAGCGCTATCTGGCCGACGGTTTCATCATCACCGATGGCGGCCGCTATGCGGGCCTGGGCACCGGCGCGGACCTGATCCGCGCCGTCACCGAGATCCGCATGGAGGCGGCGCGCTATGCCAATCCGCTGACTTTCCTGCCGGGCAACATCCCGCTGAACCAGCATGTCGACCGGCTGCTCGATGCGGGCGCGGCGTTCTGCGCCTGTTATGTCGACCTGAACCACTTCAAGCCCTTCAACGATCAGTACGGCTACTGGAAGGGCGACGAGATGATCAAGGGCGCGGCCGCGATCCTGGCCGATGCCTGCGATCCGGTGCGCGACTTCCTCGGGCATGTCGGCGGCGACGACTTCCTGGTGCTGTACCAGAGCCCGGACTGGAACCAGCGGGCGCGCGGCGCGATCGCGCGCTTCAATCGCGCCGCGCGCGTACTGTACGACGCGGACGACCGCGCGGCAGGGGGCATCCATGGCGAGGACCGCCATGGCCGCACCGCATTCTTCCCGATGGTCAGCATGGCGATCGGCGCGGTCCGCGTGGCCCACGGGGTGGCCCGCACCGAGACCGACGGCTGGCGCCTGGGCAGCAGCCATATTGCCGCCGCCGCGGCCGCGGCCAAGCGCGATGCCAAGAAGGACCCGAGCGGTTTCGCGGTGGTCGACCTGACGCCGACGCTGGGGCCGGGCGGTCCATCGGAAGAGCGCAGCGAGGGCCGTCCACATTGAGCGACCGGCGAGCGCCGGGCTCGCGAACGGGCGTTCGGGTTATCCACAGATTGTGTGGATAACCCGACCGGGCCCGGCGCCAGGCGCGCGCCGGCGCGTCGCGCCATCGGACTGCCTAAAAAAAATGCAGAGGTAGGCGCCGAGGTCATCAGCGCGTCCATGTTGCATACATGGACGGGCGCGATGCGGGCCGCCTATGCCACAATGCGCGGCAGTTCAGTGTTCACTGTTCACTCATCATCGTTCACCGTTCATCGTTCAACCGCATTCCGCAGCGGATGGCAGCCGATGTTATTGAGCACCAGCGTTGTCGCGACGATTGTCCTGTGTTTCCACGTGATCGGCGTGTTCGCCGCCATGCATGCCGTGATGACGGTCCGCACCGCGCCCGGCGCGATCGCCTGGGCCGGTTCGCTGCTGTTGATACCGTATCTGGCACTGGTGCCGTACCTGGTGTTCGGCAGCAGCAATTTCGTCGGCTATGTCAATGCGCGGCGCTTCTATCGCGCCCAGATGCGCGAACTGCGCCACGGCATGGAGCCGCGCGAGCGCGAGGCCTGCATCGTCCGGCAGCCGCATCATCCGGGACTGCGCGCACTGCCAAGGCTGACCGGGCTGCATTGCCTGTCCGGCAATCATGTGCAACTGCTGGTCGATGGGCAGGCCACCTTTGCGGCGATCTTCGCCGCGTTGAAGTCCGCGCGCCGCGTCGCGCTGGTGCAGTTCTTCATCGTCCATGACGACGAGCTCGGGCGCGAGCTGCAGGCGCTGCTGTGCGAGCGCGCGGCCGCGGGCGTCGAGATCTATTTCCTGTACGACAGCATCGGCTGCCATGCCTTGCCGGGCCACTACGTTCGCCGCATGGCCGAGTGCGGCGTCAAGGTCAGCGCGTTCGCGCCGCACCGCGGCTTCGTCAATCGCTTCCAGCTGAACTTCCGCAACCACCGCAAGCTGGTGGTGGTCGATGGCGAGCGGGCCTTCATCGGCGGCCACAATGTCGGCAACGAATACATGGGCCGCAGGCCGCCGCTGGCGCCCTGGCGCGATACCCATATCGAGGTGCGCGGACCGGCGGTGCTGGACCTGCAGATGACCTTCGCGGAGGACTGGTACTGGGCCGCGCGCGAAGTGCCGACGCTGCTGCTGCCGCCGCCCGAACCGGCCGGCGCGATGGTGTGCCAGGTGGTGCCGAGCGGGCCGGCCGATTCGCAGGAGACCTGCTCGCTGTTCTTCGTCGAGGCGATCCAGGCCGCGCGCAACCGGCTGTGGATCACGACGCCGTACTTCGTGCCCGACGAGGCGGTGTTCGCGGTGCTGCGGCTGGCGGTGCTGCGCGGCGTCGACGTGCGCATCCTGATGCCGGGACGCGCCGACCACAAGGTGGTGTTCGCCGCCTCGACGCTGTACGCCTACCAGGCGATCTGCGCGGGCATCCGCATCTATCGCTATATCCCGGGCTTCCTGCACCAGAAGGTGATGCTGATCGACGACGAGCTGGCCGCGGTCGGCACCGCGAACCTCGACAACCGCTCGTTCCGGCTCAATTTCGAGCTGACGGTGATGACGGCCGATCGCGCCTTCGCGAGCCAGGTCGAGGGGATGCTGCTGGCCGATTTTGCCCAGGCACGCGAGATCGGCCGCGACGAATACCTGGCCGCGCCGGGGCCCCGCCGCGTGGCGATGCATGTGGCCAAGCTGTTCGCGCCGATCCTGTAGGGGCTGCGCGCCGGGCCGGCAAGCGCGGCCCGGGTGAAGGGCCCGACACGGGGCCCCGAGCGGCCCTTTGCCGATTCGCGGTATCCTTGCCGTCAGGCGCCGCCCTGGAAGGGGCCATCGGCAGGCATCACCCAGCCGGCAGCGGACTCTCCCGGGACCCCATCCCGGCCGCTGCCACGGCATCCGGCGCACACGCATTGGCAAGATGATATGAACGACACGGAAATCACGCTGATCGGTTCGGCACGGCTGCCGACCCGCTTCGGCGAGTTCACCGCTCACGCCTTCAAGGGCGCGACCAGCGGGACGGAACACCTGGCGCTCAGCGTCGGCGACATCGCCGGCGAGGGCGTGTTGACGCGGCTGCATTCGGAATGCCTGACCGGCGACGTATTCGGTTCGTGCCGCTGCGATTGCGGCGAGCAACTGGCGCTGGCGATGGAGCGCATCGCCGAAGAGGGCCGCGGCATCCTGCTGTACCTGCGCGGCCACGAAGGCCGCGGCATCGGCCTGGGCCACAAGATCCGCGCATACAGCCTGCAGGATGGCGGGCTCGACACGGTCGATGCCAATCTGGCGCTTGGGCAGGCGGTCGACTCCCGCACCTATGCCTTCGCCGCCGATCTGCTGCGCCAATGGGGCGTCAAATCGATCCGGCTGATGAGCAACAATCCGCGCAAGCGGCAGCAGCTCGAAGAGGCCGGCATCACCGTGCTCGAGCAGGTGCGCCACAGCGTGCCGGCCAACGCCGAGAACGAAAAGTACCTGGCCACCAAGCGCGTGCGGCTCGGGCATCTGCTCGACTGACGGCGCGCCGGACAACGCGGGACAACTCGCCGGACAACGCGTCCGGGAACGCGCGCGACACCGCTCCCGGTCCTTGGGGGCAACCCTGTAGGCATCGACCGACAGCTTCTCGGGCGGCCTGCTTACAGTCCCCGCCCGCCGCTTCTCTTATCGTGAAGGCATGGTCGCACCGCACGCGGTGCGCGCCGTTTTGCAGCCTCGCTGCAACCGTCCTGCAACCGCCGCCGCGGCATGCGGCGGCATCACGATAACGAGGAGTCGCCATGGCAGACAAGAACGTCGATGTGCTCAACGATCTGATCGAGGTGTCGCGCGACGGCGAGCAAGGTTTTCTGAAGGCCGCCGAGGATGCCACCAATCCTGAGCTGAAGGAACTGTTCACCAGCCGCGCGACCGAGATCGGCGCCGCCATCCGCGAGCTGCAGTCGCAGGTGATCGCGCTGGGTGGCCGGCCGGAAGAGGGCGGCAGCGTGGCCGGCGCGTTGCATCGCGGCTGGGTCAGCCTGCGCAGCGCGGTCGCGAATCGCACCGATCTGTCTATCCTTGAGGAATGCGAGCGCGGCGAGGACGTGGCCAAGAAGAAATACGCGGACGCCCTCCAGCACGACGATCTGAGCTTCGAAGTGCGCGCGCTGATCGAACGCCAGTATCACGGCGTGCTGCGCAACCATGACCTGGTGCGCGACCTGCGCAACCGCTATCGCGCGACCTGAGCGGCCGAGGCCGCCGCCACCGCCACGCGAAGGAGACAGACGATGAGCCAGCCCGGCAAGCCCGACACCGCGGTTCCCCGCTCCGGCCAGCAAGGCAAGGGCGGGGCGGCCGAGGACCATACCGAGCGCAACCTCGACGAGGCGCTGGAGGAAACGTTCCCGGCCAGCGACCCGATCGCGGTCGAGCCCGACAAGGACGACAGTGAAGGGCAGGGCGGCAGGCCGCGCAAGGGCGGCCAGGCTGGTGGCCCCGGCTGATCGCCCGGGCCGGATGCGGCAATTGGCCGCAGGGGTTGCCCGGCAGGATCGACCGCGAGGATCGGTCGCCCGAATGACCCTGGCAGGTCCTGGCCGTACGCAAAAGCAAAGACGCGGGAGCCTTGCGGCTCCCGCGTCTTCTCTTGCGCGTCCGCTAGGGCAGCTTGCGAAGTTGTGCGATTACCGACATCAGTTGCCCGTGCGCCACGGTGACCGCGGGCTCGTCCTGCAGCGCCTCGTGATAGCGCTCGCGGAACGCCGGATCGCCCTGGGTGCTGAACAGCCGCGCCGCCGCCTCGGCCACCGCGCGGCAGGTGCCATCATGGTGCTTCGGCCCGTCGAGCTCCTCGTCGATCTCGACGATCAGGCGCGACAGCGGGTCTAGCCAGCGGAAGTAGTTGTCCTCGGTGACGATCTGCACGAACTGGCCCGCGGGGATCGGGCCATAGAGGCGTTCATATTCGTTACGGTCGTGCTGGATGATCTCCTTGTGGGATTTCAGCAGCGCGGCGCGCAGCGCGCGCAATCCGGCGCGGCGCGATTCCTGCGTGGCTTGGTATTGTTCTTCAGTCAGCATCCCCATTCTCCGCTCCCGGTTCGGTGTTGTGCGGTCGTCCCGCGCGACAGGGGTAGTGGCGCGGTGCGTGTGCTTGCTCGTGGACGATGCGTCGTGCGGCCGTCGATGCAGGCCGCATGCCAGTATATGTAGGCGCCGGGGGGCGATCCAACCTCGTGCTATCCCGAATGGCCGCGATCTTTGGAATGCGGTGATACAACCGGTGCGGCATGCAGGCCCGCGCTGAATGGCCCGGATTCGATGTGAATTATTTTTAGGGCAGACATAACGATTGCCGCGGCGGCGGTGTCATGGGGCACAATAGCCGCATGTTGCGCACACGATGCTCGGCGCGGCTGGGCCCGCCGCCTTCCCTTCGCCTTCCCGCACCCTCTGCCGGAGACGACAGATGGTGATGCTGTGGCTGATCGCTCTGCCGCTGGTCGCGGCCATGCTGACGCCGCTGGTCGGCCGCCATCTGCGAGCGCTGACCGCGCCGCTGGTGCTGGGCACGCCGATGCTCGGGCTGGCCCTGCTGGCCAGCGTGCGGCACGAGATCTTCAGCGGCGAGGTGCTGGCCTGGCGCATGCCGTGGCTCGACGGCCTGGGCTTCGCGCTGAGCTTCCGCCTGGACGGCCTGTCCTTCGCCTTCTCGCTGCTGGTGCTGGGCATTGGCCTGCTGGTGCTGCTGTACGCGCGCTATTACCTGTCGCGCAGCCAGTCGACCGCGCGCTTCTTCGCGCTGCTGCTGCTGTTCATGGCCGCGATGCTCGGCGTGGTGCTGTCGAGCAATCTGCTGCTGCTGGTCGTGTTCTGGGAATTGACCAGCATCGTTTCCTTCCTGCTGATCGGCTTCTGGTCGTATCGCTCCGATGCGCGCAAGGGCGCGCGCATGGCGCTGACAATCACCGGCGGCGGCGGGCTCGCGCTGCTCGCCGGGGTGCTGCTGCTCGGCCATATCTGCGGCAGCATGGAGCTGTCCGACGTGATCGCCAGCGCGGGCACCGTGCAGAAGCACCCGCTGTATCCACCGATGATCGTGCTGGTGCTGCTCGCGGTCTTCACCAAGTCGGCGCAGTTTCCGTTCCACTTCTGGCTGCCGCACGCGATGGCGGCACCGACGCCGGTCTCGGCGTATCTGCACTCGGCCACCATGGTCAAGGCCGGCGTGTTCCTGTTGGCGCGGCTGTATCCGGTGCTCGAGGGCACCGATTGGTGGTTCTACATGCTGAGCCTGACCGGCCTCGCCACGCTGGTGGTGGGCGCCGGCATGGCGCTGGTGCAGCGGGACCTGAAGGGGCTGCTGGCATATTCGACCATCAGCCATCTGGGCCTGATCACGCTGCTGTTCGGGCTCGACACCGGCCTGAGCACGGTGGCCGCGCTGTTCCACATCATGAACCACGCGGTGTTCAAGGCCTCGCTGTTCATGGCCGCCGGCATCATCGACCACGAGACCGGCACGCGTGACCTGGGCCGCCTGCGCGGGCTGCGCCGCTACATGCCGCACACCGCGCTGCTGGCCATCGTCGCCTCGCTGGCGATGGCCGGCGTGCCGCTGCTTAACGGCTTCCTCTCCAAGGAGATGTTCTTCGGCGAGACGCTGGCACAGGGCCTGCTCGGTCCGTTCAACTGGACCATTCCGGCGCTGGCGACCGCCGCCGGCGCGCTGACGGTGGCGTACTCGCTGCGCTTCATCCATGGCGTGTTCTTCGACGGCGAGCCCGACGACCTGCCCCATCATCCGCCGCACGAGCCGCCGCGCTGGATGAAGATCCCGGTCGAGATCCTGGTGGTCACTTGCCTGGTGGTGGGGCTCTTTCCCAACCACACCGTCGGCGGCCTGCTCGATGCGGCCGCGCGTGGCACCATGGGCGCGCCGCTGCCGATCTATAGCCTGAGCCCCTGGCATGGCTTCAATCTGCCGCTCGCGATGAGCGCGTTGTCGATGGCGGCGGGCGCTGCGCTGTTCTTCCTGCGCCGCGATTCCTTCCGCCACTATCACGCGAAGCTGCCCCAGCTGAACGCGCGCGACCGCTTCGAGGATGCGGTCGAACGCATCGAGCGCGCCGCCGGCCGCGTGGCGCTGCTGTTCGAGAACGGCTCGCTGCAGCGCTATCTGGCCTTCGCCATCGCGGCGATGGTGCTGCTGCCGGCCCGCTATCTGTTCGAGCTCGAGCAGGCCCAGGGCCCGGCGCCGCTCTCCCCGGTGGATCCGGTCACGGCGGCCGGCCTCGCCCTGCTGGCGATCGGCGCCATCGCCGTGGTCGCGGCGCGCCGGCAGCGCGTGGTGGCGCTGCTGATGGCGAGCCTGTGCGGGCTGATGGTGGCGCTGGCCTTTACGCGTTTCTCGGCGCCGGACCTGGCGCTGACGCAGATCTCGGTCGAAGTGGTCACCATCATTCTGCTGGTGCTGGCGCTGTACTTCCTGCCGGTCGACCTGCCGGAGCGCGCGGGCACCGCGCGGCATCTGCGCGATGCCGCGCTGGCGCTGGCCGGCGGCGGCACCGTCGGCGTGGCCGCGTTCGCGGTGATGACGCGCCCGCACCAGACCATTGCCGATTTCTTCATCGCGCAGAGCGTGCCGGGCGGCGGCGGGCATAACGTCGTCAACGTGATCCTGGTCGATTTCCGCGGCTTCGATACGCTGGGCGAGATCTGCGTGCTGCTGATCGCCGGCCTCGGCGTGCATGCGCTGCTCAAGGGCCTGCGCCTGCCGGCGCCGACCGCCGGCCCGAACGACATGCCGTGGTCGCGCCAGAGCCATCCGCTGCTGCTCGCGATCCTGGCACGGCTGATGCTGCCGCTGACGATGCTGGTGGCGATCTTCATGCTGCTGCGCGGGCACCAGCTGCCCGGCGGCGGCTTCGTCGCCGCGCTGATCACCGCGGTGGCGCTGCTGCTGCAATACATCGCCAGCGGCGTGCTGTGGACCGAGTCGCGCATCACGCTGCACCATCGCGCCATCGCCGGCGCCGGCATCCTGATCGCCGGGCTGGTGGGCCTGGGCAGCTGGGCGTTCGGCTATCCGTACCTGACCACCGCCTTCGGCCACTTCCATCTGCCCTGGATCGGCGAGATCGAACTGGCGACCGCCTTGCTGTTCGACCTGGGCGTCTATCTGACCGTGGTCGGCACCGTGCTGCTGATCGTGTCCCACCTGGGCGTGCGCGACAAGCGGGTGGCCGCCGCGCGCGAGATCGCGGAGACTGCCTGATGGAAGCCCTGTTCGCCGCCGCCATCGGCGTGCTCGCCGCCTGCGGAATCTATCTGGTGCTGCGCGCCCGTACCTTCTCGGTGGTGCTCGGACTGACGCTGCTGACCTATGCGGTCACGCTGTTCCTGCTCGGCATGGGCCGGCTGACCACCGGCAAGCCGCCGATCATCGCGCCCGGCGCGCAGTATGCGGACCCGTTGCCGCAGGCGCTGGTGCTGACCGCGATCGTGATCGGCTTCGCGATGACGGCCTTCATCATGGTGCTGGCGTTGCGTTCCCGTGCGCTGCGCGGCAGCGACCATGTGGACGGCGACGAGCCGGCCGATCCATCGTCGGCGGTACCCGGGCAGCCGCCGGAGCCCGAACGTCCGGAGGATGCCGAGCGCGCGCGCTCGGCATCGCCCTCGACGGCGCCACCAACGGCGCCACCAACGGCGCCACCAACGGGACCATCAACGGCGCCATCGACCGCTCCGTCCCCGGCCAGCGAGGAGGCGCGATGAACCACGCCATGCTGCTGCCCATCCTGCTGCCGCTGTTCTGCGGCGGCCTGCTGGTGGTGATGCCGGCCCGCTGGCGCGCACGCTCGCGCTGGCTGGGCGTGCTGGCGACACTGGCGCTGCTGCCGATTGCGGCCGGCCTCGTCGGCCAGGCAGCCGGCGGCAACATCGCGGTCTACGCGCTGGGCAACTGGGCGGCGCCGTTCGGCATCGTGCTGCAGCTGGACCGGCTGGCGGCGCTGATGCTGCTGTTGACGGCGCTGCTCGGCGCGGCCGCTGTGCTCAGCGCAGGCGAGCGCGATACCCGTGCCGGCCGGCATTTCGACGCCTTGTTCCAGTTCCAGCTGATGGGCCTGAACGGCGCCTTCCTGGCCGGCGATCTGTTCAATCTGTTCGTGTTCTTCGAGATCCTGCTGATCGCCTCGTACGCGCTGCTCGTCCATGGCGGCGGCAGCGAACGGATTGGCGCCGGCCTGCATTACGTCGTGCTCAATCTGGTCGGCTCCTCGTTCTTCCTGTTGGCGATCGGCGTGCTGTACGGCATCACGGGTACGCTGAACATGGCCGACCTCGGCGAGCGGCTGGCGCGGCTGGCGCCATCGGAGGTACCGCTGGCGCTGGCGGCCGGCGCGATGCTGATGCTGGTGTTCGGGCTGAAGGCGGCGATCTTTCCGCTGTCCTTCTGGTTGCCGCGTGCCTATGCCGCGGCGGCCGGGCCGGTGGCCGCGCTGTTCGCGATCATGACCAAGGTCGGCATCTACGCCATCCTGCGCTGCCATGCCCTGCTGTTCGACGGTGGGCGCGGCTGGTTCGGCGCCTTCATGCACCACTGGCTGTGGTGGCTGGCGATCGTCACGATGGTGCTGGCCGCATGCGGCGCGCTGGCGGCGCGTTCGATGAAACGGCTGACCGGCTACCTCGTGCTGGTATCGGTCGGACTGCTGTGCGCCGGGGTCTCGATGCAGACGCCTCAGGCCTGGAGCGCGACGCTGTACTACCTGGCCAGCACCACGGTGGGCACCGCCGCGCTGTTCCTGCTGGCCGATTCGCTCGAGCTGCCGTCCGGCAGGATGCCCGTCGGCGGCGGCGTTTCGCGGCTGGCCGGCACGCTGTACCTGACCGCCGCGATCGCCGTGGTGGGGCTGCCGCCGCTGTCGGGCTTCATCGGCAAGGTGATGCTGATGCAGGCGGTGCCGCTGTATGGCGAGTGGAACGGCGCGGCGGTGCTGTGGCCCGCGGTACTGGTGTCCAGCCTGGCCCTGATCGTGGCGATCAGCCGCACCGGCAGCCGGCTGCTGTGGCAGGGG
>Ga0065721_10052972_pt1 | contig 10793 bp, 10 predicted proteins | sample Mesricmetagenome_FD_59108 | JGI IMG/M metagenome (GOLD analysis project Ga0065721, IMG submission 59108) | Mesophilic microbial community from rice straw/compost enrichment Sample: eDNA_1 v2 (version 2) | ecosystem: Engineered > Solid waste > Grass > Composting > Bioreactor | place: USA: Davis...
GGCGCGCCTTTCAGAAGGTGACCGGCCTATCTGCCAGTGCTTACCGGGAGCGGTTTGGCGCGGCCGTCCTGGCATAAAGCTCGCCGTGCGGCTGAAGTGCTAAAACCAGACAGGCCACCGGATAAGAACTGACGCAGTTTGAAATGCTGCCGGTCACCTACGCGCCCCATTCCGGTCATTGGAAGAACCGTCGCGTATTCACGGGGTTACAACGACCTTCATGTCGGCAAGCGAGCCAAATGTTCTCGCCGGGTTAGGCAAGTTTCAGCACGAGCGGCGCCCGATCGACTTCAATTCTCGAGTCTGCCGCGCCCAACGATATTGGTTACCCTGATGCCATCCGCCGCCTTGCGGATATTGTCGGCAATAGCGTGCAATCGACGATTTGCCGTGCCTTCGGTCCAGCCCGAGATATGCGGTGTCATCATCACATTGGGCAGCGCGGCAAAATCGAAGCGAGACGGGGCGGTGTCGGTCAAGTCGCCAGGATCGGGATATCGATACCAGACGTCGAGAATTGCGCCGCCCAGCCTGTTTTCGGCCAACGCATGATAAAGCGCGGCCTCGTCGATCACCGGCCCGCGCCCCACATTGACGATGACGCCGCCCGGGCCGAGGGCGGCGAGTGCCTCCGCCCCGATAAGCCCCGACGTCTCCGGCGTTTCACCCAGGCAAACGATGCCAAAGTCACATTGCGCCAGCATGTGCGGAAGGGCATCGAGCTCAAAGGCCTCCCCGACCATAGCGTCGATTGCAACAGGGCTTCGATTGGCGACCAATATGTTGACGCCGAAGGCCTGCAGAAGACGGGCCAGGGCACGACCGATGGCGCCATAACCGATTATGCCTGTCGTGCTGCCATGCAATTCGCCATGCGGCGCGGCGCCAAGCCGACCCGAACGCCTCCAGGAGCCGGATCGAAAATCCTCTTCGGCCTCGCGCAGGCGGTGACGCCATGCCAGCATCTGCGTCACGCAATATTCCGCCACGGCGATCTCGTGGCTGCCGACATTACAGATCGGAATTCCCGCCGGAACCTGTTCCGGGCATAGGGTTTCCCAGCCTGCCGCAGGCACCTGCACCAGCCGGATCCCTTGAGGCAAACGCAGGCCGGCCGGCAGAGCCATCGCGATGACGGCCAAGGCGCCGTCGAGCCGATCCCGCATGTCCGTGGGGTTCATGCCCGGCGGCATTGTTTCAATGGCGAAGTCCTGCCCCAACCGGTCCTGAAGCTCCGTCAACTGACTGGCGAAGGCCTCGCCGCAGCAGACGATCCTGTGCCGAGGCGTAGAACCGCTCATCGGATGCTCGATCAATGGCTCGGCATGGCCAGAAGGCCATCAGCCAGTTTCTCGGCCAGCATGATAGTCGGCAGATTGGTATTGGCGCGCGGCACCCGCACCATGCTGGAGGCGTCGATGACATGCAGGTTCTCCATGCCGTGCACCAGCCCCGTTCGCGCATCCGTAACGGCGGCGGGGTCGTCCGCCCTGCCCATGCGACAGGTGCAGGAAGGGTGCCAGCCCACCACGGTGTGCTTTCGCACCAGCGCGGACATGGCGTCGTCGTCACGCAGGGCCAGACCCAGGTCGTCGCCGGCGGCAAACAGGCGATCGATGACCATATCCCGCAACCTGGACGGGCCATCGGTGAGCAATGCCGGCACCATGGTTGCGGCCCAGTTGCCAAGATTGACGTCTCCCACCAGCTTTGCCATGGCGCCATGCGTTGCGGCGAAGGGATGCGCTGCCGCCGCTTGAAGCGCCTCGGTGGCGTAGAAGACCGCCATCTTGCGCACCGCGACCTTCATCCGCTCCAGATCGCGAGCGTCGGACAGCATTTCGAGGCGCATGTCCGGCGGGCCGCTTGGGGTTTCCGGGTCAAGGCGAATGAAGCCCTGCGAATAGGGTTTGTTGATCCAGCTGAACAGCGAGCCGATGCGCCGGCCGACCGGATGCCAGGCCGATTTGGCCACGACCACCATGAACATGTCGCTCGGACCGCAACCGGCCAGTTCGGACGAAAAGCGCAAGCCCGACTGGACATGGCGGCGCGGCACCGCTCCCATGCGCGCGCCCCGGCGGATCCAGGACGACATGGCGATGGAGGGATGCTCCTGCAGGTTCCTGCCCACCCCCTGCATATTATGCAGAACCGGAACCCCGGCGGCCCGGAGTTCGTCGGCGGGCCCGATGCCGGCGCGCAGCAGAAACACCGGCGAGCGCGTCGCGCCGGCCGACAGGATCACTCGGCGCGCCAGGATATGTTCGGCGCCCACCCTCACCCCGACGACCCGGCGGCCATCCATCAGCAGCTCGTCCACCGTGCTATTGGTCCTGATGGTAAGATTGGGCCGAGCGCGCGTCGCGGCGTCGAGATAGCCCATGGCGGCGGAAATCCGCTGCTGACGATTGGTGGTCAGCGACAGGGGGAACCAGCCATCCTCGAAGACGCCATTCTGGTCGCCGATATTTCTATATCCCTGGGCCGAAAAAGCCGCCGCGGACGCCCGGGTAAAGCCGGGCCATTGCGCTTCGGGCACCCGGCTGATGGCGATGGGGCCATCGTTTCCGTGCAAGGGACCATCGTAGTCCATGTCGGTTTCGAGCTTGCGAAAATAGGGCAGTACGCCCTGCCAGTCCCAGCCCTCGGCGCCGAGCTCGGCCCATTCGTCATAGTCCACCGGCAGGCCGCGATTGCCGATCTCGCCATTGATGCTCGAGCCGCCGCCGATGAGCCTAGGCTGGCCATAATCCTTCAAAGGCGGCCGGTCCGGATGATTGTGCGGGACGGGAAGCAGATGCGCCTTGATATCCCGCCACTGATAGGCCGGGTTGAACGCCGCCCGATAGGGATAGACGTCCCGAATCTCTTCGGGCTCCTGCCCGGGAAGATGATCGACACCCGCCTCGATCAGCAGGACGCGATTGGCGCTGCGGGCTGACAGGCGGTTGGCCAGCACGCAGCCAGCCGAACCGCCCCCCACGATGACGAAATCATAGCCTGAGCTCACGACCGGTCACCCCTGAGCGTGAACTCCTGGAAGGCGGTGCGATTGGCCAGGATATAGTCCCAGTCGTAGTCGACCCCGAGGCCCGGACCGTCCGGCACCGGCATGCAGCCATCGGCGCCGATATCCTCGAGCGCATCGCTATAGCCCGAGCCGAAGACCGGCGGCACGGGATTGGCGACGCCCGGCGCGACCAAGGACAGCTCATACCAGCTCGAATTGCGCATCGAGGCCATGCAATGACGCTGCGCCGGGCCGGCGGCGTGGATTTCGCAATCGAGCCCGAAGGCCTCGGCCAGATGCGCGGTCTTCATCGTGCCGGTAATGCCCATGTCGTAATCGGGGTCGACGCGAATATAGTCGGTGGCGCGTTCCCCGATCCAGGCCGCCTTGCCTTCGAGCCCGCGCACATGCTCGGTCAGCATGAGCGGGGTGCGGACATTTTCCTTGAGCTGGCGTGCGGCGTGCGGCGACCAGCCGGCATCCATGAACGGATCTTCGAACCAGAGATAGCCGCCCTCGTCGCAGGCCTTGCCGACATAGATGGCATCGGCGAAGGTCTGCAATTCGCTGGCCGCATCATACATCAGCGCCATACGGTCGCCGACGCGCTTGGCGCAGAGCAACAGGTTCGCCGCCTCTTCCTTGGGGTCACCCTCGCCCCAGCCGTGAATTTTGTAGCCCTTGTAGCCCAGAGCGAGGCATTCCTCCGCGAAGTCGGCATAGGCCTCGATGGAATCGAGAATGCCGTGCCGTCCACCATTGAGCGTGCTGGCATAGGTCGGCAGGCGCTGGCGATAGCCACCCAGCAGGCGCCATACCGGCCGTCCGGCATCCTTGCCGGCCAGGTCCCACAGCGCGATATCCAGCGCCGAATGGCCGATGGCCATGTAGTGGCGGTGAAAGCGTTTTAGCTTGTTGTAGATGGCTTCGCGCTCTTCGGCGTCCTCGCCCAGGATCTGGCTGGCCAGCGCCTTGACCTGGCCCACCATGGCGCCGTTCTTGCCGCTGTGGACGCTACAATATTCGCCGCGCGCGCCGTCCTGGGTTTCGATCACCACGGCAAAGGCGGAAAGGCGGCTTTGCTCGCCCTTCATCACGCAGCGATTGCCACTCTCATCCATGCCCAACCCGTCCACGGTGTAACCAAATTCGTGGATTTCCACCTTTGCGATGCGCGAGCCGGGCCGTGCCCCAATGATTCTTTTCATTTCATCCCTTAGAAATTTCTCGCTTGCAAAGAGCAAAGCTGTCTGACAGAACAATTCTAGTCAGACAACAATCTGCCCGTCAACGGATATTGGTGTCGAGGAAACATGGAAGCCGAAAGTCGCAGTGAAAGTGCCTATCGCCAGCTGGTCGCCTTCATGGGGCAACTGGATGATGGACAGCGCCTGCCCGCCGAATCCGACTTTGTCGATATGTTCGGCCTGTCGCGCGCCAGCATAAGGGAAGCGCTGGCGCGCCTGCGCGCCGAGGGCATGGTGCGCTCCCGCAAGGGCTCGGGCAGCTATGCCGTGCATAATGGCTCGCCGGAAATGATGCGCCTTTCGGCCATCGAAACCATGCGCGACCTAGCCGAATGGCACGAGGTGCGCCTGGCGCTCGAAAGCGAGGTCGCCGCGCTCGCCGCCGACCGCCGCACCGACGAGGATCTGGCCAATCTGCAAAAGGCCCAAGCCGACCTGATCGTCCAACTCGCCAGCAACCACGCCGACAAGGAAGACGTCGCCTTCCATTCAGCCCTGGCGGCCTGCGCGCACAACCCTAAGCTCAGCGACGCGCTGGGGCGCCTCACCTCGCATATCTTCAAGTGGAGCAGCCTGTCGGCAGAGCGCGGCTTTCTCACCCTGGCCGAGCGCCGGGAACTGATTTCACTCGAGCATGGCGGCATCGTCGATGCCGTGGCGGCCCGCGACGCAGACCGCGCCCGGGCCGAAATCCGGCGGCATCTGCTTAATGGACGCTCACGAGTCCTGAGCACGCTGGAGCGTTAAACCCCGGGAAAACCGGGAAAATTCAAGCAATGGAGGAACTTGGAATGAGTATCGGCAAACTGGACCGGCGCGCGGTCCTGAAACTGGGAGCGGCATCCGCGCTGCTGCCCGCCCTGAGCGGCATTGCGCTGGCCCAAGGCCACAGCGGCACCATCCGCATCTGGACTTTTCTCAGTGCCGAAGGGCAGTCGCCGCGCGAGGTCGTGCTGCGCGAACTGATCGAAAAGTTCGCCGCAGCCAATCCGGGCGTGTCGGTGGTCGTGGAAGCCCAGCCCTTCCAGGAACTCGAAACCAAGTTCGTCGCAGCCTCGGCCCAGAACCGGGCACCCGACATCATCTGGATGCGCGACACCTTTCTCGATCTGGTCAATCAGCGCGGCGCGCTCGCCAACCTCGATGACGAACTGTCCGCCGATTTCCAGAGCAATGTCATTCCCGATCTCTACCCAGTCTTTGCCGAAAAGTCGGTCATGGACGGCGTTCGCACCTCGCTGCCGCTCTGGCCGTCGCCCGCGCAAATCCTGTTCTATCGCAAGGACGCTCTCGCCGAGATCGGCCTCGATGCACCGCCCCTGACCTGGGACGAGTTCATTCCTGTCGCCGGCAAGTTGACCAGCGGCGACCGTCTCGGCTTCGGCCTGCCGACTAATGACAACAGCGTCTCGGCCTTCATCAACATGATGACCGGCTTTGGCCCGGACATCTTTGACGCGGCAACCGGCCAGTTCGATGTGACCGGCCCGGAAGCTGTCGAAACCGCCAGTGTTGTCCGACAGCTTGTTGGTGCTGGCGCCCTGTCCTCCACCCTGCTCAACGCCATGGGCGACGATATCCAGGATCAGTTTGCCGCTGGCCGCTTCGCCATCGTCCAGGCCTTCGCGCCGCGTTTCGCCCAATACAAGTCGATTGCGGCAGCCTATGACCCCAATGACTTGGCCGTTTCGGCCTGGCCGGCCTTCGGTGATCGACCCCCGGCCGTGCTGCTCGGGCCCTACTGGACCGTGGGTGTTTCGGCAAAGTCCGAAAACAAGGCCGCCGCCACCGCCTTTGTGGAAGCGCTCTATACGCCGGAAGCCTCGATGCAATGGGCCGAGGTTGCAGGGCTCGTGCCCGATCGCCGCTCGGTGCAATCCGACCCCTTCTTCAGCACGCCCGAAGCCGAGTCCATTGCCGTCTTCAATGCGCTGCTCGACGCACCGGGGGCCCTGACCTTCCCGCCCAAGCTGCCCGACATCACCAAGGTCTTTCCGATCATGAACACAGCGCTTCAGGAGTTGATCGGCACCGACGAAGATGTGGGCGCCATTCTCGAACGCGCCAAGGCAACGCTGGGTTGGTAATACGATGACGACGACGGTCATTGAGACTTCGGTGGATTCTTCCCGCGCCCTGCACTCAGTGGCCCGCAAGACCAAAATCGTGGGGTCGGCACTTGTCGGCCCCGCACTCATCCTGGTGGTGGCAATCAATGTGCTGCCGGCCTTTTATGGCTTCTATCTCAGCCTCCGACAGGTCTTTTTCTTCGCCGATGAAGGCTATGTCGGGCTGCAGAACTATGTCGAGCTGTTCCGCGATCCCTTTGCCTGGCAGGCCGTTGGCCGCTCGCTGGTCTTTACCTTCGGGTCTCTGGCCATCGCCGTCCCCCTGGCGCTGGTTTCGGCCATGGGTATCCGCCGCCTCGGCAACTGGGGCAGCATCCTGCTCACCGTCCTGCTCGTGCCCTGGGCGATGAGCCCGATCGTCGTTGCCCTGCTGTGGAAATGGATATTGGTGCCCTCGCCCGGCGGGCTTGTCGGCGCCATCTTCGCGGCCTTCGGCGTACCACCGCAGGACCTGCTGACCGATCCGCTCCTGGCCATGCCGACGCTGATCTTGATCGGGGTGTGGCGCAATTTCGCCTTCGCCGCGATCATCCTCACCGGCGGCCTCGGACAGATCCCGCGCGATCTCTACAAGGCCGCGGCCGTGGACGGCCTGGGCGCCTGGGAAGCCTTCCGCAAGATCACCCTGCCGCTGCTGGCGCCATCGCTGCTGATCGTCATCTCCATGCTGACCATCAGCTATTTCAACGAGGTCCAGACCATTATCGGACTGACCGGCGGCGGCCCGATCCGGCAGACCACGACCCTTGGCTATCTCCTCTACCACACCGGTTTCGTGGAGCTCGACCAGGGGCGCGGCAACGCCATCGCCATCGTCATGTTCATGATCAACATGCTGCTCATCGCCCTCTACATCAAAATCCTGGGCAAGCAGCCGGGAGCTGCCGCATGAAAACCGGAACCCGAATCTGGCTGGTGCTGGGGTGTCTGCTCGCCGCTCTGGTCGCTCTCGGCCCCATCGTCTGGGCGTTTTCGACCTCGCTCAAGCCGACCAACCGCATCTTCCAGGTGCCGCCCGAACTCATTCCCTCGGTGTCGACGCTGGAGCACTATGCGCGCCTTATTTCCGAGGGCGTGCACTGGGCCTTCTTCAATAGTGGCCTCTATGCCGTGATGGCGGTCGCGGTCGCGCTGACCTTGGGAACGCTGGCGGGCTATGCGCTGGCCCGCTACCCGATCCCCGGCAAACAACTGGTTCTGGTCCTTTTTGTCGGGGCCATGGCAGTGCCCGGCTTCGCCGTGCTGCTACCCACCCAACTGCTCTTCGTCGATATGGGGCTCTACAACACCTATGTTGCGCTGCCCCTGCTCTATGCCGGCCACATCCTGCCCTTCGCCGTCTGGGTGACGCGGTCGCATTTCAGCACCATTCCGCGCGAGCTCGAACAGGCCGCGCAGATCGACGGCTATTCCCGTCTCGAGGCGGTGTGGAAGGTCGTGCTGCCCGGCGCCAAACCGGCGCTGCTGGCCGCCGCTACCTTCGGCTTCCTGCATTCCTGGAACGACTATGTGACCGCGACCACCATGGTCGACACGCCGAGCCTGCGCACCCTGCCGGTGGCGCTGATCTTCTTCCAGGGTTTCCATGGCCGGGACTGGGGCGCGCTGATGGCGGGCGTCATCATCGCCACGATACCGCCCGTCGTCATGTTCCTCCTGTTCCGCAAATATCTCATCGGCGGCTTCGCTGATGGTTCTGTGAAAGGCTAATTCGGTGAACGCAGAGTCCCGCAAAGCATCGACGGCCCAATCGGTCCGCTTCATCAACGTCGGCAAGAGCTACGGCAATGTCCGGGCCGTTTCGGACGTCAATATTGCCATCGAGCCCGGCCAGTTCGTCACCCTGCTGGGGCCTTCGGGCTGCGGCAAGAGCACGACGCTCAACATGATCGCCGGTCTGGAAATGCCCACCGAGGGCCAGATCCTGATCGGGGATCGTGACGTGACCACCGTCAAGCCGGCCGACCGTGATATCGCCATGGTGTTCCAGTCCTACGCGCTCTATCCGCACCTGACGCTCTACGAGAACATCGCATTCCCAATGCGGGCGCGCCGCCGCCGCACGCCCGAGCCTGAGGTCGACAACAAGGTTCGTAATGCCGCGCGCATGCTGGGCCTCGAAGCCATGCTCAGCCGCTTCCCGCGCGAAATTTCCGGTGGCCAACGCCAGCGCGTGGCGCTAGGCCGCGCCATGGTGCGCACGCCGACCGTTTACCTGCTCGATGAGCCCCTCTCCAATCTCGACCAGCAATTGCGCGTGCAAATGCGTTCGGAACTCAAGGACCTGCATCAGCGGCTCGGCGCGACCATGCTCTATGTCACCCACGATCAGAGCGAGGCCATGACCTTGTCCGACCTGATCGTCGTCATGTCGGCGGGTCGCATCGAGCAGGTCGGTACCCCGCGTCAGCTCTATGACCGTCCCGCCAATCTGTTCGTGGCGCGGTTCCTGGGCGAGCCGGGCATGAACATCCTCGATGGCGAGCGCGCCGCCGATCGGCTCGTCGGCGCCGGCTTTTCCCTGCCCCTGCCCACCACCATCGCCGCCTCCGAGAAACGGCTCTCGGTGGGGCTGCGGCCCGAAGACATCGAATATGACCCCTCCGGCGACGCGCCGATCAAGGGAACGGTCCGAACCGTTGAATTTCTCGGCTCGCGCAGCCTGGTCCGCATCGACGTGGGCGATGCACTGGTTTCGGCCTTCCTCCCCGCAACCGTGGAACTGGTCGCCGGCCAGGCGGTCGGGCTGCGTCCGGCCGACACGAACAAGACCCGCTTCTTCGACACGCAGTTGGGCCTGGCGGTTGAGGAGACAGTGCAATGAACCAGATCGATCTCAATGGCGAAGTGGCCGTTATCACCGGCGGCGCGCAGGGGCTGGGCTTTGCCATGGCCCAGCGCATTCTCCAATCGGGCGCCAGGGTCAGCCTGTGGGACCGCGATGGCGACACCCTGGCCCAGGCCGTCGCCGCGCTCGGCGCCGGCGCCTCGAGCCAGACGGTGGACATCACCGATCTTAATGGTCTCGTCGCGGCCCACGCACGGGTGGAGGCCGATATCGGTCCGGTCTCGATCCTGGTCAATTCAGCCGGCATTGCCGGCAGCAATGCCAGCCTTGATCAATATGATCCAGACGAATGGCGGCGCGTGGTCGAGATCAATCTCAACGGTACATTCTACGTCAACAAGGCCGTCGTCCCCTCGATGAAGGCGCGCAATTACGGCCGCATCGTCAATATCGCCTCGGTGGCCGGCAAGGAGGGCAATCCCAATCTGTCCGCCTATTCCGCCGCCAAGGCAGGGGTAATCGGCCTGACCAAGTCGCTGGGCAAGGAACTGGCCGGCTTCGACATCGCCGTCAATGCCATCACCCCGGCAACCGCCAAGACCCGGATCCTCGAAACCCTCACCGAGGAATTCATCCAGTATATGCTGACGCGCATTCCGCGCGGTCGCTTCCTCGAAGTGGACGAAGCCGCGGCCATGGTCGCCTGGCTGGTCTCGCGGGACAACAGCTTCACCACTGCATCGGTGTTCGATCTATCGGGCGGCCGCTGCACCTATTGATACCCATTCGCGGAAGGGTCGGATCATGGAACTGCGCACCGCTTTCGCCCTGATCGAGGCAACGCTGGAAGAAGGACGCCGCCGCAATGCACGTCCCCTGTCGGTCGTGGTGCTCGATCCGGGCGGACACCAGATTGCCAGCGCGCGCGAGGATGGCGCCGGCTTTGCCCGCCTGGCCCTGGCGCAGGGCAAGGCCTGGGGCTCCCTGGGCCTCGGCCTCGGCTCGCGCACCCTGTCCGAGCGGGTCACGAAAGCCCCCGAATTCTTCGCCGCCGCCGCCAGCCTTCTGGACGGTCGCCTGCTGCCGGCGCCGGGTGGCCTGCTGCTGCTGCGCCAGGGCGCGCTGATAGGTGCTCTCGGCGTCTCGGGTGACACCGGCGACACCGACGAAGCCTGCGCCATCTTCGCGGCGGACAGTCTTGGCCTTGAGTATGGCCAGTAGCACAAAACTCTACTCCAGCCGTTAGTGGGGACGGTTTGGCGGCCAATGAGCTTGCACCAAATCGGCTAGCAACCGGCAATCGGACATGTCTCCATCCCGATGGATGTTCGCCCACCAACTGACGATTTCCTGCCGAACCCGATCAAGCTGTTCATATATGGCGCGCCAAATGGCCGTTTTTGGATCACAGCTTTGGTTCGAATGGCTCACGTGGGGTGGGAGCTGCCGGTCACCTATGCGCCCCATTTCGGTCATTGGAAGAACCGTCGCGTATTTCCAAAAGCGGACATCGCCGGACAGCAAGCTCAACGACAAGATTGGGGTGGGTTGCTGACAGTCTGCTTATGGGATGGCTTAGCCGAAAGCAGACATCCTATCACCGACACCGTGGGCCA
>Ga0065721_10002064_pt1 | contig 10790 bp, 8 predicted proteins | sample Mesricmetagenome_FD_59108 | JGI IMG/M metagenome (GOLD analysis project Ga0065721, IMG submission 59108) | Mesophilic microbial community from rice straw/compost enrichment Sample: eDNA_1 v2 (version 2) | ecosystem: Engineered > Solid waste > Grass > Composting > Bioreactor | place: USA: Davis...
AACAACATCCTGCTCGGCCGCATCACCATCGACGACGTGGTCGACATCATCCGCGAGCAGGCCGAGCACCAGGCGCTGGGCGCCGCCGGCCTGGACGAGGACGAGGACCTGTTCTCGCCGGTCAAGCGCGCCGTGCGCGGCCGCGTGGTGTGGCTGGGCATCAACCTGTTCACCGCCTTCATGGCCGCCGGCGTGATCGGCCAGTTCGAGGCCACCCTGGAGAAGGTGGTGGCACTGGCGGTGCTGATGCCGATCGTGGCCGGCATCGGCGGCAACGCCGCGGTGCAGGTGCTGACCCTGATGGTGCGCGGCCTGGCCCTGGGCCAGGTGGGCTCGAGCAACGCCGGCATCCTGATGTGGAAGGAGATCCGCGTCGCCCTGATCAACGGCGTGCTGATCGGCGGCATCGTCGGCCTGATCGCGCTGCTGTGGTTCGGCGACCCGGTGCTGTCGCTGGTGATCGCCCTGGCCCTGGTGATCAACTTCTGCGCCGCCGCCAGTGCCGGCGTGCTGCTGCCGCTGCTGCTGCGGCGGATGAACATCGACCCGGCGGTAGCCGGCACCGTGGTGGTCACCGCGGTCACCGACGTGATGGGCTTCTTCTGCTTCCTCGGCCTGGCCACGGCGATCCTGCTGCACTGAACGCCCCGGCCAGGCCGGCGCCAGCCACGAAGCCACGGTTGCCCGGGTACCGGTCGGGCCCGGCTCTGCATTCCTTCCCCGCTTCGTGCCGCCTGCGGCAGCGCGCCCCGGCCGCAGCCGCGTTCCCGCCCGGCCAACACCGCCTGCGCCACCCCACGGCACGCCGCGCGGACCGTTTGCCGCCCGCCCAGCCGCGCGGTGCGTGCCGACAGCACGCCACAAGGCTTTCCTACAGCCGGCGCCGGCAGCGCCCGATTACGCGCGCCCGCGCAACGCGGGAAGCTGCGGTCCCCGCGGACCACCGCCCTGCCCATGCGCCTGCTGCTGCTCGCCCTGCTCTGCCTGCTGCCTGCCGCCACGTTGCCGGCGGCCCCGGCCACGCCCGCGCCGATGCTGGCCTCGACCTGGCGCGGCGACCAGCCGGTGCACGCCTTCCTGGTCAGCGANAAGCTGGACGGCGTGCGTGCGCGCTGGGACGGGCGCCGGCTATGGACCCGCGGTGGCGCGCCAGTCCCCGCGCCCGCGGGGTTCACCCGCGGCTGGCCGGCCGAGCCCATGGATGGCGAACTGTGGCTGGGCCGCGGCCGCTTCGACGAGCTCAGCGCCCTGGTCCGCCGCGTCGGCGGCACCGCCGCGGACTGGCAGGGCGTGCGCTTCATGCTGTTCGACCTGCCCGCGCACCCCGGGCCGTTCGCGCAACGGCTGCAGCGCATGCGCGAGCTGGTGGCCGCCGCGCGCAGCCCGACCCTGGCCCTGGTTGAACAGCGCCGGTTCGATTCGGCCGCGGCGCTGGACGCGGAACTGGCGCGGGTGGTCGCCGCCGGCGGCGAAGGCCTGGTCCTGCATCGGGCCGACGGCCTGTACCGATCCGGACGCAGCGACACCCTGTTCAAGTACAAGCCACACGAAGACGCCGAGGCCCAGGTCCTCGCCCACCTCCCCGGCAAGGGCCGCCACCACGGCCGCATGGGCGCGCTGCTGGTGCGCACCGCCGACGGCCGCCAGTTCCGCATCGGCAGTGGCTTCAGCGACGCCCAGCGCGAGGCCCCGCCTCCGGTGGGCAGCTGGGTCACCTACCGCTACAGCGGCCTGACCGGCAACGGCCTGCCTCGCTTCCCCCGCTTCCTGCGCATCCGCCACGAACTGCCGCCGCCGGAGCCGGGCCGGCCAGCCGCCGCCACGCGCTGATCGTCCTTGCCCGCTGGCCGCGCCACCCGGAGCGGCGGCGCCCCCCTGCGCCCCGGCCGTCCGGTCGTGCCCTGGCAGTCCCCCCTTGGCACCTGGCCAGGCGCGTTGGCGCTCCTGGCTCTTCCCCGCCGCGCCCTCGGGCCGCCCCCTTGCTGCTGGCGCCGCCTGCGCTCCCTCCCCCGGGCTCCCTTCTGCCGGGCTCCCCTCCGCCTTGCGTGCCAACCCCGGCAGCCCCTGCACCTGCCGCACCGCATCCGGTCGCTGTCACGGGCGGTGGCGCCCCGCAGACGCCCACGGCGAGGCGCCCGGAGCGCCCCGCACCAATGTGGCCGTTGTCCCATTTCACGCAATCGACAGAAACCTGAATACGGAATTGTGCACTGCGTCCTCCAGAGCCGCCGGTCCGCGCCGACCAAGCGGTGCAGCCCGCAATCCCCCGTCCGCGCGGCTGCACTGTCGCCGCCGCCCGCTCGCGCAAGCAGCAGCTCCTCCCCCGGCCGGCGGCGACAGGCCGGAACCGCAAGCGTGAGGTAGCAAGTGTCCAAGCTGCAGCGTGCCCCGCTCACCGTGGCCCTGGCCCTGGCCCTGTCGGCCTGCGGTGGCGGCGGTGGAACCAAGTCCAACCCGCCGGCTGCCCCCGAGCCGGCACGACCCGCCCCGTCGCAGCCGTCCCAGCCCAGCCAGCCGGCCACGCCGGCGCAGCCGGACCCGCTGCCGGGCACCGACTGCAGCAGCGCGGGCTCGGCCCAGTCCTGCCACTACCGCTACAAGGGCGTGCAGGACAACCTGCTGGTGCCCACCGGCGCGCTCGCCGCGCACGAGGCCGGCCTGACCGGCAAGGGCGTCAAGGTCGGCCTGCTCGACGGCCAGCACGAAGTGGCCTACGCCCCCCTCGACGGCCGCGTGGCCTGGTACCGCGACTACACCGGCAAGAGCGAATACGACAGCTACGGCCACGGCGCGGTCGTGGCCGCGGCCCTCGCCGGCCGCGCGGTCAGCGGCTTCGGCGGCGGCGTCGCCCCGGAAGCGGAGCTGTACTGGGGCGTCACCTGCTACAACAACTGGTGCACCGCGGACACGGCGCGCGACGCCATCGCCGACATGGGCAGCCGCGGCGTGCGCCTGTACAACTGGTCGGTGGGCACCACCGCCACCGACGAGGACAACCTGCGCCGCCAGGCCGAGGGCTACGCGCAGTGGCTGCGCGGCGTGATCGACGTGGACGGCCTGCTGGTCGCGGCGGCCGGCAACGACTCCAGCCCCGAGCCGTCCACCACTTCGCTGATGCCGCGCTTCATGCAGGAATGGAACAGGCANCTGCTGGTGGTGGCAGCGGTGGACCTCGACAAGAGCGGCAAGGCCACCGGCCTGGCCGACTACAGCAACGCCTGCGGCAGCGCCGCCTCCTGGTGCCTGGTGGCCCCGGGCCTGGTCGCGGTGCCGGGCGTGGACGGCACCCAGTTCAAGGGCCGCGCCTCGGGCACCTCGCTGGCCGCCCCGGCGGTCACCGGCACGGCGGCGATGGTGTGGCAGGCGTTCCCGTGGATGAGCGCCAGCAACGTGCAGCAGACCATCCTGACCACGGCCACCGACCTGGGCCAGCCGGGCGTCGACGCGGTGTACGGCTGGGGCCTGCTCAACGCCAACAAGGCCGTGCGCGGCCCCGGCGCGTTCACCGACACCTTCACCGCCCACGTCCCCTCCGGCAGCTACGCCTTCGCCAACGACATCGGCGGCAGCGGCGGCCTGACCAAGACCGGCGCCGGCAGCCTGTGGCTGACCGGCCAGAACAGCTACACCGGCCTGACCCACGTCCAGGGCGGCCATCTGGGCATGCCCCGCGGCACCGCCGGCAGCGTGCGCGTCGGCAACGGCGCGGTGTTCCAGGGCGCCGGACGGATCGGCGGCGACTTCACCGCCAGCCCCCAGGCCACCACCGCCATCGCCATCGGCGAGCCGCTGCAAGTGCAGGGCCAGGCCAACCTCGCCGGCACCCTGCACCTGCTGGCGCCGGCCCCGGGCTACCCGGTGGGCAGCAGCGAGCGCCTGATGGGTTACCGCTCGCATACCGGCGCGTTCTCCGCAGTCACCTACGGCAGCGGCTTCTTCTACACCGCCCAGCTGGACTACGGCAGCAACAGCCTGGACGCGAGGCTGGAGCGCACCAGCGCCGCCAGCACCGCCAGCGCGCTGGGCGCGCCGCAGGCAGTGGTAGACGGCGCGCGCATGGCCGACGGCCTGCTCGACCACACCGCCGGCCTGCAGCCGGGTGGCGGCAACGACGCCCTGATCGACCTGGTCGGCAAGCTGGCCAGCGTGCCCACGCCCGCCGAGGCCGAGGCCTCGCTGGCCAGCCTGGCCGCCGAGGTGCACGGCACCGCGCGCGCGGTGGCGGTGCAGCAGGCCGTGGCCGCCACCCAGCGCCTGGCCGACCGCGTGGCCCTGCTGGAACCGGAAGCCGCCGGCTTCTGGGGCAGCGCCACTGCCCAGGCGGGCGCATTCGAGCGGCCCGGCTTTGCCGATGCCGACTGGCACGCCACCGGCTTCACCGCCGGCGTGGACCACGCCTTCGGCCCGCTGCTGGCCGGCGCCGCGCTCAACAGCGGGCGCAGCCGTGCCGACCTGGACGCGATCGGCGGCGGCTTCGATGCCGATTCCGCCGGCCTGGACCTGTACGCGCGCCTGGCCACCGAAAGCGGCTACCTGTCCGCCAGCCTGGGCTACGAGCGCGCCTCGGTGNATACCCACCGCACGGTACTCGTCGGCGACCAGGCCATGGCCGTGTCCGGCGGCCACACCGATACCACCCTCAGCGCGCGCCTGGAGGCCGGGCGCGAGGTCTATGCCGGCGTGACCCCGTTCGTCGCTGCCGGCTGGATCCGCCACCGCCAGGGCGCGCTGCACGAGGCCGGCGGACAGGGCCTGGAACTGCGCGCCGACGCGGATGCCAGCGAAGTCCGCTACGGCGAGCTGGGCCTGCGCCTGCGCCTGGTCCGCGACCGCCTGTCGCTGCACGGGCTGGCCGCCGGGCGCTGGCTGTCCGGCGACACCGATGCCGGCTTCCCGGCCTGGTTCGCCGAAGCCCCCGGGGTGCTGGTCCCGGTCAGCGGGCAGCAGGTGCCGGAACACGGCGCGCGCGCGGCCGCCGGACTGGACTACGCCCGCTCGGCGCGCTCGCACTGGAGCCTGGACGTGGGCGCCGACCACGGTGCCGGCCACGCCGACGACGTGTACATCAGCGCCGGCTACCGCCGCGCCTTCTGAGCCCGGTCCCGACGCCGCCGGCACGGCCCCGCTCCGGTGGGGNCGTGCCGTTTCCGGGAGTGCAGGCGTCGCAGCGCTCACTGCGGCTTGCTCCGCCGGCGTCCACAATGGATGCCCGCCGCGGAGGAGCACCGATGCATCCGTACCGTTTACTCTGGCTGCTTGTCCTGCTTGCCTGCCTGCCCGTGAGTGCCTGCCAGACCCCGCCATCGCTGCCGGACACCGGCGACTTCGTCCAGCGCGAGCTGGAGTTCGAGGGACGCGTCCACCGCTACGCGGTGTTCGTGCCGGCCGCGGCACGCCGCGGCGGACCGCTGCCGGTGGTGCTGTTCCTGCACGGTTCCGGCGAGCGCGGCGAGGACGGCCAGGCCCAGACCACGGCCGGCCTGGGCCCGTACCTGCGCCGCCATGCCGGCACCTTCCCGGCCCTGGTGGTGATGCCGCAGGTGCGCCGGGGCGAGGAATGGACCGGCGCCAACGCGCGCATGGCGCTGGCGGCGCTGGACGCGGCCAGCGCCGAGTTCGGCGGCGACCCGGCGCGCACCTACGCCACCGGCATGTCGATGGGCGGCTATGGCACCTGGGAAGTCGCCCTGCTGGCACCTTACCGCTTCGCCGCGCTGGTGCCGGTGTGCGCCGGCGTGCTCGCGCCGCGCGCAGTGCGCCCTACCCTTTACGTCACGCCCGTGGCCGGCGAGCCCGACCCGCATGCGGCACTGGTGCAGCGCCTGCGCCACCTGCCGGTATGGATGTTCCATGGCGCGCGCGACGACGTGGTGCTGCCGCACGACACCCGTCGCGTGTACCAGCTCGCGCGCCAGGCCGGCGCGGATTTCCGCTATACCGAATACCCCGAAGGCAACCACAATGCCTGGGACGCGACCTATGCCGATCCCGCGATGTGGGACTGGCTGTTCGCCCAGCGCCTGCCCCCCGACCGGACTCCACCGTGACCCTGCTGATCGACGACTACTTCCAGCCCGGCTGGCGCGAGCGCGCGGTCGTCTGCGCCGCCTGCGAATGGGAGGGCGACAGCCGCGCCATGGTGCTGGAGCCGCACGAGGACCTCAGCGAGTACCTGTGCCCGCGCTGCGAGGACATCGTGCTGGTGGTGCGGCATCCGGACCTGGAGCAGGTGCGGGCGGCGGCCGCCGCCGGGCACCCGGAGGCGCTGGAGCAGCTGGCGCTGCTGCAGGAATACCTGGCGCAGCAGCGGGACTGAAGCCGGCCGCCTCCCGGTGCCGGCCACGCCCGGGGCTACATGGACGAAGGGCGCCCGCCTCGCGGCGGACGCCCCTCGCGTACCGGCAGCCCTGGCTGCCGCGCCGGCTCAGCCGCGCAGGCGCGCGATCAGCGCCGCGGTCACCGGGTCGGAGGCCTGGCTCTCGCCGCGCAGCGCCGGCAGCAGGGTATTGGCCACCTGCTTGCCCAGCTCCACGCCGAACTGGTCGAAGGCGTTGATGCCCCAGGCCACCGACTGCACGTACACGCTGTGCTCGTACATGGCCAGCAGCGCGCCCAGCGAACGCGGGGTCAGCGACTCCAGCAGGATGGTGGTGCTGGGGCGGTTGCCCGGGTAGGCGCGGTGCGGATCCTCGCTGGACTGGCCGTTGGCCAGGGCCTCGGTCTGCGCCAGCAGGTTGGACAGCAGCGCCTCGTGGTTCTGCGCGTACGGGTCGTCGTTGCGCACGGTGCCGATGAAATCGGCCGGGACGATGCCGGTGCCCTGGTGCAGGGCCTGGAAGAAGCTGTGCTGCACGTCGGTGCCGGCGCCGCCCCACCACACCGGAACGGTGTCGCCGTCGACCGGGCTGCCGTCGACCTTGACCCGCTTGCCCAGCGATTCCATCACCAGCTGCTGCAGGTAGGCCGGCAGCAGGGCCAGGCGCTGGTCGTAGGTCAGCACCGCGTGCGAGGCCAGGCCCAGCGCATTGCGGTTCCACACCGCGGTCAGGCCGTGGCGCACGGCGAGGTTGGCTTCCAGCGGCGCTTCCAGCACGTGGCGGTCGAACTCGGCCGCGCCGGCCAGCAGCTGGTCGAAGGCTTCGGTGCCGATCGCCAGCGCGATCGGGAAGCCGACCGCCGACCACAGCGAGTAGCGGCCACCGACCCAGTCCCACATCGGCAGCACCCGCTCGGCGGCGATGTCGAACGCCTTGGCGGCGCGCTCGGGGTTGGCGCTGACCGCGTAGATGCGCCCGCTGCCGCCCAGCCAGTCGCGCACGATGGCGCCGTTGAGCAGGGTTTCCTGGGTGCCGAAGGTCTTGGAGATGAACACCGCCGCGGTGCGCCTCGGGTCCAGCGGTGCCAGCACGCGCTGCGCGGCGGCGCCGTCGACGTTGGAGATGAAGTGCACGCGGAAGCGGCCCGGCAGCGGGCCGCGCAGGGCGTCGGCCACCAGGCGCGGCCCCAGGTCCGAGCCGCCGATGCCGACGCTGACGATGTCGGTGACCTCGCTGGCCTCCAGCTCGCGCACCAGCGCGTACATGCGCTGGCGCACCGCGGCCGCCGTCTCGTACGCCTCGCGCGCCACCGGCGCCTGCGACAGGTCGCCGCGCAGCGCGGTGTGCAGCACCGAGCGGCCCTCGGTCAGGTTGATCTTCTCGCCGTCGAACAGGCGCCGGAACGCGACCGGCAGCTCGAGCTGGCGACCCAGCTGCAGCAGCGCGTCCCAGGCCGCGGCGTCGTAGCGCTGGCGGGCGAAGGTCGCGTACAGCGGCCCGACCTGCAGCGCGTGGGCCTCCACCCGCCCCGGTTCGTCTTTCAGCAGCCCGGCGATGCTGGCGCCGGAAAGGCGCGCGGCGTGGGACTGGAGGGTGTCGAGACCGGGGGCGGATGTCGTCATCAGGCAGCCTGCTTGGGGATGGAGTGGTTGGTATGGGTGATGCGGTTCTGGCCGTCCACGTACACCAGCTTCGGCTGGAACGCGTCGGCCTCGGCGGCGTCCATCGACGCGAACGCGGCGATGATCACCAGGTCGCCCACCTGCACGTGGCGCGCGGCGCCGCCGTTGAGCGAGATGATGCCGCTGCCCTCGTCGGCGCGGATGGCGTAGGTGGTGAAGCGCGCGCCGTTGGTCACGTCCCACACGTGCACCTGCTCGAACTCGCGGATGCCGGTGGCGTCCAGCAGCAGGCCGTCGATCGCCACCGAGCCCTCGTAGTTGAGCTCGGANTGGGTGACGGTCGCGCGGTGGATCTTGGCTTTGAGCAGGGTCAGGTGCATGGGGGGACTCCGGGTCTTGGATGGTAGCAATGCCCGCGGCGGCGGTGCGACCACGGGCAAGCGGCGCATGCGGGACAGGCCGTTGCATGCGAAACGTAGGTTGGCCGCGGGCCGTGCGGCCCGCCGGCTCAGAACTCGAGGTTGTCGATCAGGCGGGTGCTGCCCAGGCGCGCGGCGACCAGCGCCACCCGTGGGCCTGCCTCGCCCTCGGCCGGTTCGGACAGGTCCGGCCGGCGCAGCACGGCGTAGTCGACCTCGAACCCGGCCTGCACCAGGGCGGCGCGGCCATCGGCCTCCACCCGGGCACGCGGGGTGCCGGCCAGGTGGGCGTCGCGCATCGCGCACAGCACGCGGTGGATGGTGGCCGCGCGCGGCCGCTCCTCCGGCCCCAGGTACTGGTTGCGCGAGCTCATCGCCAGGCCGTCGGCCTCGCGCACGATCGGGCCGCCGACGATCTCGATCGGGAACTGCAGGTCGGCCACCAGCTGCCGGATCACCGCCAGCTGCTGGTAGTCCTTGCGCCCGAACGCGGCCACGTCCGGCTGCACCTGGTTGAACAGGCGGCTGACCACGGTGCACACGCCGTCGAAGTGCCCGGGGCGGCACTCGCCCTCCAGCACCTGGCTCACGCCCGGCACGTGCACCTTCGAGGCCAGCTCCACCCCGAACGGATACATCGACTCGACCGTCGGCAGCCACAGCACGTCGCAGCCGGCGGCCTCCAGGCCTTCGGTGTCGGCGTCGGGCGTGCGCGGGTAGCGGGTGAAGTCCTCGTTGGGCCCGAACTGGGTCGGNTTGACGAACACGCTGGAGACCACGCGGTCCACGTNCTGGCGGACCAGCCGCACCAGCGAGAAGTGGCCGGCGTGCAGGTTGCCCATGGTGGGCACGAAGCCCACGCGCAGGCCCTCGCGCTTCCAGCCGCGCACGCGTTCGCGCAGCGCGTCCAGTTCGGTAATGGTTTCGATCATCGGTACTGCCAGGAAGAGGGGGAAAGGCTCAGGCGTAGGCGTGCGCGGCGTCGGGGAAGCTGCCGTCGCGCACGGCCTCGGCGTAGGCGCGCACGGCGCCGGCCACCGAGCCGCCTTCGGCCAGGAAATCCTTGACGAAGCGCGGGCGGCGGTGGCCGCTGTCCAGCCCGAGGAAGTCGTGCAGCACCAGCACCTGGCCGTCGCAGTGCGGGCCGGCGCCGATGCCGATGGTGGGGATGTCGAGCGAAGCGGTGATCTGCTGCGCCAGCGGGGTCGGCACGCATTCGAGCACCAGCAGCGAGGCGCCGGCCTCCTGCACCGCCAGGGCGTCAGCGCGCAGCCGCGCCGCGGCCTGCTCCTCGCGACCCTGCACCTTGAAGCCGCCGAGCTTGAGCACCGACTGCGGGGTCAGGCCCAGGTGCGCGCACACCGGGATGTCGCGCCCGGCGAGGAAGCGGATCACCTCCAGCTTGGGCCCGGCGCCTTCCAGCTTGACCATCTGCGCGCCGGCCTGCAGCAGCGCCACCGCGGCGTCCAGCGCCCGCTCCGGGGTCGCGTCGGACTGGAACGGCAGGTCGCTCAGCAGCAGCGCCTGCTTCAGCGCGCGGGCCACGGCCGCGGTGTGGTAGGCCATGTCGGCCACCGTCACCGGCAGGGTCGAGTCGTGGCCCTGCACCACCATGCCCAGCGAATCGCCGACCAGCACCAGGTCGATCCCGTTCTGGTCCATGACCCGGGCGAAGCCGGCGTCGTACGCGGTCAGCATCGCCAGGCGACGCCCCTGGCGCTTGGCCTCGGCCAGCGCGGGGACGGTCCAGGGCTTTTGCTCGGCATGTACGCTCATTTCGGTATCCGGTTCGGCAAGCCGCGCATTATCGCGCAAAACCCCGCCCTGCCCCGGCTGCCATCGGTCACGCAGCGTCCCGCGGGCGTGGCTTCAGCCCGGCGCCAGCNGTTCCACCCCGCCGGCATCGACCGTGCGCAGGGCCGCGGCGACCGTGCCGTGCCCGGGAATCGGCGCCTCCGGGGCGATCTCCGCCAGCGGCACCAGCACGAAGGCACGCTGGTGCAGGTACGGGTGCGGCACCTGCAGGCCGGGCAGGTCCAATACCTGGTCGCCATACAGCAGCAGGTCCAGGTCGAGCATGCGCGGGCCCCAGCGGGTGGCTTCGCCGCCGCGCACGCGGCCGGCGCGGCGCTCGATGTCCAGCAACCCGGCCAGCAGCTCCGGCGCCGGCAGCGTGGTCTCGAGCACGGCCGCGGCGTTGATGAAGTCCGGCTGGTCGGTGCGCCCCCAGGCGGGGGTGCGGTACAGCCGCGAGGCCGCCAGCAGGCGGGTACCGGGCAAGGCGTCCAGCGCCGGGAAGGCCGCGCGCACGCTGGCGGCGGCCTCGCCCAGGTTCGCGCCCAGGCCGATGCAGGCGCGGACCGGCGTGTTCATTCGGAGGCGGCGGCAGTCCCGCGGCGACGCCGGCGGCGGCGCCGGCGCGGCGCGCCTTC
>Ga0065721_10006505_pt1 | contig 10788 bp, 13 predicted proteins | sample Mesricmetagenome_FD_59108 | JGI IMG/M metagenome (GOLD analysis project Ga0065721, IMG submission 59108) | Mesophilic microbial community from rice straw/compost enrichment Sample: eDNA_1 v2 (version 2) | ecosystem: Engineered > Solid waste > Grass > Composting > Bioreactor | place: USA: Davis...
ATCCGTACGAATGGCTCTCGGATGTTCTAGAACGAATCGAGGATCACCCGATCAAACGATTGGAGGAGTTACTCCCCCATAAATGGAAACTTCGGGAAAATTCAAACATGTAATTAACGGGACGGATACCCATGCGTCGCATTGAAGATATTTCTGCTCTACCTCAAGAGAACAAAAACTTTGTGCTCAATCTCATCGACATGGCACTGAGGGATTTTAAAACCAAAAAGGCTTACGCAAAATAAAAGCGCCATTGCGTCGCTAGTTCTTCAGTTCTTCTTCTTCTTCTTTTCATCCTTGATTAAGAATAAAATGAACAACAATAAAGGACCCACAATTGGGAAAATGAGAGTTTGGATAAACCACAGCATTTTCTTGGTGTAGGATAATTCCTTTGTGCGGATCAATAATATCCAAGAGGCGAAAAGCAAAAATATCGAACCGAAGACAACAATGCGATAAAGCAACAGCCCAATTGACATTTACTTTTTATTTACTCAAATTCTTGTCATTGATGCGCACGAAAGCATATTTTATTCCATCAAGAAAGAGGCCCTGTTTAAAGTAGGGTAAAAGCTCACCCGTTATTTCAGTTAATTCTTCATCAGAAATTTTCTCATGAATTTTTTTCCCTACTAAGATTTTTACAGTTGCGTTCCCTTTAGATAAAAAAACAAGCACCCCTTGTTCTGAAATCCATAACCTCTGAAATTGTTTCTCAGCAATTGAATCCACACTAAATTTCTGCTCGTTCAATTGCGAACAATATGCTAAGTCTATCGAACTTCTTTCTGCAATGCTATCCATAAACCTTTGAAGGCTTGAATGCTCATTAGCCCTTAAAAGATTAGCATCATCAATTACAAAAACCTTATTATTGATCCTTTTCACATTTTCCTCCTTCATCTTTTGGCAACCAATCATCACGATAACAGAAAAAGCAAAAAAGACATTTCGGGCACTAATGACTTCCATTCTGATTCTCCTCTTTTTTCTTTTTTTCATCCTCCTTCTTAGTTGCCTCTTGAACAACTTTTGTTGCTTCACCAGCAGCCTTGGTATATGGGTTAAACTCATCGAGCACCTCACGTTCGTGGTTTAAGCGATCTAATTTCCCCTGTAACTTTGCTTCCTTTTTTGAGAGACCATCTAACTTACCCTCTAACTCCTTAATCTGTTTGGCTTCCTCGGGATGCTCAGATGCAAATTTCTCATCCCTTGCTGCCGCTTCTGCCTTGAGTTTCTCTTCATTTGGAGGAGTCTCCCACTGCATCGAAGCTCCTGCACCTGAACTTTTTCCGCCGCCACCATTATTGGCATTCTCATCAGACTTTCCCGAATTACCACTTCGTAACCCAGCAATCTGTTCCTTAATCGAATTCATTTCGCTACGTGTGGAGTTAATCTTGTCTTGGGTATTGCTGATCTTTCGATCAACAACAAGTTTCTGATAACCTGTCCGAACCCAATTAAGAATTGAAATAACCTGATATATCTGCCAGGGCGTCGGAAACATTCCATCAGGATCAATGTACCTAACAGGATTATCGAACGCATAATTGTAAGGACTCCACCGTCTTCCCATCTCTGCCAATGGATCCACAACTCCCCATCTTCCAATATCTGCCATATACATGCGCGCACCATAGTCGAGCCAATCAAGTCCCAGTTCATCCTGCATCTCCTTCCCGTTGTATTTGTAATCCTGCGGTGTAGTATTCTCTCTCGTGTAGCTGTTAAACGTCAACCCAAACGGATAGTAATCTACACCCCTTTTTCACCAAGCTTGCAAGCCCCAGACACCACTTCAAAAAACGCCGATCCCGATCGCTCGGGACCAGGCTAAAGATAGCGTTTTCACCCCTGGCCGACAACCCTTTATTTTTTCAATTGAAAAAGAAAATCACCCGGATAATTCCGGTGCATCTCGACTTCGGAGGAACATTTTTGTGCACAAAAATACATCTTGCTTATTCGTTCAGACTGGATCTAACTGAGCTCATCCATTCCAAAACGCTTTCAGGATTCCGGTGTTGTAAAGAACGATCATGATCGGTGCCAACGCCCTTACTATACGTGCTACGGTCTTTAATGCCTGGATTAAATCCGCTATTCTGATTTCTTTTTGCTTCATGATCCGAAGCTCGTCCAATCGATGAACAGGTTTTAGGACGTGGGTAAAACGCGTTTCTGAGCGGATTTCGAGGTGGTTCCGAGGTCAGGCATTCCTGGAGCTGACCTAGCCCGAGGTCAGACCCGACCTCACTGAGGTACTGCGCTGACCTTAACGAGGTTTCAATTGAAAAAGAAAAAGGAGAAGCGAGGTCATCTTCTCCTTGATTAATTTTACTTCTGCTTTACTCTCGCCTTCCATTCTTCATAGAACTCCTGGTAGCGCTTATTTCGATATGCATTGTATTCATCGATCTTTGGATTACCGTAGTTGTAGAAGTTTGAACGGATGGCGTTAAGCTCATCAAACATCTCCTCGACTTCTTCATAGTCCAGAACGTGCATACCATATCCACAACGCATGAAGTAAGATACCGCCATCATTCTTTCATCGCTTCCGCTGGTGTACTGGTGATCGAGCGAAAGATTATCGGCAAAGTCTTGTAGTACCTGCTGCGGCGTGGTATCGAGTATCTCGCAGAGCATTTTCAATTGTTTGTTGATCCTGATCTTCATTGTTGTTAATTGTTTAAGGTTGAACATTTCTAAAAGAAAAAACAGAAAAAAAGAAAGCACATCTTCCAGGTGGCAGGGCGGACACAGGCAAGGTTTTTAAAGACAAAAATTTTGATTGATCACACCTGACTAATTCGTGAACATCTTCCTAGACGTCACTAGTCTACTAGCAGACACACTCCAAAATTTTTTCTTTAAAACCCGCAGGGCCTGACCTTGCGTGTGGCCGAACTGTCCACCTAACTTGGTGCGCTTTTTTGATGTTAACTGACTCACCCTTGCTACTCATTCCATTTGCAGTCACATTGTACAACGGACTACCTACACTGTCTACACACTGATCGATGGCGCGTTGGCGAGCGATGGCGCGGGGCTACTTAACATAATTGCCTTATGCAACAGCTTGGGCTTGAGCGTGGCATTGCAGGGGCTGCTTGCATAAGAAGCGGTTATGTTAAGTAAGCTTGGGGACAGTTTTGTTGGCGTGTCCTTTTGCTTGTGCGGCTGGTGCAGCTCTTGGACTGGCTTGGGTTTGTGCGTGGATCAGTGCGGCCAGGACATGTGCTGCAAGAAGCGACGGGACGCAAAAGGCATGACAACAAAACTGGCAGAAGGGCGGGCTTGAGCGAAGGGTGCGCGTGGGAAGAACTCTTTCCAGTTAGCAGTTTACTGTTGACGAAGGAGAATCTTATTCTTCGTCTTTTCGCTTGTAGCCAATTTTGCGCATAGGCTCCGTCTTTGGATTCAGAAGCTCGCGTAGATATTTGAAGATGAGCTTAATGTCACTATCCTGGCTAACAACTTTTCTTTCTAGCTTTTCCAACTTCAGTAACACGTCTTTATGCGTAAGCAGCGTCTCTCGTAGTTTCACAAAGATCTCAATGATTCTGATGCTCATTGTAATGGCCTGTTCACTCTTCAGTACATTGGCCAGCATCAATACACCGTGTTCGGTAAAAGCATATGGCAAAGCGCCACCGAGATGCTGCTTTGATGGTATCGCATTTTGCGATACCATGTTTTCCACCTCTTTTTCTGTGAGCTGGAACATAAAGTTTTCCGGGAACCGTTCTTGGTTACGTTTCACCTGCTCTCTCAATCGGATGGCTTTTACTCCGTAGAGCTCGGCAAGGTCTCTGTCTAACATGATCTTCTGTCCGCGGATCAGATAAATCTTATTCATCACTACTTCATCAGGGATGGCAACATTCTTTGACATTTTGGCTAAAAGGTTATGGTGTAAAAATATTTCAAAATTTGGAGGTCGCAAATTGCGTCCTCCATTTGTTTCAGTTCAAGGGATGGAACTTCTTCAATTGCTCTTTCAAGTCTTCCAAGTGGCTCACCTGGTACTTCTCAGTCGTGCTCACGTATTTATGCCCGGCCATGTATTGAACAACTCTCACGTCGTGGATACGCGTCCATTCCGCGATGGTACTTGCTCTGATCTGACTAGCCTGTTTCACTTGTTCATGCTTTAGTCTTCTCATCATCCAAAGCACTTCTCCCGATAACGCGGATCCGCCTTGCATGCCGACGATCAGTTGCGTGATCTTCTCGGGCTCAGTGACCTTCGGTCCGTTGATGATTCTTGCTCTCGTCTTGCTCAAGTATTCCTGCATGTCGTACACCTGACTGGCTTCGAGCTTCAATACGCGTTCATTGGTTCGGTCTGTTCCGGGGATCTTGATCTTACCTTCTCTCAAGTTGATGTGTTCGGCTTTGAGTAATTCCAGTTCTTCAATCGTCACGGCCTGGAAGATCAGCAAGCCCAGGATCACTTTGTTACGCTGCTCACGTGCATCGTTTACCGGATAGGTGTCGTACAGGTTCACCAGTTCTTTGTGCTCAACAAGATCATGTGGGAGTCTTCTCGCAATACCTCGGATGTAAACACCTTGTGCCGGATTGCTTTTTATCTTTTTCTCTTTCACCAGGTGATTGAAGTAATGACGGATGGAGAGCAGTTCATTTTGTATCCTGGATTTGGTGATTCCCTTCTTTTGACGGTGTTTGATATAACTCATCAGATCCGCATAGCGAACATTTTCAATGGCATACTGGTGAAGCGATATCCATTCTAAAAAATCCATGATGCCATTCTCATAAATGCGTATCGTGCTCTCTGAGTAGTTCTTCGATTCCAGGTATTTCTTAAAGTTTTTCATAAACCACGTGTGTATAAATCTGTGTTGATTCGAGTGAGTCATGACCTAAGAACTTGGCGATATGTTTTAATTCCATTCCGCTTTGCAGTAAGTGCGTAGCAATGCTATGTCTCAAGATGTGTAAGCCAATTCGTTTTCTGATCCTCGATAGCTTGGCCAGTTTCCGTAAGCGGATCAGTAAGCTTTGACCTTGTGCTCTGTTTCCTTTGTCACTCACGAATAGTGCTGCGGTCTTTTGGGTGGTCAGTAAAAATGGCCTTGAGTGTTCCAGGTAATCACGGATATGCTGTAAGGCAATTTCATTGATCGGCACATACCGTTCCTTGTAGTTCTTCCCTTTGCGCACATACACGACCTTACCTTTAAAATCAATATCACTCACGTCCAGGTGAACGCCTTCATTTCGGCGTAACCCACAACCATAGAAGATATCCAGCATCACCTTATCACGGATTCCCAGTACGCTGCTGTCACAGGCGTTATAGAGCGACTTTATTTCATCCTTAGTCAATACCTCCGGGATCGCCCTGGATTGTTCCAATCGCTCCGTTTCGACCGTGAACGTGCCGCGATTGGTTTGTCTCACAAACTGGCTTAAGAGCAGTAATGCCTGGTGATACTTGTTGACGTGCTGGTTACTTAGCTTACCGCCGTTGATTGAGTTGGGTCGTGATCTCAGATGAAAAAGAAAATGGTGTACGTGTTCTGATGTGATCAGCTCGACTTTTTTTACTTCATTGTTTTCCAGCCAATGCAAAAACTCATGAATGAAGATCGGCAAGCCATACACCGTCGGTTCTGCATAGCCCAGGATTGCTAACCATTCTTTGTAATCGAGCTCCAGCTCTCGGAAGACATAGGTATTCAGGGATAGATTTTTCATATCGATTGGTTTATTGGATAGTAGATTTTGGATTTGCTTATATACACCCTTTCTGGGTCACGGGTCGCCAGACCAATAAGCGCATCTTTTCTGCGATTGCAGATTATTTTCAAAGATTCTGGCGACCCATCTGGCGACCCATGCACTTGGGTCGCCAGGTATTTTATCAGGCGGTGATCAACTCAAGCTGATCTAATTGACCTTCCAGGTGACGCTTCACTTTCGCTCTGATCGCTGCAACGTTATCCCAATACGCCACCTTGTAATGATATCCACGATTAGCGAACCCTCCGGCCTGCTGGATATATTCCAGTTGTAACAAGTCATTGAGGTAGCGTTGCAATTGGCTCTTGCTCACATGAAGCGCTTGACGGATCTCGCGCTGGCTGAACTCGTAGGTCTGATGATGTCCATTCCCTTTCGTCTTCACATAGGTCTTTAATCGTTCGTAGAACTGCCGTAGACTTCCGTCGAGCTCATCCACCTTGAGCACAATACTTTCAAACATGATCTCCGCTGCGATTTGAAGATCTTCCTTCTCGCTGATCAGTCTGCCTTGTGCGTCTGTCTTTCGTTGGTATTGATGCAGCAAGGTGATCTGTTTTACAAAAGCCTGGTAGAGTCCATTCAGCCTTCTGATCTTGTGCGCTTCTTCCGGCAGGTGTACTTTATCCGCATAGGGATTAATCACCTGGTAAGACTTTAATAAGCGGATGCAGTGCTGTAAAAATTCCGTGATCTGTTGCTCGCGCTTCTCATCGATCTGGCCAGCGCTCTTTTTGTTTTGGTACTGGATGATCTTGATCGTCTGCTCATGACTCTCATCGACCGCAATCAAAAAACAACGGCTCATGTTGTCTTCGTAGATCTCGCCTTTGGTTGTACACGCCATCGAAGCAATCGGACCGTAAACAATCCGCTCGTAAGCGTTCACATTTCCGTTTTCATCTTTGCTACTCGTGCTCGATATGATCACGCCTTTACTTTGCAACTCTCTAAAGGCAAGCTGCGCTTCTTCTTTCATTCCGTCCAGGTCTTCAATGCAGATCAACTGATGGCTCAGGTCATACATGCCATAGTTATACAAGCTGCCTTCGGTCACCCTGGTAAAAGCCTTCTTGCCTTCCTTCGGGATGAAGTTGCTCACCTTGGCAAGTAAATGCGTCTTTCCTGATCCGCTTGAGCCCTGGATCAGCGCGTGCAATGTCTCGGGCATTTTATAACTTGACGCAATGCCGAACAAAAACATGCGGTTCGTTTCTTCGCCAACAACACCAGCTTGTCCGATCAGGTCGTTGAGTCTTTTAATCAGATTCGGTTTTGCTAAGAACTCTTTACATTTCTCGGCAACATGTGGTGGAACCTGGATGCTTTGCGCTTGAGGTGTTTTGGTTTCAGCTTGCGTTTCGCGATGGGATTCGAGCAGAGAAGTAAGTTCTTCTAAATCAAGTTGGATCAGATCCGCACGCAAGGCTAACTTTTCACTCGCTTCCCTGGACAGCTTCTCCACTTGCTTATCTTCATACAGATCCACTTTTCTGCGGCTCTTTCTTCCATTGGTGGGATGCTCGATGTCCAAGCTCACGCGAAGACTTTCAAAGTTGCCTTGCAGATCGCCTTTGATATGATAGTTCGCTGTTGCTGTTCTGTATAAGAAGCGATGTGGGAAGACTTCGAGTTGATAGGTACTTTTTGGTGATGGTGTTGATTTCTCAACTGGCTTGTGCTCATTGACTTTCTCATTTGAAAAAAGAATAACTCTTGATTGAAGTAAATGAAGGAAGATTTCTTTCTCGTGGGATTGTGCCAGGCTGTTGACGTCTTCGCCTTCCGGAGTGTTCACCTGACTAATGGTAACTTCCTTTCTTAACTCCTGGAGCTTCGCGGCTACTTTCTTAACTCCTTCTCTCCCCGCTTCATCACCATCAAAGAAGATGATCACTTCTTCTAAGTTCTTTAAGTCCTTAATCGCTTGCTCATGTTCAATCGTAAATCCATTGGTACCATAGCAAGCTAACACTGTAAATTCTTTTGTAATGCTTTCTTGCTGATACAGTGTCGCAGCATCAATCACCGCTTCGGTTAAGATCAGCTTTTTTGTCTGTGCATTCGGATAAGATGGATACAACCCCTGATGACCCCCAGGTAAATAGAAGTGTCCTTTATCAACACCACGACCATAGATACTAACCGGATTGCCTTGTGCATTCAACAGCGAGAACACAATACAGTTCTTAAAACGATTCGAGTAACCATCATGCACCTTTGTGATCAAGCCAATCTGTACAGCACCTTCCTTGTAGCGATCATTCCAGCTCACGGGAACTTTCTCATTGCTAAAACCAATCTTTAACACTTCCCAGTTAAGCCCTCTTTCCGTCGTGTACTTCTTACCTCGTTCATTGGTCATGATACTTTTCCGCGCACCTTCCAGGTATTTTGCCAGGATCGCTGCACGACTTAACTGCTGAACTTCATTTGTCTTTGTTGTTTCGCTATGACCAAGTAGTGATTTCGCTTTTACAATCGCTGCGTGTTTATCGGTCGTGCCCCCGCCGAAGCCTGGGCGTAGGCGGGTTTCCATTAATCGGATGAACTCAATCACATCACCCGTTCCGGCTTTACAGTTGGATGAGAAGCAACAAAACGTATTGGTTTGCGGATAGATTTGCAGCGAAGGCGTCTTGTCATCATGGAAGGGACAACAGAGCATGTTGTTCTTATCGACCTGCAAGTTGTAATGCTGCAGCACCTCAAGGATCGTGAGCCGTTCTTTGATCTCCTTGATTTCCATCACTGCTGCTTTTGAAGGTGAAGCAAAATATCGCGCAGCTCTCCCAGGATCGTATAGTCATTTCGGATCGATTCACGATACCCTTCTTCATGATCGACGAGAGATACTAACCGATCCTTGATAGCATCCAGGTGGTTGGCAATTTCAATTGGATCATACTGGTTCTGAAGGAAGTTGTCCAGGCGGGTGTAGTCGTAGCGATAGATTTGATTTTCGGCTGCCATAGAAAAAAGTTTAATTAACCGTATACGGTCAAAATTAATCTGATCATACTATTTATACAAGCCGAATGGAATTTCTTTTAGTCGGATCAGGTTAGTATTTTTGGCTATTCCCGTAAAATACGGCTAAAACAAGGCTTTTAAGGTTAATTATATGGCATCATTTGGTAAAAGATTGGCTTCGCTCAGGAAGGATAAAAAGCTTTCACAAACAGATCTCGCTAACCAGCTTGAGACTTCTGTTTCCGTGATCAGCCGCTATGAACGTGATGAGATGGTGCCTTCTATTGATGCTGCCAAGAAACTTGCCGGTCTGCTTGATACAACGGTGGGCTATTTGTTAGGCGAGACCGACGATTATGATCTCTTTAAAGATCCCGAGATGCTGAAGCGCTTTAAAGAACTTCGCTCCATAGGAACGAAAGAGCGCGAACATATTCTATTCGCGCTCGATTCAATGTTGAAAAATATTAAGTTGAAGTCGCTTTGAAAAAACTTCCTGGTAAAAATGTTATCTACATCTTTTAAAACACGCTACAGTAAAAGTATATCTCTTTAAAATTGTATTTCGCATGCAAGCCCGCAAGAAGTTCCTCAGAGACCTTAATAAGGTGCTGCACTGTTCGAGATGGAAGATTTGATTGGTTGCAAGTGACATTCGTCGTCCAAACTGTTCCGTTAATCGTGGAATGTAAGTAAACAATTTCCGGTGATGACGATACCGCTTGCTGGAACAAAATGGATTTTTCCAACTCTTTGGACTTGTAGACCGTTTTTTTAAGCTCTGAAAGGATAGAATCATAATCCGACTCTTTATCACTTCCCTTCACTACAAGTTTATAATAATCGCACGAATCGTAGGATTGCCCGGACACTGCTGACGATTCGGCTGTGTTGGTGATTGGAGCATAAGTGCAAGCAAATACTCCAGACAAAGACACCAGAATGCAATACAGTCCCATTTTAATGCCGGCGTTCATATGTCGATTTCTTTGCATTGTATTCATTGTATAACTTAATTTTTTCTTCACTTGGTTTGGAGTTTCGATACCACTGCTCGAATAGGTTATTATACTTCGAAAGTCGGGGCTTGTCATAATATTTATCACGATATTTATTCCAAGCTGAACCACTGAAAAAACTCATCCTGGCCACAGTTGCACCTTTTGAATCCCAGAAGGCTAAATGATATGCGTCAAAATCGCCATATCCTTGACGAGAAGTCCGGTTCAACCAAGAAACGTCTGACACTGCAGAACTCGTATTGAAAGTTCTCAACGCCATTCGACCGTAATTGATATTTTCAAATACTAATCCATCAGTGTAATAATCAGAATTGGCCTTCAAATCTGAAACATCTGACGTGGGTGAAACACCGTGTGCTGAGAGATCAGGTCGCTGAGAATTTGCTAAAGCCTCCTGGTCAAACCCGTAATTCTTTGGAGGTTCATAGATGTGTTGAAAGAAGAAATCCATAGCTCCAGTAAATCTCGCACGATCTTGTAGAGTAGAATTAAGACGCTCATGCGGTGTATCGCCAGTCGGTTCTGACGCTTGATAAATCGTTATCTTATCTCGCTCTGAAATTGAGCTCAACACGCGGCTGAACGAAACTTCCTTTTTCTCTCCGTTCTTTTTTACCTTATAGTATTTATCATCTTCATATACATACTGAGCGCGCATACCATTCGGATCAATATTGATTAATGGGGAGTTCAACGCGTAGTTGTAAGGCGAAAAATTTAAGAACTCCTGGCTTAATGGATCAATCGCACCCCACCTTCCAATATCAGCCATATACATCCGTGCACCGAAATCATACCACTGAAGATTTAATTCATCTTGCTGTTCTTTTCCGCTGTACAAGTAATCTTGAGGCGTGCTGTTCTCTCTCGAGTAAGAGTTGAATGTGAGTCCAAACGGATAGTAATCTACACCCCTTTTTCACCAAGCTTGCAAGCCCCAGACACCACTTCAAAAAACGCCGATCCCGATCGCTCGGGACCAGGCTAAAGATAGCGTTTTCACCCCTGG
>Ga0065721_10052973_pt1 | contig 10786 bp, 8 predicted proteins | sample Mesricmetagenome_FD_59108 | JGI IMG/M metagenome (GOLD analysis project Ga0065721, IMG submission 59108) | Mesophilic microbial community from rice straw/compost enrichment Sample: eDNA_1 v2 (version 2) | ecosystem: Engineered > Solid waste > Grass > Composting > Bioreactor | place: USA: Davis...
CAATGTAGATCAAGCAGCTAGTCAAAAATGCTCCGTTATGCTGTATGAAATCCAACGTAGCTAGAACCGAAAAAGATAAAGGGGGTGTCTCAAAAGTCTTATACATGACTTTTGGGACACCCCCTTTATCGATAGCTCCCTTTATTTATATCTCTACTGTGTGGAAGTACTGTTATTTGTAGTAGTATCTGTACCATTCTCCGCGTCTGGCGAAGGGGATGGTGTAGTAACTGTATCGTCTGCAGCAAGTGTTTCCTGGACAGAAGCTTTCAGTTCATCCAGATCGCGAACACCAAGGACGGACGCCCCGCCAACATGCTCTTCGGCGATATTGTCCATCGGAGGTACCTGCTGCGTGCCTGCCAGATGCGATTCAACGCCAAGCTGGCCAAGCTTCAGCATGTCGGTGACCTGCAGGTTCGTCTCGATGTAAGGAGATACGCTGTCCAGAATTTTTTTCATCTGAACGATGTTCCATCCGGTTTTGAGCTTATCAGCTACAGCGCCTAAAAATTCACGCTGCCGCTCCGTACGCGTAAAATCGCTCATCGCGTCGTGGCGGAAGCGAACGTATTGCAGGGCTTTGTCGCCGTCCAGCAGCTGGTAGCCTTTTTTCAAATCGATATCGTATTTGTTCTTATCCGCATTATCGGTGTAATGCATGTCCTTCTCAACATCGAAGTATACGCCGCCGATCGTATCGACTAATGCTTTGAATCCTTCGAAGTCTGTGTAGACATAATATTGAATATCCAGGCCAAGCAAATCGCCAACCGTCTTCATGGCAAGCTGCGGTCCGCCAAGTGTTATGGCTGTGTTGATCCGGCCTTTGCCATGACCTTCAATATCTATATAGGTGTCACGGAGGACGGAGAATAAATGAGCTTTTTTGGTAATCGGGTCAAACGATGCGATCATAATTGAATCGGAACGCGGCACCTGATTTTCTTCCAGACCGCGGGCATCGCCGCCCAAGAGCAAAATATTGACGCGCTCTTTGCCTTCCCATTTGGGAGGAGCTTCAACGGCTGGGTTGTTCTCGAATTGACCAAAGCGGGAATCATCTTTGTCCTTGCTGAAATTGTCTAACGAATTATATACGCCGGTGCCCCAATAAACGAGGCCTGCGACGGCAATGACTATAACTACGAGAAAACCGCTGAGTACCCATTTCCAAGGTTTTCTTTTCTTTTTAGCTTGTGTAGCCATGACTGTAGTAGTGCTCCTTTCAGCAACTCATCCTGCAAAATGGTGTGAACCCAAATCAGACAGGCGATTCATCGCTCCCGAACCGATGATGCCTGCCATTTACGCATAACAATAACTATTGTAATATTACATATCATAAAATTATAAAGCGGAACGATGGATAGAAGCAAGTTTTATCGTTTTCCTTGGAAAAATCTCATAATTCCCCGGGAAATGTCGACCGTTCTTAACGGAGAGGAGTTTATTCGACCCATGCTGGCGATTGATGTCAAAGATCTGCGAAAGCAGTTTAAAGTACAAAAGAACAGAGAAGGACTGTCCGGCGCACTCAAAGACCTGTTTAAACGGGAATATAACGAGGTGACAGCCGTTAAAGATATTTCGTTCCAAATTCCGCAAGGCGAAATTTGCGGTTATATCGGTGAGAATGGAGCCGGCAAGTCTACAACAATCAAGATGCTGACAGGTATTCTGGTTCCGACATCCGGACAGCTGAAGGTTAATGGCTATGTACCGTACAAAGACCGTGAAAAATTTGTAGGGGGAATTGGTGTTGTTTTCGGCCAGCGCTCCCAGCTGTGGTGGGATATCGGTGTTATTGAGTCTTTCCAGTTGCTGCGCAAAGTATATCGGGTATCCGAACAAGATTTCCGCAAAAGATTGGACAACCTCGTGGAACGCCTCGATCTGGGCGAGCTGCTGAACCGTCCGGTCCGCAAGCTGAGTCTTGGTCAGCGGATGCGCTGCGAGCTTGTTGCTTCGCTGCTTCATAACCCGTCGATTCTGTTCCTTGATGAACCGACCATTGGTCTGGATATCGTGGTGAAGACGGAAATCCGCGAGTTCTTGAAGGACTTGAACCGTGAGGAAGGCACAACGATTCTGCTCACTACCCATGACCTGCAGGATATCGAAGCGTTATGCTCGCGTGTCATTATGCTGGATGACGGCCGGATTATTTATGACGGAGGTTTGGAAGAATTGAAGAATCGCTGGAGCAAAGGGCGGGAGATCCAGTTCCAATTCGGTACGGCAACCCCTCTGACGAAGCTGCAGCTGCTCACGGCAGGTCTTGATGTAACATGGACGATGAACGAACAAGGCGCGTCGATGTGGCTGCCTCATACGATTAACGTGTCTGATGCGCTGGGTATGGTTGTTGGCGGGGCGGATATCCGCGATATCAAAATTCTCGAGACGAACACCGACGATATCGTCCGTGAAATTTATCGTTCCGGATCAGCTTCGGCGTCGGCCGCTGCAACGCTGCTGGAAGCGGAGTCCCCAAAGCAGGAGACGGAGGTTGAGGCTGAAGAGCCTGAGAAGGAGACTTCTCTCCGATGATGAGTGCTTACCTAGATTTTATCCGAATCCGGTTTCTGACGATGCTCGCTTACCGCGTTAACTATTACAGCGGTATCATTATTTATGCGATTAATATTGGCGCTTATTATTTCCTGTGGAAGGCGATCTTCGGCTCGGCCGAGACGCTCCAGGGGTTTACGCTTGCTCAGATGACCACTTATATTGCGGTATCCTGGATGGCGCGCGCGTTCTACTTCAATAATCTCGACCGGGAGATTGCAAACGACATAAGAGATGGAAGCATTGCGATGCAACTGATCCGGCCGTATTCGTATTTATTTGTGAAAATGATGCAAGGGTTGGGCGAGGGATTGTTCCGCCTTATTCTCTTTATGGGGCCGGGACTTGTCATTGTCTGCCTGCTGTTTCCTGTGAAGCTGCCAAAAGATCCGGCCGTATGGATTATTTATTTCATTATGCTGATGTTCAGCCTGTTTATTAATTCGCAGCTCAATATTCTGACAGGCCTTGCCGCTTTCTTCGTGGAAAATAACGAGGGGATGATGCGGATGAAGCGGGTGCTGGTCGATCTGTTCTCCGGCGTGCTTATTCCGATAGCATTCTTCCCCGGCTGGCTCAAAAGTACGATGGAATGGCTGCCCTTCCAGGCGATCACCTATCTGCCAAGCGCCGTATTTACAGGACGCACGCCGATGAGCGAGGCTTGGGGAGTTCTGGGGCTGCAGGCGCTCTGGTTCTTTATTCTGCTTGTGCCTATTATGTTTACTTGGCGGGCGGCCCGCAAGCGGCTGTTCGTGCAAGGAGGTTAATTCGTGATGCTGTATGCTGTATTGTTCTGGGAATATATTAAAAACTATGCCAAAACCCGTCTGACGTACCGTGCCGATTTCTGGGTTGAGGTGCTGTCGGATATGATGTTCCAGGGGATGAATCTGATCTTCATTCTGGTTGTGTTCCAGCATACGCCGTCGCTTGGCGGCTGGTCGGAGTCGGAAGTGGTCTTCGTCTATGGCTTCTTTATGATTCCGTATGGAATATTCTCCACCTTCTTCGGGATGTGGAACTTCAGTGAACGATATATTGTAAAAGGCGAGATGGACCGCATTCTGACACGTCCGGCTCATAACCTGTTCCAAGTGCTGCTGGAGAATGTAGATCCGCCGTCCCTGATCGGCTCCGTGGTAGGGGCGGTCATTATGGCGGTCTGCTGGAATGATCTTGGATTGGCGTTCCACTGGTATTATGTGTTGATTATGCTTTTATTCGTGCTGGGTGCCGTGCTTGTGTATGCGGGCATCTATACGGCGCTGTCGGCGATCTCGTTCTTCTCGGATGCGCCAACGGGGATTGTCCCGCTTATTTATAACGTGCAGAACTATGGGCGTTATCCGGTCAACATTTATAATAAAACGATTCGTTTCGTCTTGACCTGGCTGCTGCCGTTTGCCTTTGTTGGCGTCATTCCGGCATCGTATTTCCTGGAGAAAAAAGCCGACGACTTATCTCAGTTGGCTTGGTTTACGCCGGTGATGGGCATTGTCGTATTCGCGCTGGGGCTTGCGCTCTGGAATCATGGCGTGAAGCGGTATCGCGGCGCGGGCTCTTAGGCTTTAGTAAGCAGGTTAGGGAAGGTATTGGAGGTTTAAGCGGCATGAGTGCAATAGAAGTGGGGAAAAAAGCGCCGGATTTCAAGCTGCCGGCATCAAACGGCGAGGTAGTGAAGTTGAGTGATTATCGGGGAAAAAAGGTCATCATTTATTTTTATCCAAAGGACAATACGCCAACCTGCACGCAGCAGGCTTGTGATTTCCGTGATGCATATCCTGCCATGGTGGACAGCAATACGGTTGTGCTTGGCATCAGCCCGGACCCGATCCGTGCGCATGAGAAGTTTATCGACAAGCAGAGCCTGCCGTTTCTGCTCTTGTCGGATGAAGAGCATAAGGTGTGCGAGAAGTACGGCGTATGGCAGATGAAAAAGCTGTACGGCCGCGAGTATATGGGAGTTGTCCGCTCGACCTTTCTTATTGACGCGAAAGGCAAGCTAGTCCGTGAGTGGCGCGGCGTAAAGATCAAAGGCCATGTCCAGCAGGTAACGGACGAGGCGGCAAAGCTTTAAGCAATTTGGCGGGTCCTTGCGGGCCCGCTTTTTTTGTTGCTCGGATATTGGCGTGCTCTGAGTCGGGCCATTGTGCACGCTCGCTTCTAGTTCCTCTTCATGCCTGGAAGCAAGTAGATAAGAGGAAAAAAACGTGCTGCATACACGAATTTAATGATTAGCGGGGCATTTGCTAGATTTGCTGTTCATATACTCTATGAGATCGATTACGATAGTAGGGGAAGGGTGGCAGATTAAATGCGCTTGCTGATGCAGACAGGATTATGTGTGGTTATTTTATGGTTTGGGCTGCTGGGGGTTGGGCCGGCAACGGGACGTCAAGGTGAAGTGGTCTTGGATGCGGCATATGCGGGACTGACAAGCGAGGTGGCAACAGCTGCCGGACGCTCTGCAGCGGGACAACCTGCGCAGTCCGAAGAGGGTATAAGTAGCCTGATTCTATCGGATCAGCTGGTTAATTATAGCGCGGATGCGGATAAGGCTGTGAGCAGGCCAACCGTCTATTTGACGTTTGATGATGGACCAAGCGAGCAGACGACGGAGGTTCTTGCCATCTTGAAACGTGAAGGCGTGAAGGGAAGCTTTTTTATGCTGGGCAAGGAAGTGAAGCAGTATCCGGCAATCGCCAAGCAGGTTGTGAAGGAAGGCCATGCAATCGGCAATCATACCTATAATCATGTATATACAGAACTGTACGGCAGTTTTGCCGTATTCGCCAAGCAGGTGATGGATACCGATGAGGCCATCTACAAGGCGACAGGAGTAAGGACGAATCTGGTCCGTGCGCCGGGAGGGACGTTTGGCAACTTTGATCAAGGGTACTTCGACGCGCTTGCCAAAGCCGGTTATATCGTAAACGACTGGAATGTAGACAGCGGTGATTCGAAGCGGGTGGGTGTTCCCTCTAAGGAGATTATAAGCACCGTCGAAGGCTCTAAATTATCGGACAAAGTGGTTGTGTTGATGCATGACAGTTCCATACACGGGGAGTCCGTAAAGGCGCTGCCGGAAGTGATTGCTTTTTTCAAAAAGAAAGGGTATCAGTTTGCTGTATTAACCGATCAGGTCAAGCCTGTCCAGTTCCGGCTGGCGGAATCTATGAAATGGAAACGCGCGAAGGTGACCGCGGCCGAGACGCAGGCCCTCGTTCACTATACAGCACGGACAAGAACGCAGCCAAAGGCTCCTGCAGCTGCTCCGCAAAGCCTGGTCATCCATGCGGGTGATGCGGCACTGACGTTTGCATCCCAAGATTACAGCATGAAGAACGGAACGATTGAAGTGCCGCTGCGCCAATTGGTTACAGGCCTTCACGGCAGTATTCGCCTGGACATGTCCAACGGCATCGTTGAAGCGATTGTAAATAATCAAAGTATAAGCTGGACAGCTTCCGAAGTAGGAGGCAGCGGGAAATCTATGCCTAGCCGAATTATGGTGCCGTTAAGAGATACGCTTCAACAGTTTCAATTTGTCATTAATAGAATTGTGGTGACGGCGGATAAACGGGAGATTTGGACGGAAACGGCTTCAATCTAGCAGGTCTAAATAGAACGGGGCGTGGCGATACTGAAAGATAGAGAAGCTATTTTTCAGGAGGTCGGTGGAAGAGATGATAGTGCCCAAGTTCGAAGGATTGTCGGTGAGACAGGATGCGCAGCCTTGGCCGGAGTCGCCCCAAGTATTGCTGCAGCGGCTTATTCATAGAGTAGATAATGTTTTGCTAGGAAAAAGAGAAACGGTTACCCAACTGCTCACCGCCATGCTGGCCGGCGGCCATGTGCTGCTGGAGGATGTGCCGGGCGTTGGCAAAACGATGCTGGCCGGCGCTTTTGCGCGTGTTCTTGGCGGAGAGTTCAAACGTATTCAGTTTACTTCGGACATGCTGCCTGCGGATGTGATTGGCGGATCGGTCTGGGATACTCGAATCGGTGAGCTGGTATACCGTCCGGGACCCATTATGGCGAATATCGTCCTTGCCGATGAGATTAACCGTACTTCCCCCCGCACGCAATCGGCGCTGCTCGAGGCAATGGAGGAGCGGAGAATCAGCGTTGAAGGGGAAACCCGCAAGCTGCCTGAACCATTTGTGCTGATCGCTACGCAAAACCCGTTAAGTTATGAAGGAACCAATACGCTGCCGGAAGCGCAGCTGGACCGGTTTATGATGCGGCTGTCCATCGGTTATCCGTCTATGGCGAATGAAGCCAGAATGCTGGAGCAGTACGCTTCGGACTCCAGGCCGGAGCCCCAACAGCTGCGTCCGGTGCTGATGCTGGAGGAATGGCTGCGGATGCAGCGTGAAGTACGGCAGGCGCATGTCCATCCCGGATTATTGGAATATATGGCGAAGGTGACAGACGCGACAAGGCGTGCCCCTGAGCTTGAGCTTGGATTAAGTCCGCGTGCTGGCCGTGACTGGCTGCGCGCCTCGCAGGCCAGAGCTTATGTGGAAGGCAGGCGATATGTGCTGCCGGATGACCTCTTCGCAACGGGCGAGGCTGTGCTGGCTCACAGGCTTAATGGTGTAAGCGCGGGGAGCAAACAAGCTTCCGAGGCGTTGACGCGTATATTGAGAAGTACACCTCTGCCTGCGTCGATCTCTCCTGGTCAAGCCGCCGGGAGGCAGAAATGAAGGCGCAGCAAAAGGTTGTAAATAAGGTGCAGCCGGAATTGGCTGACGGACAGCTGGTGCAGGGATTTAAGGCTGACGGGAGCAAGGCCGGGAGCGAGCAGACAGGAACCGGCGGGCTTGCGGCGGTGTTGGATGAGCAAAGGGGCCGTCCGTTTTTTTACCGTACCCGGTGGGGGGCCTGGTTCCTTATTTCTATTGGCTGGGCCGTTAGCCTGGCAGGTGTTCTGAACCGGGGCGGAGCCGTAGAGACTTTTATGCTGATCATATTAAGCCTGCTGCCGATTCTATCCATTGTGATGCCTTTATTCTCAACGATTGGCCTTTCGGTCAGCCGCATTATTCCTGAGACAAACATCAAAGACGGTGACGAGGCTGTAGTGAAGCTGGCATTAAAGCGTACCTCGGCTGTTCCTTTTGTATGGCTGGCTGTCCATGACGGTTTGACAAATACGAGTGCGGCAGAGAAAGCGCCATTGGATTACCGTTATATTGTGATGCCTTTGCTCAGGAAAGAGGTGGAGATCACCTATTCCGTTCTTGCAGTAAGGCGGGGGGAGCATCAATTCGGTCAAGTAAAAGTGACGATTGGCGATTGGCTTGGTCTTACGGCTATTCACAGAAGGCTGGAATGTCCCGGTACGCTAATCGCTGTTCCAGCTCTTCCGGAGGAGATGGGAAGGCGCGCGGGACGATTGCATGGCGCGATAGCAGAGCAGGTATCTGGTGATCCCTCGGCGGCGTATATTGGCGATAACGGGGAGATCAGCGAGACAACGGCAGACAGGCTGCTGCAGCAGGCTGGTATTGGACCCGACAGCAGGCCATACCGTGAGGGTGACTCCATGCGTCATATGAATTGGCGGGCGGCAGCTAAAGGGCGGGGCTTGTTTACCAAGCAGCATATGCTGGAGCAGCCGGCGGAAATCATTATGATTGCCGATACCTGCTCCACCGCTTACGACCATGATGGACGGTTATTCGACGCTTCTCTTGCCTGGATGGCAAGAGGGATTGAGCGTGCGGCAGCGGAAGGCTGCGAGATCAGGCTTTTTACAGGGGCAGACATGGTGACGAAGCAGGATAAAAAAGCATCGCCTCTCCATAAGGGAGAAAGGAAGCGGGGCAGCGTATCCGGCCGGCAGACGAAGGCTTTGTTGGAACGGCTAGCAAAGCTGAGGCTTGTGAAGGCGGCTGTATCTGTCGACAGTCTTCGTACGAAGCTTGGCGGTCTGAAGCCCGGCGGAGCTATTCATGTCTATACAGCGGATTGGAAAAGCGGTCAAAGCTGGATTCAGCTTGCAGCCTATGCGGCCCAGCATAGCTGCCGGATCGAGCTGCATGTCGTGACGAAGCAGTCAGTCCTTACGTATGCGATGCGGGAGCAGCAGCGGCTGCTGGAACAAGCGGGTTTGTTGATGAACTGGCTTGCTTATCCGGAGCGGATGAACCGACAGCCGCAAACAGCGGAAGGAGGCGGCCAGCATGCGAGAGTCCAGTCCTGATCAAGGATCGCTAGGTTTTCGCCTGCTGACGACGATTCTGCTCTTTGGTTTATTAGCGGAATGGATGCTGCCTTGGCTTCATTATGGAGAATGGGCGGATGTCTATCAGATTGGTCCGCTTATGACGGTAGTCGGCTGTGTGATGATTACCGGGCTTTTCCGTCCGGCCTGGTACATGTCGCTGCTTATGAACGGCGTATTATGCGTGTTGACAATTATGCTTCTATTTAAAAGCAATGATGAGAATGCGCTGCAATGGCTCGTACATTATCCAGGTCTGCTTGCCGGGGATATCAAGGAGCTGTTTGTCTACGGCATGTGGACGATGACGAGCGAGCTTCGGACGCTGCTGCTGTTCGCAGGCTGGGCGATGCTGGCTCCTGCCCTGCAGGCGCTTGTATGGATGAGACAGGTGGCATTAGGACTAACGGCTATCACGGCCTCTTATCTGCTTATCCTGCATACCTGGGTAGGGATGGATGTGTTTGATGGATTGCTTCGCACGTCGGCGGAAGGTCTGCTGCTTGGAGCGGTGGTTACGATTGCGAGAGTAAGGCGGCTGCATGGCGGCACCAGCGAATATGATCGGCAGTTAAATCCGAAATGGGTGGCTGCGGGGGAATTTCTTGTGCTGTTATGTGTCGGCGTCGGGATGCTGCTATCCAGCGGGCAGCCAAGGCAGACGGAGCCTTCGGCATGGACGGTGACTGCGGCTAACCGGATGGAGCAGGCGATGGTGGAGCTGGGCAAGGCAGATTATTCTGCTGCTATGCAGGCAGCCGTTGGCACTGCCGGTCAAGGCCATGGCGTTACCGGCTACGGCTTGGACGACCATGAGCTTGGAGCGTCGATAAAGCAGGATGACACCGTTGTATTTAGCGGCTTTTCACCGGTACAGACTTATTGGCGGGGAGAATCCAAATCTGTCTATGACGGTCGGGGCTGGAGCAGCAGCTGGAGCGGCAAAGCGCTTCATCCGGTAGAATATGGAGACAAGCTGTCTGGAACTAACGTCAGCACATCTGGAGATAACCGGACAATTAGGCAGACTGTTGTGCTGACGGAGCCTTCGGCTTCGCAGGGACTGCCGCTATTTTTTGCAGGAAGCTCGGGCCGTGTAGAAAGTCTGACGGCCATTGATCCGAACCGGCAGCTTAGCACGTATGTCGAGGATGAACAGGCAGAAGCGTTATATGCGGCGGATAAGCAAGCGAAGGTCGAGCGGTATACGGTGGAGAGCAGGCTTCCGGTAACGGATGACGCGCTGCTGCGTAATTCGGATCGTTCTCCCTCTGCGGGGGAGACGGCCGGGCTGATGAATACAGCGGAGGATGAGCCTGATCTCTCGCAATATCTGCAGCTGCCGGATTCGCTGCCAGGCCGCGTGAAGGAGCTGGCCGACAATATTACCGGGGGGGCAGGGCTGACCAGCCGTTATGATCGGGTGAAGGCAGTCGAGCAATATTTGAAGAACAGCTATACGTATTCGCTGGACAGCGTTGTTCCGCCGAAGGGAGCGGACTTTGTTGATTACTTCTTGTTCGAGCAGCAGCAAGGTTATTGCGTGCATTTCTCAAGTGCGATGGTTATCCTGCTCCGCGAGGAAGGGATTCCGGCAAGATGGGTAAAAGGCTTTGTATCCGGGACGCCGGTATCTACGGCGGCGGGCGCAGATGTGACCACTGCAACCGGGACCCTCTACAATGTGCGTGCGAAGGATGCGCACGCTTGGGTAGAGGTATACTTTACCGGCGTAGGCTGGGTGCCGTTTGACCCGACGCCGGGCTTTGCCGGCGGCATGGGTCCAGCGGGGCTGGACGCCGGGTCAACGGCGTCCGGCGATGCGGCATCGGCGGGCGGAGCAGCCGATGATGCGGGGGCGCCAGAGCATGCCGTCGCCGGAACGGACGGCATGCTGGCGCGGTTTGAGGCGGCAGTGGAACATGCCGCCTCAGGCGTTGCGCGAGGGGCGGATGCCCTCGCGCAGGCGGCGCGGAG
>Ga0065721_10052975_pt1 | contig 10786 bp, 12 predicted proteins | sample Mesricmetagenome_FD_59108 | JGI IMG/M metagenome (GOLD analysis project Ga0065721, IMG submission 59108) | Mesophilic microbial community from rice straw/compost enrichment Sample: eDNA_1 v2 (version 2) | ecosystem: Engineered > Solid waste > Grass > Composting > Bioreactor | place: USA: Davis...
GCCAATCTCGATCCGCTGACGCTCCTCGAACAGCGGCTCGTCTCCGAGTGTCTCGCGACAGCCGATGAGCTAGCGGAATTGCGCGCGCTGAACGATCGCGAGATCGACGGGATCACGGAGCGCGTGCGCGTGGCGGCAGACCCCGATCCGCGTTCAGCCCGGCGTCATGTCGTGCAGGAGGCGGTGCGGATGAAGGTCCGGCCGACCGCGCCGGTCGAGAAGCGCGAAATGAGCTATATCCAGGCGGTGAACGAGGCAATGCGCCACGCGCTGGCCGCCAGCCCAGACGTGGTCGTCTATGGCGAGGATTGCGGCGGCTCCGGCGGTATTTTTGCCGCAACCCGCTACCTGCAGCGCGATTTCGGGCCAGAGCGCGTCTTCGACACCCCCATTGCCGAGAGCGCGATCCTGGGCTCGGCGGTCGGCGCGGCAATGGAGGGTATGCGCCCGGTCGTGGAAATCATGTGGGCTGACTTCATGCTGGTCGCCCTGGACCAGATCGTCAACCAGGCCGCCAATGTCCGTTACGTTACGGGCGGCCTGTCCAGCGCCCCGATGGTCGTGCGCATGCAGCATGGCGCCACGCCCGGTTCCTGCGCCCAGCACTCGCAATGCCTGGAGGCGCTGCTGTGCCATATTCCCGGGCTGAAGGTCGGCCTTCCGGCGGAAGCGCAGGATGCCTATTCGATGCTGCTCGCCGCCATCGCAGATCCGGATCCGACGATCATCATCGAGGCGCGCGCGCTCTATCAGGAAAAGGCCACGGTCGAACTGGGAGGAGTGCCTGAGCCTGTGGGGGGGGCGCGCTGGCGCCGCAGGGGCGCGGACCTGACGCTCATCGCGTGGAGCACGGGCGTGCCCATCGCGCTCAAGGCTGCCGAGAAGCTTTCGGCGCAGGGCGTCGAGGCGGGCGTGCTCGACCTGCGCTGGCTGTCGCCGATCGATGATGACGCGCTCGCGGATGCGGTCCGGCTGGGAAGCGGGCGCATCGTGATCGTCCATGAGGCCAACCGGACCGGAGGAATGGGGGCGGAAATCGCCAGCCGGATCACGGAGCGTCATTGGCGGGAATTGAAGGCGCCAGTTGAACGGGTGGGAACGTCGGATGCGCGCATGCCGGCCTCGCCGGTCCTCCAGGCCGCGCTTTTGCCCAGCGCGGAGAAGGTCGTCGAGGCGGCGCTACGCAGTTTGCATGAGGAAGGAGAATTCGCATGAACGTCCAGAATCCCGGCGAAATCCGCGCCCGGCCGATACCGGCCGAAGGTGAGGGCGGGCTGTTCCGCCAGTCCTGGTACCCGATCTGTCTTTCTTCGGAGCTGCCGAAAGGCCAGCTCCTCGGCCGCGGCTTTCTCGATGGCCGGGTCGTCGTCTTCCGTGGCGAGGACGGAGTGGCCAGGGTCATGAGCGCCTACTGTCCGCATGTTGGTGCCGACCTCGGGGTCGGCGACGTCGTCGGCAACCATGTCCGGTGTGCATTCCACCACTGGGAGTATGACGGGACCGGCCAGTGCGTCAAAACCGGCGCCGGCGATCCTCCGCCGCGTCGCGCCCAGCTTTTCCGGTTCCCGACGGTCGAACGCTGGGGGATCATCTGGGCCTTCAACGGGACCGAACCGCTCTTTGAGCTGCCAATCATGGAATATCCCGAAGACCAGATGTACATCTTCAACTATGTGCTTCCCGAACCGCTCAATTGCGATCCCTGGGTGTTCGCGGCCAATACGCCGGACATGCAGCACCTGAAGGTTGTCCACAAGGTCCAGTTCAACATCGATGATCCGCATGATCTCGTCGAGTGGGACAAGTACGGACTGAAATACCGCGTCCAGGCTCGCCACCAGGGCGGCTTCGACATCGACTGGACGCTGATGATCCGCGGCTCGAGCTTCTTCTGCCGGACCGGAACCTACAAGGATTTCTGGTGTGCGGCGGTGACAGGCTTCGGTATTCCGTATCCTGGTGTACATACTGTCTACGGCGCGACAATCGTGCTCAAGGGCAGAGACCAGGAAGCGCAGATGGAAGAGATGAAAGCCATCTCGTTGCGGACGATCAACGAGGACAAGGACATCCTCAACACGATCCACTACCGGCAGGGCTATTTCACGCAGGCTGACCGTACCCTGTCAAAATACCTGTCGATCGTACGCGACTTCCCTCGCGCTCACCCCTCTGCCGGGTTCATCAACTGACGTAAAGAAAGCGAAGGGAGTGACAGCAGTGACCATCATCCACAATCCACCCGAACTGGGCGTGCCGCCGACCTACAGCCTTGCGATCGAGGTGCCGCCGGGCGCGCGCACGCTCTACATTGCGGGCCAGGTCGGCTGGGACGCCAACGGCAATATCGAAGAAGGCATCGCAGCGCAGACGAGGAAGGCCTTCCAGAATCTGAGGGTCGTGCTGCGGAGCGCCGGGATGGATTTCGAGAACATCGTCAAGACGACGATCTACCTGACCGACGCGACCAACATACAGGAATATTCCAGGGTCAGAAGCGAGATGCTCGGACCCACAAAGCCCGCCTCCACCCTGGTCGTGATCAAGGAACTGGCGAGGCCCGGACTCCTTGTGGAGGTCGATGCGATCGCCGTCGCAGAGTAGGGCGGGGGAAACCAATGACATCGGCCGGCCCGGAAATCCGGGCCGGCGGGGAAGAAACGAACACCGAGATCAAGGGGGAACCTAAATGTCGAACAAGAACAAAGCCTTAAAACTATCGACGGTGGCGGCAATGCTGCTGGCAAGCGCTATCTTCCCGGCCCAGGCGCAGACGACCGTGACCTATGCGGGCTGGGGCGGACATACCTCGGAATCGGTCGTGACGGGCCTCTTCGCCGATGCCGAAAAGCTCGGCATCACCGTGCGCGACGAACTCAGCGGCGGCTGGTCGGGCATCAAGGCGCATCTCGCCTCGGGGGCACCGGGATGGGACATCGCCGACATCGGCTTCGCGCGTTGCGAGGAAGCCGCGCAGGCCGGCCTGCTGATGCCGATCGACTATTCGATCATCGACAAGACGAAGATCCCCGAGGCACTCGCGCGGAAGGACTATATCGGAACCTATACCTTCTCCTACGGGATCGCATACCAGAATGCCAATTATGCCGAGGCGCCGCAAACCTGGGCCGATTTCTGGGACGTGGAGAAGTTTCCCGGCCGGCGCTCCCTGAACGGCCAGGGCCTCTATGCGCTCGAGGCCGCCCTGCTGGCCGACGGGGTCAAGCTCGAAGAAGTCTATGCAACGCTCCGGACACCGGAAGGTCTTGAGCGGGCGTTCGCCAAGCTCGAGCAGTTGAAGCCCGCCGTTGGCGTATGGTGGCGCTCGCCGGCGGATGCAATGCAGCTTATGCGCGACGGCGAGGTCGACATGGCGCTGTTTCCCAACGGGCGCGCGATGACCTTGCATCTGGACGGCTTCGAGGTCGGCTTCCAGTGGAACCAGGCTTTCCTCGACATGACCTGCTGGCTCCTGCCGAAGAACGCCCCAAATCCGAAAGCCGCGATGGAACTGATCAACTCGGCGCTCGATCCGGTCAACCAGGCGAACTTCGCGGTGAAGAGCGGCTACGGTCCGGCAAATCCCAAGGCTTTCGACACGGGCATCATCCCGGAAGAACTCGTTACGTGGATGCCGACGGCACCGGACAACCTGCCGCGGCAGTTGCTCGTCGATCCGACCTGGTATGCGTCGGATGCCGGCAAGGCGGCCTACGAGCGCTTCAGCAAGTTCATCCAGTAAAGGCAGACCAGAGGTGAACCAGGTGTTGGCTTTTCGCAGCGTGCCCGCCATCGAGAGGCCGGAGGTCGAAGCGACCCCGGCCACGGGGCGGGAACCGCTCAGCATCGAAATTTCCGGGCTCAGCAAGTCCTATGAGAGCTTCCGGGCTCTCGACGACGTCTCCCTGCACGCCGCGGCTGGCGAGTTCGTGACGCTTCTCGGCCCTTCCGGCTCCGGAAAGACGACGCTGCTCAATATTATCGCCGGCTTCGTGCGTCCGGATCGCGGCCGCCTCCGGTTCGGTGAAGAGGATGTCACGCTGCTCCCGGTGAACCGGCGGGGCCTCGGCATGGTCTTCCAGAACTATGCGCTTTTCCCGCACATGACGGTGGGCGAGAACGTCGCCTTCCCGCTCAAGGTGCGCCGCGTCGGCAAGGAAGAGACCAGGCGGCGGGTCGAGGACGTGCTGCGCCTGGTCAAGCTCGAGCATCTGGCGGAACGCTCGGTCACCGCGCTCTCCGGCGGTCAGCGCCAGCGTGTGGCGCTCGCCCGCGCTGTCGTATTCTCGCCGCAGATCGTGCTGATGGACGAGCCGCTGTCGGCGCTGGACAAGAACCTGCGCGAGGAGATGCAGGTCGAGATCCGCCAGCTGCACAAGAAGATCGGCGCCACGACCGTCTACGTGACACATGACCAGCGCGAGGCGCTGACGATGAGCGACCGCATCGCGGTCATGAACAAGGGGCACATCGTCCAGTACGGCACGCCGGAGGAAATCTACAACAGACCGAACTCGGCGTTTGTGGCCGAGTTCATCGGAGAAACGACACTGCTTCCGGGTGTCGAAGGCGACGATGGGTCGGTCCTGTGCGACGACGTGCGGATCCGCTCCGCAAGGCCCTTGCCGGCGGGGCGTGATCTCGCGGTCGCGCTACGCGCCGAACGCCTCCTGCTGCCGCAGGAATGCGGCAAGCATGTCAACCGCATACCGGCCCGGGTGGCGGACGTCATTTACCAGGGAGACAGCATGCTGGTGCTTGCCGATGTCGGCTGTGGCAAGCGTCTGTCCATCCGCCGCTCGCTGCGGGTCGGCCTCGCTGGTCCAATTCCCGCTACCGGCGAGAAACTGATGCTTGGGATCGATCCCGAGGACGTGATTGTCGTTCCAGGAAGTTGAGGAGCAGAGAAATGGACAATAGAGAAATGGACAATATGGTCGCGGAAAAACCCGTCGCCCGGTGGCAACCGGTCCGGGCGGAAGGTGAGAACGGGCTGTTCAGCCAGTCATGGTTTCCAGTCGCCCTGTCCGCCGAGGTGGCGAAGGGACAGGTGATCGGGCGCGATTTCCTCGATGGGCGGATCGTCATATTCCGCGGCGACGATGGCGTGGCCCGGGTGATGAGCGCGTATTGTCCCCATGTCGGTGCAGACCTTTCGGTTGGCGAAGTGGTCGGCGACCGGATCCAGTGCGCCTTTCATCATTGGGAATACGACGTCACCGGCAAATGTGTGAAGACTGGCAGCGGCGATCCGGCGCCGAAGCGCGCCTGCCTGTTTGTGTTCCCGAGCGCCGAGCGTTTCGGCATCATCTGGGCATTCAACGGCGAGAAGCCGCTGTTCGACCTGCCGCAGTTGCCTTATCCGGACAGTGAGCTCCTGATGTCGACCTACAAGGCCGACGAGCCGCTCAACTGCGATCCCTGGGTCTTTGCGGCGAACACTCCCGATATGCAGCACCTGAAGGTCGTGCACAAAGTCAAGTTCGAGGTGGAAGACCCGCATGACCTGGTGAAATGGCACGATTTCGGACTCGAATACAGCTATGCCGGCATCCATCAGGGCGGCGTCCCGATGAAGAACACGGCCGGAATTCTCGGCACGAGCGTGTTCTACCGCTGGGGACAGTATGGCAACTTCTGGCGCGCCGGCGTGGTCGGCTTCGGCCTGCCGCGGCCCGGCCAGCACGAGGTCTATGCCTGCCAGGCCGTTCTGCGCGGCCCCGACGCCGAGGCCAATCACGCCGAGACGATCCGCGTCAGCCGGCGTACCGTGCTGGAGGACAAGGATATCCTCAACACGATCCGTTACCGCCAGGGTATCATGACGCCCGCCGACAAGACCCTGTCCCGGTTCCTCAAATATGTGCGGGAATACCCCTGCGCCCATCCGTCGGCCGATTTCATCCGATGACACAGGCCGCATTCCACGCCGATGCAGTGACAGACCTGGGCGATCGCGAGATCAGGCGGGTGGCGAGGCGCGAGCAGCTCATGCTTGCGCTCCTCAGCCTGCCGGCGCTCGCCGTCATGTCAGCCCTGCTTTTCATACCGCTGGCCTGGCTGGTGGGGCTGTCGTTCATCGACGACAACGGATCGCTGACGACCGCCAACTATGCGCGCCTGCTCGCCGACGGGTCGCTTTTCAAGAGCCTGATGCTGACGCTGCAGCTCGCTTTCGGCGTGACGGTGATCTGCGCCGTGACCGGCTATGTGCTGGCCTACGCGATCACGCTCATGCCGCGATGGCTGCAAACGATCAGCCTGGCGCTCGTGGCCCTGCCGTTCTGGACGAGCGCGCTGGTGCGAACCTATGCCTGGCTTGTTCTCCTGCAGCGCAAGGGCGTGATCAACAGGCTTCTCTTGGACTTCGACCTGGTTTCCACGCCGCTCCACCTTGTGCATAACCAGACCGGCACTTTGATCGGCATGGTGCATATCATGCTGCCCTTCATGGTGTTTCCGCTCTATGCTGCCATGCAGCGTATCGATGCCGACCTCATGCGGGCTTCGCTCGGCCTTGGCGCTTCCGTCTTCTATTCGTTCCGCCGCGTGTACCTGCCGCAATCATTGCCGGGCCTCGTCGCGGGCATCGTGCTCGTCTTCGTGCTCAGCCTCGGTTTCTACATCACGCCGGCGATCCTCGGAGGCGGCCGCGTCATGGTTATCTCGATGGTCATCGAGCGCGACATTAATCTTCACCTGAACTGGGGACCGGCAAGCGCGATCGCCGTTTTGTTCCTGGTCTCGGTACTGGGGTTGTTCGCAATCGTCGGGCGCTTCCTTTCGATCGAGCGCATTTTCCAGGGGCGCGGCTGATGCAGCAACTGATCTCCCTTCGCAGCCGAATCGTGCTCTGCGTGCTGGCCGGCCTGATCATCCTGTTCCTCGTGGCTCCGGTCTTCATCGTCATGCCGATGGCCTTCTCGAGCTCACGCTATCTCGATTTTCCGCCGCCGGGATGGGCGCTGCGCTGGTTCGAGCGTTTTTTCACCAAGGCCGACTGGTACGAGTCCATGCTGGTGAGCATCAGGCTCGCCGCCATGACCGTACTGATCAGCACTCCAATCGGTACCGCCGCGGCCTACGCCATCCACAATGGCGAGCACCGCATGTTCAAATGGATCAGGAATGCGCTCCTTCTGCCGCTGATCGTGCCGCACATCATCCTGGCGATCGGCATCTTCTACATCTATGTGCGCATCAACTGGCTTGGCGACTTTTCGAGCCTTGTGCTGGCCCACGTGATGCTGGCCGTGCCCTTCGTCGTCACCACGGCGCTGGCTGGCCTGCGCTCGTTCGACATGAACCAGGAAATGGTGGCGCGCAGCCTTGGATGCAGCCGGTTCAGCGCCTTCATGCGCGTGACATTTCCCCAGATCCGGGGCAGTGTCCTGTCGGGAATGCTGTTTGCCTTCGTCACATCTCTTGACGAGGTCGTGCTGGGGTTGTTCATAGCAGTCGGTCACAACACGACCGTGACCAAGGTGATGTTCGGATCGCTGCGCGACGAGATCGATCCGACGGTAGCCGCTGTGAGTTCCATGCTGGTAATCGGCAGCCTTACGGTCGCGGTCCTCACGATGGTGATGGGCCGCAATTCAAAAGCGGGTTCATAGAATAGGCACGAGGAAACCACGTGATCGCTCGCAATACTGAATCTGCTGCACGGCCTGCGGGGAATGGAAGAAACGCCTCAAGTGACAAGCAGAAAGGCCGCGAACCCCGCGTCCAGTCCGTGGCCAAGGCAGCCAAGATCCTGCTGGCGATCGCCCAGAGCGCAGATGGTCTGCGCGCGGTGGATGTCAGCGAAAGGCTGGATCTGCCGCGTCAGGCGACCTATCACCTGATCCACACGCTGGTCACGCTCGGCCTGCTCACCCGCGCGGCCGACCAGAAATATGTGCTCGGGCTGAAGGTCGGTGTCCTGGCCGAGGCGTTCCCGCGCCATCTGGCGCCGCCGGAACGCCTGTCACCTTATCTGCGTACGATCGCCTATGCGACGGGCGAGACCTGCTATGCTTCGGGCTGGTGGGAAGGGGAGATCACCAATCTCGCGGTGGTGCGCGGGCGCAATACCAATCAATCGACGGAGGTTCCGCACGGCCTGACCGCGGACGCCCACGCGCGTGCGTCGGGCAAGCTGCTGCTGGCCATGGCGGACGAGCCGATCCGCGAGCGCTACCTGATGAGCCATCCCCTCAATCGCAGGACTCAGAACACGATCACCGAACTCGACATGCTCATGAGCGAGTTCGAGCGTATCAGGACCGATGGCTATGCGATCGACAACGAGGAATACATGCCGGGCCTCTGCTGCCTCGCCATGCCGATCGAGGACGGGTCGATGCCCTATGCGATCTGCCTGTCGGCGCCGAGGGACCAGTTCGTCCATTCGCTCGACTTCTTCCTGAAGACGATGCGCCAGTCCCTGCAATCGCTGACATAGCAGCGGAATCTTCAGGCCGTAGGACCGGACAGGCGCATCAGGGCGATGCCGGCGACGATCAGCCCGCCGGCGACGAGCCGCATCGGATTGGAAGCCTCGCCGAGGACGACGATGCCGACGGCGAAGGCACCGACCGTGCCGATGCCCGTCCAGATGGCATAGGCGGTACCGAGCGGCAGCGAGCGCATGGCGGCCGCGAGGAGCACGAAGCTTCCGATCATGGCTATAATGGTGATCGCGCTCGGCACCAGCAGGGTGAAGCCGGCCGACTTCTTGAGGTAGTAGGCCCAGACGATTTCGAGCAATCCGGCAAGGACGAGATAGAGCCAGGCCATGGAATGACCTCCTGTTCCAGTGGGGCGGGCCGTCCCGGAACGATCTGCATGGGCGCGGGTCGTCCCGCGCGCCACCCCACTAAACGCCTGGGCTTTCCCGGTCAATGGAAGGCTTTTGCTGCGGGCGGCCGGGAGGGGCGACATCTCTGGCGCAGGAGGAGATGATCTCGAAGGAACGTAGCCGGGCCGAGTGATCAAAGATGTCCGAAACGACGATCATTTCGTCGACCCCGGTTTCCGCGACGAAATCCCGGATCCCCTGGCGGACGGTATCAGGCGAGCCGACGATCGATCGGGCCAGCATCTGCGTGACCTGCGCCTTTTCGATGGGCGACCAGTAGGTTTCGATGTCGTCGATCGGCGGTTGGCTCAATCTTCGCGTGCCGCGAATGAGATTGGTAAAGGACATCTGCTGCGTCGTGGCCAGGCGGCGCGCTTCCGCGTCGGTATCGGCGGCGACGATGTTGATGCCGGCGATCGCATGGGGTCGTTCGAGTACGGCGGAAGGGCGGAACCGGCTGCGGTAGAGTTCGAGCGCGGCCAGCAGCAACTGCGGCGCGAAATGCGAGGCGAATGCGTAGGGCAGGCCGAACTCGGCGGCGAGCATAGCGCCGAACTGGCTGGAGCCCAGGATATAGAGCGGCACTTCCGTTCCGGTTGCCGGCACGGCCTGGATCTTCTGTCCCGGCTGAAGCGGCGCGAAATAGCCCTGCAATTCAAGCACGTCGTGAGGGAAATATTCCGCCATTTCCGGCGTCCGGCGCAGCGCCCGCAAGGTGAGGGGATCGGTACCGGGTGCCCGGCCGAGGGTCGATGCGGCCCGGATATAGGTGCGCGAGCGTGCCGAACTGCTCGGCGACAAAGAGGGGCGCATGGTTCGGCAGCATGATGCCGCCGGCACCGACGCGGATGGTGCTCGTCCCGGCGGCAATATGGGCGATGACAATCGAGGTCGCGGCGCTGGCGATCCCCGGGATGTTGTGATGCTCCGCTACCCAGAACCGCCGGTAGCCCCATCCTTCCGCATGGCAAGCGAGGTCGCGGGCATTGTCGAGGGCTTCGCGTGGACCGGTCGCCTCGGTGACGCGGACGAGATCGAGGATGGAGATTGGAAACATTCGGCCTGCCTTGCATGCGGGAGCCGCCGGGGCGGACTATCGTGATTCGCTATATCACATGAGTTTCTAAATTAGTTCAGACGCCATGGCAGCCTTGCCGCACTTCCGGTAGAAATTATCCGGGGAGCGTTCGAGCGGTTTCCGGCGAACGCATAAGCCCCCGCAGGGAAAGGATTGGACGTTCGCATGCGCCTGGTACTTTCTGTCCTTGCCGGCCTCGCCGGCGCGGTAGCGGGATGGGTGGTCGCCGCCGCGATCGTCCTCATCTACGGTGAGTTCACGGGCATTGTCGACCAGGACGGCGGATATGCCATGATGGCGATCTTCGCCTTCGGGCCGGTCGGCGCGATCCTGGGCCTCGTGCTAGCGATCTGGCTCATCAGGCGCCTTCGCGGCGATAAAGGCGCTGGCAGGCTCATTCCGCAGGTTGTCATCGCCATAGCCGCGATCCTGCTCGCCGCTGCGGGCGCCGCTTACTGGTTCGCCGGTTCGGCCGGCGTTACCAACCGGCTGCCGCCACAACTCGTTTTCGAGATCATGCTGCCGCCTGGCGCCCATGTGCCGGCGCGCGTCAGCCACGCAGAAGCGCTGGCCCGGCGGAGCCCGATCGAGCTCAGCACCAGCGAGAACATCATGTCAGCCGAGATCGACGGGGTACGCTGGGAGCGCGGCCAATTCATCGTGTCCGGGCGCGCCGAGATGCGGTACCGGGTGCGCGACCGCCTGCTCGTCTTGAAACAGCCGGATGGCGACGTCATCTTCGATGTCCGTCTGGCGGCGGCGCCGGCGTCTGGAAGTCAATCTTTTGCGTTTCCCGGCCCCTGAAGACTTTCGCCCCAAGGGCTTGATCGTCCGCCAACTTCGGCAGCGTTGGGGTTCGATGTCGC
>Ga0065721_10052976_pt1 | contig 10786 bp, 10 predicted proteins | sample Mesricmetagenome_FD_59108 | JGI IMG/M metagenome (GOLD analysis project Ga0065721, IMG submission 59108) | Mesophilic microbial community from rice straw/compost enrichment Sample: eDNA_1 v2 (version 2) | ecosystem: Engineered > Solid waste > Grass > Composting > Bioreactor | place: USA: Davis...
CGGCAGCCGCGATCGGAGCCAGGGGCGGCAAGGCTATCGCCTTGCCGATGGACCTTGCCGACCGGCCGGCCGTCGACGCGGCCGTCGCGGAGGCGGTTAAGCGGTTCGGCAGGCTCGATATCGTCGTCAACAATGCCGGGGCATCGCGACGGGGCCGGCTCCTGGATCTGTCCAGCGAGGACTGGAGCCATGTCTTCGCCATCCAGACGCTCGGTTTCTTTCATCTGGCGGTTGCCGGCGCCCGCCAGATGATCGCGGGCGGCAATGGCGGCGCCATCGTCGCCATTGCCGGCGCCTCGGCTCTGCGCTGCTACCCTGGCAACGGCGCCTACGGGCCTTCGAAGGCAGCTGTTCTTTCGGCGGTGCGCCAGATGGCCGTGGAATGGGCGCCCCACGGCATTCGTGTCAATTCCGTTCTGCCGGGGCCGGTCCGGCCGGACGATGTCGACTGGCAGTCTGCCGAGCCGGCGCTGGCCGAGGAAGTGTTGAGGATACCACTGAGGCGCGCGGCAACGCCGCTGGAAGTTGCGGAGGCTGTGGCATATCTTGTAACAGCAGGTTATGTGACGGGTCAGGACATCGTGGTCGACGGAGGCAGCACTACGACATGGTACATCAACTGACCGATCGCGATTCCTCCTGCTGCCAGTCCCGGCCATATGCGCCATCGAAAGAAAGACAGTATGACGACAAGGAAAGGCGCTGCGGGATTGGTTGCAACCGATAAAAAGAAGGCTTTGGCTAGACGTCCGCGCCGTTCCACCAATGTCGGTCCGGAACATGTCGATGCAGCCCAGGGTTTCGAGCCCGGTTCTGCGCCCGATATCCTTTGTCGGGTGGCGCTAGACCTGTTTTCCAGCCGCAATTTTTCGACGGTAACCATCAAGGACATTTCCGATGCCACCGGCTTCAACGCGTCGCTGATCTACTATTACTTCGGCAACAAGGAGGGCCTGTTCATGAAGGCCATCGACATGACCGTCGAGGAGGCCTTCAGGAGTTTCGACGCCATCAGCGCGAATGCCAAGACGCCGGACGAACTGATCAGCCTGTGGATGGAACTGCACGTGCGCCAGTTCACCTCTCTGCAGAAGCTCGCAAAGATCAGCCTCGACTACGCCAATACCGACAATCGTATCCCCGCGACGGACCGTTCGATCAAGTCGCTTTACGACAAGGAGGCGAAGCTTCTCGGTTTTGCTATCCAGAGAGGCATCGTCGAGGGCATGTTTCGCCCCGTCAACCCGGCCGAGACTGCGACAATCATCTCGACCTTTCTCGATGGTGTTCTCTTCCGTAACGCCATGTTCCCCAATTCGAATTATGCCCAGTCGATCCGCTCCATGCGGAAAATCATCCTGTCCTATCTGATGGGCGGCATGCCTCATCCAACAGATACTTGACTTGAGACGCGATTTTGGCGGGGTGAGCAAGGGCTTGTTGGGCTGGAGTGTCTCGATCGGCTTGTGGATTCGAGGCTTCCTCGTCTGCTTGATAGGGTGAAATCGGATCGGCTACTGATCGTTCGTTGAGCCATGTCTCCCATGACCGACAATCTGGCAAGAGCAGAAGCCCTTCACGGGACGAAGCGGCAAGGCGCTCGCCATTATCAGTGGCGATGAACTCCGTCTTGGCGAGTCAACTCGCCAGCGTCATTTTGGAAAGCTGCGTGAAATGCGCCATCTCGATTCGGAGGTTCTGGCCACATTCGTTGCTGTGGCGGATGCGGGAGGCTTCACGGCGGCTGGTGCGGGGATGGGCAAGTCACAAGCTTCGGTGAGCATCACGATCGCGCGGTGCGAAGATCAGATCGGGCGTAAGCTGTTTGATTGAACCCGGCGAGGCGCGCATCTGACCGAGACAGGCGAGATGCTGATCGGCTATGCACGGCGGATCATTGCGCTGCCACAAGATCGTGAAGATGCTTGCCGAGAAAGCCTTCCGGATCGGCAAGATCCAGAACGACGCTCATGTGATTGAGGCCAGGCGCGGAGATCAGGTCGGCGTTACCGGCGCTGGAGGACAAGCGCCTGTGAAACTGAGAGGCCTGTTCCAGAAAGGGTGCCGTCTCATGACCGCCATAGGCGATGATGCGCCGTGCCGGATGTTGGCTGGAAGTAAGGGGCGACCAGGCGGCCGCCTCTGCCCCGGTCATCTGCGCTTGCTCGCGAAGAAAGCTGCCAGGTATGCCTGACAGGTCGTATATTCCACTCAGGAGAAAGAGCCCCTGAATGTTTGGCAGGGCAGGGAGGCGGTCTTCCTCAGGTCCGCTGGCGGCGAGATAGGACGCAAGATGGGCGCCCGCCGAATGGCCGCTCACAGTCAAGCGTGCCGGATCTGCGCCGAATTCCCTGCAGCGGGCCTGCACCCATTTGACCGCCCGGCGAACCTGGTTCACCAGAATCTCAAGGCGTGCATGAGGCATCAGGTCGTATTCCACGAGAGCGGCGACGCCGCCGGCCGCAAGAACTGGTTCTGCTACCAAGTGGTAGTTGTGCTTCTCGCCGGAGCGCCAATATCCGCCATGGACGAAAACATGCAGCGGTGCTCCTGCGATCGGGCGGTCCGGCAAGATGACGTCCAGCACCTCGCGAGGCCTTTCGCCATACGGCAGATTCCCGATCACCCGTCTTCGCGCCGCCACGATCTTGCTTCGTTCAGCGAACTCCGCAGCGATCGCGTCGAAATCGGGCACGAAATCGCTAATGCGGTAGAAATCCTGCGCCGTCATAGTGTCCTCCCTGACTTAGAACTCGACGGCATAGTATTTTGGCTCCATGAATTCCAGAATGCCGGTAACGCCGCCTTCTCGACCAAGACCGCTTTGCTTGACGCCGCCGAAGGGAGCAGCCGGGTCCGACATCAGCCCACGATTGATTCCTAGCATTCCTGTCTCAAGTCGCTTGCCCACCCGCATCGCCCGTTTCAGGTCGCGGGTATAAAGATAGGCCGCGAGGCCATATTCGGTATCATTTGCCAGCCGCACGGCGTCATCTTCGTTCTCAAACTTGTAGACTGCGGCAACCGGGCCGAAGATCTCTTCGCGAGCGATTTTGGTGCCGTGGGGAACGTTCTCCAGCACGGTTGGTGGATAGAAATAACCCTCTTTCTGAAGAGGCTCGCCGCCGGTCGTTGCGCATGCGCCTGCGGCGATGGCATCGCGGACAAGACGATCGATCTTTACCACTGCGTTTTTTGTGATCATAGGCCCGCATTGGGTCTGTGCATCATAGCCGGCCCCGACCTTCAGGCCCGCCATCCGTCTCGTCAGCCCCGCGACGAAGTCGTCATGGATGCCTGCCTGAACAATGAACCTGTTTGCTGCGGTACAGGCTTCGCCGGCATTGCGCATTTTCGCAACCATGGCGCCGTCCAGCGCCGCCTCCAGATCGGCGTCGTCGAAGACCAAAAAGGGCGCGTTCCCGCCGAGCTCCATGGAGCAGCTAACAACGGTTTTAGCCGCCTCGGCAAGCAGGATCCGCCCAACCCCGGTGGAGCCGGTGAAGGAAAGCTTACGAACGCGAGGATCCTGCAGCATCGTGTTTGTAATCTCGGCAGGCTTGCTGGTGGTCAGGACATTGACGACACCGGGCGGCACACCCGCCTCCTCCCCGAGACGCGCCATCGCATAGGCGGTTAGCGGAGTCTCGGAAGCCGGCTTGAGGATAACGGTGCAGCCGGCGGCCAGAGCAGGTCCGATCTTGCGGGTTGCCATCGCGGCTGGGAAGTTCCAGGGCGTGATAAGGACCGCGATCCCGATCGGCTCGTGATCCACCAAAATGGCATGCGAGCCGGAAGGTGTGTGACGGTATTCGCCAGCAATGCGCGGGGCCTCTTCCGCGTACCATCGGAAGAATTCTGCGGCATAGGCGACTTCGCCTCGTGCGTCGGGGAGCGCCTTGCCATTTTCAAGAGAAATGAGCGTTGCCAGTTCCTCAGCATGCTCCGTCATCAGCTGGAACCAGCGCCGCAGGATCTCGGACCGGTGGCGAGAGGAGGTTTCGCGCCACGCCGCGGCCGCAGCCTGAGCGGCATCAACAGCACGCAGGGCATCCTCCACGCAAGCGTCCGCGACCTCTCCCAGCACCTCGCCGGTTGAAGGATCATGGACAGGGATACCTCCGCCCGGAAGCCATTCGCCGCCGATGTAAAGGCCCGCCGTATGCAGGGCAGGATCAGCGTAGTTCGGGGTTTTCGACTGCAACATCATCGGACCTTTCAGATTTAGTTCAGCTTGCTGAAATCGCCGCTATGGGCCGCGGCTACCAAGTTGCGCATCTCATGCGAGTTCAGTGGGCGGGGATTGTTCTGGATGAGCCGGGCGATTCCGAGACTCTGGTCGGCGACCCAATCGAGGCGATCCTCTGCAAGACCGAGAGCGCTCAAATTCCCGGGGATGCCGATCCGCTCGAAGAGTGAAGCCAGCGCGGGAATGACCGCATCAGGTCCCGCAAGTTTCGCCGCTTGTGCGATCAGTCCCAGTTCATCACCGATCACGGGCGCGTTCCACGTCATCACATAGGGCAGCAAGCAGGCAACTCCGAGGCCATGCGCGGTGTGGGTGAGAGCGCCGACGGGATACTGGATTGCGTGGGCGGCGGCGGTGCCCGCCACGCCGAAAGCGAGACCTGCCAAGGTGGCACCCAGCATGACCTTCTCCCGTGCGGAGCGATCGGAACCATGCTCGCAGGCCGCCTCAAGGCCTTCCCATAGGAGAGTGATGGCGCCGAGCGCAAAATGGTCGGACAGAGCGTTCTTCCCTACGAAGACGCGCTGCTGCGCGATTCCGGGGATCGGTTCGCGCCGGATTGCGGTGAACGCCTCAATAGCATGGGTCAAAGCATCGGCTCCAGCAATCGCCGTCAGAGCGGCTGGGCAGGAGAGCGTCAGGTCGGGATCGCAGATGGAAACCGTCGGGATCAGGAAGGGGCTGGATATGCCCACCTTGAGCATGCGCTCCGCGTCAGAAAGCACAGCAACGGGCGTCACTTCGGATCCTGTGCCGGCGGTGGTTGGGACGGCGATTAGCGGCATGATCGGCCCAGGGACCGCGTATTCTCCATAGTAGTCTTGCGGGCGGCCTCCATGCGTCAGCAGCAGGGCGACACATTTGGCCATGTCGAGACATGAGCCGCCGCCGACTCCTATCACAAGGTCCGGCGCAAATGGGCGGGCTTCATCGGCTGCCGTCATGGCAGATTCAACGGGAACGTCGGGAAGGGTGGTGGCGTCGACGTTGCAAACAATGCCGGCTTCTTCGACTTGACGAACCATAGAGAGAAAGTCGGCGTCTGCTGCAAGGCGCCTGTCCGTGACGAAGAGCGCTCGCTTGCCCAGCTTGGCAGCTATGCCGCCAAGCGAGTTTCTTTGGCCACTTCCAAAAAGCAGTTCACGCGGCGCCCTTAGTGTGCCGAACAGGTTCATCGATCTCTCCTCCGGTTGGATCAGGCGGCCGCCAGGGCCGTTAATTGCTGAAAAAGTGGTTGTGGAATATCTATCCCCTCCCGTAGGGCTGCGGCTCTACGTGCGCGTGCCCTGTCGCCCGGCACAGTCACCGGATTTGCGGGATCATGCGGCGAGGAACGGCGTAGCTGCGACAGGTAGGCCGAGAGGGCAGAGGTACTGCCACTGCCAGAGTTGGGGTCAATCAGGATAAGCAGGTCGCCCTTGTTGGCTACACGGGTGTCATCGAGCGTCCCGCCAACCATCGGAGCGACGTCAGAACCCGCAAGCGTTGCGACCAGGAGTTCAATTGCCAGGCCGAGGCCGTAGCCCTTGGCGCCGCCAAACGGAGCAATCGCACCATCTTTCGCCCGGTTCGGATCCGTTGTTGCTTGTCCTCCGGCATCCACCGCCCAACCTGCAGGGATAGGCTCGTCGCGAAGAGCATGATTATTGATCTTCCCCATGGAGACGATGCTCGTGGCGAGGTCCAGAACGAAGGGTTCTTCCGCCGTCGGAATGCCGATGGCCAACGGGTTGGTGCCAAGAAGGGCCCGCGTGCCGCCGAAGGGGTGAACGAGAGCCTCACTGGTTGACATAACAAGACAGATCAAATCGGAGCGGGCTGCGGCTTCGACGTAGTAGGCAAGCATTCCGATGTGATTTGCGTTGCGGATAGCCGCATTCGCAATGCCGGCGTCTCTTGCCACCGGCTGCATACGTTCCATGGTATGCATGACGACGACAGGACCGAAGCCGCGCTCTCCGTCGACGCACAGCAGAGCCTTCCTTCGCCATTCGCCGGTGCCGCGGGCATGCGCATTGATCAGTCCCTTGTTCAGTCGCGAAAGCAGCAGTGGCAGCCGCTGTAGTCCGTGCGATGCCACCCCGCGCAACTCAGCTTCCAGAAGAAGGTCTGCCTGCAGCGCCGCGTGGCCTTTGGGGGCGCCATGCTTTTCAAGCAGTGACTGAACCAAACGCTGAACTGACTCAGGACAATGCCTCACATCGTAAATCCTATATGAAATCGTATAGGATATTCTATTTGACATATGATATAGAATTTGCAAGAAAAGAATTCATCAATGGAAGGCCGGAGAGCAAGTGTGTCAGTTGCGGCGGAACGAGATAAACGGGCGAGTGTGATTCGACCCACCAGTGTTGTCGAGAGCGTCTACGACAGCATCTATCATCGCTTGATGTCGCTCGAGATCGCTCCGGGCGCCCGAATTCCCATAGATCTTTTCGCCAGGGAGTTGGGTGTCTCTCAGACCCCGATTCGCGAAGCGCTCAGCCGACTCGAGCGAGAAGGTCTCGTCCGTAAGGAGCATTTGATCGGCTATTCCGCCGCTCCTCAATGGGCCCGCAAGCAGTTTGAGGATCTGTATGCATTCCGCTTGCTGATCGAACCCGAAGCTGCCCGGCTCGCGGCGGTGAACATGACGCCGGAGGCACTGCAGCAGCTCGAGACGTGCTCTGCTGACATGGGGCAAGGCGGTCCACCGGTTGACCGCAATACGCGATATTCGCGGTTTGCCCGGGCGGATGCGCAATTCCATGATGCCATCCTGAAGATCGCTGGCAATGACATCATCCGCAACACCTTGTCGAACCAGCATATCCATCTGCATATCTTTCGCCTGATGTTCCACACCCGGGTGACGCAGGAGGCGCTGCAGGAACATGAGGATTTGCTGACGGCGTTTCGTGCCAATGACCCCAAGGCTGCGTTTGAAGCCATGCGCCTCCACATCGAGCGCTCCCGCGACCGCTTGCTGTCGGCTTTCGAATGAACGCCTCCGTGTCCCCCCGCTCTCTTTCTCCGGCGTCCAGCGCCGTTGCAACCCTCAAGGCGGAGGGGCTGGGCAAGATCTATGGCGCCATCACGGTCCTGTCCGATGTCACGCTGGACGTTTGTGCCGGCGAGATCCATGCCATCATCGGGGAAAATGGAGCCGGCAAATCGACCCTGATGAAGCTTCTGTCGGGCCATGCCGCTCCGACGGCGGGCGAGCTCTTCCTCGAAGGCAATCCGGTCAGGTTCAAGAACGCGGTGGAGGCCGAGAAGGCCGGCATTGTGCTTGTGCATCAGGAAATCTTGCTTGCCGCAGATCTCACGGTCGCGGAGAATCTCTTTCTCGGGCATGAGATCGGTCGCGGCCTTCTCACCAACGATAAATTGATGAATCGGAGAGCCGCAGAGCTCCTGGCGCGAGTGGATTCGTCGGCGCGTCCTCGCGATCGCGTCAGCGAACTGCCGCTTGCCCAGCGTCAACTGGTCCAGATCGCACGCGCGCTCCTGGATGAACGCAAGCTTGTCATTTTCGACGAGCCGACGGCCGTTCTCGCAAATGACGAAGTCGCAGCGCTGCTCGACATCATTCGCAGCCTGCGAGACGGCGGCGCAGCCGTGCTCTACATCTCGCACCGCCTGGATGAAGTTCAGGCGCTGGCCGACCGGGTCACCGTGCTGCGTGACGGGCAGATGATCGGAACATGGTCAGCCAAGGGCCTCGGCACCCGTGAGATGGCCGAGTTGATGGTGGGGCGCAAGCTTGATGCTCTTTATCCGCACAAGCGCCCGGCCCCGACCGCCGCACCGCTGCTTTCGGTGTCGAGCCTTACGGTGGAAGGTTCCCCGGGGAAAGTGACCTTCGACCTGCGCCCGGGCGAGGTTTTGGGGATCGGCGGGATGATCGGTGCCGGACGCACGGAACTGATGGAGGCTCTGGTGGGCCTCAGGCCCTCCATCGCCGACAGCGTTGTCCTGAACGGCACGGAGGTACGCCACCGCACGGTGCGGTCTATGATGGAAGCCGGTCTGGTCTATCTGACGGAAGACCGCAAGGGGAAAGGGCTGCTTCTGGAGGAGAAGCTCGCTCCGAACCTTACACTGCAGGCCCTTGATTCAGTGAATCCGGGGAGGGTTCTCGACAAGCGGAAGGAACTATCCGAGCTGCAGAAGGCTGTATCGGACTATGATATTCGGGTCCGCTCGCTGCACCTGGAAGCCGGGAAACTATCAGGCGGAAACCAGCAGAAGCTGCTTCTGGCCAAGGTGATGATGGCGGATCCGTCCGTGATCATCATCGATGAGCCTACGCGCGGCATCGATATCGGCAACAAGAGCCAGATCTACGATTTCATCGACGCCTTGGTGCGTGCGGGCAAGGCCTGCATCGTCATCTCATCGGAGATGCAAGAGCTCGTCGGACTGTCAGACCGCGTTTTGGTGATGCGGGCCGGCAGAATTGTGGCCGAACTCCGCGATGGGCAGATCAACGAGGAGAATGTCGTCTACGCAGCCACGACTGGTGGCGGCGCCGGCATTGGGGAGGAAGGGCATGACCACAGCAACAACCACGCTCGCACCTGTTGACGAAGGGCTGAGAATCCGCTGGGCGGAATTGGCGCCGTTCATCGCGCTTGCGGTGATCGTTGTGCTCGGGGCGCTGGTGAACTCTAACTTCGTCGCATCCGCGAACCTCATCAATGTGGTCACGCGCAGCGCTTTCATCGCGGTCATTGCTCTCGGCGCGACCTTTGTCATCTCGTCCGGCGGGCTCGATCTTTCGGTGGGCTCGATGCTCGCCTTCGTCACCGGCATCATGATCATGGCGATGAACTACCTGGCGCCGACCTTTGGCACTTGGGCGATACCCATTGGCGGGGCACTTGCCCTGGTCGTAGGCTCCCTGTGCGGTTTGTTCAACGGCCTGATCGTCACCGTCGGGCGGATCGAGCCGTTCATCGTGACACTCGGTACAATGGGCATATTCCGCGCTCTCATTACCTTCATGACCAATGGGGGCTCGCTGCCCATCGACCGCGGCCTGCGCGAGGCTTACCGACCGCTTTATTTTGGGAATATCTCCGGTATCCCTTACCCGGTGCTGATCACCTTCGTGATGGTCCTGCTCGGTGCCTTCCTTCTTTACAAGACCAAATATGGGCGGCGCCTGACTTCTGCCGGCTCCAATGTGGAAGTGGCACGGTTCTCCGGCGTCAACGTAGCAGCGGTTCGCACCATCGCCTACGTAATTCAAGGTTTCTGCGTGGCCGTCGCCGCCATCTGCTATGTGCCGCGCCTCGGCGCCGTGACGCCCACGACGGGCCAGTTGTGGGAGTTGCAGGTCATCACTGCCGTTGTGATCGGGGGCACAGTGCTGCGGGGAGGGCGCGGGCGCATCGGCGGGACCATTGCGGGGGTCCTGATCCTGGAGGTCATCGCCAACGTCATGGTCCTCTCGGACATGGTTTCCGAATATCTCGTGGCGGCGGTCCAGGGAGCGATCATCATCATCGCCATGCTGGCGCACCGGTTCACCGCCAATCGCTAATTCACAGACTTCAAGAGGAGGAGAACATGAAGTCATTACTACCCAGAGCAGGCATCTTGCTGTCGTCGGCAGCACTTGCACTTGTCATGTCGTTTAGCGGCGCGCAAGCACAGGAAAAGAAGACGATCGCAGTGTCGATCCCGGCTGCAACACATGGTTGGACGGGAGGGGTCGTTTACCATGCGGAACAGGCTGAAAAGGAGATCGAGGCGTCCTTCCCCAATATCGACGTGGTTCTCTCGACCGCATCGTCCGCGCCCGCCCAGGTGTCGTCACTGGAAGATCTTGCCGCAACACGCAAGCTCGACGCATTGGTCATTTTGCCGTTCACTTCGGAGGAGCTGACCAGCCCGGTGGAACAGATCAAGCAAAGCGGCACCTTCATTTCCGTTGTCGATCGCGGGCTGACGGATCCTAACGTCCAGGACCTCTATGTCGCCGGAGACAATATTGCCGTCGGCGCCAATACCGCACGCTGGCTCGTCGACAAGCTTGGCGGTGAGGGTGAAATCGTCGTCTTGCGCGGCATCCCCACGGTGATCGATGATGAGCGGATCAAGGGCTTTTCGGACGTTATTGCGGAATCGAAAATCAAGATCCTCGACATCCAGTATGCTAACTGGAACCAGGACGAAGCCTTCAAGCTGATGCAGGACTATCTCGCCAAGTACCCCAGAATCGACGCTGTCTGGGCTAATGACGACGACATGCTTCTTGGCGTTCTGGAGGCGATCGACAGCGCCGGCCGCAAGGACGTCAAATATGCGCTCGGCGGCAACGGCATGAAGCAGGTCATCGAGATGGTGAAGGCGGGTGACGAGCGCACGCCAATCTCCACGCCTTACCCACCTTCGATGATCAAGTCGGCCATCTATATGACCGCGGCGCAGTTCAACGGCCAGGCACCGATGAGAGGGTCCTTCCTGCTTGGAGCACCGCTCATCACGCCGGACAATGCCGACCAGTTCTATTTCCCGGATTCCCCCTTCTGACGAACTCGGCGG
>Ga0065721_10000067_pt1 | contig 10782 bp, 6 predicted proteins | sample Mesricmetagenome_FD_59108 | JGI IMG/M metagenome (GOLD analysis project Ga0065721, IMG submission 59108) | Mesophilic microbial community from rice straw/compost enrichment Sample: eDNA_1 v2 (version 2) | ecosystem: Engineered > Solid waste > Grass > Composting > Bioreactor | place: USA: Davis...
GGAGGAACCATGAAGGATGCCAACATGCTGCGGCTGATCGCCGCGATGCTTGCCGATATCCATGCCTCGACCGACGCCGGCCGCGACAGCGGCCTGAATGGAGGCCTGGTCAGAGATCTGCTCTGGAAGGGCCACGAGTGGGCGCTGGCCTGGGAGTACGGGGGGCTCTTCGAGGAGGAGCCGGAGGATCCAGACGTGGAATACGTCACCTCGGTCCTCACCATGTGGCGAGCGATCGAGGATTCCTACGCCGCCTTGAGCGAGACGGAGCGCGAGGAGCTGGCGAGGCGTGTGGCTCGCTTGCCCCCCGAGGGCCCGCAATTCGAGGGCTTTGACGCGAACACCGAATCGCGCTGCTACGGCATCGCACGCGTCCTGGTTGAAGACCTTGGCCGCTACGAGGAGTTCGCCAAGCGCAAGCTCAATAGCCACCACACGACCTCGCACGCGTACCAGGCCCAGCTCAGGACTTACGAGCAGCTCGGCAGTCCGGTTTCGCTGAAACTGGACCAGATCGCCCAGCTCCTGACGCCCTGAGTCCCGGGTCGGAAACGTCCGACATCACGCGCCGGCGATCCCCGATTTGCCGTTGCCGGGCGAAGCGCTAGGTTCGTTGCGCCAGCAGCAGCGCACCACGGTCATCGTCCGCGCCGGTCCCCACCCCTGCTCGCCGGCGGGGGCGGGGGACCGCTGGCACCATCCCGCTAGGCCCGCTTCATGAAGTTGGCCAGGATCGTGTGCACCAGGATGCCGGCGCCCAGGAGCATCCCCGGGATGAACATTGGATGGAGGGCCAGCGGCGATGTCACGGCCACGATCAGCACTAGCGGAATGGCGGTCAGGGCCAGCACCGAGAAGTGCTGCCGTGTGGCGCTGTCCATGTCGAACGTGTGCTTGCGGCGCTCCCGCTGCGTCCAGCCATCGACCACCCACGGCAGGACGAACAGGACTGCCACCGGCGCCCAGGTCACCAGCATTGACAGCCTCAGGTAGGAAGACCACACCAGCGTCCACCATGCTCGCACCCGTCGCTCCCACCAGCCAAATACCGGCTGCATGAACCCCGGGTCCAGATGCTCGGCGCGGTCGATCTCTGCTTGCGTGGGGATGAACATGTCGAACGAATGAGCCATCACGCCAGTGTCGTGGAAATCGCGCTTGAACCATGCCAGGGCGCGCTCGTTGGCATGCTCCACCACCGGGGCCGAGAAATACTGGCGATTCAGCGCGTCCTCACGCTCGATCACCACGTTCAGCCGTTCCTCGCCGATCAGCATCATATAGGCGGTGATGAGCGCACCCACTGCCATCAGGACCTTGTACCAGCTCGCACCGAAGGTCACGTCCAATCCTCTTGCTTAGTTGACGTCAGTCCAGCGGCTCGTCGTCCGCTTCGCCGCGGTTCCTGTCCGGATGCATCGAAGCCGGCGGCCAGAGCACCTGCTTCAGGTCCACGTCCAGCATGAGGTGTCCACCGTCCGGGTACAGCCGGGTGAGCATGAGCATTCGCAAGCCAGACATCCCCGGCCCATCGGTGTCCTCGTTGGATCGCGTGTACGTGACCAGGGCGCCGCGCGCCTGGCATGCGCCCAGATCCTCTCCGTCCTGTATGAACCACGGCAGGCCATCCACTGAGACTTGCAACCTGGCCAGCTCGGGCACCAGGAACATCAGGCCGGCCGCATAGGCCGTCTGCATGTCGCGCAGCGGCGCCCGCTCGGTCAGCGCATCCGATTCCATGAGCCAAGTGACGCCGCTCGTCAGGCAGCTGCTTGCCAGACCAGGACCGTTGAGTCCGATCAGTGGAATCTTGACCTCGTCGCCGATCCGCCAGGCCAGCCGCTCGGACAGGTCGCGCATCTCCGGCATGGCCCGGAAGACGTGGGAAAACTCCACGCCATAGCCGGTCTCCTGGACGATGTGGTCCAGCATTTCGGACGACGAGTGGTAGCGCCTGAATATGTGGATCACAAAACGGTCCTTTGCCGGCGTCACTGGCGTGGGGCGCTACCAGGTCGCTGGGGGCGGGTTTCACTGCAGAATCGGGGTGCGCCATTTTATGACCCGGCCTCCTGATATGCGCGCCACCCCCTCCAGGTCCGGAAGGGACCCTAGCAGGTCTGGGGTCATCAGGGGCTTGTCCTCCCGCTGCAGCGACTCAGCCACCGACCCGCGGAAGTTCAGGGGCATGTCCGCGTTGGTGCCCGATGTCTGGGTCACGCTGACCGAGGTGACCGCGACCTCGCCCAGCATGCGGGAGATGTACTCCTGGGTCCCGTAGTCGTTGCAGCGGAGAGCAATCACGTTGTTCATGTTGCCCAGGGCCTGGTAGGTGTGATCTACGCTGCCAAGGCGCACAGTCAGGTCGGACACGGTCTGGGTGGCCAGGTACATGGTGAAGCCGGCGCCGCGGCCCTTGTTGAGCAGCTGGACCAGCGGAGCGTTGATGACTTCGGCCACCTCATCGACGAACACCGCGATTTTGGGCACGTCCTCGCCGCTGGCCACGGCGAAGTTGTACCGGTCGCCGGCTACGGCGGTGATGTCGGACAGGAACAACGAGCCAATGCAGGAAGCGACCATGGAGTCGGACAGAGAGTCCAGGCCCAGATAGGCAACACGACGGTCGGCGGTGATCTTCTTGAAGTTCGTGATCGGCCGCTGGTCGTCCGGGTCGTCGTAGTCCGGCGACAGCAGCTGCCCCATCGGGCCGGACGTCAGCATGATCAGGACCGGCATCAGGCTGGTGACCATCTTGCCGAAGTGTGTGGCGTCGTGCTCGAAGCTGGAGATCAGGCCCTCGACCACCGCGTTGGGTGCCTCGGTGACGATGTGGTCCCGGTAGTACTGGATCATGGCCGCGGCCTTTTCCTCCGCGCCCTTGTTCTGCGCCTTGGTCAGGTAGGCCCGTGCCTGGCTCACCCACCCGTCCGCCGCCTCTCGGCCGGCGGCATCGCGCGAGGGCCGCACGCGCTCGAAGTGGGTCTCGAGCACCTTGACCAGGAGGCCGGTCGAGCCGTTCTCCAGCAATCGCCGCAGCAGCACCAGCGAGGGACTGGCGTGGACGAACAACAGCGCCTCGGCGAGCTTGTTCAGCGCCATCATCGAGAAGGCAGCGAAGGGGTCCGAGTTGGACTCGGATGCGATCAGGCTTGCAATGCGGGTGGCCAGCTCGGTGGCGCGGTTGAAGTTGGCCAGTGGGTCGATACGGTGGGACTGCTCGGGCTTGGCCGGGTGGAAATACACGATATCGCGCCCCGTCAGCTCCAGTGCGCAGTCACGCGCGGCGGCGTAAAGGCCGTGGTCGGTCTTGGGGTCGATGATGATTACTGCATAGTCGGCCGCGATGTACTGAGCAATCAGCAGGTCGAACATGCGGGTCTTACCGGCACCGGTGGTCCCCACGATGAGTGTGTGCACGCCAGCATGCGCGAAGGGCATCCGCACGAGTGTTTCGTTCTCTACGCCCAACCCATGGATCCACCGATGGCCGACATGCTGGGGGTCGCGCGGGGCGATCACTTCGGTTCCGTGCAGCTGCAGGGTGTGTGCCAGCTGCGCCTCCCGCTGGGTCCACGGGAAGCCGTAGCCGAGGATCAGCGTGTCCGGCTCCTCCTTGGCTTTGCCGATCAGCTCGGCGCGGCTGATGAACGTCTTCCCCATGCCCTCGATCGCCTTGGCGCGCCGGCGCAGCTCCAGCACCGGAGCCAGGCGGATGCACGCCATGGCCAAGCACAGGCAGGCAAAGGCGACGAATATGGGCGACGGGAAGGTCGCGTCTACGTAGAACGCAAGCGACGCCGCCCCAGAGATCAGCCAGGCCGCGACCGCCCAGACCTCGTGGGCAGGGCGGAACGGATCCTCGTACCTGGTCAGCTCGCTCACGCCTGGCTCCTCACCTGCTGGCGCGCCTTGGCGAGGCGCTCCACCAGCCATGCTGGACGCTGGTACTCGGGGTTCATCCGCACCGCGGGGATCTCCTTGATCGTCATCATTGGCGGCAACTCCATCAGCACCGCCGGGTTGTCCGTGGTGGTCAGCGCGGTGAGCAGGGGCGCGACCCTCACGCCGGCGTCCTGGACCATGACGCGCATGACCGCCTTCAGGTCTTCAGGGCTGTTGAGGTCGTACCTGCTGCTCCGCAGGACCATGTGCTCCGCGGCGAGAACGAAGGTCGCGTTGATGTCGGCCACCAGGCGTGGCGTCAGCTCCGAAATCAGGTTGCAGCGGATCGGGCCGGGGCCGGCATCAGGTGTCTCCGCCGCGGCAGACCGTGCGGGCTGGGGCGGCGCCCGCCGCTGCGGAGCGCTGTCGCTCGGCGATCGAAGGGCCTCTGGGCCGGTAAGCGGGACCGGTGGCTGGGCACCCAGCGCCGGCCTCTCCAGCTTGCCGCCCTTCGCTACCTGGACAGGACGCGAGGCCGCCGGCGTCGCAGGCGTGGTATCCGCAGTGGACCGTGCCGGGCCAGAGTCGGCCGTGGGCGCGGTGCTGCCCTGGGCCGGTCCCTGAGGTGCCTGGCGGGTAGGCGCCGGCACCGGCTTCGGCTGGCGCGGCGGCGGTGCCGCGGCCGGTGGCTCAGGCGCAGCCGGGCGCGGCGCGGCCACTTTCTCGGACTGGACGACGCGGGTTGCGTCGAGAACGGCCGGGTACTCGGCGGCCATGGCTTCCCACGTTGCGCCAATGTCTCCGCCGAAGATGACGCACTCGCGCCGCTTGCCGTCCGGGAAGGTCCGTTCGGTCACCTTTCGGACGGCGCCATCGTCGACCACCACCCAACGCGACTCGACGGCGCCGGCAAGCAGGTCTTCCGGCGGGATCCCCAGACCCTCCAGGCCCTTCGGGTAGGCCACCACAAGCCCATCCGTGTTGCCGAAGTAGTCGGCACCGAATTGCAGGCGTCCACGGTAGATGTTGCGCAGCACCTCAGCGCAGGCGGGTCCGCAAAGAGAGCTGCGCTGGACCTTCTGGATCAGCTCGCGCAGGTTGGCCTTGGGCTTCTCGCCTGCCAGCACCTCACGGCGCCGCTGTACGGCGATGTCGCGGCCGTTGCGCCGGTCCGCAATGTGAACCTCGCTGGCGGCATCATCTGGGGCCTGATCGTCCGAAGGACTCGTAGCCGCCCCGGCTTGGGCGGGACCGGAATACGGCGTTGGCGTCTGCCCGTCGGCCGGCGCGGCCTCCGCCGGCTGATCGTTCGCGGCGTCCTCGGGGCTGGTCTGCGCCGCTGCCATTGGCTCGGCGCCCTCGGCGTCATGGGCTACCGGAGACGCCGGCCCGGCCTCGATCGCGGACTGCGCGCTCTGCGGCGCGGTCTCGACGGTGACGGATTCGGCTATCTGCTCGGCCTCCTGGATCGACAGGAACGGCGACTTGGCCACGCCCTCAGTCGGGGGCGGGAGCGGGACGATGCCGAACACCATCCGGGGGTCGGTGAACTTAATCGTCTTGATCGGCGCCGACATGGCCACCTCATCGCAGCGGCGCAACTGAACCCGCAGGTCCCAGGTCAGCGAACGCTGCCTGCCGTCCTCGGTGTCGGCAACGCACGGTTCGATGAAGCCGGTCTCGGCCAGGAGCTCGGCGATCTCGCCGCGGTTGGCGGGCAGGCCGGGCGCGGACTCACGCTGCATCTGCGCTACGACGGTATCGAGCAGCGCGGGGAACACACCAAAGCAGCCGTCGTTGACCACCCATAGCTGACCACCGGTCCGGTTCACCGTGAGCCGGTTCGACTCCACGAGCTTTCGCAGGCTCGCCATCACCAGTCCGGCTGCCGAGTTCAGACCGCCCGCGGCGGTGGCCTGCGTCCGCTTGGCGAGCCGCTTCAGGTCGGCCTCCACCGACAGAGAGTCGGCCTTGCTCACGACCAGCGACATCGTGTTGTTCGCGGTGGTAGAGCCGGCCACGGTCATCAGCAGCAGGTTCATCAGGTCCTGCGTCGGTTCGTCCGCCAGCCAGGTCGTCAGCTCAGGCCCGAGGATCTCGCGCATGACTGCCGTGCCAACAGGCTTGTGGCGCTCGTGGCGAGCACCCTTGCGCCAGTAGATCCGGTAGTGGCTCAGGTTGTTGGCCACCAGCCACGAGTAGAGGTCTCCGGATGCGGGCCAGGTGATCCTGTGGTCCGGGTCGGTCGCGCCGGCATCGACGAGCGGCTTACCGATATCGTGCAGCAGCCCGCCCAGCATCGCGCCGGCGCGCCAGCGCAGAGCGTACTTGGCCCGCGCCGACGGCGGCAGGTCCAGGCCGACATGCTTGCCCTCAGCCATCCGCGCCGCGTGCAGTGCCACCTCGAACCCATGGCGCAGCAGACCGCCGGGTCCATAGTGATGGTGGTTCTCGCTGGCAGGCAGCAAATGCACCCAAGCGGCATAGCGCCTGAAGGCCGGCAAGATCAGCCGGTCGAAGTCCGTTCCGGACAAAGACGTTGTGTCCCGAAGGCGTTGCAGCAGGTCCGCCTGCGTTTCCAGGAGCGCGTCAGGGGTTGCAGCCACCAGCGCGGCGCCGTGCTCGGGCCAACGCGGGACCGGTTCGTCGTTGTGCAGCGGCCAAGCCGGCAGCAGTTGCTTGGTGAGGTGGCCCACACCGTTGTCGATCTCCGGGTCGGCCGGCTGCGGAGGGGCCGACCACGCCGGTCCAGCCGGCGGTCGATTGGCAGTGCTGCGGGACAGACCCAGCAGGCGAGCGAGGGATGAAAGCATCCTGCGAGTATCCGCATGCAGCACGCCGGCGGGAGCTCCAACCCCCGGGGGAAAATGGCGCGGTTGTCGGACTGACCCGCAGAAAACAGCGAACCCGCCTTGCGGCGGGCTCGTATCGGGCTTCAGTCACGCGGGTCGGGCGTGTCCCTGACGTTGCCCCGGCGTGGCCACAAGAAGGCAGCCATGGAGCCGAAACCCCAGATAAAGCACAGGATGGCGAGCCAGCGCTGGTTGTGCTTCAAGGCCCAAAACATAATCAGCGGGTTGACCGGGGTCACACCGATCACCATCAGGTACGGTAGGTACTTCATCGGACACTCATGCGGGCAAAACGCGGAGGGTATGCCTGAGCCCCCGCGCGAAATTTACCCTACCGATCACAGGTGTGCGTAGGCCCCTCGGCTTACTTGGCGTCGTTCGAGCGTGTTGGCGTGGCGGACCCACATCGTGGCGCGCGCCAGGTCCTGCGAGACACCGAGACCGTGCTGGTACATGTAGGCGATATTGCGCGCGGCCACCGCGTGGCCCTCGGAAGCAGCCTGGCGGAACAGCTCCATCGCCTTGGCCCGGTTCTGGGCCACGCCCTTGCCCTGCAGGTAGAGCATGCCCAGGTTGTTCATCGCATCGACGTCGCCGGAGCGGGCTGCGCGGGCGAAGAACACGCTGGCCTCGGGGTAGTTCCCCGCCGCGTGGGCGGCCAGTCCCTTCTCGTTCGGGCTGGGCTGCCGGCGGAACAGGGAGCGGATCCGTTCACCGATGTCCGGCCCACTGGCCTTGGCAGGCTCGGCATCGGCGGCCGCCGCGGTGGTACTCGAGGCATCGGCCGCAATGGCCGGCGCCGGGGCCGGAGCGGTGGCAGCCGCAACCGACCTCGGCGCCGGCGCGGTCACGGTCGCGGTCGCCTGCGTCTTGGGCTCGGCCTTACCGACCGAAGNGAGTTGTTCGACCTGCTGCTGAAGGGCTGTGAGCTTCGCCGCCAGCTCGGCGTTCTGAGCCTCCAGCTCACGCAGGCGCGTGGTTTCAGCGTCGCTGGCCGGCGCCGGGATCGGCGGAGCCGCCAGCACCTGGGTCGCACCCTGCGGGGTGACGTTGAACGCCCCCGCGACCGTGGTGGACGCAGGCGGGGCGGACTGCGGCGTACCCAGCAGCGGAACAGGCATTGGCAGAAGTACCGGCTGGATCGGCTCCGCCGGGGCGGCCGGCTGCAGCCGCGCCAGCAAGGCGGTGGCTTCAGGCACGCCGAGGGCTGATGCCTCATTGGCCCAGCGCGCCGCCGCCGCGAGATCCTTCGGGACAAGCTTGCCTTCGCTGTAGGCGTTGGCCAGCAGCATTGCCGCCTCGCCGGAGCCGCCGCGGGCAGCGATGCCCAGGTAATGCTCGGCGGTCGACACTCGACGCTGGGAAAGCTCGTATCGCCCGATCGCCAGGGCCGCCGCCTGGTGGCCGTGGTCGGCGCCGAAGCGCAGCCAGGCGGCGCCGACGTCGGTGTTCTTCTTGAAACCCCATCCGTTAAGGAAGCCATAGCCCAGCAGGTAGGCGGCCTCGGTGTTCTGCTCCCGGGAGGCTGCGTACTCCAGCAGCACCAGAGCGCGGTCCAGCACCAGGTCCCGCTCGGTGCCTCGCTTGGTCGCGGCGTCCTCCAGGTAGAGCCGACCCAGCCTCACCTGCGATGCGGTGTGGCCGAGGGCGACAGCCTGCTGGTAGTGGGCCATGGCCGTGCCGCGGGCTGCCGGATTGTCCCGGAGGCTCGCGTAGTGACCGCCGATGGCGGCGTGCGCGCGCGCCACGTGGTCGATGGGGCGACCAAGACGGACCACGTGCTCCAGGTACACCAGCGCCTGGACGGGTTCACCCTGCATCAGGAGCCGTTCTCCAAGCTGGACCATGGCGGCGGTGTCGCCGTTGGCCGCTCGCTGGACGAGCGGTTGCAGGTCGGCGGCGTGGGCGGTGACGGCTGCACCACCCAGCATGGCGGCGGCCAGGGCGATGCAGAGGACGGATTTCTTCATTGAAGCCTCAGGGGGGGCAATGCACCACGGAAGTCTAGGCTCCAGCAGCCACCGCCCGACCTCGTAACCCCCCGCATTTTTGCTTGCTGTTGCCGAGCCGGCGCCGGCCCCACAACTAATAAGTGATCGAGATTGCCACTTATTGGTTGTGGCCTCTGCCAGGGCTAAGTGCGTGGTTGGGCCCGCTAAAGCCACTGATAGTCCGGCGCTGGGCGGCGCGGCTGATGATCCGGGGCCGAAGCCCTCCCACAAATCGATCCGCCTCCCCTTTCACCTATCGGTTGTGGGGCCCGTGCTGCCCTGCCCGATTTACGCGCTGCCACAATGCCTCCATCGGCGCGACGTGCTCGGGCGTGATCGCGGTCCCGAACAGAATCCCGTTGTCCGCGCCGGACTGCTGCACTCCTTCCAACGACAGGTCGCCAAACCCGCGCAGCTGCATGTCCAGTTCGGCGACCTCGAAGCCATCCCGGCAGCGCATGAACGCCTGAAGCTTCTGCTGCTGCTCGTCCTTCAGCGCTGTCGGCGCGAACAGGTCGCACCACCCCTGCCCACCCTTTCGGGCAACGCGCCCGCGGAGCTGATGCAGCTGGGCCAGGCCCAGACGCTCAGGCGACACGACGACGACGCGCCTCAGGTCCGGGATGGTGATCCCCACCTCCACAACGGTCGTGGCCACGAGGATCTGGGCGCGCCCCGCGCGCATGTCGTCCAGCGCCGCCTGCTTTGTGGCGTCGTCGGCTTCCGAGTGGAGGCCGCGCACGCGGCCGGGGAACAGTCGTGACCACCCCTTGAAGCTGCTCTCCACCGCCATGAGGGCTTCCTCCGGTGTCCGCGCCTCCTTCATCGGGTAGATGACCAGCAGCTGCTCCCCCGCCTGGACGTGGGCTTGAAGCTGGGCGAACAGGACGCGACGTTGGTCGGCCGTCCACAGGCGCGTCTCGATCCGCTTTTCCACGTGGGGCGTCACCAGGCGCGAGACCGACACCGCGCCGTAGCGCACCAGTGCCATCGTCCGAGGGATGCATGTGGCCGTGGCCGAGAGCAGGTGAGCGCCAACGCCAGTAAGGGCCTCGCGCTGCTCGACGGCGAACTTTTGCTCCTCGTCCACCACAACCAGCTGCAGCGGTCCGACGTCCCGGAACAGCAAGGCGGTCGTCCCGATGAGGATGCGCTCCCCTTGCAGGTCTCGATCACCATCGTCACCGGTGACCAGGCGCGCCGGCAGGTCCGGGAACCAGCTGGAGAACTCGCCATGGAGCTGGCTGGCCAGTGGTGTACTGGGGGCCAGCAGGGCAGCCCGGCCGCCGGCATCCGCCGTCGCGGCCATCGCCACCAGCAGCGGCACGGTCTTGCCGAGGCCTACGTCGGCCTGCACCAGCCGCTTCATGGCGCGCGGCTGTGCCATGTCGGCGGCGATCTCATCGACCACCTGCCGCTGCTCTGGCGTCGGTCGGAACGGGAGCTGGCCCAGCCGCATCTGGCGCGTCGCCAGCGTGATCGGAGTGGCCGGTGGGCGATTGAGCACGTGGCGGTGCGCATGGGTGAGGCCTACGAAGGCCGCGATCCTGTGCAGGCACTCACGTGCCGCGCAAGCGTCCTCGACCGCATCCGGCTGGTGCACCTGCAGCAACAGCTGTTCCAGCGTCCACCCTGGGTGGCCGGCTGCCGCCAGCAAGGCGCGCTCGGATACCAGGGGCTCGACGCGGGAACGGATCTCGCAGGCAGCGTGATGGATCTGGAGCGGCAGCGCTAGGTGAACCCGCTCCAACACCTTCTCCGGCGGGATGTAGCGCGGCTTGCCGGCGTAGCGCGGGCGTACTCGCCCATTCCATGCCGCCGGCACGCATTCGAGCAGGGTCAGCTGCAGCTCCCCGCGATACCGGCCCACCTGGGCGACGAACAGCCCGCCCTCCAGCGCCCCCGCCAGCCGCTCCGCCCACGCCCCGGTATCGCCAAAGGCTACGGCATTCACCGGATAGCCCTGCTGATCGAGCATCGCAACCGTCGTGCGCGGCACGCGACCGTAGTGGTGCCGGACTGGTCCATTCGGCCACAGCCAAAGCGCCCCCTTA
>Ga0065721_10006711_pt1 | contig 10778 bp, 8 predicted proteins | sample Mesricmetagenome_FD_59108 | JGI IMG/M metagenome (GOLD analysis project Ga0065721, IMG submission 59108) | Mesophilic microbial community from rice straw/compost enrichment Sample: eDNA_1 v2 (version 2) | ecosystem: Engineered > Solid waste > Grass > Composting > Bioreactor | place: USA: Davis...
ACCGTCTTCACCGCGGTCCCGCTCTGCCCCTCCCGCAATATCCCGATTATCTGCTCTTCACTGTATCGACTTTTCTTCATTTCGTTCTCCTCCTTCTTGCCCAGCAGAACTTCAGTTTTCAATCGTCCACTTTTCCGGGGTCAGGCCACTCCGCCGCATGGGCCGTGTCCTTCAACTTCCACTCTATGTTTGACTGGCCCGAAGCCAGCCAGACCTCGCCCACCACCACATCGGAGATCGTGACGGTGTTGGACGCGCTCACGATCATTTCAAACGGACCGTCTCCCGTTTGCGACAGATCGAGCCGCACGTTCCAGCGTCCGTCGGCGTCGGCGGTGGTTTCCACCGTCCGGCCATCGAGCGTGACCTTCACCGTTTCGCCGGGATCCGCCCGGCCCCATACGGGAACCCCGGCATCGCGCCGCAGTACCATGTGGTCGGAAAAAATTGCCGGCAGCTGCACGGCGGCCCGGGCCGCGGAAACCGACAGCAGGATGACAAGAAAGGGACGTTTCATTGTGGAAAGTTCCACCGTTTGGGACGGACGGACCTTGGTGTTTGCCCCCAATTCCCGGACTTACGGGGCAAACTGACGGTGTGTCCGCATGCGCCAGCGGTACAGGGAATCCAGCGAGGGCGTCGCATCGGGCTCCTTGGCGTAGTCCGGAATCGCCGGATTGTTGGGATCGAGATAACGCTCGATCGTGGTGGAGCCCCGATATTCGCCCTGGATCACATCCTTGCCTTCCTCCCAGACATCGGGCTCGGATCCGGCGCGCTTCTGGAGCGACTGGGCCCGGAAGTGCACCGTGAACGTGTTGGACCGGGTGGTCAGGCGCGGATACACCGTGGCGTAGATCCGTTCCCGGGAATTGTCGCCGGTGAGGGCGTGATCCGTCCAGTAGGTCGCCATGCTGTTGTCCAACGCGGCTTTGCTGGCCGTGTTGACCGAGGCGTTCTCCGGAATGATGTGAATGTCGCAGATCTCCGCGGCGGTGCGGAAGGCGTACAGGTCGGTGTTGTCCGCATTGGTGAAGCGCTGGGTGAATTGCGTAAGCGTGGCCGGGATGTTGACGTTGTGACGGTAGATTTTGGACGGAAAAGACGTTTCGGATATGTCGGATGTGGTGGCGGATTTATAACTACCCACATCATCCGCCGGGATGCCTATGACCTTTTCCTTCTTGAGCACGGCATAAAGCCCCGTGCTGCGGTCAATGTAGGTGAACGGAACGATTTGATAGTTCATGTTGATCTTTCCGGCCGTCGAGAAGGGTTCGCTGATGGCATAAGGCTCCACGACGGGCATCCAAAACAGGTCGAGCAGGAGATAATCGGGGTTTTTGATGAACTCTCCTGCGTCAACGGGATAATTGGGATGGCCGGGCTGGCGGCGGAAGAGAAGCGTTTCCCAATGGCGGTTCCGTTTCACACCGGTCGGCAGTGAACCAAAGGCCACCGGCGAGGGAATCACCCGGCTGGGTGACGTGAACGTCACGTCCGTCCCCGCGTGCATCGTGAAATAGGGATAAAATCCGCTCGTGGTGCTTTGATTTCCCCCGTCCGGCGCATTCAGGTATCCGCCGTCCGGCTGGTCGGCCGGCCCATTGTCCCAATCCCCGGTCAAGTATGAATCGGATTGGCTGAACGGAGCTTTTGGTGAAGGTTTGTTGCTGGGATGTAACTGGCCGCCCAAATCGGCCAATGCCCCTCCGTTTTCCCCCCCCATTCTATCGAGTCCGCCTGTGGCAAGATGAATGAGCGAATTGGCCATCCGGTTGCTTCCATTGGCCAGGGGATGCGGCTCGAAGAACCCCTTGGGCACCGTGTCCATCATCGCAAGAAGCTTGGGATCTCCGGTTTTTCCGGACGCTGTGGCGGGAACCAGGGAGTAAATAACGTCCGCATCCTTGAAGACCTTCACCCCCTGATTCGTAGAATAGTAGCCTTCCTTGAAGGCCCGGAAGCGACGGCTGATTTGATCCGCTGAAAGGTCGGTGGGGGAGGGAACATCGTCCATTCCACAACCGTCCGCCTGAAAGGTCCAATAGTACCCCGGGATCAGACCCTTCTCCCAATACATGCCGGGAGCCGGCAGTTCGTTGGGGAGTTTTGAAAAGTCCAGTTCGATGGTTTGGATTGGTTCGTTATCGTTTGCCGTTCTCTGCTTGATGATGACCTTTATCAGACCTGCGTTGAGCCTGACTTTTGGATCGTCCTTCAGAACGGTTACGGTTACGGGTTCACTGACAAAGGGATATTGGCAGTTGGGTTGTGGGGAACTGTTTTCTTTGGCTGCAAACCGGGTTGGTGATACTGTAAGCCGTCCGTTGTTGCGTGCGCGTATTTGGCGGGGCAGANTGCCGGCTCCNTNCAGCGCCCATTTGAATCCCATGTGGCCGCCCCAATTGTTATTATCGNTGGTCCAGCTTGGTGATTTCCCCAACAAATATCTGCCTGCNTCGGTGTAGGTCTGTTGAGCTTTTGAAGGAAGCCCCAAGGGGACCGCATTGCCGCCGCCGTTGCCCTGGATGGTCCAGTTTTCCAAGCCCTCGACGAGGATTTCTATGTCGGGACGAAGGCTTGCCACACTCAGCATCGGGCAGAAGGGTTCGAGGAGAAGGGCGAGTTCGATGCGGATTTCCTTGGTGTTTTCGGTTTCCTTCAGGGGCTTTTCATTGGCATCCCCGGGTGGCACCAACGTGAGGTTGTCTGCCGTATTGGACTCCTCGACTGTTGCATCCGCGCTGCAGATCATCCAGATTGCGGCTTCGGATATGGTGACGTAGCGGCCGGAGCCCCTTGTGTTTTCTCCGATTTTGATGGGAACGACTTCCCCTCTGGCCGGAGCATCCCCTGCGTTACCAATCCCTGCCGCGTAACGATTGCCTGTTTCGAGAAGATTCCGGTCGAGGATGTTTGTGCAACGAATGTAGTCGAAAATTTCCGTAAGGATCTGATCGCTGTCGGTGTTGAACTTGTTGGCGAGAACGGCTCCGAACCCCGGCACAGGGCGCTCCATGAGATCCTGAAGATATTGGTAAAGAGTCTTATTGCGTCCAATGGCCTCGTAGTCCTCTGTTCCGCTCTGGCTGTTTTGGCGCTGGAAATAATAAGGTTGCCCGTTAAGTGTCGCGCAAAATGCGAGCAGGCGGTCATACGACGTTCGATGGCTGTCGTCGTTCATGGCATGGACCGGCCAGACGGACACTTTGGGCAGATTAAATAGGTTGGTTTCGGGAGCCCGGCTGATGGCGGTGATGAAGAACTTCGCTTTTTCCAAGCGATCCTTATCGAAGCTGTTTGACGTGGCGCGATCGGGTTTGAACAACAGCTCTTCTTCGTTGGCGAAAAGGCGGTCCTGATCGAGCAGGACTTTTTGGGCTGTTTTATAGTCTTTGGTTCCCCCTTCTGAACCCCCGAACTCCACTCTCGGGATGATCTGCATGATTTCCTGCATCGTCAGATTGGGGAAAACGGCCGAAATGCTCGTTGTCGCCGGATGGCCGGGGTAGGCTTGGAATTCGTTGCGTGTGGGTTGATAACGGGCGAGGTCCCGCTCCTGTTTGGTCCGCGCCCGGGGAATGTCCCAGTACGTTCCCTCGGATGCGGTGTTGATGTTGACCTTGCAGGTTTCGTCGTCGGTCCAGAAGGCGACGCGGCCGACGATGGGATTTTGAGCGGAGGCGCCGGCTACGGTTGCGGTGGATCCGGTTCCCGTCGCGGCAACGAGCTGGCCGTCCTGCAGCACGTAAAGCCAGCGCACGGGCATGGGGGCGGGATTGTTGACACCCTGATGGGTTCCCACGGGGGCGTCGTCGGAAATCTGGAATCCCTCCACCATGTCGTTTGCGGAGGGATCGAGGATCGGCCAGGTGTCCGGGGTGCCGTCCAGGTTGGCATCAACGGGCTGGTTGAGGTCGGTGAAGTGGGCGGGTTGGGCGAACCAGTTCTCCAGTTCGGCCGCCTCCTGCGAGGGCACAAGGGCCCCCTTCACCTGCATGGTGCCGGAGCTGTAGAGTTTGTAAGAACCCGCGGGTTTGCCGTCCTGGTCGAAGGTTCGGATCAGGCCCGGCTGGGAGCTCCACGCGTTGGTAGTGCCCCCCGAGGTGGCGACGCCGATCTGCGCCTGCACCAACTGCACGGCGGTATCGGCAAGGAGCTTCGCCTCAATGGACGAGGCATAGCCCTTGGCCGCCAAGCGCTCGGTGGTGACCCGGGAGAGAATCCCCACCACAAGGGCAAAAACGATCACCATGACGGCCAGCGCGATGATCAGCGCGGAGCCGCGGAGGGACGATGGAGGGGAGATTTTGGGGAATGTCTTCTTCATGGACGGTAGGTCCGGACATGACCGTTGACGGGATCGACCTGAACGATCGCGCAGTTGGGGGGCGCGGCGGTGGCCTCCGCGTCCGCCCCCCGGACAACGGTCACATAGTCGTTTGCGGAGTTGAAATTCAAATCGGTGCGTCCCGAGGCGCGAAAACGAAATCCACAAAATTTCGTCGGTCCGCGACCGGGAAAGTCCGCGGTGGTTTCCGGAATGGGGGAATGGGCAATGAGGGGCGAAAGTTCGGCCGAGGACGAGATCAGGGTCCCCTCCGGCAGCCAGGCGATGCGCGAAAGGGGAACGTATTCGGTGACATTGGTCGGGGATGAGGACCAGAGTTGCACTCCGCGATAACCGGCGGGTTCATCGTCCCGCCAGACAAAACGCACCTGGACGTCGCGGTTCCGGCCGGCGGCAATCTGGCGGGCCAGTTGAACCTGATCAGCCACCACCTGGGCGCCCCGTGTCAGCGCATTGCCGGCGGCGATGTGGGTGAAGGAGGGCACGACAAGAACGCTCAAAACGGCCACGATGGCGATGACCGCGAGGAGCTCCAGAAGCGAGAAGGCGTGGCGGGAAGAGTTCATGGGGCGGTCAGGATTCGGTCCACTTGGATTCCTTCAGCGACAGAATGGCGGAAAAGATGCGGAATCCGATGTGCTTGTCCGCCAGGCGGGTCTTCAGCGTGTTCAAATCCTCCTCATACTTGGAGACGTCCTCAAAAAGTCCGGCGAGCGCCGCGGTGATTTCCTCGGGCGGGGTATCGCCATTTTCGAGCCGGCCGGCCGACACTTCATCGAGCGCCACCAGGGTCACCTGAAGATTTGGCGGCAGTTGGTGCGCCTGAACCGGCTGACGCGGCGGCGCCCCCTGCCACGCCGCCTGGGTCCGGGAGTCATAGGTGTAGTCGGCGGAAATCCGGGTGCCGTCCGGATCATCCTGGGGGGGAAGCCGCGGCCAGGCAATGAGGGCAATCACATTCTCGGCGACCGGACGAACCCGTCCCTGCGCGACGGCGTTTTGGAACCACGACGACCCGGAGGCGGAAAAGACTTTCAAATCCTCCACGGGTTCGGTCACCTCCATGAGGCGCCAGCGATGCCGCGGGGGCGTGGGGACGATGCCGGGTTTGTAGGCGCTGTCATCGCCGAAGGCCACGAAATACCCGCAGGCGCTTAGAAGGCCCGACAGTCCGGAATGGGAGGGGTCGGCCGCGAGGCCCGTCGGCGAGACGAAAAACACGGCATGGGTGGAGGTCTCCTGCAAGTTGGCAGGGAGCTGCGGCAGGAGTTTCGAAGCCCGCCCACACTGAAAGTGCAGGTCGGAGTTTCTTCCATAATACTTCGGATCAAAGTTGGAAACCGCCGCGGGATTGGCCGAGCTGAAGGCGGTGAAATTCGCGTCGTAGTAGTCCCAGTAGGTGTTCAGCGTCGCCTTGGCCAGGTGGCCCGTCATGACTTCAAACACCTCCCGCGCCTTCTGGAAGGTTTCGATCTTCGCGTTGGCCTGGCGCCAGACGTTCGAGCTGCTGTTCACGACGGCTCCCGTCATCGCCAGGATGAGGAGCAGCAACGCGGCGGCAGCAAGAACCTCCAGGAGGGTGAACCCCCGTGTGAGGTCGCCCGCGTGCCGGAGGCCCGGTTTACTGCGCGGCAACCTGAACTGCGGCAATCTGAACGGCATGCCAAACGGTGGGTGAATCGGAGATGTCGGCACGGGAAATACCAATGCGCAGTCGCGTCAGCTGTTTGCCCAGGTTCTGGTCGTCTTCGGCGTATCCCGGCAGCGAAGGATTGCCTTTCAAAATGGTGACTTTGTATCGTGCTTCGGGATCGGTGGAAGTATCGAGCAGCTGGCCCTCCTGATCGAAATAAAGGGTGTCGCTTTCCAGTTTCTCGAATTCCGCCAGGGTCAGGCCGGAGGCCACCCGCTGGACAATGGCGGCATGCACCGTCTGGTCCATGGACTCCCTCAAAACCCCGAGGCCGGCCGGCAGAAGACCGATCAGCGAGACCAGGCTGAGGGACACGATGCCCAACGCCAAGGTGATTTCCACCAGCGAAAACCCGTGGGGTACGGAGGGGAAGCGTGGGGAGAAAAACTTCATGGGGCAATGTTACGCCCAAGGGTTGCGATGGGCAAAAGACTTGTCTTTCACACTGTAGAATAAAACGGGGAAAATGCCGTAAAAAGGAGGCCGGTCGGGGAGCCTCGAAAATCGCAGATTGAGTCGGCGGCCATTTGCGATAGGCTTATCTCTATGGAGCAGGTGCGCGTCACGATCCGGGACATTGCCCAGAAGGCCAATCTCCATTTCACCACGGTCAGCCTGGCTCTAAGGAACAGTCCGCGCCTAAAGGCGGAGACCCGTGAGAAAATTCAAAAGCTCGCGCGTTCAATGGGTTACGTCCCCGATCCGATGCTGGCGGCCCTGAATGCCTACCGCAAGGCCCGTCAACCGGTCCGCTTCCAGGCCTCCATCGCCTGGATTCACAACTGGCCGGATCCCCGCCAGCTTTATGGGTGCGAGCAGTTCAGCCAGTATTACCGGGGGGCCTGCGACCGGGCCCGGGAACGCGGGTATATTGTCACCCCGTTCTGGCTGCAGGAGCCGGGAATGACGATCGACCGCCTGCATCGGGTGTTGCGGGCGCAGAACATCCGCGGAGTCCTGCTGGCTCCGCAGCGTGTGGCCAACCAGTATCTTCCGCTCAAGTATGAGGAACTCTCGGCGGTGGCCTTTGGGTACTGCATGCAGCCGGCGGTGCTGCATATCGTCACCAATCACCACACGCACACGATGAAGCAGATTTTCACCCATGCGATGGAACTGGGCTACCGCCGCTTCGGACTCTGTCTGCCGAGGGTGTGGGACGACAAAGTGGAGAATGCCTGGCAAAGCGGCCTGTTGCTGTTTCAGGAACTGAACCCCGACCTTCCGCGCATTCCGATTCTCTGGAGCAATTACAAGGACCCCGAGGGACGCGACATCGTGCAGTGGGTGAAGAAGTACCGTCCCGAGGTGGTGATCTCCTCCGAGGAAACCTATCACCTCCTGCGCGAGGCCGGCTTCCGCATTCCCGAAGACATCGGCTTTGTCAGTCCATTCCTCTCCGAACAGGAAACCACATTTTCCGGAGTCCATCAAAACGACCGTCTCATCGGAAGCCAGGCCGTGGACATGGTCATCGACATGCTGCACCGGGGGGAAACGGGAATCCCGAAATCTCCGGTGCGGGTGCTTGTGGAGGGCATTTGGTATCCCGGAAAAACGCTCAAGGACATGCGCTCCAAACCGGTTCGCCGAAAGGCGACCGCCTTGGCGGGCGCGACGAAATCCTGACCCCAGAACCCGTTCCGCCGGACCGGATGGATTCCGCAAACCCCGCGAACCGCGTCCGCCCCCGGATTTTCTACACGTTGAACAACCTGGTTTCGCCGCCGGTTGGCAGGAAAAGTCCCCGGCGTTTATCGTGTGGACAAATGGTTCGTCCGGTTCTCCTGTCCGTTCTCGCCTTCGCCACTTTCGCATCCCCCGCCGTTTCCGAAGTCTGGCGATCCACTTTGTATCCCGAGGATTGGGAGCCGGGGTACCGGGACTCCGCCGGTCGATTTCTCCATGATTTTTCCTACGCGGGGTATCACCGGGGCGAAAAGGAAATCCCGCGCGTCGAGGGACCGGTTTTGGATGTCACGAAGGAGCCGTATGGGGCGGACCGGACCGGACAAAGGGATGCGACGGCCGCGATCCAATCCGCGCTGGACGATGCCGAAAAGCGGGGCGGAGCGGTGGTTTTTCTTCCTTCGGGGACCTATCGGGTGGCCCCGCCGGATGGGAGCGCCGCGGCGCTTTGGATTCGCGGGGACAACGTGGTGCTTCGCGGGGAGGGGCGGGACAGGACCTTTCTGTTCAATGACGCGACGGACATGCGGGGCCGGCGGGTGATCCGGGTGGAGCCCTCGCCACGCGCGGACTGGCATGCCGAGGGAGGCGAAATCCCCTTTTCGCGTGTGGTCGAGGACGTGCCGAACCAGAGCCGGTTTGTGCGGGTGGAAAATGCCGGCCTCTTTTCCCCGGGGGATCTGGTGATTCTTCGTTCGGATCTCACCCGGCGTTTCATCGATGCGATCGGAATGACCGATCACTGGAAGCCCGCCGGGGCCGGTTCACCCAACCGCACGCTGATGTTTTGCCGGCGGGTGGTGGACGTGGATCCGGCCGCTTCGCGCCTCGAGTTGGATGTTCCCGTGCGGTATCCGGTGCTGGTGGCCGACGGTGCCCGCGTGGTGAAAATTCCCGGACGAATGATCCGGGAGGTCGGGCTGGAGAACTTTGCCCTCGGCATGAAGCAGCATCCCGGCGAGGGACTGCACGAGAACGACTGGCAGCGGGAGGGAACCCTCGGGCATGCCGTGCACGGGTCCACGGGAATCCTTTTTGAAGCGGCGGAAAACTGCTGGGCCCACGGCTTGGGAACGTATGCCCCCGAGGGAAACGATCCCCGGATTCACATCCTTTCCAACATGCTGACCCTTTCCCGCAGCCGGCATGTGACGGTCCGGGATTGTGTCTTCAAATTTCCCCAATACCGGGGCGGCGGAGGCAATGGGTACCTGTTCAACCTGCAGGGCCAGGAGAATCTCCTTCTCCGCTGTCACGCGGAAGGGGGCCGGCACAACTACAGCTTCGGAACGATGCGGAGCAGCGGCAACGTCCTTTCCGGATGCCTGGCGCGGGACGGCCGCCTGGGATCCGACTTTCACATGTTTCTTTCCATGGCCAATCTGCTGGACACCACCACCTGTGACGGAGACTTTCTTGAGGCGCGGGCATTTCGGCCCTGGGGAGGCAATCCGGTCCACGGCGTGACCACCACGCAGTCGGTCTTCTGGAACACCGAAGGGCTGCGCTATTCCAAAGAACGGCCGGTGTTGATCTGGTCCCAGCAGGTCGGGGACGGCTATGTCATCGGCACCCGCGGTCCCTGCCACAAGGTGGAATCCGACGACTTTGTCGAAGGAGTGGGGGCCGGCGACACGCTGGAACCACGTTCGCTTTACGCCGACCAATTGGCACGCAGGCTTCGTCTCCCCCCCACTGTTTCCGCAGAAGCCCGATAGCGGCCGGGCGCGCGCACGGTTTTTCCCGTCCGCGGATTCAACAGTAAGAATATCTTCGTCCGACCCCGATGTTTTCACGATTTCGAAGCCGGGGAATATTCGGGGCGCTGTATGAGCGTGATTCTGACCGGCGAGCAAACGAAAGCGGGGCCGGACCCATTGAGTGCGGAGCATGTGGTCTTTGCGTTGTCGCGCAAGGAGGAGGAATTGTTTTTTTCATCCCCCGGATCGGTTTTTCCCGGACGGCCACTGACGCGACTGGATCCCACGCGGATGGAGCGTGAGGAATTTTGCCGGCGGCTTGAGGAACTGCAGCCGACGATTCTGGTCACGGCGTGGAGTTGTCCGCTGTTGCCCAAACGGTGGCTGACATCCTCCAGATGCGGATTGAAATACATCTGCAGCATTGTGGGATCGATCCGGTCCCGTGTGCCCCGCGAGGTTTTCGAGAAGGGAATCCTGGTCAGCAACTGGGGCGACCTGATCAGTCACACCGTGGCTGAACACGGATTCCTCCTGGTTCTGGCCTGCCTGCGCAACCTGCCTCTGTGGGAGGAGTTGGTCAGAGCCCCCCGAAGCATTTTTGAAATGATGCCGCTCCTGCAGACCCGGTGCCTGCGGGGCAAAAGGGTCGGGCTGCACGGACTGGGAGCCGTGGCCCGGGAGCTGGCCCGGATGTTGAAGCCGCACCAGGTGCGGTTGAGCGCCTGGTCCCAGGGGGTTCCCCGGGAACTTTATGACCAATATGAGATGCGGCCCTGCTCCGGTCTGGAGGAGCTCTTTTCCTCCTCCGACATCCTGATCGAATGCGAGGGACTGAATGAGCGGACGTATGGATCGGTGACCGGAGAGCTGCTGCACCGCCTGCCGGCCGGCGCGGTCTTTGTCAACATCGGGCGCGGCCGCCTGGTGGCCGACGAGATCCTTCTGGCCAAAATGGCCCGCGAAGGAAGGCTGCGGGTGGGACTCGATGTCTTTCATCATGAACCCCTGCCGGCCGACTCCCCGTTGCTGAACAATCCGGGCGTCCTGCTTTCGCCGCACATCGCCGGGCCGACCTGGGACACCTACACCCTGTGCGGGGCGTCCGCGCTGGCCAATATCGAACGGTTTCTCCGCGGAGAAAAACCGGATCACCTGGTCACGCCGGAAGTTTATGAACGGGCAACCTGAAGATTTCTCGGAGTCCGACTGAAGAATTCTCATTCCAAAGATGAAAACTCACTCTTGTCCAAAACAGGGAAATTTTGAGGGGTTGAACGGGAAGCCCCGCCCGGGAGAAAATGGAGGTGATGAAAACAACACTTCAACCCGAGGAGGCTTC